>Ga0187893_10000148_pt1 | contig 162398 bp, 149 predicted proteins | sample MA1701074metaG_FD_139574 | JGI IMG/M metagenome (GOLD analysis project Ga0187893, IMG submission 139574) | White microbial mat communities from a basaltic lava cave in the Kipuka Kanohina Cave System on the Island of Hawaii, USA - MA170107-4 metaG ...
AGCATCGTTCGTCGCTTAGCTCAGAAAATGACGGGGACCACCTGAAATAGGGTGGGTCCCTTCCGTGAAATCAGGTGGGTCCCTTCGTTGAAATTGGGTGGGTACGTTCCGTGAAATCGGTCAAATGAGTCGCCGCCGGATTCAACCATAGTTGTCGCTTGATTATTCGATCCAGTCACATTTTGGTTCCGCAGTTCCCGTATGAAGGTATCTGCAGTTAAGATCTGGAACGTAGCAGGCTATACGTCCCTGGCCTGGGATCGGATTCAGCCGGACTTGAATTTTCTTTTGGGACGAAATGGTGCTGGGAAGACAACTATATTGCAAGCTCTGTCGTTTGGATTGAACCTGCTGGCCGGTACGCGAACTGAGGACCTATTAACTAGAACGTATCCTGATGGGGGAATCGAGATCACCCTAAAGGGCAGACCTGAGCCGATTCACCTTCCTTTTGGCAAAATACGTGTGAGCCAGGGCAGCCCTGGAGAAGAATATTCTCTTGACGTAAGGGTCCTGCAGTTCGTTGAAAACCGGCAACCTAAGAATACTGTCGGGGATGTGCGAAACGAATTTCGCCAGCATCCGACTAGGCGCTACATGAATGCGATATCTGAATTGAAATATCTGTTGGAGTCTAACGAGGCCGATCAACGTTTCGCTGCGGAGGTACTGGCTATTTGCAAAAGAATTACAGCCACCGGAGCCTCTGAGGGCTGGGAATGGATTCGGGACTCGTTAATCGAAAGGGGACCTTTACGGGCACGTCCGTTGTCTTGTGGTCAGTTCGACATCGCTGCTCTTTCACTTGATCTTGTCCGGCTGAAGCACTCATTGCGTAATGAACCCGCGCCCGTGTTTGTCCTGGTCGATAATCCGGAAACGTATCTGCATCCTGCTTGTCAGGAGCCTGTTCTTGAGCTTATTGGAGAAATGCTTCCTGAAGCGCAGTTGTTTGTAGCTTCACACAGCCTGAAGCTCCTTTGTCATCGCGAGCCTAAAGCAGTTTTTTGGCTGAGTCGAGAGAGTCAGGATGAAAGAGGAAATGTTGTTATCCAGAGCATTCGTGAACTACCGAGCGGTGCTAAGAAGCTCTTTTACGAACTCTACGGTGATGATTTAAGTTCAGCGGTATTACGGCTTCTTAGCGCTTTTGAAAGCCCTGAGTACTATAAGTTCCTAAGCGAATGCGCCTCGCCCGGAGGGTTAGAGCTCCGGGATAAGCCTGCAGAAGATAGACAAATGCTTGCCTTACGCAAGCAGATAGGCGGCCTCCAAGAGAAATGGACGGTTTTTGACTATGGCGCTGGTCACGGAGATCTGCTTGTCGCGTTGCTTGGGTGGGGCGAGACGAATCCAAGTACAGTTTATGTGGCAATGACAAAGGACGAATCTATTTACCTTCGGGCTCGAATTGAGCAGGCTGTGAAAGACTTCAGGATTTCATCCGCGTCCATGTTGGTTCACAATCTTGCCGACGCACCCAGCGACTGTGACGTTATCGTGCTTTGTAACGTGTGCCACGAGATTTCGTTGCCTTATTTACCAGTACGTCTTTCTAAACTATTGACTCATCATATGCGACCTGTGCCGTGGAGTCGCATTGTAATCCACGAAGTTGAAACTCTTCCTGCGGGGGAATCACATTTTGTTATGTGGACGCCGGTCGACTTTCAGAAGATCTTCGGGTGGATAGATGGATTGCAAATCCAAACCGAGCGCGTTGACTTCAGCGGTGTCCCGCTTGAAACCACAATTATATATCGTCACCAATGGAACGGAGAAGCTGACAATTTGGAAGAACGTCTAACTCAAGCATTCTATGAGATTCTTCCTTCAAAGAGAGAAAGCTCTCTAAGCGAGATTGAACGGCTGAAAAATTTGCATATTCCAGGTAAAGGCGGTTTGGAAGAGGCGCTTAGGCAGCGGCGTTTGGCTTTTCTTGTAGCTCAAGTGACAAACATTTGCCTTCTTGAACGCCAGAAGCTGTAAAGCGTCTCCATATGCTTGAACCACGTAGATTAAAGAGTGAACTGGGGCTTTGCAATTGGAAATCCATTGCTAAGCCTTCAGGGCCAAGGGTAATAGGCGCTCGCTACATGGAGAGTAGGTTGTCGCCGGACTTATGATTCAAAAGCCTGACTCGTACGACAACGAGCCTTTTCCAATGGTCTGTCCGGTAATGACACCGACTGGTTTTGTCGCGTTCCGGAACGGCTTGGGCGCCAACTGTTGATGTCGGTCATCCATGGATTGATATGGCTACTCCTCTTCCCACGTGCCGTACCAATCAAGTTTGTCTCTTTGTCTATGAGAGCTGGGCTTTGGAGTGAACTCGTCATTGGTTTCGGTTGAGCCTTCAGAGGACCTTTGCGGTGAAGGATCAATTTGTGCCGTTGAATGATTTGAGGCATTCTCTGTCAAACCCTCGGAACAAGAAACCTGGTTGTTGATCTGCACACCAGTGTCATTTGCTGTGATGCTTGGTGGCTTCTTGGGAGGCTTTCCGAAACCTTTGCCCTGTTGTGTGTGCTTTTGCTGCTTGGGTTCACGGTTGTTGTGATCGTGTGCCTCTTCCTTCTCATTGTTTTTCGCAGCACGCATTCTTTCCATTACCACCCGGTTTACCTTCTCTGTCAGGTTGAGGGGCGGTTCGTTTCCCTGGCTGAAACGCGGAAGATCCGCAGAAAGGTCAAAATCCGCTGGAGGGTTGATGTCGGCGCGGATCAGTTTCACCTTTGCGGGTCGGCCATTGTGCCGCAGGTAAGCCTCGCCAATGCCAAGGCCGTGGATAAATTCGTCGGCTTTGATTCGGGGTTCCCATCCCTCGATCCAGCCCTTTCTATCCTGAAGATTCTTGCTCCTCTGCGGATTCAAGTAACGCATGGGACTCAGGTAACGACCGGAATCGGTGTAGCCCTCCGATGTCTGGTAAGATTGTTTTCGCGTGATTTCTTCGCCCCAGTACCGTTCCGCTTCCAAGGCCGTCTGCGTGCTCTCCAGGGACATGAAGATCTTGTTGGCGTTGCCGAGAATTCGCTCTGCGAAATCCCGGGAGAGCATCTTGTGTCCATCCGTGAGGTTGGAAAGCGACTGGATGGCTCCGACGACAATGATGTTGGCCTCGCGGGATTTCTCGAAGACGACCGAGAAGTCGGGTGTGGCATAGGAGCCGAATTCGTCCAGGATGATCAGAAACGGTGGGTTCGGCTTGGAGTTTGTTCTGCTTAAGACTTCTGAGATCGCAAAGCGGATATCGGTGAGGATCAATCTCCCCAGGCCCGCAGCGATCGACGGGTCTCGGTCCATAGGCAGACCGATATAAACATTCTGGCTTTTGTGAATGACATTGTAGAAATCGATGTCCGATCCGGGCGAGCAAAGTGCCTTCGTTGCTTTGGAAGCAAGAAGTGAGTTGATCTTCGCGTCGAGTCCCTCGAATTTCTCTTCCCTGGCTTTGAGGACCTCCTTCTGAAAATACTTGTGATACTCAACAAGGTCTCGCATCATGTGGGCGTCTTTTATTTCTTCCGCCAGAATCGGATAAACCACGTCCATGTGGCTTAAGACCTCGAGCAGGTCCCTTATGGTCGCTGCTTTGCCTATAGTGTGGAAAACCTTGACGACCCTGTGGAGCAGGTTCAGAGTCAGCGTCTGGTAGTGTTGGGCCAGGGAGCCCTCCGGAATCGGATCGAGTAACTTTATAAAAGTTTCAGCGACATTCGACTTGTCGATGTTCTGAACCGCCTTTATCAGCGGGTTGTATGTATGAGTTATCATGGGCTCGGACGGATTGAAGATCCGGAAAAGCGATTCCCTCATGGCGAGCTTCGATAGATAATAGACCTGATCGATGGTCTTCCGGCTCACCTTGCCGTCGATAAAGATGTATCCTCCTCCTCTCTGGATCTGCTGATATAGAAGTCCCAGGAGAAAACTCGTCTTCCCGCAGCCCGATCTCCCGAGCACCACCAGGTGTTTCAAATTATCGTCATCGGCAAGGCGCACTTCTTCTCCGGCCATTGTGACGCCGAGACCGAGGCTTGTCGGAAAGGGCTCGTGCGTTGATGTGTCAGCCATCACTCCTCATTTATCTGTTCCCCAGCAGGGTGCAGAATTTAATTCCCAGGAAGACGACGAGGCTGCTGTCCGCCAGGACGAGCGCATAGCCCAGCAGAAACAGCTCATCCAGATCGAATGGCAAGTGAAGATTGGGCGCGAGGTAGAGCACTGCGTGCGCCAAGGCCAATATGATAATGATCAACCCTAGTCTTCCGCCTGTTTTCTTTTCTCCATCGATTGCTTCCAAAGATGTTTCTCCAAACATAGGAGTCAGAAAAGCTTTTCTATGATCTCGTCAGGATCAAATCCTGCCGCATCGCCACTCTTTGTAGTTAGAGGCGAGTCCGGTTTTGGATTCTCGTCTTTCTTTTCCAAAGCATCGAGCAAAATCTCCTTAATGATCTCCGATCTCGTTCTCTTTGGCAGTCCTGTGAGGAAATCAAAGATCGCCTTGTCGCCTGGGGCACCAATATCGAGCGACAAAGTGATCCGCTTTCTTGCCATCACCACCTGGTTTTGCGAGCGAGTTTGAGATAGCCCCTGACATTCGAGAGAGACGGTTCTTCGGGGACGTTGAGATTGGGATAGCCGGTGAAATAGGAATGGAAAATGTTGGCGCCGCCGCCTGCCAGGATCAGCCTATTGAGCCTTTCACCACGGCCCCAGAGCGAATGCGCGTAGGAGAGAATGAGTTCGGCGACCTCACGTGTTCTTTCCTCGATAATTTCGGAAACGTCCACGCTCTCGCCAAAGATTTTCACCGACCTGTGACGCAAAGCCTCTTCTGCCTCTGTCGTGTCCAGCGTGATAGCATACTTTCGGCTCAGGTCCCTCGATAGCTGGTCCGAGACGCTTCTCACGCCGACGTCAAGCGAACCGGACGAAGGTTCGATAAACTGCGGAGTCGCAAGCGCGAGATCGGTCGTTTGAAAGCCGATGTCGATAATGCCCACTCTCTCGCGGATCCGGTCAGGGTCTTTCAGTTTTCCTTCATCGTTCAGGATCAGATCGAAAAAGGAGCCGAATGGCTGGGGAATGACCTTGGTCTTTTCCACGTTGACCAGCGCTTCCCCGGATGAGGTGCGGACGTTGTGAGCCCGGCCTAACAGGTTCTGAACCTGTCTCACTCTCTCCTGGGTGTAGTGGCTGACGGGGAGGCCGGTGACGACAGCGGCGGGCTCGCCGGCGACCTTTTCTGTTCTCATGAGGGCGGAAACGAATAGAAGGAGATAGTAAGGGCTTTCAGCCCACGTGGAATCGAAGATTCGATAGCGGTGCCGGCTGAATCTCCTGGCCGCCTCTCCGACCAGATAGGAATGGCCGTTTAAGCTCAGCGGTACGATCCTTATCCGGTCGCCAACGTCGCTCCTGTAGCTCAGCTCCTCGTTCGATCCGACGATGGAGGGGATAACCAGCGGCGGCCTGCCCGGTGCAGCCACCTTGGTAAACCCGTAGCCGATATCCACGCCGTAAAATCTCATCGCACTAAATGACTTCGACCTTCGAAATGTTCGCTTGCAGCCATCGTTCTTTTAGATGTGGTGACAGGTTTGATGCAGGGATGGCGATCGCTTTTTCTTGCCCCTGGGAAGTCTTGATCGTGAAAAGGCAGCTTTTCTTGCCCGCATCTTTTTCGCCAACTTTCATTGTGATTAAGCCCGCCCCTGCGAGCGCCAGCGCCATCTCGTTCCAGACCGGGTCCTGGCCCTTAAAAACGGGGGCGTCTTTTATATCAACCTGGCCGAGGAGCTTTTCTTTCACCGCCTCCTTAAAGAGGAATAGATAGCCGTCGCTCAGATACCCTTCTGCCTTTCCTCCCATACAGCCGTTCACGTTCAGCTCCGACAGGATGTAGGGGAAGGCTTCTAAGACTCTGGGGAGTTGTTCTTTCATTCTTTCTGCTGCCTCCCGGCTCTCTTGAGCGGCTGCAGCAAGGTCGGTCTTCTTGATGAACTGAAGGATCGTTTCGGTTATGGGCGGAGCATTGAGCGGGATCTCGGCTTTCGAATGCTGGTGCCTGACGGCGAGGATCATGGAACGTGTTGCAATCTCGTCAAAGTCTTCTCGGAGCTCCGGAATGGACGCCAAGATATCCGCCGACGGGATATCGTGAGGTTGTCCCTCTCCGTGGCAATTTAATGTGAAGACTTTTCCAATGTCGTGAGCGAGAATCGCCACCGGACCCATCTGGGGATCTGGGAGAAGAGGCAAGAGCGGCTCTGAGATTCGAAGAACATTGGCCGTATGCGTAATGAGTCCTCCCGAGCTGTTCAGATGGTGCGAGCGGGACGCCGGCACGTCCGGATAACCGCCGAGGATGGCCGCGAGCTTTAAGGCGGTGATTGTCTTCGGCAACTCTCCGAGTGCCGAATCGATGGGCTGGGGAATCGGACCCATCTTTGACTCAAAGGTAAAGTGAAACGAAGAGTCCGACAGGACGGGACCCTCCACGGCTTTTATCAAGCCGGGTTGTCTCACTGTGTCCGAGAAAGACGCACGAAACCTGCTGCCGGGAGATATTTTTGTACTTTCACTTTTTCCGTTTTGCGAAATTCGGCTAAGCGAAATCGCCCCTGCCGGTATTGCCAAGCCGGCCGCTACAAGCAATCCAACGATCAAAGAGCGATGGAACCATTCTCTCAGCGCTTTTTGGTTTAACTGGCGCCGTCCTTCGGAAAAACGCCCGAGAGCCCGGGACAGCTCATTCCTCTTTATGTCGAGCGCCGCTTGCAAAGCCTCGATCTCAACATCGAGCGGAGACTTGCTTAATTTGAAGATGCTTTCTTTTGCCCTGTCGCGCATGGCTTTCTTCGACTCCAGAGATCGAGACAGACTGTCAGCAACCCGCCGTCGGCTTTCGACGTCTTGGACCGTCTTCTGGAAGAGATTGTTCCTTTCTGCCGTTACCTGCTGAACCCAATTGTCATACGAGGTGCGACCGAAGATTGACTCGATTCTGCGATAGATTTTCATCGTCCACGAATCCGTCACATAAGAAAACACAGAGTCGGTTTCCCGATTGAAGGCCGCAATTTCATTTTGCTGGACTCGAACGATGTCATTGTAGGACGGGCCTCGGAAGATCCCTGTTATGAAATTCGGGAAAAGAAAATAAACCAAAGCGCCCACGATCCCGACGAGGACGAGTCCCCCTATGGCCGCATCTGAATCCCGCATGCGTTCTTAGTTTTTAACCGAGAATCCTTCTCGCCAGCTCTCTGGAATTGGTCCTCTGCAAGCGTTCATTTGCTCCTTTTCGTGCGCTTCTACATTGGGACCTCTTGCTAAGCTTCGCGCAGATGGCCCTTCCGCCTTCAATACTCAGGCAGCTCTGGGAAGCCGGTTACGGCGGCAAAGTCATCCGTGTGCCCGCCAAAAATCAGAGATTGGAGCTCAAAGTCATTGCCAACGAAATTCTCAAAGAGGCTGAGCGACTTTACGAATCGAAGGGAAGCACTTTCGTGTTGGAACGACGAGGCAGGTCGGATTTTTATCGATCGTTTGGCGCGCTCAAGCTCTGTCGCCGTTTCCATCTGAGCATCGAGGAAGCGAGAAAAGTTCGAAGACGGGCCTATTCACGCTGGAGCCACTGGATGCGGGAGTGCGAAGCGAACATGCTCCGAGCATCGGACAGGTCCGGCGAGAGCGGCGAAGGACGACGGGCATATCTGGAAGTGAGAAAACGGATTCGCGAAGGGGAAGAGGTGGCCGGTGTGGCCGCAGAAATTTTGGAGTTGGCCTGGGCTTCGATCAGGAGTGTCAAATGGAAGTGAGAAAACTTTCAGTTTCGTTAATTCTCCTTTTTTCTTTGCTTCTGGCAGTGTCCTTCGACTCTCACGCCTCCTTTTTTAACTGGGGCTCCTGCCTTCGCTGGCGAATCACCGGCATCTGCCGCATCGTCTGTAGCCCCGGTGGATGCCAAGTCTGGGTTCGCGTACGCCATTGGCGGCCGGATGAAGTCTCCGAAACCGTCAATATTCCCGGTGATTCAATATGGGGCGAAAGTTTTTCGGGAGCCATGGCTTCGCTTTTCGGTGCGATTGGAGGATCGGTCCCTTCACAAGCTGTAACGGGTCTTTCCGGTGCCGGCGGAGGTGGCGTACGGACAGCGACGGGCCCAATCATGAATGAAAAATTCTATGAGAGTCACGTCTTCGGAGTTCCGTGGGAGGTCATGGTGCTCGAACAGCCCTTTCTTGCGAGGTGGGGTTGTGAAGGCGGAGGAACGGCTTTCTATGCGTCCGAGCCCGATCCGCTTTGGCACAATGACTTTAGAGATCCTGGCATTGACGCGCAGTCATTCATGATCGGCCTCTGGGGTCCGCTTTATCCCAGGCAAGGAAGAGCATTCCATGGGAGCGACGTTGTCGCCTCTGCGCTTCTTTCCTATCGGGCGATGGATCTAAGCGCCGGCGTCGGCGGCAAAGAGATCCAGCTCGGATATCCGACGGATACTGGCTGCATGACACCGGGGACCGATCCGCGGGGATGGGATTACAACAGAGGAAAACCCGGCACCGGCGGCAAGTACCTCTGGGTTTACTGGACGCCGGTGACTTGCTGCATTCTGCTTAACTGAAGGAGGATTGATGTTCGATAAATACAACGCCAAAGGAAAAATCTTTTGGCTCCTAGCTTTTACGGCACTGAGCGGCGCACTGCTTTTGGGTTTCGTTCTGTATCAACGTTATTCTGATTGGCCCATCGACCGCAGCTCATTCGATAACCTGCACGCGCAGAGGAGAGTTCTCGAGTTTCTTGACCGAGCGGGCTGGAAGCCCAAGTCAGAGAAGGTGATTGTCGAAAAAGTAGGTGATGATGATCTTGGTCTCGCCCGTGCCGTGCTGCTCAAGAAATCCAACGACGGTGTTTCCGTTCCCGGTGTGCTTTTTTTGGTGGGCCGCCAGTATATTCTTGTGGGCAGGCTTTTCGATTCGCAAACAGGCAGAGATCTTTCGCCGGATCTCTTTGGCAGGGTGCCGATCACGTTCGATGTTAACAGGCTGAATCTCAGTGCTGCCCATAAGCGCGGAAGCAACCAACCGAAAGTGGTGATCGTCGAGTACGGCGACTATGGCTGCCGGAGCTGCGCAGATCTTGAAAAGGTCTGGCAGCCGCTTCTGGACAATTTCCCTGACGTCCAACACATCTATAAGCATTTCCCGCTAAGCGACGGCAGCAGATACCTCGCTGAGGTTGCTGAAGCTGTATCCCTCCAGAATGAAGCAAAGTTCTGGGAAATTCATCAGAGATTTATGTCGGCGGATAAGAGCAATTGGGATCAAAAAGAAACAAGGCATTTTGCTCAAGTCCAGCTCAAGCAGAGTGGGCTCGATCCTCAAAAGATTGAGCAGACGTTAAGAAAGGGAGAGCCGGGGAAAAAAGTAAGTCGAGATCAAGCGGAGTTTCCTGTTTCTCAAACGCCGACACTTATCGTCAACGGCGAGGTCGTCGTCGGAGCAATTGAATATGGCGACCTTAGACGGATTGTGGAACAAAAGCTCGCGTCCAAAAGGGATTCTCTAGGGTCTCCTAAAAGGAGGTAGCTTGGATGCTGACCGTTGAGACGAGCAGGTGGGCGGAGTTTTTCGGGGGCAGGCTTACGAATACCGTTTTCCCGAAACGGATTATGGTGACCGAGGAAGGCATAAAAACCGTCAAGGTGCGTTCTCTGGTGGTTCCCTGGACGCGGGAAGAGGAAGCGATGCCGTTTGGGAAGATTGCCTCGGTTCGCCATCTCAAGGGAATAATCTGGGATACCCTGGTGTTTGAGACATCAGGGGGTTCAAACAACCTGGACGTCGACGGCCTCCGAAAGGAAGATGCCAGAAAGATCACTCAGGCTTTGAATGGGCGGGTTTAGGCCGAGTGCACGGGCCACCGCTCGTAAATCAAAAGACTGCTATGGTTAGAAATGCTCTTCTTGCGCTGGTCGCTTTTGAACTGATTTCCACAATGACCGTGTTTGATGTGGACGTAGGATCCCTAGCTACTGGACTTCACTCCTCGGAACTTTACGCCCAGGTCGACTGGTTCCCTTCCCCTTCGCATAAACCAAACGAACCACAAAACCGGAGCCGTTCGGTTGCCAGCAAAGCTAGGGTGCTTTTTTTCATCTCGCCCGAATGCCGTTTATGCCCAGAGGAGGCAGCTAAGCTGGAAAGGGAACTCAAGAGACTAGGTTGGAAATACGCGATCGAAGGAATCTTTGTCGGGAATCCGCCTCAAGTAGGGAAGTATTTGGCTGAGCTTCGAACTTACCCGTTCAATTTCGAGCTTGGGCTGGATATGGACGGTAGGTTGAGCAAGCAGTATGGAGTGAAGACATTCCCGACCGCAATCATCGAGGTGGACGGCAAAAGAATTATCGCTACTAGAGCATCGGAGCTTTCGGAGAAGCTACGATGAGCGGGGTGATCTCTCTTGTCGTAGTCCTTCTTGTCGGCTTCTATCCGGTCCGGTTGCCTGCGCAAGAGCCAAACTTATGGGGCGATGCCTTTGCCTGCGCAGTGAATTGGTTTAGCGGATGCAAAGCCGTCCTCGACAACCGCATTGACCAGCCAATTAACCAACCGTCTGTCAGAAGAAACACTTCGTCTTCATCTGCGATCTCCACGGCTGCGAATCTGCCATTGCCCGTGCGAAACGTCCTGGACAATCCCTCCCCTGAGACCGCAAGAGCGTATGTACTGTGGTCAAGGCAGGCGAATGAGAGACTGGCCAAGGCCAGCGAATATATCGCGCAAGCGACGCGTGAAATAAATTCAGAGGGCTCGATCTCTGAGAACAGCAACGAGAGAAACAACAACCTCCCGCTTGCGGGTGTGGGGCCGGTGGGTCTCTATTATTTCTTTTCGCCCTTTGATCCCACCGCGGCAAAAGACGTGGCTGTGCTGAACAACGTCTGGCGAGAAGGGAGGATCGGAGTAGTTGGCATCCCCATTAGCGGTAAAGACGAGGAGATCAGGAAGTATGTCGGCGACGCTAAACCGCTTTTTCCGGTTAGACGGAGCGATGCCGAAGTCAAACTCTTAAAACCAGCTGAAACACCGGACCTATATTTAGCCCTTCCATTAGAAAAGAGGATGTTTCGATTGGGTCCGACAATCACGGAGACGGCGATCACAGAAGCGATCCGTAGTGTCCTGGCGCAACATCGAGAAAAGGTAAGCTTGGATTCGCTCGGGTCGGATAGATAGCGCAAACCCGCATCGAAATTATTCTCTCCGCCCGTTCCTTCTTTACCGGTATCTTAATTGAGCCTTTTGTCATCGCTTTTGGCCCATTTCCCGAAGGTCGTCAGAACCAGAGTTCGTTTAGACTCTCAGCCGGCTTGCCATCCCGAAAAGAGAAAGAGCAAGGATATGCGGACAATTTTCCAATTCCTGGTTGCAGTTTTCTTGTTGCTCGGCTCAAGTCGGCTCCTGCTGGGCCAAGATGAGTTCTACAATCGCGACTCCTCTGGCTACACCTACCGCATCGGTCCGGTGCTGCCGAAGATTCAACAGGACTGGCAGCTCGGCCAGTTGGGGAGAGATTTCACATTCGGTTTCAATCCCTCGGGAGTGAACATCGAGAATTATGTCTTGAGCCTCCTCAATCTTCCCGACGTCAGAACAGCCTTGCAGGCATCCACCGTGACGGATGTTTTCAATTATCTTCTCCTCCAGTCCTTTCAGAGCCCTACCGAGGCTTCGGTTCTTTCCAATGCGACGTCCATGATGAATCAAAAGCTCACCATCCGGATGCTTCAAGACGTTCTGAGAAGACTCCAACTCGGTCCCGATCCCGCGGCCAGCATCCAGGCGGGCGCTCAGGAGAAGTGCGTGCAGTTGGCCGCGGCGCTTGGATTAATTTCTGTTGAGTCGGCGGAGAAGCTGTGCTCCGGGGGGTTAGGGGGAGCATCCCGCGGCATCATGGTCTTCGGTACGCAATCTACAACGGACAAGATCTTGAGCGCGTCCAGCATCTCCGCGGAAGACCGGCAATTGGCAAAGGACCTCATCATCGACTTCCGCACAGACCCCCTCTCAGGCCGGCAGGACGTTTACAGAGTTATGCCCGCCAAGTCGGTAAGCGATGTACGCCAGGAATTGGAAGATGCGATCTGCGAGGAAGTGAGAAATAGGGTCAGTCAGGCGGCATCCGGCGCTCGTGCCGGAGGGCCGCTCGGTGTGGAAGGGACCATTCCTCTTACTGCGGATCTCCTTTTTGGTCTAGCGAGGATGGAGCCCTCCATGAAAGAGGTCAGTATCCAGAGCATTTGCCGCAGGCAATCCCTGGTAGCCACGCGGGCCAAAATCACACGACTGCTCCAGAGGTTCGGCCAATCGCTAGATGGCGTGAGTTCAAATCAAGATGTCCCGCAAGTCGTCAGAGACGAGTATCGCACATCGCTCTCCCGACTTCTTGGAGATGTAGATCTCATAGCAAAGCAGATGGAATTTGAAGAGCGCTCAGCTAACAGTATCTTCGCCACGCTGGCAGAACAGAAGCGAGTCGAAGCACGAGCCGCGGGGAGCGCCGGCACAGTGACCCGTTTAGGAGCGACACCGGGACCGTCTCTCGATTACGGCACTGGACGGTAAGCCAACGTGATCCTTGCGCATAGCGAACTCGAAGCGATGTATGCCTACCTGGGCATGGTGCTCCAGGGGGAGATGATCCAGGCGCTGTTCACCGGGCTAAAGCCGCTGGTGTTTCTGCTGCTCATCATCGGAATCGTGTGGAGTATCGGCTCGATGATGGTTCGCGGGCGAGCACATGCGATTCTTTTCTACCTTATCCTCGCGGTGGCATCCCTGGTGCTGCTCAAACAGACCATGATCGCAGACACCCAGGCGCTGATAACAGGGAGATCTGGCTCAACAGTCGCTCAGGCGAGCGCTGGCGCTAGAGTGAACACGATCTTCTTCGTAGTCGTCAGAGCTTTTGATGCTGTCCTGTCAAGCATGATCAATATTCTTGATCGGGGCTTCGGTAGAAACGTGGCTTTCGAGACAACACCTTTCGCCTCGACCAGAGGAATGATGTGGGCCATGGCCCAGACGATGGATGACGCTGAAACCATCCGCGAAGCGGGCCGATTTTTAAGCCAATGTCTCGCCCCTGCTGAGACGACTCTGCAGAACGCAAATCTGAAAGGAAGTATCTCGGGCATTTTCGGCGGCTTGGGCGGTTTGGTAAATCGTCCCGACGACCAGGCGGTTGCGAATACGCGCGCCGCCCTCCAGCAAATAGTTCCGGTTGATGGTCCGGCGACGTGCCTTGAATGGGCGGATCAAATCAAGAGCCGATTCGGTAGTTGGCTCGACAACAGAAGAACTCTTCTTACCGAGAAGCTCCCACAGCTCGGGGATGCGCAAGTGAACGATGTGCTGACGCTCGCGTTATTCACTGCCGCGACCAGGTTGTACAACAGTTACCAGTCCCAGGGTGCCGGTCAGGGTCTGGTGCCGGAGGGTCCAGGTCCAGGAGGAGAGGACTTTCGCGCAGGAATCTTCGAGCGAGCTTCCCGGTGGTTGGGTGGAGCGGCCGGCTCGTTGGTAAGTCTATTAGGAGCCGGCATTGTGGACTTTGTGCGAGGTTTAATGCAAACGATTGTCCCGACTATTCAGGGCTGGCTCATCATGCTTCTCTACGCGTTCTTTCCATTCGGCGTCGTCATCAGTCTTTTGCCCGGAATGCATTCACGCGTCATCGATTACTTCGGCGCGATCTGGTGGGTGAAAAGCTGGACGTTGTTTCTTGGCTTGATCAGTCATTTGCTCGAAGCGCTGTATGGCATCAGCGGTGGATTCACTCTGACCGATGAGTTCGCGCTCGCTGGTGCGGGATTGGCCAACCTGACCAACAACGTTGCCTGGGCATATCTATTTTTGATCGTTCTCACCCCGGTCGTTTCGTACGCGTTGTTTTTTGGAAGACTAGCAAATCTTGCGGCCTTGCGATTCAGATTCGTCGGACTGAGCACTCTCGTCCGAGCCGGCACGCAGGTTGCGCGATAGTTCTTCATCCCACGCGAAGAATCGGGGTTTCGTACGACTTTCCGTCTTGCGTGTATTCGATCTTGAATTCGGATTGATCGCTATACCCTACTCTCCAGCTTTTGTCTTCGCCGGGCGAAACCGTCACTCTCCCGTGATTCTCGGTAAGCGCGAGGGTACTGGCGAAATCCACCTTCGTCTTAAACGAGACATTATCGCCGGCCATCTGGATGGCAAGTCGTAATGCATTTAGCTTCGGTGCGAAATAGGTTTGCGGACTCTCCGATCTCCAAGATCCAGAACCATTTCGGTAAAGAAAGCGCGTTACAGTAACCGGAGTCGCAGTCCTATTTCGGTAAGTTATCTTTGCATCGGTATGTCTTGGGGCAAGGAGGATACTGGGTAGTACCAGACGAATCTCCTTCTCTATTTGATTTTCTCCTCGAGCGACACAATCGCTGCTGAATTCACGGCAGTAAACTTTCAGCGTTGCCTTCGAGTAAATATCTAGGGCTTCATCTCTGCTTATTTTCTCCACTGTCACGACAAACTTGCCCGTCCTCGAATACAAATAGTAGCCAATGCTGGCGAGCATCGCGACGAGCAACAGCGACAGAATCAAGAAACCCGGTTTGTTATCCCGCCACAGGGTCGCGACAAAGCCATCTCTTTTTCCAAACGGCGTGCCGCAACGTGGACAAAAGTTCGAATCGTCAGCGTCGCTAGCGCGACATTTCGGACAGACCATACGACCAATTTATAAATTGGTCGCGTGAACAAGTCCAGACGCTTTTCGGCGAAAGTAACTCTGAAATTGATCATTGTGGGGGGATTTTTGGAACTTTTTGGGGGGACTTTTAGAAGTTTTTTAATGATAAATCCATCACCGCACTCAACTTTCCCCGGGAGGATGTGAACTCGAGATGAAAATTTTGGAATTGATGATGGTTTCCGTGCTCCTCTGGCCAGTGATGATCGAGGCTCAGGAGATTGATCGTGGAAGTCGTTCTCTCGAAGAACAGCGGGCGCTCTCGCACATTAGCCAGGCTGAATACTACGCCCGTATGGCGCTCGGATCCCTCGATGCCGCGGAGAAAATTGGCAAAGCGCCGTACTTCAATTACCAGAGCGCCAGAGAAGATATCGAAAAGATAATCAGCGAATTTAGAACCTATCTCAAGGGCGACGAATCCGCGGACCTTCCGCCGGCAATGCCGTTGATCGTGGACGGGAGATATTTCGCTGAATCGATCAAGAACTTTCTCGCGACGCAGAAAGCTGCTGACGCGCAGGCGGCAAGCAACGTCCACGGAGGGAATGGTGAGACACGTGCGCTCGTATCGAGGACGGCAAGCAAAAACGCTGACGCGGGACGGAAGAAAAGTGTGTCGGATAAGGAGGAAAAGAGCCTTAAGCAAAGCTCCGCGATGACCCTTCCTCCACCGTCGCTCACGCCTCAAAGCGCAAAAACGAAGAAAGACAAGATTGAAGAGATTCTGAAGAAAGGGCTCTAGGGCTCATTGGCTTCTCGGTGTCAGTACGACGGTGATTTCGAACGGTTTGGAATTTTAGAGGAGGGAATTTGTCATGAAGATTGTGTCAAGAATCAAGCTTACGGCCGACAGGTTGACCCTTGCCTGGTTGTCCATTGCGATCAGATATCCGAGGGTATATCTGGTGGCAACGACACTCATCGGGATCGTTTCACTGATTCTTCTGTTCGCACCGGACGCGAGCGCTCAGTTAGAAACTCAGGTCACCGATGCGCTGAATCCCCTGGCTCGGCTGCTGGTCGGTCCGATCGCCAAAGGGCTTGCGATCATCGGTCTTTTCGCATTCGTAGGCCTGCTGTACGCCGGCCGCTGGATGATGGCGGTCTCGTCGCTGGTCGCGGCGGTCATTCTCGGTCTGTTGGCCAATATCGTAACGGCAATCTTTCAAGGCTCTAACGCAGCCAGTTTCACCTTGGGCGGTTAGGAAATAGTCTATGCGCCGCCTTCCAAGAACAATCGACAAGCCGACCGAACTCCTGGGATTTCGCATGGACGAGATCGGCGTCTTTGTTAGCGTGCTGCTTGTGTTCCTGCTTGTCGATTGGTTTTTTGTCGGTCTTATTTTCTCAGGTCTCGTTCTCGGATTCCTGCGAGGGACGAGGCAGGGAAGACCCGAGGGGCACCTTTTTCATCTCGTCTATAGGATGGGTATCCCGCTGGGGAAACTGCTGCCGCCGGGTTTGAAGAAATTGAGCTGCTAACCGAGGAAAGTTGCTTGTGGCAAAAGAGCGAAAATTCTGGGAGATCCTTGCCGAGAGCCAGCACGACAAGCTGGTTTTGAGCTGGCTCTCTGTCGTCCTCACGGTTCTCGTTATTGTGCTGAGTGGCTTTCTTGTCGGAATGGCAATCCGGCCGAAGCCCGTTGTCGTCGTTCCGGGTGCTGCGGTCGCAGGAGTTTACAACGCGGGTGAGATGCCGGAAACCGTTATGGTCCAGTTCGCCCGCAATTTCGTGGTGGATCTCGCTAATTACACGCCGGCGTCAGCAGAGAAGGGATATCTTTCCGCAGCTCGGTTCATGAGCCCGGAGCTTTTAAGTCGCTTCGAGCCTGTAGCCCGAGAGCAGCTCAAGCAGGTCGTGACTAACAGGGTCTCGCAGTTTTTCACCGTTGATTCTTATAAAATCGAGGGCAAAGATCCGCTCGTCGTCAGGTTTCTCGGCGAGAGGATTACGTACGTTGGAAGGACTGAGACCGAAAGAAAACCCTACCAGTATCGAGTTACTCTCCGCTACGTGGAAAGGACTCAGCAGAATCCGTATGGCTTGGTTGTAAGCTCCGTCGAGCAGAATGAAACACCGGCCGCATCTTTCCCGAACCCACAGTCAAGAAATTGAAAGAACTAATCGAGTTTCAGCCTGACAAAATCGGCTCCCATTTCTGCTTTTGTAGCCAGCGTTTATGCTAGCGTAAGCCGACCTCGCTTTCTTTCTTTTGTTTATTTTAAGTAAAGATTAACCACTTTGGGTTGTTAAAATAGAAGTTTATTAAACTATTCGGCTTGCGTCGCGTTTAATATTCGGCTAATTTAACAACCATGGGTAGTTCTACGGGCAGTAAAATAAACCAATTGCTCCGACGATGGCCAAATGGAACGGTTGCAGTATCGTCCTGGCTCGAAGAACAAGGGGCTTATCAGCAACTGGTTCAAAAATATGAAGCTACGGCCTGGTTACGCCGAGTGGGGCAGGGAGCCTATGCCAAGGCAGGCGACACGGTTGAATGGACCGGCGGTTTGTACGCCCTCCAGGAGCAACTGAAGCTTCCGATCCACGCCGGCGGAAAAACTGCGCTTCAACTGCAAGGGTATGCCCATTTCCTACCGATGGGAAAAGGCACAACGGTCTCGCTATTCGGGCCTCCCGACGTGAAACTGCCGGCGTGGTTCAAGCAGTACCGCTGGGGCGTCAAGGTTCGCTACACCGCGACGAACCTTTTTGCCGGCGAAGCGGGTCAAGGACTCAGCAAAAAAGACCTGGTGCCGTATTGGATCAAAGTGTCTGCACCTGAGCGAGCCATAATGGAAGTCCTATATGGGGTTCCGCTAGTCGACTCCTACGAGGAAGCAAGGTTATTGATGGAGGGGCTCACCACATTGCGCCCCCGAGTTGTGCAGAGCTTGTTAGAAAAATGTGCCTCGGTCAAGGTTAAGCGGCTATTCATGCTTCTTGCTGAAGGCTGCAAGCATGCCTGGGTAAGAAAAGTCGACCTGTCAAAGGTAGACTTCGGAAAAGGAAAACGCGCCCTGGTCAAAGGAGGGCGCTTCGACCCCAAATACCAAATCACCGTTCCGAATACGGAACCCACGGGCACAGCTCCTGGAGCGCGATCTTGAAGGATAGCCCGTTTTTTAAACAAGCCGAATTGATGCTCAAAACAATACCGCACGTTGCTGCGGAAAGTTGTTTTGCATTGAAAGGCGGGACGGCGATCAATCTGTTTGTGCGGGACATGCCGCGATTATCGGTCGACATCGACCTGGCATATCTGCTGGTGGATGAACCGCGTGAAACGGCGCTGAAAAAAAGCAGTGAAGCCCTTGGCCGCATTGCGGCCGCAATCAAGAAGACGATTACAGGCACGAGGGTCCAGGAAGGTCGAGCTCGGGAACCAGAACGTGTAATAAGGCTCGTCGTCTCAATGGGAGCTACGCGAATCAAAATCGAGCCGAACGAAGTCATCCGAGGATCGGTGTTTCCGTCAGAGGAGCGCGAGTTAAGCAAGCGTGCGGAAGATCTGTTTGAGCTTTCGGTGAGCGCGCGCTCTCTTTCACTGGCCGATCTTTATGGCGGTAAACTTTGTGCCGCGCTGGACCGTCAGCACCCGCGTGATTTGTTCGACGTGAAGATTCTCCTGGACAACGAAGGCATCACAGACGACGTACGCAAGGCCTTTGTCGTCTATCTCGCCAGCCACGATCGACCGATGCATGAACTGCTTGATCCCAAACGGAAAGACGTGCGGCGGATCTATGAGAACGAGTTTGCCGGTATGCCGATTGAGGAAATCGGCTACAAAGATCTGATCGCGGCTAGGGAGGCCCTCATTGAGACGTTGAAGAAGGAATTGACTGATGACGAAAAGACATTTCTTGTTTCGATAAAGTCGGGCGAACCAAACTGGAGCGTGATGGGGCTCAAGGGTATTGAGAAACTTCCGGCGCTTCAGTGGAAGCTGCTTAACATTCAGAAAATGAGCACAAAAAAACGTGGCGAGCTGCTGGTCAAACTTAAAAGAACGCTCGGATTGTAGTAAAGCCGAACCAGGTGTTAACGCAGTTGGGGGCGCATCAAGTTTATATGAGGCCGGACCAGACAATAGACGCTCTGTGTCCGTAGGTCTGAGTCTTTCAATTCGATGTTTCGAGAATTCTCGAAACGTGGAAGTTCTTTTCGCTTTCAGTGCTGACTCACTGTTCTTGGGTACAATTATTGTACCCTGGTAAAAGGGACAATAGAAAGTTAGACTTGCGATTGTCCGGTTTCTGGATATACAATTATTATCATGAAGAAACGGAAACCCGGGCGCCCACGAAAAGGACCCGATCAAATAAAGAACGACTATCTCGAATTGCGGCTGGCTCCACTTGAAAAACAGGCGTTCAAGCAAGCTTCTGAGATCGCGGGTATTCCGCTTGCTGCATGGGCCAGAGAGAGACTAAGGCGAATCGCAACTAGAGAGCTAGAAGAAGCGGGATTGAAAATTCCGTTTCTGACAGTCCACGCTCCCTCGGAATAAATTAATGGCCGTTTCGTCAGAAACTATTGTCTTTGAGCACAAGGGAATCGGTGCTGTCCTCAATCAGTATCGTCTTGCCGTGCCACTCAATCAGCGAGAATACGCGTGGGAAGATGAGCATGTAACGGCTCTCTTCCAAGACTTTGGCAATGCAGTCGCCAAAAAGGTAAGTTACTTTCTGGGGACGATTGTATTAACTCGTGGCAAGGACTTACCCGAAGTATCAGACGGCCAACAACGCCTGGCTACTACCACGATTTTGCTGGCTGCCGTTCGCGATTATTTCTTCACAAAAGGCGACAAAGCGCGCGCGAATTCAATTGAGCAGGATTATCTCAAGACCACAGATTTGGCGACAGAGCAGATTGTGCCGAAGTTGCGCCTGAATGTTGATGACAACGAGTTTTTCAGAAAATGCATTTTGTCTTCACCGGATGCATCCGATCGTCAAACTCCGCCGACAAAGGATTCCCACAAAAAGATTGCGAAGGCTGCCGAACTAGCCCAAAAGCACGTTCAAACCATTATTGCCGGTCACAGCGAATCCGCAAAAATAAGCCGACTGGTGGAGTGGGTGCAGTTCATCAAGGATGACGCTAAGATCATCCTTCTCACGGTGCCCGACCATTTCAACACTTTTGTTATGTTCGAAACATTGAATGACCGCGGGCTGAGATCGTCTCAGGCCGACCTCCTAAAAAATTATCTGCTTAGCCAAGCCGGAGATAGGGTTGTCGAAGCTCAACAAAAATGGGCACAGATGCTTGGCGTTCTAGAATCACTGGGCGAGGCGGATATCACTGTGACCTATCTTCGTCATCTTCTGACGTGTCTCTATGGTCACACGAAAGAGCGTGACGTTTACGCCAGGGTTCGGGAAGAGGTTAACAGCACGCAACGAGCTCTTGAGTTTCTCGATACGCTGGCTGAGTCTGCCAATGATTACGCCGCGCTTTTGAACCCTAGTCACAAGAAATGGAATAACTACGGGGGCGCTACAAAACGGCATCTGAATACGATTATTTCTACACTGAGGGTTGAACAGATAAGACCGTTGATGTTCGCGGTTGCGAAATACTTTCCAGTGAAAGAGGCGAAGACCGCGTTTCGTCTCTTCGTTTGTTGGTCAGTGCGCTTTCTAATCGTGGGCGGACGGGGTGGTTTTCTTGATACTAATTATGCGCGAGCCTCGCACGAAATCGCCAAAGGTAACATAAAGACCGCGAAGGATTTGGCCGACTTTATGAAAAAGGATATCGTACCCGCCGACGGAACCTTCGAAGCGGCTTTCTCAGAGGCTCGTGTAGAGAAGAGCTATCTTGCGCGCTACTACCTGAGAGCCCTTGAGATGAAGGCTAAGGGCATTGCGCAACCTGAATTAGTCCCGAACGAAGAAGAAGAAGAAATCAATTTGGAGCATGTGTTGCCCGAAGCGCCCGAGAACAACTGGCGAGCTATCGATCCGGAATTAGCAGCCGCGTACTACAACCGAATGGGCAATATGGTCCTGCTCCAAGCAAAAAAGAACTCGACCATTGGTAATGCTTCTTTCGTGGATAAGCGCAAGGTTCTTGCCACCTCGACATATGTGTTGACGGCAGAGGTTGGTAACTGCGCAAATTGGAGCGTAGCGGAGATTCAGCAACGACAGAAACGTCTGGCGAAATATGCGGTCGAAACATGGCCGTTGGCTTAGCACTCGATTTGGTTATGCCCTATTCCTGGTCACGTCGTTGCTATACAGAAGATCACGAGGGTTTTCCGATTACGCTCGCGCCTTCTGACAATTCCGCCTTGTATTGTCGCAAATCCAGTGAATTGCGTGCAATTTTTCAATGGAACCGTGCACAGGGTTAGGGTGGCTTCTCTTCGCGTCTCGCACTTCCATCAGCTCAGCCACCCCGCAAGGCGGCTAATCGCCCAGTCTAAAACTTGGGGTTCTTGATGGTTTCCTAGATGCGATCTGGTAAGTCGATTCATTGAGAAGTCTATATGAAAACCGTTCGGGACGCATGCCAGCTCCAGGATAATGCTCTATCGATCAAGCTGAGCGATCAGGTTGAACAACTCGATGAGCTGATTACGGCGGAAGGCGACGGCACAGCCTTTTTCCAAAAGACCCACATCACACAGGGTATGCAGGACTTGATCAGCGAGGGTGTCGCCCGGCTTGCTGGTGTGTCCACTCAGGCGGTGTTCCATCTCAAGCAGGCGATGGGCGGCGGCAAAACCCATTTGCTTATCGGGTTCGGCTTGCTCTCCAAGTATCCAACGCTGCGTAAGACATACTGCTCCGGAAATCTTTACGCTCAGTCATTCGAGTCCGCAAAAGTTGCTGCATTCAACGGCCGTAACAGCCCGGTCCACTACTTTTGGGGAGAAATCGCGAGTCAACTCGGCAGGGCTGAAGTCTTTAAAGAGTTTTGGTCTGAAGGTCCGAAGGCCCCGGACGAAAGAGCCTGGCTCAAGCTCTTCGATTGCCGCGATCCCATCCTTATTCTGCTCGACGAGATGCCGCCATATTTCGAAGACCTTGCAACACGCCCAATCGGTGCTGGCACCGTGGCTGATATCGCGACCCGAGCCTTCGCTAATCTCCTCACTGCAGCCGGCAAGAAGTCGAACGTCTGCGTTGTGATTTCGGACCTTTGGGCGGCTTATCAAGCTGGTGGTGCTCTGATCACTCGTGCCTTAGATAACGCGCGCCAAGAACTTGGCCGTCAGGAACGCAATATCACTCCGGTTGATCTCGCTGCTAACGAGATCTACGACATTCTCCGCAAGCGCCTTTTTAAATCAGTTCCCGATAAGGCTGAAATTGAAGACATCGCCGACTCTTACGGCCGAAAGCTTGAAGAGGCCTCCAAATCGAAGGTGGCGAATCGCGGAGCCGAGGCCATTGCCGACGAAATAGAAGCCACATATCCTTTCCACCCACGCCTTAAGAACGTCGTCGCCCTGTTTAAGGAAAATGAACAATTTAAGCAAACGCGCGGCCTGATAGAATTGGTTTCGCGCCTCCTTAGATCCGTCTGGGAACGCAAGGCCAATGATGTTTTCTTAATCGGGCCACAGCACTTTGATCTCTCAATTCCTGAAGTGCGCGATAAGCTGACCGAAATCTCAGGCATGCGCGACGTAATCGCCAAGGATCTGTGGGATGCTAACCAATCCGCACATGCTCAAGTAATCGACCTTCAAACAGGCAAAGAAGCCGCCACACAAGTTGGTGGCTTGCTCTTGACCGCCAGTCTTTCGACTGCGGTGAATGCTGTAAAGGGTCTCACTCGAGAAGAGATGGTCGAATGCCTCGTTTCTCCACTACGCGAACCCTCCGAATTCCTAGCCGCATTTGAAGAGCTGGAAAAAGCTGCTTGGTATCTCCACCACACCCCCGAGTTTCGCTACTACTTTGACCGTCAGGAAAACTTAACGAAGCTTCTTCAAAGTCTCGCGCACGATGCACCGGAAAATCAGGTCGAGGATCTTATCGACCATCGCCTCACGGCAATGTTCAAGTCTACTCGTAAGACAGCTTACGAGGCGGTATTGGCATTGCCAAAACTTGAAGATGTAGCCGACCGCGTCCGCAGAGGCCGAGTCCTTCTAATCGTCAGCCCTGATTCGAAGATTCCCCCTGAAGAAGTGCAAAAGTTTTTCGATGGTCTGAGCCAGAAAAACAATTTGTGTGTCCTAACTGGCGACAAAACAGCAATGGGAAGCGTTGAAAAGGCGGCTCGACAGCTTTTTGCCGCGCAGAAGGCGGATGGCCGTATACCCAAAGGCCACCCGCAACGCGACGATCTCGAAAGAAAACAACAGACTTACGAGCAGGACTTCAACTCGACTGTGTTAGGCCTCTTCGACAAGGTACTTTTTCCTATTCAACGCTCAGGCAGGCCACCGCAGCTTGTAAGTAAGGCGCTTGATACGACCCGCGATCAGACAAAACCTTTCAATGGTGAGGAACAAGTCGAAAAGACTCTTACTTCGGACCCTTTGAAGCTCTATTTGGACGTTGAGAAGGATTTCGATTCAGTCTGTGACAAGGCACAAGATCTTTTGTGGCCGGAAAACGTGGATGAAGCGCGATGGTCTGACATTACAGACCGCTACTCTGAGCAGGCCGGGATGGTGTGGCTCCCCCCCAAAGGTCTTGAAACCTTGAAGTCGATTGCTTGTAACCGTGGGCTTTGGGAGGATCTTGGAAACGGCTACCTTACAAAAAAGCCGAAAAGGAAGAAGTCCTCCGTCCAAGTGATTCCCGAGCACGAGCCTGACGATCAAGGTCAAGTCCGGCTACGCATAAACCCGCAAAACGCCGGTCCAGCTCCGCGTGTTTACTACGCCGAAGACGGTGCAGTTTCTGAAAAGAGCCCGCAGCTCACAGATCAAATCTTTACCACAAAGGCGCTTCGGGTAAACTTTCTGGTGGTGGACCCGTCAGAGCAATACGAAACCGGTGATGTCGTTACGTGGTCTAACAAGCTCGTCTTGCGTAATAAGCTTACAGAGAAAGGTGGCAAAAGGACCGTCGAACTTCTCGTCGCGCCTAAAGGCAATATCCGATATACGCTCGACGGAAGTGAACCTCGTGAGGGGATCAGCTACGATAAACCCGTAGTGATCGGCGACGGGGAAGTTCTTCTGCGCGTGTTTGCAGACGCCAGCGGCCTAGAAACCAAAACCGACTTTAAATTTCCGGCAAAGGGTCAGAAAGGCATTCTGATCGATGATGTCAAGCCGGCTCGACTCGTTTCCCGCACCGGGCGCAAGCTGGATTCACGCACCAAGACCTTCGAGGCGCTTAAACAGGCCGGTGAAAAATCGGTCACGTTTGAAAACGTCGCGATTACTGTAGGTCAAGGGGCTCAAGCCGTGCAAGTGACAGTCGGCGAAATCGAAGTCAATGCCGCATTCCTTGAAGCTATCCTAAAAACTGTGATGGAAAAGTTTGAACCGACTACGCCGGTAACGATGACCTTTCGCAAAGCACATTTCGCCTCGGGGCACGACCTCAAAGATTTTGCCGAAAAATTAGGTATCGAACTCCAGATAGGAGACGTTGAGCAGTGACCGAACGTCTCAAGACGGTCGACTTTGGCGCTCCCGAGAAATATGGCGCCCATTTGTTTCGCGTTGAAATACCTGCATCTCGACTTGAGCCGGTGCGCATCATAGAAGACTACGGTTACCGTGGCCTGGAAGGCGGTATTCCGCAGGACGAAGAACGCGTTATCCTGTCCCGCGTTGTCTGGTCTGCCATCGCGGACATCGCACGCCGAGAGTTTAACGATCGGCTCAAGTCCGCCAAACTTCCTACGTCCCGATGGCATACCGGCATAAACCTAGTGGACAGACTGCTTGGAAAGGAACTCTGCGTTCTTGCCTGGGCTGCTGAAACCGCCAAGGAAGAACAGCTTCCCGTTGTTTGCAGCAAATGGGCCGCACTGCGACCTGAAGAGCGCTGGTGGCTTTTCTCGATGACGGTCGCAGAGGCTGGTCTCCCCGAAGATACGCAACGTGGCTGGCGACGCGCATTGTTTCACGCCCTCTCAGATGGCGAAAACCCGGCGGAGCGTAGGAAACGTCCCCGGCCGGTCGAGAGTGATCTTTTTAACCTGTCGCTATTTAGAGAAAGCAGATGACCGCATCCGTCACGCCGTTGTCACTTAAAGATGCGCCTACGCTCATCGAGCGCCTTCTTCCCGTCCAGAAACTCTCCGCCGAGGTTTACAAAGAGCGAATGGCTGGCACAGGTCAGGCCCTTACTGCCCTTGGCAATTTTTGGAAGGGCCGAAAACCTTTGATCCTTAATAAAGCTTGCGTTCTTGGTTGTCTTCTGCCGGCCACGACGAATCCGCTTCGCGACCTGGAAATCTTCGAGATGTTGATGGGCATGGATATGGCGTCTCTAGAAGCGCGGCTTGAAGCTAAGAACGACAAAGAAAGCCGCTTCATCCTCGGCAAGCACCGATCTGTCGGCCATCAGGCACCATACAAGGAATGGGTTCAAACGGCCTGTCGAGCTGAGGAATGCGGGGAAGAACTATTCGATCACATCTGGCCTGCGGTTAATGATCACCTTGGTACCAATGCCCAATCCTTCCCAGAACTGATTGAGCAACTCGGCACCATGCGTTTTGGTCACCGTCCACGCGTCGCAGACACGTTCTGTGGATCTGGCCAAATTCCCTTCGCGGCGGCTCGGCTTGGCTGTGACGTGTACGCCTCCGACCTCAACCCAGTGGCAGCAATGCTTACTTGGGGGACATTTAATGTCGTTGGGGGCTCTGACGAGCAGCGTGAAAGACTGACTTACGATCAGCGGCACATCGTAAATCGAGTGTCCATGGAAATGGATCAACTTGGGGTTGAGAGTGATGGTAATGGTTGGCGAGCGCGAGGAATGGTCTACTGTGTCGAGGTGCAATGCCCGCAAAGCGGTTGGATGGTGCCGTTACTTCCGTCTCGTGTCTTAAGTGTGGACTACTCAGTAGTTGCCGAGCTGGTACCTAATCCTGAGTTTAAGCGCTACGACATCGTCGTTCGGTCCGGCGTCTCCGACCAGGAATTAGCAGCCGCCGAGCACGGAACCCTCGGGCGTGACAGGCAGTTCGGAGATGCGTACTTAACCCACTCTGTCAATGGCGTGAATTACAGGACCAAGATCTCGACACTCCGTGGAGATTATGAGAAGGCCGATGGAACAATCGGTAACCGCGTGCGGGCGTGGGAAAAACATGATTTCAAACCCCGGCCTGACGACATTTTCCAAGAGCGCCTCTATGCAATTCTTTGGGCGCGTCCGGCCAAATCTCGTACCCGGAACAAGTACGAGTTCCGCTCAGTTACCTCAGACGATATGAAACGCGAGAGCATCGTCGAGCAGTTCATAGGCGAGCATCTTGCTGATTGGCAGGTGAATGGTTGGATACCAGATATGCGGCTGGAGCCGGGTGGCCCCCCTCGCTATCAGGGTCTCAGCTTGATCAGAGGTTGTGGTTGGACGTATTGGCACCACCTATTCAACCCGCGACAGTTATTACTAGCAGGATTGATCCGGAAAGAACTAACGGCTCTAACCTCCTTTGGTTTTTGCCAGAGTCTAAATTACAACAGCCGACTTAGTATATGGCTTGGAGCGAAAACTAGAGGATATGGCAACACGGTTCACACATTCTATAACCAAGCACTAAATTCGCTTTTTAATTATGGTTGTCGTGCGTCGTCTGGACTTGTTGGACTTCTCCTCGAAGAATACAAACAACTCCCTATCAGTAAGGACCTTCGAATAGAATCCAGATCAGAGTCGGCCCAAGATCTCGACCAATGGAATGACATTTACGTCACTGACCCGCCATACGGGGACGCGGTAAAGTATGAAGAGATCCTTGACTTCTTTGTGGCTTGGCTGCGTAGGAACCCACCACCTGAGTTCGCTAACTGGATATGGGACAGTCGCCGCTCACTAGCGATCGCAGGGGAAGGAGAAAACTTCCGCCGCGGTATGGTAGCCGCCTACAAGCGGATGACCGAGTGCATGCCAGACAATGGTATCCAGGTCATCATGTTTACTCACCAATCTGGTTCCATTTGGGCCGATATGGCCAACATCGTCTGGGCTTCTGGCCTACAGGTTAATGCGGCCTGGTACGTCGTCACAGAGACGGATAGCGCTACCCGCGAGGGCAGCTACGTGAAAGGCACGGTACTGCTCGTGCTACGCAAGCGTGACGGAGGTTATAAGACCACGCGAGATGATCTTGCATGGGAAATACAGGAGGAGGTCGAGAAGCAAGTTCATATTCTGACCGGCCTGAATCAAGAGGCACGCGACCTTTACCGCGAAGAGAACGTCTTCGAAGATGCTGACATCCAAATGGCTGGTTACGCCGCCGCGCTCCGCGTTCTTACCCGTTACTCCATCATTGATGGTCGGGACATGACTGTTGAAGCCATTCGACCTCGCGTGAAGGGTGAGACCACGTTCGTTGACGGTCTAATTGCCTTTGCGGTGGATACAGCCAACCAGTGTCTCGTACCGCAAGGCATACCCGAAAAACATTGGAAGGAGTTCAGCAGCGCAGAGCGATTTTACTTAAAGCTCATCGATCTCGAATCTAAAGGACTGAAGACACTCGACAACTATCAAAATTTTGCCAAGGCTTTCAAAGTTCGTGATTTCCGCGCCCTGATGGGAAGTCTGAAAGCTAACGCCGCGCGGCTTAAGAGCGCGATTGAGTTCGGGCGAACAGAGATGGGAGAAGGCTCCGAACTGCACGAGTCTGCACTCCGTGCCGTCCTTTATGCAATGATGGAGCTGGTGAAAAACGTGGATGGAAACGAGGTGCTTGCCCATCTCACATTCAACGTTCCTGAATATTACTCGAATGGAACGCAGCGCGAGCGCGTCGTTGAGCTATCCGATTATCTGGCCAAAAGACTTGAAACCCTGCGTCCCCAAGAAGCCAGTGCCGCACGCGTACTGCGCGAGATGGTTAAGAACCAGAGGCTTGGATGATCACCGATTCTCTGGTCTCAAACCATTCCCCAGCCGCGGGAACCCATCCGAGCAACAGCGCCGTTCAGCGGAAAGTTGAGCTAGGGATGCTGCACCGCCTTGGAGAACAGCATCCCGAGTGGCAACGCTCTGATTGGACAGTGACGGCAACAAAACTGGCTCTTCCGCCGTCTGGAGGGAAATACAGCCAGACGCCGTGTGGAGGACAACCGCAGTCACATCGGGGCATGAGGAAATCATCGTTGCCGAATGCTTTGCGCACATCGGTAAACTCAAACCAGGGCAACTACGGAAACTTGCAATGGATGCTCTGAAGTTATTGGCCTTACGTCAACAATGTTCCGACTCCACCATACTGCGGTGTGTAATTGTCGTGCCTGAAGAACTCCAAAAAGCGTTGCAAATGGGAGGTTGGTTATGTGCTGCGATACGCATAGCTGCGGAGGTGATGCCGGTCGTGCTGTCGGATGACGAACGGAAACAGCTCGCCGATGCCACTCGGCTCCAGGCCGATGGGCAAGCCCGCTCCCGCAAACCCGAAAAGACAAGGCATCCCGCATGACCGACATTCGTCGTTTCTCTTCTCGCCGGGAGCGACTCGATCACGCTTTTCTTTCAGCAAAACTACAAGGCGCGAAATCCTACAAGCGCATTGCGGGGTACTTCCGCAGTTCGATCTTCGAGCTAGTTGGCGAGGAAGTCGCATCTATTCCAAAAGTTCAGATCGTCTGTAACAGTGAACTCGACGCAGCGGATGTCGTCGTATCCAATCATGTCCGTGAAACAGCCTTAAAGGAACGTTGGAACGAAGCGCCGGCTGAGGTAGAGGCGTTGCTCCACAGAGACCGCTACCGCAAGCTTCACGAACTTCTAACGAGTGGGAACGTGGAGATTCGCGTCGTTCCCAAAGACCGTGTCTTCATTCATGGAAAGGCGGGGGTTATCGAAGCGGCGGACGGCTCAAAGACATGCTTCCTTGGTTCCATCAACGAAACGAAGAGCGCTTTTGCACAGAACTACGAAATTCTTTGGGAAGATACTTCGAACGAGGGTGTGACCTGGGTTGAAGAAGAATTCGAAGCCCTCTGGAGAGACTCGTTTCCGCTGCCAGACGCCATCATTGATGAGATTAAGCGTGTTGCCGATCGCGTCGAGATCCATTTTCGCGATCTGGCGCCGGATGAACTGCCGGGCGCTACTCTTGTTGAGAGCCCTATCTATCGTGGAGGTGAACAGCTTCAGCCATGGCAACGGGCATTTGTTACAATGTTCCTCAAGCATCGCGAAACTTATGGAAGAGCCAGGGTACTTCTCGCGGATGAAGTAGGCCTCGGTAAGACTCTCTCACTCGGGGCCAGTGCAATGCTAGCCGCGCTTCTGGATGACGGCCCTGTGCTCATCCTTTGCCCGTCTACATTGACTCTTCAATGGCAGGTGGAATTGAAAGACAGGCTCGGTATCCCGAGCGCCGTCTGGCTTTCTTCGCAAAAAGTCTGGATGGATTACAACGGGCACACTATCAAAACTCGCGGAGCGGAAGACATCACGCGCTGCCCGTTTCAAATCGCGATTGTCTCCACTGGCTTGATATTTCAAGACTCCGACGAGCGCCAGCTATTACTGGAACGAAAATTTGGCACCGTCGTCCTCGACGAAGCACATAGAGCCCGTAAGCGTGGTGGTCTTGGCGAAAGAAAACGTGATCCCAATAATCTCCTCGACTTCATGCTTAAAATCGGGCCGAGGACAAGGAACCTCCTGCTCGGCACAGCAACGCCCATTCAGACGGAGGTTTACGAGCTTTGGGACCTGATGCGGATTCTGAACTCGGGGGCCGATTTTGTTCTGGGACGAGATCATTTCAGCCAGTGGTCTGATTGGGAGAAGGCGCTTCCCGTTGTCAAAGGAGAACAGACTCCAGAAGATGAACGCGACGCTTGGGACTGGCTCCGAAACCCATTTCCGCCCAAAGATGAAGAGCCCACCATCGCAAGCCTTCGCCTCCAACTTGGTATCGCGGACAACGTGTTCTTCACCGACAAAGGTTTCGGCTCCCTCGGCTACTTCGAACAGCAAGCAGTCGGGCAAACACTTGCGCCTGGCTTCTACCGTGAACACAATCCAATCATACGAAATACGGTTTTGCGGCGTCGTCAGACGCTAGAGGAGGCGGGGCTGCTAGAAAGAGTCGGCGTGGAAGTCCATCCAGACCCTGAAGGCTCGCCTGCAACCTATCCCGGCGTGAGATTTGACGGACTTGGTTTGCTCACAAATCACCCCTTCGACCTCGCCTACAAGGCAGCGAACGATTTTACAGATGCCCTGAAGCAACGAACGAAGGCGGCGGGCTTCATGAAGACGCTGCTCCTCCAGCGTATTTGCTCTAGCTTCGCCTCGGGGAAGGCCACAGCTGAAAAGCTCCTGCGGCGGGAGGAGCTGGAAGACGAAGAGCTGGCACCGCTACTTCGTGAGCCTCTTTGCACCCTCACACCTGGGGAGGCTACGCATCTCCGCATCATCATTGAGGAGTTATCGCGCCCGGAGGCTCGTGATCCCAAACTGGCAGCTGTCTCATATTTTCTCACAGAACACCGCAGCGACGGTAAAACGTGGTTGGAGCACGGCTGTATTGTGTTTAGCCAGTACTATGACACGGCATTTTGGATCGCGTCTGAACTGGCGAAGAATTTGCCGCAAGAACCGATAGCCGTTTATGCGGGTGCTGGGAAGAGCGGCATTTTTCACGGCGATGATTTCGCATCGGTTGAGCGTGAGGAGATCAAGAAGGCAGTTAAAACACGCAAGATTCGTCTCGTCGTCGCCACAGATGCTGCCTGCGAGGGACTGAATCTTCAAACGCTCGGTACACTGATCAACGTTGACCTGCCTTGGAATCCTTCACGGCTAGAGCAGCGCCTCGGTCGCATTAAACGTTTTGGACAGGCGCGTCATGCCGTGGATATGCTCAATCTCGTTTACCACGACACGCAGGACGAGGAGGTCTATCAAGTACTTTCCAAGCGCATGAAGGACAGGTTCGACATCTTCGGGGGCCTACCCGACACCATCGATGACGAATGGATCGAAAACGTAGAGACATTGGAAGAAATGATGGACAAATACGTTCATCTTCGGCAAAAAGCGCGCGATGTTTTTGAACTTCGCTATAGAGAGACGATCGATCCGGACAAGAATCGTTGGGAACTCTGCTCCCGAGTGCTCGCTAGAAAAGACGTAATCGAAAAACTGTCGGAGTCATGGTAACCGGACGTAAATTGCGAAAAAAGAAAGATGGAGTTCCCTTCGACCAGTCTGGACAAGACCTTGTTTTCAGACTCGGCTTCGGAACATTTGGCTTGGCGTATCGCTTGGCATTCCACGAATTTTGAGAACGCTACTCAACACAGGCCTCGACTTTGAAGGCCCGTCTGTTTCGGAGGTTTAGAGAGTAACCGGGCTACTCTTACATAGCTACGGGAAATCAGCCGAACCCGGCGACGGACAAAGAACAAAGAATGTAGTTATTTAAGGGGCACCGCTCAGCTCAAGGCATGCTCGTCACTTTGCCTGATGTATTCGCCGTTCACGAGTCGATAGCCCGTAATCCAATTCGGCAGATTGGAGAGCGCGGCTTACGGAGTGAAGGCGCTCTCCCGGCATTCTCTCGCGGCCGCCTACGGGGATTTCTTTTTCAACCGAATGGTGGCGGCGATGAAGTCCTGATTGTTCCAAAAACCAAACAGATACCGGATGGTCACGCACGGATCATCCAGGCAACCGTCGATGTGGTGGCGGGCGCTGCCGATATCTCAAATGGACTATGGCTCAGGCACCCGCTACTCGATCATCGGTCGCGCACGATAGAGCACGAACGGATAACCGGGGAGGTGCTTGAATCCTGGGTGGGTGCATTCTCGTACGCGCAGGAGGACCACGCACGCCGTATCACAGGACTCAGGAGCCCCCAGATGGGAGCCGTGCATGCTGTCCACGCTCACTGGTCTGTCTCAGACGCCCCGGCAACTATCGTAATGCCAACCGGCACTGGTAAGACGGAGACGATGCTGTCAATACTTGTCTCGGCCGGCTGTCCCAGGCTACTCGTCGTGGTACCAACGGATACATTGCGCACACAACTCGCCGGCAAGTTCCTTACGCTCGGCATCCTCAAAGCGCCGGACTCCACGGTTCTTCGCCCCGGTGCGAAATATCCCATCGTCTGTACTCTTCAACATATCCCGCGCAGTGCGGCGGAAGTTGACGACATCTTCCGGAGCTCACACGTGATCGTCACGACCAGCAGCATTGCTGGGCAGTGCGAGCGGATTATCCAAGAACGCATGGCTCACCACTGTCCATATCTCTTTATCGACGAGGCACATCACGCGGAGGCACCAACGTGGAGCGCGTTCAAAGAGACATTCCACGACCGGAGAGTCCTGCAGTTCACTGCCACCCCTTTTCGAGAAGATGGCAAGCCACTCGATGGTGATATCATCTTCAAATACCCGCTGAAAAAGGCTCAGCAGGACGGATACTTCAAAACGATCCGGTTTGAGCCCGTTGTCCAGTTCAATCCCAAACGGTCCGATAAAGCCATCGCCGCGAGGGCAGTGGAGCAATTGCGATCAGATGCGGACAAAGGCCATATCTTGATGGCAAGAGTAGAAAGCGTCGCGCGGGCGAAGCAGGTCTTCGAGCTGTACAAGGAGTACCCAGAGTTCAACCCTGTAGAGCTCCACACAGGCGTCAAGTCGCCACGACAACGCGAGGCGGTTCGTCGCAAGATCATTACCGGAGAATCCCGAATCGTGGTGTGCGTCGATATGCTGGGGGAAGGGTTCGATTTGCCCGAATTGAAGATCGCCGCATTCCACGACATCCGTAAGACCCTTGCCGTGACACTGCAGCTTGCTGGTCGATTCACGCGAGCGCCCGGATCTGGGGGACGCAACCTTTATCGCTAATACAGCGGACGTTAATGTCCAAGACGAACTACGAAAACTCTATACTCGAGATCCCGACTGGAACGTTCTCTTGCCGCAACTGAGCGACAGAATGATTGGTGAGCAATTGTCTCTTCAGGAATTCCTCCGTGGATTTACGGAGTTCACCAAAGAGATTCCCCTGAAAACCGTGCGTCCGGCCACGAGCGCCGTTGTGTACAGAACTACATGCAGTGCATGGACGCCGGAGAACTTTCGGGCCGGCATACCTGCACTCAATAGTTGTGAGCAAGTGCATGAAACTATTAATCATGCCAAGCACACGCTCGTCATCGTCACGGCGCGTCGGGTACCGTTAGCTTGGACCGATGTTGAAAGCCTGTACAGTTGGGAGTGGGAGCTTTACGTCGTGGTTTGGTCGCCCGAACAGAACTTGCTTTTCATCAACACTTCCACCAATGCGGGCGAGTACAAAGCACTCGCGCAAGCGGTGGCGGGTGAGACCGTGACTCTGATCAAAGGCCAGGACGTGTTCCGCACATTTGCGGGCGTAAACCGCTTGCGCCTTCAAAACGTAGGCTTAACGGAGCAGTTAGGGCGTAACGTTCGTTACACGGGTCGTATGGGCGCGGATGTCGAACCGGCACTGACGGATATCCAACGGCGTACTGCACGAAAGTCGGTCCTTTCCGGCGCCGGTTACGAAGACGGTACGAAGACTACGGTTGGCGCTTCCCGCAAAGGCCGCATCTGGTCGCATAGAAGAGACCGAGTTGACCAACTAGTTGAGTGGTGCAAGAAGATCGGCACGAAACTTCTTGATAACAGCATTGATCCGGACGAGGTGCTCAAGGGGACCCTCGACACGAGAACAGTCTTGGACCGGCCCGCCAGGATGCCCATCAGCGTGGATTGGCCAGAGGAGATTTACGCAAGTCCAGAGGCGTTCTGGTTATTATCAATCGGCGAGGAGGAGTATTCGTTGAGCGAGTTGAGTCTGGAGATCGTATCTCCCGCCGTCGATGGGCCGCTCCGATTTGCGATTACTTCCGATAGTCAGCGAGCTGAATTGGAACTACAGCTCTTCGAAGAACACGAAAGCCCAAATTATCGCTTCGTCGTCCATGGTACAAGAAATGTTCAGGTACGTAGAGGTAGCCTCGCTGCAGCTGAGAACGTTGCCGATTTCTTCTACAGCAATCCGCCCGTGATTTGGTTCTCCGACGGGTCCTCCCTGGAGGGCAATCAGTATGTGCAACTCAAGGTCGCATACCCGCCCTACGACACGACTAAAATTCAGGCATGGGACTGGTACGGTGTCGACATTCGGAAAGAATCGCAGGGGGTGCGTAAGGAGCCCGATTCGATTCAGGCAAGGGTTATTCGCGAGCTGCGAGACAGCGACTACCATATGATCGTCGACGACGACGGCACGGGCGAGGCGGCGGATATTGTAACAATTCGCCTCGTTGGGGACACGACCGCACCGTCGCGCATCGATGTCGAGTTCTACCACTGCAAATACTCGCAGCGAGCCACACCAGGACAGCGAATCGAGGACTTATATGAGGTTTGCGGCCAGGCCCAGAAGAGCATTTCTTGGATCTCCTCCCCCAAAAAACGTACCGATCTCTTCACGCATTTTCTTCGGCGAGAGGCGCGGAGGCAGGAGACCGGAGCCTCAAGTCGCTACGAAGTTGGTGACGGAGAGCTGCTGCAGACGATTAGGGAAATGAGCCGACTCTGCCCCATATCGTTGAAGATCTATATTGTCCAACCGGGTTTATCGAAAGCCAACGCGACGCGAGATCAGCTTGAACTCATGAGTGTGACCGAAAATCACCTGATGGAGACGTTCCAGATTAAATTCGGAGTGATCGCGAGCGGATGAAAATGCGCAGCCAAAACTTCAAGAAGGTGATGGCGCCCAGCGACGCCGGCCAACTGGACGACGCCGTGCCATCCGTCGCCGACTTTCAAGGGACCATTCGTGCGTGCTCATTTTCGATAGGGGTGTCCGGGCCAGGCCAAGGCAACTTCTTGATTTAGAAGCGTAAGACGGCATAAACACGTCCTGTAAGCTCTTACGGCTCACTTTTTCAGGCCGATAGCAGGTCTAAGGAAACCCAATGCCGCGAGTTGATCGTTGGACTCCAACCGTTGAAGCCGTTCAACCGATTCGCTCTGTTCAACGGGAAAATATAGTGGGTACGCATCGGGTCGATCGCACAAGCTATGATTTAACAAGACGAGAAGCTGCAAAATGGGCGCTGTTTTCTAGACAAGGAGTCAACGAATGGCGACTTTCGATTCAACCAAAACCGGCCTAAAGACAATTTTAGATGAGATTGTGGACGGAAAGCTTCAACTTCCGGATTTCCAACGGGGCTGGATCTGGGATGACTCGCACATTCGCTCATTGCTGGTGAGTATTGCTAGGTCCTTTCCCATAGGAAGTATCATGCTGCTGGAAAGCGGTGGGGAAGCACGATTTCAGATTCGTGGTGTCGAGGGCATAACTCTATCTAACGGATCTCAAAACGCGGCGGAACGTCTGATTCTGGACGGTCAACAGCGGCTCACGTCACTGACCCAGGTGCTTAAGTTGACAAGTCCAGTCAAAACCAAAGATGACAAAGGCAAAAACATAGAACGGTTCTATTACTTCGATATCGAGAAAGCGCTCGCCGGAAACAGCAGCATTGAGGACGCGATATTTGCGGTGGATGAAACCAGGCAGCTGCGCACCAATTTTGGGCGTGACGTAATACTCGACTTAAGCAATAAAGAGAAAGAATTCGAGAGATTCTGCTTTCCCGGCGCGCAGATCCTAAACTCTGATAAGTGGGAAGAGGGATTGATGGCGCACGATCCTGCAAAATTTCCGCGGTATATGGAATTTCGGAAACGAGTGCTGAACGCCTTCCGAGAATACTTAGTCCCGATCATTGAGCTGAAAAAAGAAACCAGCAAGGAAGCCGTTTGCCTAGTGTTCGAAAAGGTAAACACCGGTGGCGTTCCATTGTCAGTATTTGAGTTAGTAACAGCCACGTATGCCGCAGATGGTTGTAATCTCAGGGATGAATGGTACGGAAATCCAACTCAAAACATTTCCGGGATGCATAAAAAATTAGCTGTTCAACCGCTTCTCAGGGATCTCGAACCGACGGAGCTACTTCAAGGAATTTCTCTTCTGCACACCTACGAACGGCGCAAGGATGATCTTGACGCCAGGCGTTCAGGCAGGGACGCCACTGCGGTAAGTGCCAAACGTGAGCACGTGCTGGCCTTACCACTCGCGAGTTACCGCAAGTGGAAGGACAAACTAATTGACGGTTTCTTCAAAGCGGACCAATTTCTTCGGATGGAAGGCTTTCACCATCCCAGGTTTCTTCCCTACAGGAGCCAACTAATCCCTTTGGCCGCGACAATGGTTCACATTGGCGAAAGGTGGCTTGAACCAGTAATTCGCGAAAAGCTTGCACGTTGGTATTGGTGCGGCGTTCTTGGTGAGTTATATGGGGGCGCAGTTGAAACCCGAATCGCGTTGGATTTGCAAGATCTTCTAAACTGGATTCTCCAGTCCACTGAACAAGAGCCCACGACTGTTGTAGCCGCAGGTTTTCAACCTTCTAGATTAGACACTCTCCGAACCCGAACCAGCGCAGCTTATCGAGGAATCTATGTTTTATTGCAGCGCGAGGGTTCTAGGGACTTTTTCTGGAAAGCTCGCATGGTCGATCTTGACCGGGATGAATGCAAGATCGATATCCATCATATTTTCCCTCGCGACTGGTGTGACGGGCAAAAGATCGCTCCTCGGGTGTACAACTCGATTGTAAATAAGACGCCGATCTCGTATAAGGCGAACCGAATGATCGGTGGAAAGGCGCCGTCAAAATACCTCCAGCAAATTCAGACCCATGCACAAGTACAGATTTCGACGGAGCAGCAGGACGAGATTCTTAAAACCCACCTCATCGATCCACTTTTACTTCGTGCGGACGATTTTCAGCGGTCTTACGAAGCGCGGAAGCGGGCGCTGATACGGATCATTGAAAACGCAACGGGCAAGGCTGTGTTACCGGTTGGCGGTGAGACGCCGCCGGAAGACGCCGAAGATGAAGAAGACGAGGAATAGTAGGTTATTGAAAGTGATACCACGCATGATGGATGCGATTCACGCGACCACTACGAAGACTCCCCTGTTCGAATATCAGCTAGCACTCGCTCAATGCGTGATTTGAGATCATCTTTTGCTTTATGAAGATTATCCGGATTCCACCAAGAAATTTTATATTGATCAACATCAAAGTGGACTTTCCCTTGTCCCGTCGCAGCGTTTCTTGGATCGTGATCGGAACGTGCACTAAAAATGACCCTTCTAAATGCGCCTTTAGCAAACCCAGCTTCGAAATAGCAATTGGGCCGCTCAAACGATAGATCGCACAGCACCAACAAGGCCCTTCGTATAGAAGACAATATCTCCTCACTGATAGCGCTTTCCGTCTCCTGTTTATCGATCCGAATAGGTTCCAATCCGAGTTCCTCAGCAATTGGAACGATCACCTTGTCCCAGAGGCAATCGGTTTCAACTCTGAACGCCATGATCACAAACAGTTGATTTGTGCGGCGCCGTGACTCTTGTAATTCCCGCAAAACTTCCGCGCGCGCCTCAAACCCGACCGTCAAACTATCTCGCAACGCTTTAAGATCCTCTTTAAGATCTTTGTAAAGCATGGCCGGTTTTTCCATACGTCTTGCCGCTCCTCCTTCAGACTCACTCCAGCACCACGCCCAGATTTCAGCAAGGCCTTGATGGGGATTTGGATTAACGAAAAGAATACCCGCGCGGTTCAACTCAAGAATAAATGCTTGGATTTCATGGTAAAGCTCTTCGTATTGCGCGGCCTTACTCATATCTGGCCGTAAGTGAAACCGACTCTGCGGAAAGGACGCGCTCAGGCCGATAATCCCGTCAATTTTTCTGAGGACCTCATCTACTTGTTGCTGCGTGGGAAGAGCATCGTTCATAAAATCACCTCACTCAGCGATATAAGCGATTACTGCTCCTCGGCTCTAATCTGATGAAGGGTTTTTACGAAATTTGCCGTAGCTTCGAACAGTTCGATCGTTCGTTGCATCACCTCGAAGTTCTGCTTCCAAAACCGCGGCGTCACCTGTCGTTCACGTGCTCTGGTAAATTCTGTAAGAATATCTACCAGTGGTTTATCTCTATAGGAAAGGACGTTCTCCTTCTTTTTGCCATGCTCGGAGAAAATACGCAGTTCAGCCCCAGCTAACGCTGAGTTGGAAAGGCGGACATTTAACGACTTCCGAAAGGGAAAAAGATTGTGGAACGCACTATTCCGTGCGTCGGAAACCGTATCGATGTAATTTTTCATTGACGGTTTGTTTCGCGACCGCGCCCACGGCAGGTGCCTGAACGCTTCTGATAGATTGAAGTGATGAAATAACGTTCCCCAGAGTACCAGCGGTTTTAAATCGCAGACAGAGACGATGAACCTCAGATATCCGGTCGCATCATCCGCAAAATTATAAGCTAAACGGAGAATCTCATTTTGAGCCGCTGTATCTCCCGGAGACACTAGAAGTCTCGCAAGCGCAGCCTCATATTGTTTCATCTGTTCTTTGAGAACGGCGACGATTTGTTCGGTGATACCTTCGCTTAGCGATTCCCCGGCTTTCGGAATAGTTAGATCAGCGGCGGCGTTTTGTTGCAGCTTGTCGAGCGCGACCCCCACCGCTTCGCGAAGGCCATCGGGCACTGTCAATCCGGTCTCATTGTAATAGCTGACCAGGCTTTCCCAGATTGCATCCTCATCGTGCACCTGCCTGACTTCCATCCAGCGCGGCGTAACGTTAACAGGTTCAATGAGGCACGGGTCCCAAGAGATCTCATCAAATTCTGCATGAACGACCTTTTCAGTGAGGATCAAATCGTCTTTGATGCTTCCGATTAATACGAAAATGAGCTCGCCTAAATGTTTTTTACCCTCAGCTACCGCGTCGCGCAGAGACCGCGTAGTCGGTAGCTGCGAATTTGCAGGGAGATACTTGAAATCTGAATTGATTCGAGGACCGGAGGAAATTTCGGGCGGAAAATTATAATTTCCCGCACCTAGTATTTTAAATGCAACGTACTCATCGGCTTTTCTTGTATTGACATCCCTAAACACAAACGAATTGTTGATTATTACGAGGCCATCGCCTTTGAGTTGCTGTTCAGCTTCCCATTCTTTAAAACCGTCGTGTTGAGTAATCAGGATAACCTGCTCAACAATCGTATCTTCGATGAAATCGCTCATATGCCTTAAGCGGTCTTTTTACCATAAAAAACTGTCCCCATCTCCCCCATTGTTTTGAGATCGTTTTGATCTGTCTTTAAAGCGTTAGTCGTGAAGTCGTGAAGGGTCACCCATTAGCCTGAGCCGGGAGGTCAAGTAGGCACAGACAATCCTGCGGAGAAGAATTTCTTTTTCTTCTCCGGTTGAATCAACTCGTCAGCGTTTGATGGTCTCGGTTACGCGCCTCTGTTTTCTTTTCGGTCGGTGTCGGATTGGGTCCGCACCAGCCACCCATCAGGATCAAGGCTGTGGGAGAAATCTCAAAAGAGAATTTCTTCCGGCCCCTGGCAATTTGGTGGAGTGGGGTCACCCATTAGACTTTTTCTAAACAATCTGCGCCCGCAAAATTCGCGATTAGACCAGAGTAACGTTTTGATTCACTAAGTGTCGAATCCGTTGTTTTCACATCCGAGCTGGCCATGAATGGCGGGTTTTTGGGCTTGAATGATCCGGATGCGATTTCATCGATTTCAGCAACCAGCGGCCTCGGATTCCAATAATCGGGAACCGGAGTGTAGCGGGCCGACAGAATATCTTCCTTGCTACTTCCGCTTAGCGCTCCGATCAGCAAAGTTGCAAAGTAGCGGCAGGCGTCGAGACAAGCCGCTGCGCCATGCGTTGTTCGAGAACTCTCGGCTGATCTTTCTATCGCCTCTTCGGGATCATCGAAGTAAAACATCGGCACGGGCGCCAGGCGCATGATGCATCCGTTGCCCGCTGAATGAGGACTTGTCGAGCCGGCGATCGGGTCACCTGTTTTTTGAAACCGCTGCAGTGCCTGCGCTACCGTTTGGCCGATATCGAAGCACCGACCATTGCTGCTTAGGTAGCCGTCCTTCCACCAGCGGCAGTAGCGATCCATCTGATCCTTTGGATCGAAACCGTTTTTCTCAACCAGACTGGTGGCCAGACAAAGCGCCATCGAAGTGTCATCCGTCCACTCGCCTGGTTTAAGCCTAAACGGACCGCCTCCGGCCATCCCGATGATAGGCTTGAACGAACCCGCCGGCTTGAACTCCAGAGTCGTACCGACAGCGTCACCAACAGCAAGCCCCAGAAGGCATCCGCGATATCGCTCGATTAGTCTCACTGATTGCCCGCTTCTCAAGAACTGCTCCTACGGCCTCAATGCTGTACCACAAGATCGGCCAATTACTTGCCTATGAATTTTGATTGACACCTGGCAATGAGTTTTGGAAAATCACGCACCTGATCGGCTCGTGGCTGACAAAACGTATTTTTGCTCACATGGCTATAAAAGTCATCTGGAATTCTCAGGATTTCGCGCACGCTGTGGCCGAGCTGCCGGTTGACGGCGCTCTGCCCTGCCGGACCGTACTGGTGCCGGGAGCGGCTGTCGCTCATGTCTTGCGTCGCGAGCTGATCCGAACTGGACACCATGATGTTCTTGCGGGCACACGTTTCGCTCCTTCGCAGATAGCCGCAGCCGGGGTGCTGCGAAACGCCGATGTCAGGTTCGAGTTGGGCGAAGAAACTCTTCGCGTAACTCGACTTTCGGCCCTTTTTCGCTCGAATCTGACACTGCTTCATTTCCCGATTGATTTATTGCGCTCGGCTCCGGGCTGGGACGAAGCCTTTGCGCAAAGCATTTCCGATCTGGAAGCAGCCGGATTGCGGCCGGAAGATGTCGTGGCTGACTCAGCTCAGCTTGAGGACGTGCTCACGATTTGGCGGGCTCTGGATCAATCTTCAGACCGTTCATGGACAACCCAGCGGATTTATCTTGAAGCCGCGCTGTTGTTGGAGCAGCGGCCGGAACTTTGTCCCTTTGCTGGCTCGGTGCTTGCGCACGCTGGCAGCGCATTGAGCGCTGCCGAGGCGCGGTTTATACGCGCGATTCCGCGCGTGACGATCGGCTTATTGGCAGCTCGGCCGGTGCGTAAGCGTTACCTGGACAGAATCGAAAAGCTTTGCGGCGCCGAGGCTGCGGCTCAAGTCCAGTCGGCGCAGGCGCCGCGAGCAGCGAGAAGCGAGCGCGACTTGTTGGCTTCTTATCTGTTTGAGCCGCCAGTTGTTCTGGCGGATCCCGATCGCCCCAGGAGCAGCGGGCCGGATGGGACCGTCCCGCTCGAGGAGCATATGGGTCTTGACGCTGAGTTGGAAGCCACAGTCGATTGGGTAGTTCGCCAAGTGGCCAATGGTATCCCTTTGGAAGAAATCGCCGTTCTCACGCCGACGACAGATCCGTTCGTCGGTTTGGTCGCCGACCGCCTGGAAAGATTGCCTTGGCACGAGGGCTGCCTCCCTGTGTACGTGGCCAGTGGGTTACCGCTGACCCACTTTGCGGCGGGCGCGCGCCTCCTCGCCGTGTTGCGCGCGCTACGCGGCCATCTCGCGGCCGATCTTCTGGCTGATTTACTTCCTGCTCTTCGCCTTTCCGACGATACCGGACGACACCTATCGCGTGGCGCTGCCCTGGATCTTCTCACTTCTCTCGGCACGGTTGGCGGCAACCCAGCGAACCCCGCCGATGCTCTCGAATGGTCCACGCGGGCGGAGGAGCGCCTCGCTGACCTTCAGAAACAAATCACCGAGAGCGAGGCTGCCAGCACAGAGAATGAGGAGCTCGATTTCACTATTCGTCGCAAGAAGCGTCTCTTTGTGGACCTTAAAGGCACCACGCCAGCCCTGAGTGCTTTAGTCGAAATTTCCCGGAGTGTCATTCAGAACACAGCGCTTTTCTCGCTTTGGCCGATGCTGCAAGGATTTTTCGACCGTTGGCTGCTTCAGCCGGGGGATGTACGTCACATAGTCTTGAACGATCGTCTTGATAGTCTCGCAACTGACAGTATGTGTGGTTCGCTCGCCGGCGATGATGGGCTCAGAGTTATCGAAGATGTGATTCTTGCAGCGCGCGTTTCGGAGGGCCGCTTCGGCGAACCGGCTGTTTACATAGGCACCGTACAAGGCGCAACCGGAGTTCACTTTAAGGCGGTACGCATCATCGGGCTCAATGAGGGCCATCTGCCATCGCTTCCTCGGGAAGATCCCGTACTTCCCGATGCGCTGCGGCAGAAGTTAAAGACGCGCGGCGGCAGAGATCCTTCCTTGCCATTGACCGGGGATCGAGCTCTTGACGACCTGCACGCGCTCGATCTCGTTATCCGAAACGGCGAACAGGTGATCGCCCTCTCGGCTCCGCGCCTCGATGCGGAACGCTCGGAACGCGAGCCCTCCTCGATCATGCTTGAAGCTGCCGCTGCCCTTTCGCGACCGAACCGTGTAACCGGCGAGCGCAACTCCGTAATTCCCGACCGGACCGCGCTTACCAGAGATGCGTTTATGCCTGCGCGCATGGAAATAGAGCGGTTCCGCCGTACGCTACCGTTAACAGAGGCAGCATGGCAGGCCGGGGTAGCGCAAAATGGACTCGGGGTGCCCAGACGTTGGCGTGGTTTTCCTGCGCTGGATCTCCAACGGATCGACCGCTTACTCACCGATCTCACTTCCGGGCCTCTGGATGGAATCATTGGCGACCTTGCAGCGGAACTGCCCATGCCTGGTCTTTCGCCCGATTATCCGATTTCTGCATCGGGCATCGCGCAGCTTCTTAGCTGCCCGCATGCGTTTCTCATTGAGCATCTGCTTTATTTCAAGAAGCCTTCCGAGCCTCCTCCCCAGCGCGAGATCGGCCAGCCCTACTACGGTTCGCTTTTTCACGAGTTCGCCGCGAAGTTCTATGCCGATAACGGAACAGAGTTTTGCGCGCATAAAAATACTTTGAATCACTGGCTCGACGTCGCCGATCGGCTGGTGGACAGCGTCTTCGATGAATTCCTCAAGCAGTATCCACTGGTCGGCGACGGGGTCAGGGCGCAACAAAAACAAAGATTCAAACGCGATATACACGAACTCCTCGAGCATGATTGGAATCAGTTAAAAGACGCGAGTGTCCTCACAGAAAAAAGTTTTGGTGATCCAGACCCCGTCGAGCTACGATTTGGCACCAACGTTTTATACCTCCGGGGCAGGATCGATCGGATCGAAATCGCTGGGCACAAAGCTGTAATCCGGGACCTAAAAACGGCCCGCGCTTACCCAAGAGTAGGCACGGCAGTCGATCCGGATCCGGGAGTGGACCTGCAAATCGCTGTCTACGGCCTTGTTGCAGAGGTCTTGGCGAAGGAGTGGAAACTCCCGAAAAACATCGAGGCTGGTTACGCCTATTTAGGTGGCGAGCGCTTCTTTGACGACTTCCAGACGGTCCTAAAGCCCGCCGGAATTAAGTGGCTAGAGATTTCAGCGGGTTTGCTGAATGAACGCCAGTTTCCCCGCACGCCTAACAAGGAAGACTGCAGCTATTGTCCCTTTCAACCGGTGTGTGGTGAGGAAGTCTACGATCGAGTGCGATCCCTGCTCAATAACTCGACGGGCGCGGTCGCAGATTTCTCGGGCCTGAAGCTCGCTGATTCAGAAAAATAGCTGCTCGAATGATTCAGCCAAACCAAAAAACACCTCCCGATCAAAAGCAGCGCGATGCGGCGGTTGCCGAGCGTGACCGCAACGTGCTGATCGATGCGGGTGCGGGGACGGGTAAGACGACGATCCTCGTTGATCGTTTGGTCGAAATGGTCGCGCCAACAAATAAAGTGCCGGCGATACAGATGTCACGAATCGCCGCAATCACGTTTACCCGAAAAGCCGCTGGTGAGCTGCGCCTGCGTATCAGAGAGCGGTTGTTGAGAGCGCTTTCGCAAGTGGAGCCGGGTACCGAGCGAGAAGGACAGCTCCGCGAAGCGATCGCCGATCTGGATACCGCGTATGTAGGTACCATCCACAGTTTTGCAGACCGGTTGCTGCGACTCAGGCCCGTTGAAGCACGACTCAGCCCGTCCTACGAGGTCGCGGAAGATGACCAGGCATTGGTGCGCGAAACATTTGAAATTCTGTTGCAGTCGGTCCAGAGCGGGACGCTCGCTGATGAAATCGAGGGCACCGATGTTGCCGGCCGCGGTGTGGAGGCGACGCAAACCGTTCTCGACGCGCTCAACGCTGGACTCCGCGCTGAGACGCGGGAGGGAGAGTGGCGCGATGACTATGGTCTTGACGCGCTTGTGGAAGGATTTATCCAACTTCGTGATGTTCCACCACCTGATTTGCAGCCGCCACCGTTCGATTTTGCTTCATTCCGAAAGGCAGCCGAAGAATTCGTAGCGCGGGCAAAAGGAGTCGCTGCGGGCTCTCCCGGGGCCGATTGGATCGTGCGAACCGGTATCGTTTTAGCGAAGCTTCTTACCGCTGAAAACCCTATAGAGATCGTTCGCGAAACGCGGCAACAACTCGCTCGCGCTCCCCGGAGTCCAGTTACGAAAAAACATACCTTCTCAGGTCAGGATGATGCTTGGCAAGCGTGGCGAGCTTATAGCGGACTGGATAAACAACGCCCGCGATCGCTTAAGGATGACCTCTGTGCGCCGCTGGATCGTTGGATGGCGCCGAGACTCGTGCGTCTATTTCCGGTAGTCATTGCGCTCTATGAAAAAGTGAAAACTCGGCGACGCCAACTCGATCAACTGGACCTTCTCGTAAAGCTCAGAGACCTACTGGCCAACGACAAGTCGGCGCGGGCCGAATACCAACGGCGGTTTGATCACATATTCGTTGACGAATTCCAGGACACCGACCCGCTCCAGGCCGAAATCGTTCTCTATCTCTGCGAGCGCGAGCCGCCTGCTGACAACTGGGAGGATGTGATACTGGCAGACGGAAAACTGACTTTGGTCGGCGACCCCAAGCAGTCGATTTATCGATTCCGACGCGCCGATATCGCGATGTACGAGCGGGTTCGAAAGGTCGTGGCAAAGCAGAATCATCTTCCGGTAAAATTATCGGCTAATTTTCGGAGCTTGCCGGCGCTCATCGATTGGTTCAACGACCGTTTTGCACGGATTCTTGGACTATCTCCTAATGGCAACCCATTCGACCCCGCAACCGGAAAGGTGTTCCAACAACCACTGGCGCGGGGACGCGAAGGCGCTGACGGACCGGCTGTATGCGTTTTGCCGTTCGACTTCAATGACGGCGACGAACACAAAGTGGACGAATATCGTACGCTGGAAGGGCGAGTGTTAGCGCGTTACTTGCGCTGGCTGGTTGAGGATAGCGAGCTTACGGTCATAGATCCTCTTGATGGTCAGCCGCGGCGTATTCGTTACGGCGATATTGCGATACTCGCCGTATCTACATGGCGCCTCTCGCTTCTCTTCCCAAAGCTGGATACCGAGGGAATTCCTTACGCTTCACGCGGTGGAACATTATTTCTCACCGATCCTCTGCACCGTCAGTTCCTGCTCGGACTACGGGCCTTGGCTGATCGAGACGATGGAGTAGCCGAGGCAGCCTTGCTACGGCCGCCCTTCTTTGCCGTTGATCTTGCTGATCTGCTGCGCGAGCAAGCTGTGAGGAATAACGGAAGCACTAGCGAGGACGAACGAGTAAATCGAGCGCGAGCGGCTCGCGCTCTGGTGCGGGAACTACGCCAAAGACGGTTCGATAGATCGTCGGGAATGACAGCGCGTGAGCTTCTCGACCGCACGGGCTTTGCTCGCGCCGTCGCGCTCGGCCCCAACGGCGCCCAGCGTTTGGCCCGTTTGCGCGAGCTGTGCCACATATTTGAAAAAATCGCGGCAGACGAAAGGCTCGACTACGATGGCGCGACCGCGCGTTTGCGTGATTGGATTGATCATCCCATCCAGTTGGATCCACCGCATCCGGTCGACGCGGAGGCCGTGCAAGTCCTGACGGTGCATCAAGCGAAAGGACTCGAGTTTCCGGTCGTTGCGATTTGGGACGGCAAAGGGCAATGGGATGCGCGCTTGCAACCTAGTCCGTGGCGAATGGAACGTGACGGCCGTGGTTGGATGATCAATCTGGACAGACTAGCATGGGAAGAGCCGCCCGAGCTTGGCATTCGGGATGTTGAGCAAAGGTATCTCGATTCGGAGAGAAGACGGATCGCCTATGTTGCGGCGACCCGCGCGCGTGATCTGCTCGTCGTGCCGAAGGCAGGCAATGTCGCACCGGGGAAGCTCGTATGCGGCGACCTACTGGCCGATGCCCCGGAGCAACTTATACACACGATGGAACCTTACACCGATGGTGCAGAGCCGGGATGGTCACGGCAGCTGAAAGCGATTGAGCGCAAGGCTCCTGGTGACGGATCAAAGCTGGAAGAGCAAGCAGTGGAGCAGTGGAAAAAGCTATCCGTTGAAGCCGCCCGACCTCGTTTCCGTCCCGTAAGCGTGTCCGTGTTGGCGGGCGATTCGCCACCTCCTGAAGCGGAGGAGGGGCTTGAGTTGCTGCCGCTGAAAGGCCGGGAAGGCAGATACGGTGGTATTTTTGGTAGCGCCGTCCACCACGCAATAGGCCTAATGCTGCTAAGCAGCGGGACGAGTGTGCAGCAGGCTGTTGAGCACGCGGCCAAACTCTACGACCTAAAGGACTATCTCGAAGAAGCTGTTGCTGACGTAACGCGTAGCTTGGAAGCCTTGAGTGTTGCCGGGCTGGCCCGCCAACTTGGCGCAAATCTACAAATCGAGTATCCCATTGCTGGTCCATGGACGGATGGCCAGCTCGTAAGCGGCTATATCGATTTGATCGCCGTCGAAGATGGTCGCGTTGATGTCATCGATTTCAAAACCGACACGCCCCCGCCCGGCCCGGTGGAGCAGAGCTATCCCAAGTACGTCGCTCAGGTCCGGATCTACAGAAAATTACTTGAAGCCGCCGGTGTTCTGAAAGATCACCACTTTCGTTGCGGGCTCTTGTTTACGGCGAACGGCAGCATTCACTGGCTTGCTTGAAAGCAAGGTTCCACCAAAGTGTCCTCCTGGGATCGCTACCGTGGTCGCCATTTTCGCTCAGTGATGGATATGCCACAGATTGTCCTCTGCGATGTCACCTATCCTTTTTGTGATCTATCCTTCTCCTTCTTATGCTGATCCCAGCACTCTCAAATCGTCGAAGTTCACAGCTTCGGTGATAAAAAGATTGGCAGAGGCAAGTGGAAGCGCGATATTATCTTGACTCAACGCTCCACGCGAAATCCCCGGCTGAACTATGACGATTTGATAGGATACCTTCTTTTTCGTGAGGGCCTCGCGGATCCGCTTGAGGTCATCTTTCGTACCAACAAGCATGCGTTCCCTCTCACGATCGCGCATGCGGAATATCAACCGATCTACTAGAGTAGCAGCTTGAAGCGTCCATTTAAGCGATTTTACAGCTTGTCCACACACTTCATACACGTCCTTTACTCGTTCACCGGGCTTTGACCCTTTGCTTCCCTTGGCATGGTTAAAAGTGAAACGGATCTCGCTATCATTCTCATCAATCGTTACAAAATCCGCTATCTCTCCGCTCCCATCGTCGTACACAACGATGGCGTGTGGTTCGGAGCGTAGCCGGTTACGAAGGTAATCGTGTACCGATATCTTGCCACCGCGTGGGTTATCCCGCTCGGCTTGAATATCCACGTTGTGAGCCTCCCAATCTACCGCATCAATATGATTGCTAGGGAAAAAATCGAGCCCGGTAGTGATGGCGGGTAAATAGGCTTGTCCCATCAACATCGAGAAATCAGGAAAAAAGAAGGTAGGAAATCGCACGGAAAGGAACTCGGGCAAGGAAATATTTTTGTCCTCCCAGTCCACGGTCGGCCCCCGGTTTTCATCCCATCCTATGGTAGTTATCCTGGCTTCTGGTGTCAGCTCAAACTTAAGCGGCCATTCGGTATCGTTGTGAGTAACACGAAACGTAATCATGCCGCTCGATTGTTCGCGGTCGACCATAATATCGCAGTCAAGCAACGAAATTTCCCGGACAGTGTTCCCGTCGGGAATATACATGAGCGGCGGGTTGAGGTAGACAGCCTTTTCCCAATCGACCGCAATGGCTGGCTGCGCCGGTAGTACGCTGATTCGTTGCGTCATTGGCAGTAAGTCCCAGTTCGATTTTGTATAAGCCTTAGTCTCTCGTGCAAGCTTTGATCCAATCTGCTTGCACCACCTAAGCAAGTGAGGAATCTGTTCGTAAGCGTTTCTCCACACCTTTGAGGCACTGCTTAGCCCAATTGTGATGTCGACCCCACCCTCTCTGCCCCGAAACATTGCGTGACCACGATGGTACATACGGCTATCTGTCGGTTTGATCGCTTTGGCGGCGTTCGGTCCAACCATTATTCGGTAGGATTCTGATGAAGCTTGCATTCGACTGCGCATGCCTACACTGAAAGCCTCCGGGTTGTCGATATCGTTTAGTACGCGATTAATCACATCCACCGATAAGATGTCATGTTCCTTACCAGCGTATTGCTCTATCAGATGCCGGTAAACCATTTCCTGACGACGGGATGAACAAATAAAGACCAGTCTAGATTCTCGGTCGGCATACACAATAAATAGATCGTACTCAACTTTCGCGAATCTACCTGGTGGCGCCCACTTTGGCTGTGTTTCTTCCTTGGTAATAAATATGGCTGTGCAGCCATCGTCGCTGATTTCTCGATATTTGATCTCCAGGTCACGGATATTTTCGAGATCAAGTGTAACATCGACGTCAGAAAACACCCGGTAGATCTTCACATGGTTATAAGGTCGAACAGCGTAAAGCGAGAGATCTTTGGTCTCTTCGTCCACCGGAAGCCGTTGATCCACCCGGAAGGTTCGGAGGATCGTGCGTGTTTCCATTTCCTCCTGTACCCGCGCGTCGTTGAGCATCGGAACGATCTCCTGCCACTCAGAACCCTCGACATACAACTCTTGAACGCTGCTCTTAATCTCTTGCAGCACGGCAATAAATTTTGCTTGGCCTATATCAGGTGCGTTCGTTCGCGCAAACCGGCCAATAAACTGTAGTGTAGCCGCCAGTGATTTGTGGGGGCTATGAACAGCCGCTATCTTAAGATTGGGAAAATCGAATCCCTCGCCGAGCATGTCGACAGCGATGATACCGTCGAGCTCGTTGTTTCTTAAAGATTCAATTGTCTTCCGGATGTAACGTAGCGAGTAGCTGCTGTCCACCCGCCGAAGTGTTAGGGCTGTGTTTGACTTATAAATCCCTTCAAGTTCTGCGGCCCGAGTCTTTGAGTCGGTTCTCACCATCAGATAATGCTGCAGTCCAGCGGAGCGGTCCACCCGGAAAATCTCTTCAGCCGTCTTTGCGATATTGACATCGTTTTGCAGGGGAGTGCGATTTTCAACAGGACGGAACTCAATGTGGCCGAAAACACGATCCTCATACGCCTGCCGCACTGGGTAATCAAAAATGAAAGTTCCTTTGATCTCTTTCCGATCACGACGGAATGGAGTCGCGGTGACTAGGAGCTTTCGTGCTTCGGGAAAGGCGTCGAGAATCTCATTCCACGTTATAGCGGGGCTATGGTGCGCCTCATCCATTAGGACAAGATCAAAAAAGTCGGACGGCGGCCGTGACACGGCTGCCAGCGCCGGGCTTACGCAGTTAGGCGTACCCACTATAACGTCGTATGCAGCTAGCTCGTGCCACTTTTCGATAGTGCTAACTCGGTGTGTGACCTCCTTCACCTTTGGACCGGTGACCGGATTGGTAATGGCCCTTGTTGCTCGCACCCGGGCAAGCGTTTTAAATTCCTCCGTGATTTGGTTCCTTACAAGACGACTGGGTGTCACCACCAGAACCTTTCTTGCGCGAAGAAGGAATGCCGATAGTACAAGGACCACGGTTTTGCCAGAACCGGTAGGCATTGTAACAACAGCCGGGTTGTCTCTGACGGTAAAATGCGCGGCGATTGCGTGGAGAGCGCCGAGTTGCCCGCGTCGTAAACCCGGCTGCCCCTCGCTATCTATCGGGAACTGGACTGCGCTATAGTGCTGGACGAAATATCCCGCATTACCAGAATTTCCGGAACTACCGGGGTCTGATTCTGCCATTTGGCTAATTGCCACCTGATTGCAGGGTGATTGCCTCTTTGATAGGCGACCTCTATTAATCCATGCGCGCTTTATCAGCAGCCGTTCTTAACGCCATGTGCTCCTTCGCGGAAATTAGGGCTCAAGTCTTTCTTTCAGCCGTTGTTCCAACCATTGGGCCAGACGTCCTCGTGTTTTTTCAGACAACGTGGCTTCCGTCTCAGGATCAGCATAATCTGGCAGACGGTCCATATTACGTTTGGCTTCGTACCAGTTCGCGTTGACTCCAGTCATCAACTCAGCGTGTTCCTCTGCATCTGCCGTTGGATCGTAGATGTAGCGAAACGTCAGATCGTCGTAAAGCTTCAACACCTTGGGATCCCTTTCCTTTGTAAAAAAAACCGAGGGGATTAGATGATCAGTATGAAAGTATCCCTGATAATGGTCTGCGGAATACTTTCGGAATTCGGAGCCTTCTCGGAGCGGTGAGATTTCACTGTCCTTGATCGGAACCAAAAAAGTCGCAGGGCAATGCTTGATTTTGCCTCGCGTTGGACCTTTATAGGCATTGTTTATCGTTCTCATTGCATGTTCCAGGGCTGAGATTTTCTCCCTTTCTTGAAGAGCGGTAACCCGGCTTCGAGAATAAGTGAAGTGGCCTAGCGCGTTTGAAGTGATCAGGATACCACCAGGGGTCCTGTGGTCATGCCACCATCTGCCGTCTGCCTGGGCGCAAAAGACATTGGGTAGGGTAGAAAACTTCAGAAGTTTACTTCCGGCTCCTGTCTGTGATTGTCTTAGAAATACGTACTCTCGCTGAGTGCGGAACGTGTCGTCGTCGATACGATCGATCTCCATGTACAATTCTAACAGCCGTCGGCAGATTTCCTTGAGGCCGCTTCCGGGTTCCTTATTCACGAGGGTCTTGCTTAGAAGCAAAATTAGAAAGGAGGAACTCAACCCTTCTAGAGCGTGTCGTTTCCACACTTGTCGATGATCCTGAATCGTATCTCGCAAGTCATCGTCCCCTTTTTTCATCCTAAGAATTTCGTGCTCTTCTAGGATACAGATGAAAACGTTCTTATTCTTTGCTGCAACCCGTCCAAACACACAGGGCTGATTAATTTCAAGCCAACGACGGTAGGCACTTATTTTGCGGCGCTTATCATAACGCGGATTAAAAAGAATCGCGTGAGTCGCTTCCATGTCCTCTGAGAAAGGGTGGCTCTTTCGAAAACGGTCTTGAGGGCCGCGGAACTTGACATCCAGTAGCATTTCGGCGAGTTGTGTCCTCATTGGGTTCTCCTGTCGCTAGAGTCTTAGAGAGATGGCTTCGCGGATCAAATGCGGTTTAAGAGATGTTTGCGACCATTCTAATCCGGCGACGCGATCAGCCAACCCTGCTCCGAAGGCCAAACAAAGACAGTGAGTTGGCAGCCCGAACGCGACTATCTGCGAAATTGAAAGCTCACTGGGTCCGGAAGAAATCCGGCAAGAACTAAGCTAGTATCATCCGACAAGCTCCCTCGATCCCCCCGATTCTTACCGATCCAGCTACGGCGAACCCGTCGCTACATCCGGCGACATGGCGGCCGCCAATTTTTCAATCAGCCCTAGACATTCGCGCACAGCCATCTCACGAACGACAATTCGCTGACCGGCACGGTAGGCGGGATCACCGCTGCGGGTAATGTAATCCTGGTCGACCAGGCCCTGCGTGTGGGCAAGAAGGTGACGCTGCTGAAACATTCTCGTCAGCGCCGCCAGCTCGCCAGCATTCACGTAATCGCTGTAATGTTTGCCAAAAGCCGCCTTCCACAAATCGCTGCCCTCGGCAAGGTTCTGAAAGCAATTGCGCCGCGGCTTGACGCCGGAAGGATGGCGCGCATAGAGCGCTTCGGCGTATCGCTGAAAAGCGGTCACGGCATTCTGAAGGCCGTTCTCGATGATAAGCCGGACTGTGGTTTCGGCCGTATCCCTGTCGGGAATCGCTTCGCGAACCGATGCGAGCGCAGCGAGGGTATTGCGGATGCCCGCGATCGTCTGGCTAAAGACAAGTTCCGCAGCGTTATGACCGCAGGCCGGACAGAAGAACGCGGCGCCGATCACGGCATAGCGGCAGGCGCACTGCGGGCAAGTGATCTTAAGCCGCATCGGATCGGCCGCCTGCGGCGGCAACAATATCGTCTGCGGACGGTTATTCACATGCATGGTCATTCGGATGAAGGCGTCGCGCGGCTGACGGCGGTTCCAATTCTCCGCATCGCGCTTCATCGCGCGGCCGATCCCTTGTTCCACTTTCGCAAGCGCCGCCTTCTCGGCGTGCTTTATCTGCGCCTGTGTCCACCACTTGCTGGAATTGGCGGTATGCCCGCAGAAGGGGCAAAACACTTCCTCGTCACGCACCTTGTCGCGCCAGTCATCCTCGTGAACCTTGAACCCGGACAGGCACTCGGATGACGGACATTCCCTGTCGATATATCCCTCCTGATCCGCTGGAATGGATACAGACACTTTGAGGCCATCAAGACGGCGTATCTCGCGGAGCAGCTCTTCGAACATCACTTAACCTCAACCCGTACAACACTGGGAAAAGCCAGGAACTATGATCCATCGAGCCGTCTCGCTCACAGAACGACGGCTCGCGGATCATCCATCCCTGCATTTTAGTGCTTCCGGTCGCGCGGCGGGAACGGATCATTGCCGTAGCTGTCAGAATCCTGAATCCTGCCGTTGCGGCCGTGAATGATGAGATCAACCCGTTCGCGCCGCGCCTGTTCCCGTGCCTGCTCCACGGCATCCGCCTTGTTGTCAAAAACACCGCCGGCGCGCTCCGCGCCTTCCTTTTTCGTGGCCCATCCGTCCTCGTGCGGGACGACATGAATATCTCTTTTCGCCATAAACACTCCTGTTGTTTCTTAAAAGCCAGCCCTCAAAAACCCCTGCTCATCACACGCAGTCGTCAAACTTACTTCAAAAAGCTGAAGCTCAGCCGTTTGTTGCAAGGCGGATTGTAAGCTTCGATCAAAGCGCTCTCGACCATTTGCCGGCGTGGCTGGCTAGATGCTGGCATCAGATGAAAAGCCCGGTAAAGTTTCCCATACAATCCAGTTTCCCGCCGCCATGCCGGGAAATTTTCATGCTCGCTCGTCGCCCTTGCCCACAGATTCTCCGTCTCACCGAAATAGAGGACACGGAACGGCCGCGGCCGGCACGACGCATCATCCGTCAGGATCGCGTATACTCCTTCATGATTCAGAAATCCCGCCAGCCCCCGTGACGCCGGCAGAACTTCCGGCTCGCTGAACAGCCATTCACCAAATTTTATACCGCCTACAGCGGGCGCCGACACTCTATAACCCAATATCATGACGATGTTTCCTTTCGCTGAAATCTAGTCAGGATTATACGCGCCTCTGTCCATATTTCAAACACTTTTTTTAAGTCAGCATTACAAACATGTCAGCGCCATTGACATGTGCCAACGGTTGGTCTAAGTTGCGGCTCGGAGTCAGATAATGGCAGACACCCCGCAACGAGTCGCCTTCTACGAAACGCTTGGCAAGAACATTCGCAAATGGCGCGACCAGCGTGGCCTCTCGCAAGAGGACTTGGCCAATCTAGTCGGCCTGACGCGCACGTCTCTGACCAACATTGAAAACGGCCGCCAGCATCCCCCGCTTTATACATTCTGCGAAATCGCCGATCAGCTAAAGGTGAGCATTTTGGAGTTGCTGCCCAATCAGGAGCCGGCGTCGGACACCCTGGACGTGAGAAAAATCGCCGGTGACCAAGTGCGTGACAAAAACGAGCTGCAATTCATCGAAAGCGCCATCAGAACTTACAGGAGCGGATCACATGGCCATCAGAAAAAGAAAAATTCAGGCTCTGGTCGAAACTCTTCTCGATAGGAACGGCATCACAGAGGCGCCCGTTCCGGTATCCCAGATCGCCAAGGCCAATGGCGCGCGGATCGTCGTGGATTCGCTGGAAGGAAATCTTTCAGGCTTTCTCTATCGTGACAACGACAAGGCAGTCATCGGCGTTAATACCCACCATGCCAAAGTCCGGCAGAACTTCACGATAGCCCATGAACTCGGCCATTTTCTTTTGCACGACCAGGAACAGCTTCATGTGGACCATGATTTTCGCGTCAGACTGAGGGACGACGTATCGAGCCAGGGAATCGATAAGGATGAACGGGAAGCCAATTTTTTTGCGGCCTCCCTCCTGATGCCGAAACACTTTCTCGAGAAAGACCTGGAGAGTATGGACGACATCGATTTCCTTGATGACGAATCTCTACAAGAACTCGCGCGCAAATATGGCGTCAGCACACAGGCGCTCGTGAACAGGCTCAAGAATCTCGGCTACATTCAGGAATAGCTGCTTTTATGCTTTTTGGTGAAGGGCCGCCTTTTCGCCGGAGTGAAAATCGGCACCGACCTCAATACAGGAGGGTCCATGAAGAAAGAGCGAACACACGTTGTTCCAAGTACAAGGGGTAACTGGAGCATCAGAAAAGAAGGCTCAGGGCGTGCCGAAAAAGTTTTCGATACAAAGCACGATGCGATAACTTACGGTCGAGAAGTTGCAAAACGTCTGGGTGTCGATCTCGTGATACACGGCCGTGACGGCAGAATCCAGGACATCGATACCTACAGCAATGACCCTCACCCGCCCCGAGATAAGAAGCACTAGAATAGCGGCTTAATGAGCTTCAATAACAACATCTTCATTAACTGCCCGTTTGATGACCAATACTACCCACTTCTTAGACCGCTCCTTTTTACGGTGATCTATCTCGGGTTTGTCCCCCGCATTGCGTTGGAACGACTGGATTCTGGACAGCCTCGCATACAGAAGATTTTGTCGCTGATTGAACAATCAAAGTACGCGATCCACGACCTCTCGCGAATTCAAGCCCGAAGAAGAGGCGAATATTTTCGGCTGAACATGCCGTTTGAACTTGGCATAGACATAGGCTGCCGATTGTTCGGAAACGGTAAACATTCCAACAAAAGATGCCTCGTACTCGAAGCAAAAAAATTCCGCTATCAAATTGCAATATCTGACCTCTCCAGCTCTGACATTGCCGTCCACAATAATGCGCCCGAAGAAGTTGTCTCGGTGGTGCGCAACTGGTTGAACACCGAGGCGCGGCTTTCCGCGCCCGGTCCCGCCAAAATCTGGGGTGCTTTCATCGACTTTATGACGGACAATTACGAAGTTCTCAAGGCCAGGGGATACTCCAAGAAAAACATAGACCATCTGCCAGTAAACGAACTCGTAGCCTGTATGCAACAATGGACCAGCCGCAACACGAGATGACTTTTTCAGAACATTTCAACCTAGTCGCTGCCGGCCATCCCCTCTTCAGTCATTCCCGCCCTGACGTCGCACGCTTGCCGGACTCACAAGTGCCACTTTTCTCTCCTGACGCCCTCCTTCCCCGTTTTTCCCGCCTCTAACGGAAGCCTCGCCGGGCGCGGCGCGCCGTCAAGGGCCGGCCCGCGCCAAACGACCGTGTAGGCCGTATGACCGCGTGCCTCCTCCGCCATCCTATAGCAAGCATTCCGCGGTAATATCAGCATTTGGTCGTGAACACACGAAAGCGGGCGCATTCCAAGCAAAGTTTCAGCAGCGCTTAATTGACGCCCAGAATGTCTGACACGCCGGCGACTATGGCATCGAAGACCATGTATCAAAGAAACAGGCCGCGGCGGTTTGTGAATGGGCTGATGATTTTATCGCCGCTGCTGAAGCATTTCTGGCCACGGGAACAAAGCGCCGAAATTAGCCGGCCTTAGAATCTGGTATGCTTTATTTTCAATCCGCCTCCTTCGCAGTGATTTGATTGAACTTCCTGTGACAGCAGAATTGCGCCGCGCGGAGAAACACTAACTCACGAAAACGCACGTTCTCTCAGAGAACCTAGGACAACTCTCATTACCGACGCACTGCGCCTGTTCAGTGAACCCCCGCAGCGCCGGATTTCGTAACGAAATTCGAAATTGCTCGTTTCACCGTCTTTTTTGTCACATTTAGACTCATCCGCTAATTGCGTCGACCGGGTAATTTCCGACGCATGCGACGCGCCATCATTTTCTCGCTCTTCTTTCTTCTCCCTGCCGTCCTTCACGCTGGCGTAATCAAGTGGGAAGGCAAACCCGTTTCTGTTTCTATCTCCACTGAACGCCTTACAAGGATCGAGTTTCCCGAAACCCTGCGGTCGGTCTTTCTCAGCCGGACCGATATCGCCGTAGAGAAGGAGGACAGATCGCTCTTCGTTCGGGCGCTGGCGCCGGACATAGAAGATGCCCTGTTCGTTGTTGGCGACGGCGGAACGACGTACGAGATAAATCTCTCCACCTCCGATAATCCAGATCCAACCGTCGTCATCTCCCACATTGCTAAATCCGTTTGGGCTCAGGCGGAGCAAGCCCGGCAAGTGCCGGCTCTAGATCTCATGCGATCAATGATGCGTGGGCTGCCGGTGGGCGGGTACGAGGTCGTCAAAGCGGATAAAAAGGAAGTTTACCGGGACGCATTTTTCTCCATGAAGCTCGTCGATGTCTATCGGTCTCCAGTGCTTCACGGGTACGTCCTCGAAGTGGAAAATCTGGCCGAGTTTCCGGTGCTCGTGCGGGTCCAGGAGATCGATTTCGCCGGTATGGTCGCCATATCTACCCGCGATGAATATCTGCAACCTCGTCCGAAAAAAGCCAGCGAAGCGGTCCAGGAAGAATTCCGCACTCGCCTTTACATCGTCGCTGCGCCAACAACGAGCCGTTATTAAGGAGCAATCAACGTGTCCGTTTTGGAAGAGCTGAAATCGAAACCGTGGTTTCCCTGGGCGGTCGGCGCCGGTGTGATTCTGTTTCTTTTCTGGCTGCTCTTCTGGTCCACTCCTGGGCCAGGTCCACTAGGAACGAATAGAGGCGCTAAAGGCAAGGAGCAGAAGGAAGGTCTCTATGATCTCAAGATCGGCTCCTGGCAGAATCGCGTGGATCAGGACCTTGAAGCGACGAAAAAGCAGCTCGCGGAAATGGACCTCCGGCAGCAGGAAATCAGAGATCAATTCAAAAACGTCGGGGATGCGCTCGCGGATCTCACGTTCCAGATGAAAGCGGAAAAAGAATCGAAGCTTTCGGCCAGCAGGGCTGCTCCTCCCGTTCCCGAGCAAAAACCGGCGGGCAGTGGAATAACCGTGATGCGCTTCGCCGCGAAGTCGCCAGCGGCGGAGCGTCCTGTGAAGGCGAAAACTGAAGCTCCGGCTATCAGACAGACCTCTTATCTTCCCGGCGGCTCGATGGCCCATTCGGTTCTTCTCACCGGAGTTGATGCTCCAGTCGGAGGAAAGCCGTTTCCCGTGCTCTTGGCGCTAAAAGAAGCCTTTGCCTCGCCCAATTCCTACCAGGTCCCGCTGAAAGGCTGCTTTGCATTGGGCAAAGCGGAAGGAAACGCCAGCTCTGAAAGAGCGGATATTCAGATTGTGAGAATGTCGTGTGTCTTGCCGGACGGAAAAGCCTTTGAGCAAGAGATCACGGGGTATCTCGTCGGAGAAGATGGGAAACAGGGGATTCCCGGAAAGCTCGTCGATAAAGAGGGAAGAAAAATCGCCTTTGCCGCCGTCGCCGGCGTGGGCGCCGGGCTTGCGCGCGCCTTCGGCCAGCAGCAAGTGACCAATGTCGTGACCGATTCGGGAGCGATCACTTCAACCGTCACAGGCGATGCTCTCACGTTCGGCTTGGCGAGCGGTGCGCAGGGCGCCGCAACCGAGATGCAGCGTTATTTTCAGAAGCAAGCCGAGAGGCTTTTTCCAGTCGTTGAGATCGACGCTGGCAAAAACGTCACCATGGTCATGCTCTCCGGAATTAAAGTTCCGGGCCTCGAAGCGATCAATAAAACCGATCTGAGGAGGGGCCTTGATTAAACTGATTATCACAGCTGTCTCATTCTTTTTTCTCCAGGCGTGCGCCACTGCCGAGAAGCCTCAAGTGGACCCCGTCGCTATGTACAAACAGGGCATGGAAGAGGGCAACAATGCGATGGTCGAAGAGGTGCAAAGGAAACTCAAACAGAAAAATGCCTACGGGTCAGTCGAGCCGTATGATCCGCTAAGGCTCCCTCCCGACATCCGCAAGGTGTGGATCGTGGACCACCCAAACGAAGCCGGCGACCTCATTCAGGGCCATTGGGTTTTCATGGTGGTTACTCCTGGGCGGTGGGCATCGCCTTCTATTCCGGCTGTTCATCCGAGCAGCGCCGAGAAGAAATCTAACGCGGTTCCGGTTATCGAAGATAAGCCTGCCGCTGCTCCGGCGGCTGCGCAGGGCAAAATGAATGCTTCTCAGGGCCAGTGAGTTCAATTTTCCGGATACCGTGCGGCAGAAATACTTCCCCCTGATCATACGAGCGTCGCCGCCGGAAGGCTGGCCGCGCGGAACTGTCGTCGTGAGTGAAAGCAAGGTTCCCTACCGGTGCTTTTTGCAAATTATCGGCGCTTCTCCCGCATCGGAATTCGAAGCAGAGATCGGTGAGTATCAAGATAACGACCCCAGGATGGCTCTCTCTATGCTCGAAGAAATCGCGCTCAACTGCCCGCTACGAGAAGACGAGACAACGGGAGTCAGGAAGGACTATGAAACCGCTTCCGCGGAAGCAAACGAGAAAAGACCTCCGCTCTTCGTCCAGGGGCTTATCTCTCCCATCTTCTCTGCTTTCGAGACCGGCATGTTTTCATTTTCGTCGGCGCTTGTCCTGTCGCTCTACGCAAACGCTCAAGTCCAGTGGGAGATCACGCGGCTTGGGTTGCTCGACAAATCGCCCGAGGCGGCGCTGAAGGTTCTCACGGACCCCTTTTTCCCCGGAGATATTTTGAACTGGGTGGCGCGGGAGCGAGGAAAGCTCAGGGCGCTTGGATATGAGAGCTTCAAAGACTTTCTAAACGACTATTCTCCTTTTTCGTACGGGCGAAGCCGATTCCTCATGCGATTGGCGGCAACAATCCCCGCGCAAAACAGATCAGGGCTTACCAGCGATCATGGCGAACTTCTATTAAGCATAGGGAAAGGCAGGAGAGAGGCGCTTTTTCGAAGTGAACGGATTTCCCTCGATGGAAGAATGCTCGATTTAAAGGAAATTTTGCGATTGAGTCGCGTCGAGACACGAAGACTCATCCGAAAAGCAAGAGAGGAAAAAGGTGGCGCTAAAGCTTAAGGAATATCGATCGAGCTTCGACCGGGGTCAGGCGCTCGCGGATTATCTCCCCTACGACAGCTACGACGACGGCGCTTTTATCCTGAAGGATGGAAGTCTGGGGATGATGTGGTCGCTCGCCACTATCACCGAGGAGGGCTTGTCGGAGGAGGAAAGGGATCGAGTGAGAATCGCCATCGAAGGTGTGGTGATGCGGATTCCCGCGGAGCTCGCCTGCCAGATCATTCTGGTTTCTTCGTCGCGGATTGAACCCGTACTGCAAAACTTTCTTTCCATCGGCAACCTTGCCGATTCCATGACCAAGCTCTTTCTCGATAGCCGAATGGAGGTGATCCGCGAGGCGGCCAAGAACGGTTTTCCGGGAACGGGCGGAGAGTTCCGGCCAAGGATATTGTCGATTTATTTCACCATTCGTTACTTCCTCGGCTGGCAGAAACCAGGGCTCGCCGACTCTATTTTATCGGTCCTGGTTCGGCCCGGCCTTTTGAAGAATTCCTACGAGACCTCCTACAAGCGGGGGAAAGAGAGATTCGGCCGGCTCGCGCGCTTCGTCGAGGGAATACTTGGCGGAGCTGGGTTCGGTCCTAAACCCGTCTCGCCGCAGGAGCTGATTTCAGTCCTTTACCCGATCTTGAATCCCATCAGGGCAACACAACTAGGCGAGCCGGTCTATTATTCCGGGCAAAGCATCTCGGAACAGGTTGCTCTTTCCACCATGAGTGTGCTGCCGCAGGGGCTAAAATGCGAGGGAGTAGAAACCAGGGTCATTTCCCTGGAGCAATCTCCGGAAGCGACGTTTCCAGGGATGATCTCCGAACTGCTCCGGATGAACGGCAATTATCTCATGACCATCAACTTCCACGTGCCGTCCAAAGAAAAAGAGATGCAGTTCTTAAAGCTCAAGGGCGCGCTTGCCTTTACCCATCGCTTCAATGTGCTCGGGGACATTTCCATAGAATCCCAGGCGGTCAAAAGAGATATCGATGAGACCACCGAGAGGATGTTTACCGGCGCAACCCGCACAGTGCTCTTTAACCTTCATATCGTGCGCCAGGACGAAGCAGAGGAACTTGAATCTCGGGTAAGCGAAACCCTGGATCGGCTGCACGGTCTCGGCTGCGAAGGTGTGGTGGAAGATCTCATAGGCGATTCTCTCACCTTGGCTTCGCTGCCGTTTGGCTACGATCCTGCCAATGACAGGTTTGTTAGGCGTGAGCGGCGCTGGCCGTCGGACAATTTCTCCGACGCTCTTCCCGTGTTTGGCGACTGGCGGGGTACCGTCAGGCCTGTGTTTCTTTATTTCAGCAGGCGGGGTGCACCTATCGCCTTTGATCTCTTCGACAACGAAGCGCCGCACGCCGTGATCTCAGGCGCCACCGGAGCCGGAAAGTCCGTCCTGGTAAACGACATGATCGCCCAGGCATTAAGGCTCGATCCGATGATCTTCATCATCGACAAGGGCGGTAGCTACGAACGGATATGCGAACTTTTCGGCGGACAATATTTTACCGTCGATCTCGACCACCCCATAGCGGTCAATCCCTTCGCTGGAGAACTCACGCGCGAAAAGCAGGCGCTGCTCACTACACTGATCGTCGCCATGGCGACGCGGAACGACGAACGCGAGCATCTCGATGCGGAAAATGTCGGGGTGATCGAGGAAGCGTTGGTAAAGCTTTACCGGAGGGTCAAAGACCGGGAGATCCAGCTTTCCGATCTGACAGAAGTTCTGGTCAAGGACTACGGTGAACGGGGCAAGGGGCTACGCCAGCGGCTCTTTGCCTTTACGAGGGAGGGGCAGTTCGGAATGTTTTTCGATCGAGCCAATGAGCTGAAGGCGCAATCAAGTTTCAACGTCTTTGATCTCAAGCGTCTGGACGGCTACCCGGAGCTGCAGGCGTCTTTTCTTCTCGTCACAATGAACTTCATCATTTCAAGCATTCAGGCCACCGATCAGGGAAGGCCGAAATATCTTTTCATCGATGAGGCCTGGGCGCTCCTCAAAAACGAAGCATCGGCCAGGTATGTGGCCGAAGCTTTCAGGACCTACCGGAAACTCGGTTGCGCTGTGGTCGCCGTTAGCCAGGCGGTGAGCGATTTTCTTTCAGTGCCGGGCGGAAAGACGATTCTCCAGAATGCACCGATCAAGATTCTGCTTCGCCAGGAGCGGGAAACCGTCTCGACTCTAAAAGAGGAACTAAAATTATCGCCTGAGGAGGTCCAGCTTGTCAGCTCTGTCACAACGGTCCCGGGAGTGAGATCGGAGTTTTATCTAAGGACGAGTTGGGGAAGTGGAGTAGGGATTCTCTATCTCTCGCCCATTATGTACTGGGTCACAACAACCGACTTCAGAGATATCGAACGCTACCGCAGAAAACTTGCCGAATTGAATGGCAATCAGATCGAAACTATCAAGGCACTTGCTAGAGAAGATTTAAGGAGGAAAGCGATATGACAGCCAATAGTTCCATCCGTTCCATCCGTTCCATCCGTTCCATCCGTTCAAATCGTTCAAGCCGTGCGTGCCTCGCATCTGGAACCTTTTTGATCAGGCTCCGAGAAAAAGTGTTTCGGCAATCTTTCAGAGAAATGCTTTTGGTTTGGTGCATTGGATTTACCTTGAGCGGCTGCGCTGCCGTGGCGACGGACGAAGAAATTGCATCCACGGAGAATCCCGAAACATCGTTCGCCACCTGCTCTTATCTCCGAACGCAGCAGGCTTCCTGCGACGGCCTGACGAAAGCTTACAATGAAGGATTCAGAGCCGGTAAGGAAATCATTGCCGCCGAGTTTCGGACCAGGACGGAACTGAATCAGCCCTACGTCTGGAAACCGCCAATGATAAGCGAGATCGATATGCCAGCACGGGTGGTGAACGGAGTCGTGATCCCGGCACATCGAGAACTGGTGATCGTGAGACCAGGATACTGGGTGAGGACGGACATTATGCCAAAAGCTAACTGACTTTGAGGATTGTCCCGACTTTACTTACATATAGAATCGGTACTTTGTCTGCGCTGTAACTTCTGGAGGAAGTTCCGCAAGGATACGTCCGACAGTGCGAGCAAATAGAATTGTAATAGGCTCACTACTAGCGAAACTGCTACTATTCCAATTAAGCTTGGTTAAGGCCATCACTTCTGAGCAAACTTGTTCCGTCGGAGAATCTCCATGATGTTCCACTATTTCTACCGGATTCGGGATGCGCATTCCGGGATAAGTCCGATAATATGGCACATAGCCGACTGTGAATATCGCGTGGTGCCTTCTGGCGAGATTTATGACAGTACCGCGAGCCGGCGGTTCCTTTCCTAGGCGCGTGAACCGCGTCCCAAGTTTTTCGAGAGCCAGAAAATCGTACCTGTATATGTCGTCGAGTCCTTTCTTGAATCCTGCCAGTTCTTCCGGCCAGTATTTAGAAGTTTTATGGACGACAACCCGTGATGGTTTTGTGTGATGATGCTGCTCATAAAGCCTTAAAGCTTGGCCCATTAGTTGCTCAGCACCGCGTTCATCTAAATGAGCACGTCTGTCGCGCTTTTTGTCGATGACGGCTTTCTGGCCTTTTAATACTAGTCCTTCGCCAGATCCGGAAAACACTTGAGCGAGGCTTGTTTGCATTTCTGCTTCTTTGGTCGGGCTGTCCTTGTAGAATGAGACGCCAATAAAACATGTGTTCGGTGGGACCTGGTGGAGTTGCCAGGGAATATTTCCGGCCTTGTAATATAGCGCGGTAAAAAGGTTCCAAGCCATCGACGCAGGGTCCTGCGTAAGACCTTCACCCCGCAATCTCCGTTCCCAAACAATCTGTGTTGGAAAACCAAACTTCATTGCGTGCGCTTTCAATGCATGGTGAATGTTCCAGTATCCCTTTCGGCCCTCGACGGGCGAGTCTCCGAAATCAAACTGCAAAAAATCTTGTCCAGTTCTCCTGCGTAATGTTTCAAGCCGTTTTTCCAATCGCCGAGCTGGGGTGAGAACTATTCTCGTAGTACGAAATGCCGCACCCACAGTTGCACATTCTTTCTCGACAATTGGGGGCATTATCACTGCAACAACATCAGGTTCTGGCTCCGTGTCGGCTAACGTTTCAAGTTCTTTTACGATCAGATCGACCACGTTCTTTAGCTTGGCTGACGTATTTGAGGGTTTCACCGCGTTCTCGTATATACTTTCGGGAATCGCTCGTTGTATAGCGAGTTCAGTAACGAAATCACAGCGAAACGTATTCGACGGGTTGACTCCCGGAAAGTCAGGAACATACAGTGCATCATAGTGTTTTCCACGTGAGTTCAAGCCAGGCCTTATGGGCTGCTGTGCCTTTTCGAGGTAGAGCCGGAAAGCATCAATTCCAGTCCCTGTTCCAATTACACCAATCCGGATGCGTGGCTTAATAGACGCGAATGGTCCAAATTGTTCGATCCCGGTTTTGGGATCTACGGAACTTAAATTGTTGCGGAAAACCAGCTTGGGTTCTTGGATATAAAAGGACTCAAAGGCCGGCGGCGAACTCAGAATTAAGTTATCGAGGTCCCCTTCTCGCTTTGACTTTTCCGGCCTACGGCTGTTCTTCTGGGCTATCATCGGTCTCCTCTTCAATCTCGTCTCGCGGCACTATCTCTACATTTTTAGCTGCGTCGTCCAATTCAGAATCAACACTTCTCATTAAAGAGCCTATTCTGACATGATCCCCAGGAATCCCAATATTTATTAGTGAGGATGCGAGAATCGCTGAGACCGTGATCGGTTCCCCCCCAGTTTCGATTCTGATTTGACGTTGACTTTTGGCAATTGCTTTAGCCCAGAACACAATATTCCTGAGTATGTCCGGATTTTTCTGCCTACCACCCCACATCATGACCATTCTTCCCATGTGCTGCCCACCCAGGGGATGTTCTCCATCGGAGGTAAAAAGATAAGTCGGTTCAATTACCAAGAAATAACGGTTTCCCAGGAGTCTGAACCTAATCCGGGCTGCATGGTGAACCCAGAACGTACTTCCATCGAGCACATTTCTCTTTTTTGCCGCGACCGTTCGCGCCCGATCGTTTTTGTTTCTCCAGATTCGATCAGTCCCATCCTTGTTTGGTCGGAAGAAGAAGCGACCTTTCTCATCTCTCTTTATTGCTAGCTTGCTCAGGTGCGTCGTCAGTGATTGGTTAAGCAAGTCCATCCACCAATTTGACCGTTCTGGATCAACTATCCAGTCGCGGCTAGAAGTTTTTTGAATCGAATTCAGATCCAGTACCGCTCGGAGATGACAAGATTCCGAATTAAGGTCAGCAAAGGTCCAAATTCTCTTAACGCGTATGATGTGCCCCTCCGCCAAAGGTGTGTCAGCACGAACTTCTCCAGGACTCTGTTTTTCCGTTGCAGCACTCCAGACTACCGTTGGAAACGAGACCACTTGTAACATGTTTCCCAAGATAACTTCCCGTATGCGGTCCGGCTGCCAGGACTCCGTATCTTCCTCAACGATCACGGGCATTGAGCCCGATCCCTGTCGATGTAAAATGGTTTCGCCTCGGGAAGGCGGCAAACCACGGATACGCCGTAAGAGTTTCTGAAATTCCTGTTCAAAGCGCCGTTCGTCGCGAAAATCCAAATACCTCAGCGCTTTAAACGGTGCTGGAAAAACGATTCGTCGTGATCCATCCTTCGAGACATCTCGTAGCAAAATCGGAATTAGTTTCTTCTTTACGCTCCATGGGTCTTCGGCGACCACATCCGTCCATTCGAAGTTCGTCCAGCCCGATTCAAAAAACTCAGGCGACATTACGACGACGAGGTAACGGGCAACGTTGAGCCCGTTATTCATTCGGTTCACAAAGTTTTCGCCGTAGTCAATGTCCCACTCATCAAAGAAGACTGCCAGTTGCCTTGCAGCGCTATTGCCATCAATAGTTTCCGCTTCAACGCGGATGCCAAGTTGGCGTACCCAGTCCTTGTCCGCCTTGTTGTGGCAAAGAAAAACGTCTTTCGTACCGTCGTTCATGGGATCGAATTAGACTGCCGTTGGACCTGCCGTATCTTGCAAGGGGAAATCGGGCCGGTCAAGTCCAACAGTATCTGACGGTCTCACCGTGGAGAGAAATGCCGAATGTTGGTACGACCAACCTGCCATGAGCAGTCTTTGCGAGCCGACATTTACCGACAACCTCTATTCAATCAGCCCGTTCTAACCCGGTAGAAAAATCATCTTAAATGAACCGTTTCTGGGCTCTGGTTGACTTCATTTCTGACCTCCAAATCTGGCTTCGCAGGTCTAGGATCCCACAGACTGCGGGGTCGCCGCAGCCTCTCCTCGAACGAGGAGACGTTCTTTGAAAAATCGTTAAGCCTTCATATTTGTGGGCTGCAATTCCTCCTCTGTTTTCTCCTGCCTGAGCGTGCGGAGCTGAAAGTTCAGCCGGCGCGCTCGGCCGCATGGACCCCCTTGAGCCCTTCGCTTGGAGGGCTGAAGGGGGTCCGTGAAAGGAGAATCACATGTTCAAACTTGAAGAGATCTGTGAAGAGCTTTCACAGATCCAAATCCCTATGCGACCAGAGGAACTTGAATCGATAGGGGTTCATGTCGAAGAGGAGGCCTCCGCTGATGAAGCGGAGCGTTTTCAGGATGGCTACTTGAGGGACGTCCACAACTGCCTGGCGGAAAGAAGAAAGAGCAGTTGCCGCGCGGCTCTGGTCAGGCCCGCGGCGACCGCGGCTATTCTCGAGGTCGATCCGGTAGAGGCTTATCTCATCTGGCAGTTCACCGATTCATGGCTGCCCTATATTGAGGAAGAGTATCCGGAAAGACACGAGGGAGACGCGAGCCCGCTTTCACCGATGGAAGGGCTACCGGAAGGCTTCGTCGGCTCGGGCGATGCGCTTGAGTACGACCTGCCCAACTGGGACGCCATCTCAGAGGCAAAGGCAGCGCTTGCCGACAAGGTGAAGGAGGAAAGGCAACAATACCACCTCCACCTTCAGGACCTCGCCAGGGACTTCGCCCGTCTGGGTCCCGAGATGCTGGAGTTCATCCGGCATCACAAGGACGCGCTGCTCGATCTCGTCTGGGAGACCAGCGAGGTGAGGAAGCGGAAGACCATGAGGCCGGATCTGCCGGCGCTCAGGGTCGCCGAATCGCGCGAGACGATCGAGAAATACCTCGACGCGCTGGTGATCTTTCCGGCAGTGAGGGCGGCTCATGGAGATCCGACGGAGGCAAGGCAGCGCGTGCGAGAAGCGCTGAGACTCTTCTGCAACGGAGGCAAGGCGCCGGAGGGAAAAGCCGGAGCCGCAAAGCACGTGAGCGGCTTCGGTCTCGACCCGAAGGTGCTAATCAAAGCTTCCAGGCTGGAAGAGAGATTTCAGAAAGCTCTACGCGCTTATCGCCTTCGTCTGGAGATCTGGGAGGAAGCTCTCAAGTGCTTGAGTCCCAAGGCCGCGCAGCTTTTGCGCCCAGCCAACGGCGCGAGCTTTGCTCGGAAGGTGATCGCAGGCGTCATCCATTCTTTCCCAAAGAAATGGATCGAAGAAAGAATCGACGGCACGATCATCTATCATCACGCTGATTGGGACTCGGACAAGGCCGAAGGCTTCGTCGAAATGAAGACGAAGCCGCTCATCGGTTGGGGCTACCTCATCGGCGGGTTCGACAGGCCAGCCGACGCAGTACGTTTCCTGGCCGATCCTGAGACCGGGGCGCAGCTGAGCCTTCTTGGTCCGAACTGGATCCAGGAGGTCAAGAGGATCGTTTTTGGCGCCTATAAGCGAGCGCGCAAAGAATGAATCCTGTTGGGCAGCGGCACCCTGGATCCCCCGCAGCCCACAAATATGCAGGCACAGCGAAATCTCATCACAGAATGATTCTTTATCCCTTTCAGCGAGAAGCGAAAGAAGCCGTTCTGCGTCACTGGGAGAATGGGAACCGAGCGGCTCTGGTTTCCCTTCCAACGGGGAGCGGCAAGACCATCGTCTTCAGCGACATTCTCCAATCCAGCCTGAGTGGAACGAAAGACAAGGGGCTCGTTCTGGTTCACAGGGACGAGCTGCTGAGACAGGCCGCTGAAAAGCTCGACTTTGTGTGGCCGGGCGTCAAGGTTTCCACCGTCGATGCAACGCGGGATAACTTCACAGGACAGATCACGATCGCCAGCGTCATGTCGATCGTAAGGCGCCTGCACAAGATTCCGCGCATCCACAAAGTTGTAACTGACGAGGCGCATCATGCTCCGGCAACATCATGGCTCAAGATATACAACCGGATCGGCGAGCTGCTTCCGGACTGGCTACATCTGGGCGTCACGGCTACACCTATTAGAAGCAAAGGCGCGGCCGATCTGGAGGCGATTTTCGGCAAGCCCGTTTACGTCAAGTCCATCTTCGAGCTGATCGTCGAGGGCTATCTTTCGCCGCTAAAAGGTATGGAGGTGAGAACTGAGGTCTCCGTCGAGGACGTCGGAATTCAAGCAGGCGACTTCATCGCTGAAGAGCTTTCCAGAGTCATCAACACAAAAGAGAGAAACCGGCTGGTCGTAGAAAACTATCTGGAGCTAGCGGCGGACCGAAAGGCTCTCGTTTTTGCTGCGGATCTGAATCATGCAAAGAATCTCGCCGGGATGTTCAAGGCTCAAGGTGTAAACGCTGCGTGGGTATCGGGAGAAACTCCCCTGACCATGAGAAGATCGTTTCTAGAGAAACTGCGCAGCGGCGAACTGAAAGTGATTGTGAACTGTATGGTCTTCACGGAAGGCTTCGATGAGCCTTCGCTGGATGCGATTCTCGTCTCACGGCCGACGAGGAGTTTGGTTCTCTATTGCCAGATGATCGGGCGCGGGCTCAGGCCCTATCCGGGAAAGAAAAACTGCCTGTTCATTGATTTCGTGGACAATTCCTCGAAGCACCGGCTCATCAGCATGCAAGATTTGCTGATGTTCTATCAGACAAAGCAGACGGAGAAGAGTATCGCGGAACTCCTGGCGAGGAAGCTCGCTAAAGAACGCCAGAGCTTGCTCGGCAAGAAGGAACACAGAGGTCCGGTGATCGATCTCAATCCAACCAGCCTGCCTCTGCTGGTGAATCTGGAGAACTTGAGTTCTTCCGTAAAGGAGATTGATCTATTCGGTCTGGACGCCTTTGCCTGGTTCAAGGCGGGAGCGTCGCATTATGTTCAGGTGAACGACGTTTTCAGTCTCGTCATACGGCCCCAGTCGAGCGGACATGTGCTTCACGCGGTATTTCCAAAAGCCGGGTTTTATGCGCCTTTGCTGGGCGACACGGTGGAGTTTGATCTGGCCTACGCCTGCGGCAACGCCTATCTCTTCGATTATGGGGACCGTCATCTCGCCGCGAAGGGCTCCCAATGGAGGAACGGAGAGCCCACCGAAGTCCAGAAGAATCTGTTCCAGCGGCTCAGAGCGAAACTGAAAGATATTTCTGCTGGGTCTATCTCCTTTGCCGAGCCCGGCGCGAAGAAAGGCGAGTATGGCGCCGCGATCGCGGCTCTCAACGCGGAGATGGTCCTCCGCGTCGGCCGGAAAACAGAATCCGAGGAAGCGAGACGGTTCATCAAGGAGAGTCTACATGCACGGGTCACCGGCGATAAGCCGGTCGACCTAACGATAAGCGGCCGTGGCGATGCCACCATCGAGGTGGCTCTAAAAAGGGCTATTGCAACCTTCTCGCGAGGCCAAGAAGGAAATTTCCTCGATTTTTTGAAGAAGATCCTTTTGGAAAATGAGATCGTCGTGCATGGCAACCGTGTGACCGTAAGCCATATCAGTTTTCCCCGATCCATGACCAAAAAGCAGATGAAGGCGGTCAAGGACAGATTACAGAACGAGATCCAGCGTTACGTTCCGGATGCCAAACTTGTTCTCACAAACTTTCCGGTCGTTGCGCAACCCGATACAACAGTTTTCATGGATAAATACGACGCTCGTTGAACTTGCCATGGTTAGTTCTCGGAACTTCTCATCGACATGAAAACGTCCACGGCTAGTACAGATACTCTTTTATGAAGCTCGCAATCGAAGTACCAGGGGATAAACATGTCTGGCCGCAGCGATGGGAAGCTCTTCACAGACTCGTTGAACCACTGGTCTAAATAGATGGGCCATCTTAGGCCATGCATCCAACATCTGCGTAATCAGATCGCTAAACTCTGGAAGCAGTTGCTCTGGTGGCCTTACCGATCGGGATACATTCAATGCTGATTCGAGGAGTAAGGCCGCCGTTTGTTCGGTATCAGTGCACTTGTCCTCTGTGCCTGCGCCATTTATTGACCGAGACAGGCGGTGGCAAATCTTGACTAACTGGTCCTTTAGGTATTTACGCAACTGCTCATCCTCGATAGTGGCGGCCCATGTTGTAGCAGCGAGCATTGTACAGCCAATGAGTTGTTGGTCTTTCTCGAATAACTTACAAAACTCCGTTTGTATTAGGATTGTGCGCATGCGCTCGATTGCCTCCTCGTACGGCGGCATGTCTCCAACAATTGCAAACATTTGCCCCCACGGGTCGAATTCACTAGGCTGTTGAGCCAACTTCTCAATCGCTCGCTGTGTTATCGTCCGAAGGGATTCTCTCGAAAACGCAGACGCGTATTCGTTCCCGAGCAGATGCAGAAAGATCTCGCCCCGGTCGGCCGCCAAGAAAGACTGCAGTGAATCTGATGCTAGAGTCGGGTCTTTGAGCAAGGGCAAGCGCGGGATCTTAACGTTTTCCACAAGCTCGTAAGCTTCTGCAATCAGCGCATCATGAATTTGTGTATCAAAAAGCGACTTGGCGTCTTTTCCTAAAGCATAGGAGAGGCCTGAAAATAGCAAGGTTTGCCGATTTACCTGTCGCGGATGAACGATGTCGAACCAGTAGGTCAAATCTCGGTGAAACAATTCATGAGGTAAACGGTCTCCCATCCTCGAAAACCTTTCGTGAATTTGGTCACTTGGTGCACCGGCGGACAAAAGAGTTCCAAAAAGGGTGTGGGCATGGACCCAAACTAACGCCAGCCTAAGTATAGGGACTAAAGTGCGCATTTCCTGCCAATGACCAAATTCTTCACTCACCCAATGGAGAATGGCCTTGAAGCCATCGAATTCTGGCTGCCGGGTCAAAGAAATGAGCGCTTTGACCATCCACCGAGCCAGTCGCCGATAGATGAGTGAGTCGTCAAAGCACAAAGCCAGGACGGCAAGAAGTTGCACTCTTGAGATTGGAGAAGCGGTGATCTTCAATAGCCCTTTCACTAGGCGTCGCCTCTCCAATTTGGACAACTCACGTACGGCTGACACAATCGCTTGAGGAATCGGCACAGGAAGTCCCCAAAACCGTTCGATAGCAGTCTGAAGCCCTTCATCACGGATAAGACTCAATCCTGATTCATTAAGGATAGAGGCGAAAGACCTCTCTTGCGCGGTGCTTGGAGAAAGTCTCAAGTAACGAAGCAACCCTTCGACACTGGGTGGCAGCAGGTCGGTGGACGTGAATGTCCGCGTGTTTATCAGTTGTTCCCGAAGAGTTGAATAGTACACACTGGCACTAGAGTTTCTCCAAAATCCCAGTTCTTCTATCCTACGTTCTACGTTATCGATGGAGACGATTTTAGCTACGGCTTGCTCTAACACGTCTGGTGAGCAATCGAACCATTGCTTGTTCCTGCGGAGTGCCGCCTCTCTCTCGGCTGCTGAATCAAGTGCGACGCTGACGGAATCGTCATCGAATATGACGTTTTTATTAGTTATCGGGTGAACAAACTTAATCGCGACCTGGCCCCTTCGTCCAGTTGCAGATTGAAATTTGACCTCTTGCTTTTCAACAAGCGACCTCACGACGCATTCACCGCCGTTAGCGGCTGTGGCGATGGCTCTCCAGAACTCCGAATTCTCGAAAGTTAGACCTTCGATATAGGTGGTGGCTCGCGGTTTCAGTCCGATACTGACTAAAAAGTCGTTGTTCCGGAGGATCTCTTCCCGAACCGGTGATGGTAGATCCTGGAAAAATCCCTGAAATAGGATCGTTTCGACTGTGCGATCAGACTCCTTCGTAGCGTCCTTATTACGATCAAAGAAAGTCTTTTCTAGATTCTTGGCAAGCGTGCCGGGCAGATTAGGATTTCCCTGGAACCGTCTTCGCAAGACGAATTTGAGTAACCAATCAAAGTATTTCTGCCGGGTAGAACGATCTCCCGACTCGGGTCTAAAATCTAAACCTATCGCTTGAGAAATTGGGTCAGTTAATCTTAGTCCCACAAGATATTCATAGTCTTCTTTAGATTTTTGCTGAAGGCCCGGATGGTTGAGCCCCACGTGCTCCTGCCACAAATTAGTGACCAGCCACTGGGAACGAGCCATGCAACTCGCCTCGTCTTTGTTTGCTGTTTTCCAAAGGTCGACGAGAGCATTTGTAATGGATCGGCCGAGGATTATGAGGAATCCGATTTCTCCATTTTCGTTTGGGCTCCCAATCGGCATCGGTGGCCACTGGAGAACGTCTGCGCGTAGAAGCGAGGCGGCGATGTATCGGCGAAGTATTGCTAAAGCCTGTGTTTCGACCAGTTCATTTTCGACGACCTTCGCTCGGTTTAGATGATACAGAATTTCATCTGTCTCCACAGGAATGAATCTGATGTTGGCGGCTCGCAGAGTCACAAGCTTGTCGTAGTAATCATTTGAGCTCAATACTCCCGCGCCAACAAGTGCTTTCAAAATCTCGACAATCCCCACAATCGCTGCTTGATCCCGCCGGGAATAACTGCTGACATGCCGATCGTCCACCCATAGTACATCTCCGGGTTGCAGCTCAAATTGCAGCAAATCCAAGAGACACTGCAATTCTAAGCCGGCAGCCTGTCTTTTCGCTTTTGTATGGATGCTTATCGTTGGCGTCGAGATGACTTCCCACGTTCCCGCATCAATGTTATCTCTAAGTTTGTTAATTAGCCTGGTGAGCCAACTTCCTATTTCGTCCTTTCGATCTTGCTCGTGCAAGGCTGACCGGAGTCGCTCTAGCTCTTGCCTCTGGATCGTAACTCTAAAATGCTTACAAACAATTCCCAGTATGGCAGCGTCGGCCAGCACAACCGGAATATTTCCTTCGCAAAACAACCCCGCTCCTGGGCACAAAACCCGTACATTAAGCGGCTGACCGGCATCGTGTCCTAATTTTACTACTGCTGAAGCGTATTCCTCCTCGGATAGCAGGCCTTGGTTTTGCAAAGCGTTTATGATCGCTCTGCAAGTCGCAAAGTGGTTGCTAGCATTTGACGGTAGCGCCGTTGGTGGGCCAGTCAGATCGAGTGTTTTAAGAGGGAAAAAGTCGACAAGATACCCACTTGTTGAACGTGCCGCTTCAAACAGAGATACCCATTCCTTTCCAAGTTCCTCGACCAATTTTGTGTTGGCGTAGCCATCAGGGAGATCACAGTCCATTATCACGAGAGTCTTTCTCTCGGCGAGATCAATGACTTCTCGGTAAGCCTTCAGTCGACTCGGTTGTACAGCCGCCATCCGTTCGCGCATTTCCATCAAAGCTGGAATTACACAACGCGAAATACGGATCGGCTCAAAGACTTTCTCCAAGTCGCTAGTGATCCCAAGATGCTCTGCCAAAAGAACCGCGCTGATGTCTAGGTTGATACGCCACTTTGGTGCGGATGGGGGAAAGCCAAGTGAAACGGGCCGCCCTCCGTGTCTGGCCATAAGGAAAGGCTGCGTCGCTGGTTCTGGCGCTGACTCGTTGTCTTCAGGCAACCGGTGATAGAAGTCCACCAACGGACGATTCGCTCGTTCAGCGATAACGTGAATAGGAGCTATTCCTTGACTATACGCTTTATCTAGCTGAGCACCGTGCTCACGTTGCTCTCGAATGATTCGGATCATGTCCTTTGTGGTTGCGAGTTTAACCGGTCCCCTTTTTTTCCTTCCGAGCTTGTACATCCGCTTGAGAAGAGGGCGGAGCTCACTATCAAGTCCTAACAAATATCCGATACTAATGGCGTGAGTGAGTAGTTTGTTGGGAATACTCCGTTGCACCGACTGTCTCCAAAACTGGATCGCCAAATCTTTGTCTTCCCAATGAATCAGTCTAGCAAATTGGAGCAAGTCGGTGTCCGACAGGTCGCTGGGACCTTTCAACCGGCGAGCTACTATGGCTAAATTTTTCAGATCTCCTTTTTCAATGTAGATATGCGCAAGTGCAGTGAGATTGTTGGTTGTTGGTTCGTCACTTGCGAGCATCTCAGCGTCAACAACAGCCTGCGGCAAAAGCCCCAGTGCTTGCTGACAGAGAACTCGTAATCTCCTCAATTCGTTCGGGAGCTTTGCCTGAGGAAATAGGTTTCGATGCCCATCTAGAAGGGTAAATGACGACTGGAATCGCTGGGAATTGAACGTGGCAATAGCTCCTAGTCGAAGTACTTCGGGAGTTTCGATTGCGGCGAGTAGTCGCTCTGCCTTATCGGCTATATAGGGCCAGTCCTGTAAATGTGCTTTAAGCTCGCAGATCTCGAGCAAAAGTTTAGGATCGTTAGTCTCCTGATAACTGCCTTCAAGATATTCCAGGAGATTTTGCCAATCACCCGTTTGTTTAGCCATTCCCCGTAGCGCGATAATCCGGGGCAACCGCTGTGGATGTGCCGATTCAAACGTGTCGACGGTAGTTAAAGCGACGTGTGGGGTGCCATTTAATGATAAGGCCTGCGAGTACCAGAAGAGCCAAAGATCGTCCGCGTTGCGCTTTTCGAAGCGTTCCTTCGTCTGTTCCAGCAGCTTGATCGCGTCGCCTGTCTTTTTCGAGGCAAGATAGCAACTTGCAAGCGCGAGGAGAGACGGGATCTGTGCCACGTGGGTATCCAAAAGTTCTTCCAGTGCTTTCTCGCTAGGTTTCAGGTCGACCTCAAGGTTTCGCGTAACAGCCCACGCTATAGCGCCAGAATGTGTCGGGTCACTGTTTAGGAGTTTTTGGCAGTATTTGTTCGCCTCGTGCTGTGCCGCAGGATCGTTCATTAAGCTCGCTAAACACCATGTTTCGAGTGCATTGCGTTCGTGCTTGGATTTTTCGGCGTTGCTCGCAAGCGCTCTAAACACTTCCGCTGCGTGTTGCAGATGGCCTCTGCTTTCGTCATCCCGCTTTACGACAGCCCATTCCACAGGTTCTGGCCACAAAACCACACTGCCTGGTAACGCGGGGACGGCGAGGGCACTAAAGTAATCGATCATAGCGGCAGTGAACCTGACGCTCTCCCAACGTGGTTGTAATTCGAGCGCCTTGAGAATTTCTAGCCTGGCCTGCCCGATATTTTTGGCTGTAAGGCAAGCGAGCGCACGTATTCGGTAGGTTTCGGCATTTGGTTCGAAACTACCGTTCTCAAATTCGAGCACAGACTTGCATTCTATGATGCGGTCTCTCTCGAGCAGTAAACCACCCTTCAAATTGCGGCTATCCACATCGTTGTCGTTCTCAAGGAGAGCTAAAGCTGCATCCGGGCCACTCTCCTTATAGGCGATCAACGACCGAAGTCGAGTCTGATTGTCTGCGGGATCCTGCTCCAACGCTTGATCAGCAAGGTACTTCGCTCTCTTCACATCACCGTTAATGTCCAATTCCAAAGAAGCCTCGAAGCGTAACAACTTGGCTCGCAACTGTGCCGATAATACTTCCCACTTGCTTTGATTCTGCGACAGAACCTTAATCCAATTGAACGCGAGATTTGGATGTCCCTCTCGCCAAGAAGAACGCATTTCCTCGAGCTTTGTCGCGATATCGTCGGCTAGATACTTGGCAAGTTCATCAACCTGGTTAGCTAGGACAACCACCGACGCATGGCCGCCACCCACCTGGCCTGGTATCGTCTCACCTCGAATTATTGAATGAGCTCGGGCTTCTGCCACCAACTTCCACTGTGAAAGGACCTCTCTACTATATCTGTGCCGATCAGTGTCAATCAGGTGTGCGCAATTTTGACAAAGCCAAATCCCGTTCTCTGGACTCTTTCGCTCTTCCTGGGTGAGCAAAGGGTCATACCGAGGTCCTCCCGGATCCGCGGCCGTGATATGCGCCGCCACCCCTATGTTGACAAATTTGTATGATTCGATTCCCGGGCCACTCGTAGACCGCGAACAATCAGGATTGGAGCACTTGTGACCTACCCTGCCCGCCAGAGTTCTCTTGACCGCTTCTGAAAAGTCGTCGCGCATAAGTCGTTATGTGATCAAACAAATCAAGCAGAAGCCCACTGAGGCACAATACATGCAGAATCTTATCGGACGAGCCATTTCTTAACAATATTTACCGACTGTCTATAACGCTTGGAAAGAGGTTGGTCCAATTATATTACGACTCAAAAATAGGGATCTTTCCAATTCTCCCGCAAATACGCTCAGGTTTCTGCGAAGGAATCTTAGAGGCAACCGTTTTGAACCGAAGCGTTTGGTCGGAGATTCCCCTCCGCCATTATCGCTTGACTACTAAATTTATTTTTAGTATAAATTAAAGCATGCTTCCGCAGCTGACCACGAGGCAAAGAACTATCTATGAGTTTCTCTCCACCACGATCCGTGAAAAAGGTTACGCCCCGTCGATTCCGGAAATCGGAAAAAAATTCAAAATCACATCGACCAGGGGTGTCTTTGACCATCTTAAGGCCCTGGAAAAGAAGGGTTATATCAAACGGATCGGCAAACGGGCCATCGAAATCGTCGGCCTAAACGGGAGGTCTGCGCTACCAGAAGCAAAGGAAATTCCTATTCTTGGGAGTATCAGAGCCGGGGTGCCGGTTCTGGCCGAAGAAAACATCGAAGGATTTCTGCCCGTGGCCAACGAGATTGCTGGCGGAAGGGAGTCCTTTGCTCTCAAAGTCAAAGGCGACAGTATGATCGAGGACGGCATCCTGGATGGCGATCTTGTGGTCATCACGCGCCAGGACACCGCGGAAAATGGAGATATCGTCTGTGCTCTGATTGAGAACGAAGCGACCTTAAAGAGATTCCATCGCCAAGGAGGCGTGGTCATTCTGGAGCCCGCGAACAAAAACTATGACTCAATAACCGTTTCAAAGGGCGAATTTCGCGTCCTTGGAAAAGCGACCGGCGTGATAAGAAAGCTCTAGCGAGGTGAAATGATGTTTCCCCCCACAGCAGTTGCAAAAGAATTGCCCAGAGGAATTCCTTTCGACATCCTTCGCGCTTACGGCATCGGGGACGAGGTCATAGATATCTGGAAAAAATCTTACGGCGAATTTCTCCTCCCGATCCAGGAGAAAGCGATCGTGAGACACAACATCCTCGGCGGGCGCAACCTCATCATTTTTGCGCCAACCTCTTCCGGGAAGACACTAGTCGGCGAGATCGTTTCGGTTCACTACGCGATGGCCAAAAAGAGGGCGCTTTATCTCGTTCCCATGAAGGCGCTGGCGGAAGAAAAATACCACCACTTCAGGGAAATGTACGGTGAGCTGGGTATCAAGACGATTATTTCAACGCATGACCGTAAAGAATATGACCAGGACCTTGAACGAAAGGAGTTTCACATCGCCGTCGTGGTGTTTGAGAAGCTCAACGCCCTTCTGGTCAAAAACCCGAACTTACTTGAAGGAATCGGCCTGGTTGTCACCGATGAGCTTCAGATGATGGGTGATCAGACGCGAGGGGCCGGGCTCGAGCTCCTGCTGACGAAAATCCTCGTCTCTCCCTTCAAACCACAGCTCCTCGGTCTCTCGGCGGTTCTCGGTGACGCCGAAGATCTTGCTCGCTGGCTCAAGGCAGAGCTTCTCATCGATACCCGGAGACCCGTGGAATTGCGAAAGGGAATTTTATCGAGAAATATCTTCAGTTACCTCGAACATAACAGCGGCACCGAAGGCGAGGAAGAATGGCCGCTACCCGAGGGGAACAACGACGAGTTACTTTCAGTGCACGCCGCGAAGCATCTTGCCCAGACAGACGACGAGCAGAGCATCATTTTTCTTGCGGACAAGCTCCGCACGGAAACGGTCGGCGAAAAGCTCAAGGAGATGGTTGACTTGCCCGCGGCGTCGGGCGCGATCGAGGAACTCAATACGTTCGAGGAGTCCTACTCGAAGGATCTTCTGCTTTCACTTCTCTCGAAGGGTATCGCCATTCACAACGCCGATTTGAGCTGGGAAGAGCGTGATCTCGTAGAGCGATACTTCCGCAAGGGAGAGATAAGAATCCTGCTTTCCACCTCCACGCTGGCTATGGGAATCAACCTGCCGGCCACAAATGTTTTCATCCCCGAGAAAAAATGGAGCACGCCCGTCCATGGCGACCGGCTCGCAATGTCCGATATCACCAAAGCTGAGCACGAAAACATGGGTGGCCGGGCCGGGCGCCTTGGCTTTGTGAACGAGTTCGGAAGAGCGATTCTGGTTACTTCTTCACCATTCCAGAAAAAGGCGCTTTACGACTATTACGTTAAAGGTGGATTCGAGATACTGCGCTCCGTCCTTAAAGACGAGGATTTAGACCTCTATTGTCTGAACCTCATTGCTTCTGAGCTTGGCTCAACGGAAGAGGAGATACAAAAGTTTCTCCTTTCCACCTATACCGGTGTTGCCCGTTGGAGCCACAATTCCGGAAAGAATGGCGGAGGGGTCTTCTGCAATGAGATTCGGGGAATCATCGACAAGTGCCTGAATTGGGGTCTGTTGAAGAGAGACGTTCAGGAAAGACTTCAGGCCACTGAAAGAGGAATGATAACAGCGCAGATGGGGATCTCCGTCGACACGTGTCTCAACCTTCTTAAATGGATGGATCTCTGCGATCCCTTCAGGGTTTCAGAATTGGAAGTGATTGTCGCTGCTGCACTGACTGCGGATGCAAGAGAAATCCACGTGCCCTTGAGAAAGAGTGAATTCAGGCAGTCGAAATATCGAAACCTTTTCCGTACCGAGGTCGAGCGCCTCGGCGAAGGCGACAAGATTCTGTTCAAGAGCATTCTCGGTCCGTCGCACCGACTGCTCTACGAACAGGAGCGAGCTTTAAAAAAGGCTCTGATTCTTTATCAGTGGATTTCGCCAGCATCGACAAGAGAAATCGAAGAAGCCCACAACGCATTCTCGGGAGCGATCAAGAAGATGGGCGAGGAGTTTAGCTGGTTGATCGAAGCGATTTCGACTCTAGCCAAGGCCGAAGGCTGGCCGGAAGCGGTTATAAAGAAAATGGACGTTCTCGGGGAGCGACTGAGTTTTGGCATCGATCTTAAAGGACTCGAGCTGGCGAAGCTAAGAATCAGGGGTTTGGGTAGAGGTTTTATCTCCAGGCTGGTGCAGAACGGTTATGATACGCCGAAGGCTCTCAGCGATCTTTCAATTCAGGATTTACAGAAAATAGTTTCGGAAGACCTGGCGCGAAGAATAGCGCAAAGATTACGGGTGTCGGCGCCTGATGTGGTGGATCGTCCCGTGCAAAAGAGTCCACCGTCGATCCAGCAAAAAATCCAACAGGCTATAAACAAGGCGATTCTGGTTGTGGATCAAAAGCATCCCGGAACCATTGAATTCCAGGGAAAGGGAGTGAAGCTTACCTCGAAGCAATTCTGGTTGCTCGCTGCCTTGGCGGAATCACCAGGAAAGTGCGTGTCCTACGATGCTCTATACAATAAGGTCTGGGGCGATGAAGTCTCCGTAGAACTGCAGCAACTGAGCTACCACAAATCACAGCTGCTTAAGAAAATCAGCCGCGTGGCACCGAAATCGAACCTTAAAACGTTGATCACGCCGGTCTCCGGCGAAGGCATGGTTTTGAATCTTCATCCGGACGAAATCAGCATCGGACGCGCGTAGGATTATAATCTGAATTGGTTCTGATACCGAACTCGGTTCGCGTTGGTTCTGTTGGTGTTGTTATGCTCGATTCAAATCGCCTCTATCCGGCGACACACGCCACTCGTCAAAAGTGTGCCAGCCGAAACTCCTCCAGGTGCGCTCATCTAACTCTCTGTTTTTTCGTTATCTGTAAAGGGATCTGAAAGAGGATGTAACAGAGTTTCCGAGAAAAGACGGAAAAGAGCTTGACAGACACGAACTAGATCGTCTATTGTACGCCGCAGTTAGGTTCCCTGGACAGATAGGATGCGGCCCGCCAGTCCACTTGTAACAAAGCCCAAAGCTCAGGTCATCGATCTTGTCCCACGCCTTTCGTCTGCAACCCAGGCGCTTGTAAAGCGTGTCAAGGAGTTAAACTGGGAAACTCTCCTCGAAGATCAAATGGCTGTGCTCGCAACATACGAGTGGCAGCTTCGGCGCAGTGAGCGAATTTCAGAGGAAACGGCCCGCAGGTATGCGCTTCAGATTGAATCGTTTCTCAAAGGACTTGGCGAGTGGCCCTTAGTTGAAGGCGCCGAGGGCCCGATTACCTTATGGCATTTAGGGACTCCGGGGTTGGGTACTGAGATCCTCCACGGCTGGCGTGAAGCGTTGGCAGAATCAGATGAGGTGACGACGTCTATCTTTGGCGATGCTTACCGGGCTGTGGAGCGGCTATTTCGCGATTATATCTGTCGGCCCGGTGCCATTGCTGATTACCAAAGCCTATCCCGTCTAGGACGCGGGATAACACAGCAAACAGGGACACTGCTTCTCGCGGATCGGTACGGCCCCCTGACCAACCCGTTTCCGGAAGTGTGGCGCCCGGGGAAGAAATACAGGAGGAAGAAACCCGTACCTCGGTATGCCGACTGGCTTCAGGTCCTTGATGCAATGTGGGCCAAACAAAGCATGTGGCTTCGGACCTTGCCTATGAAGAAGGCTTTCCCGCGAGTGCGTACTGTGGCGATGATTCATCTCCAGTCCGCTGCCGGCCCACGCCCGTCTGAGCTTTGTCTGGTTAAGCAAGGTGATTTGTTGCCGGATCGCCTTCGCATCCTTCACGGAGGCGAGAAGGATGGACTGCCCAAGAGCGATAAATATGACGTTTATGGAAACCGCATGGGCCGTTTGCGAGAGACTTCACTGGGATACGTTCCAGCGGGCCTACACAAGCGGCTAATAGCATGGTTGGAGGTCCTAAGAGCCAGCGGTCGAACTTCTATGAGACCGGAAGCCGCGCTCTTTCCAACGAACTTCGGATCAGAGGAAAACTGTGTGAGCTATGAACGTTATCGAGTGGATTTCAAAACGGTCCTCCTCGATATCGCTGAAGAACCGTCTGTTCGAGGAATTCTTGGGCCATTTCTCGCTAAGCCTTCACCGGATGAAGAAGTTTGGCAAATCTGTTTAACCCCACATACCGTCCGAGCTATCTATGCTACCCACCGGATGGATCTTTGCGAGGGGCCAGGGGCCTTTCGGCGTCTGATGGAGGATTTGGGTTGGCTTACGCCTTCCACGATCCTGCAGTACGATCGCCCCAAAACTGTGGATCCAAAGCAGATACAGGAACAGTTGATGGGTGTATTGATGAAAGGAAGTCAGCAATGAAACAGATTCAATGGCGAGTACGGTTAGCTTGTGCGGAACGAGGCATCTGGTCCGCAACCGAACTCCAACGGATCGTGTTTCAGCGAACCGGCGTGCGCCTTAATGTCCAGACTCTTCAAGCTTGGTTTCGGAATCGTCCCATTCGTATTGAGGTGCGGACTCTCATGGCGATCTTGAATGCGCTGGGTTGTCCTATCACCGATTTGATCGGCTTTGATCCACCGAGGACTAAAGAAGAAAGCCGAGCGACACCACAAGAGACCATCCATTTTAGGCAGAAAGGGCACATGCCGTCGAGGAAACAGGGCAGAGCGAAGCTGGCTAGAGGTAAGACTGGTCCGCAACCTGACGTTGGCAAAATGCTAAAGGCGCTCGCTGAAACCACTGATCCGGTTGCGGCCGAACAACTCAGGCAAAGCTCCGCTGCGTCATCGACTTTACGAAAACTGAAAAGGAAAGATTCTAGAAAGTCGTGAGGCGACCTACCAGGTACCCAGAGTGCGCGCGGTGTGGAGTTCTCACTCCGCCGAAAGGCAAAAACCGCATCGTAGGTTCCGGAAAAACGAAGATCGTCTGCCCATCATGCCGGTACGATTTTCCAACGGCCCTGGCCTGTTTCAGTCAAGGCGACTCCCCCAGTGAGATTATCCGGTCTCTTAACATCCCCAAGCCTGTCTTCATGCAGATTTTCCAAAGGGACATGTTTCCCATCTGCCAAGGTCCTTGTTCACACGTAATCCGACCGGGTGTCAAAAAGTGTCTTCATCCGATTACAGGTGAATTCTGGTGCATACTCTGCTACCGGAAAGGCAGAAATCCGTGCGGAGCGTGCCGCCGTTCGATACGGCTCACCGAAGGTTACATAGAGCGACAATTGGCAGACGGCGCTGCCACATTCATGTGCCGAAAGTGCCGTGCAAAGATTGTTACTGTAAAAGAGCGGTGCAGCGAGCCTGGCTGCGCCACGCCGATTGGACCTGGTCTGGAGCGGGCTCGTCGGCATCCGGAGGACTCAACGCGACGGATTTGTGCTCGGTGCTACGCCCGTATCCGCGGGCGAAAGCGACCCGGTTTCACGTGTGCCGAGTGTGGAAAAGTAGTAGGTGAGGGAAAATATTCATACCTTGATCCTGGAACGCGAGTTAAGCGCGTGTGCGGGTACTGCTATTGCAAACTTTCTGGCTATTTAGAGGCAAGGACAAATGACTGCCCACTGTGTGGTGAAAAGCAGCCCTTAGTTTGCGGAAATCCCAGAGATCCGAAGCAGCGAGTGTGTTCCAATTGTTTCAATAACATTTCCGCATCGCGAAAGATTATCGAGCTCACCCGGACAACACGTATATGGCCTCGGCCACACCAACGGCTGTTCGATACGGCATTGCAGCGGGGCCATGCGGTGTACGAGGATTTCAAAACATTGCGTGGCCTGGTCTATTACCAGCCGGTTTTGCCCGCCACCCTCGATCTTTCTGGCCCAGGCCTTCGCATGCTACGCCAATCGATTCTTAAGGCAAATGGTGATTCGAGACTACCGAGCTACCATCGCTACGCGGCGGCCGCCGTCCGGCGTGCAGCCCTCAATCTCTTTGGTCCACCTACTACAGGACAGCGATATCGCATCCTCATCAACCGCCGGCCGTTGGTCAGGCCTATCCCAGCAGCTGAACTCCTGGTTGATTTTGTAGAGAAGGAGCTCCCGCAGCTCCACTACGCGCACTCGACCATTCAATCAATGTTTTTAAGCCTTCGGCGGTTTTTCATGTGGCTCAATGAACATCATCCTGAAGTTTATTTTTTACGGCAGATTCAGCCACAGCATTTTGTTAGTTACCAGGTACGGCTGGGACTCACCGCTTCAGCCGTGCACCACCTTCGGTACGCTTGGTCGATCTTTGTGCCGTTCGCCATTGCTCAGGGACACAAGGTCACTATCACATCGCTCCCATGGGAAGATCTGGAAATTAAGGCGCGCAAAGCTCCGGTCTATTCTGATCCGCGCGCGATTCTTCAGCAGCTCGATGCCGTAGTTAGAGATGAGGGACACGATCCGAATATTCGGATGCTTGCCCATCTTCTTGTCCTTTTTGCCCCGTCAATGGATGAAATGTGCAGGATGCGTATCCCAATGCAAACGTTTGACGGAATCCCAATTGTGCGCCGATCTGTGGCTGCGGGACGGTGTTTAAACTTTCCAGAATCCATTAAGAGTCGTGGGAGGCAGGAAAACTATCGTCGCCTTTCCTCAGACTCTTCTCTTTTTCCACTCCGACAAGAAAGAGTTTATGCCTCTCTTTACGAAGCGGTTGACGAGGAACGCCAAGCCACTTTGAAAGGCGTTGACTGCATCTTCTTGTTCGTCAGTTCCCGGCAAAGGCTGTATCCCGATATTCCTGTTTCCTCGAAGACCATTGAACTGATGTTCAAAAAAATCTCTGTTGCCACGGGATATTCGGATCTTTACTTGGGTCTTCTCCGAAATACTCATGCGCTCTTCACCGGTCGCCATGTCTCACCGCGGCCGGCGGTGATTGCGGCAGCTACAGGACGAAGCTTTGCTTTTGCTACAACGATTCTTAGAAGTATGGATTTGGGCGACACCTCCGGGCTACAACCGTTGCCGAAGATTGCCTTGGTATCACGCTATGGCGAACCGTTCTCCTGACCGCACGGGGTTGATCAACCACTATAACCGTCGCCGCATTGAGGCAGATATCGCCGTGCGTCGGGCTATACTCCGTCTCTCAAAGCGGACTGACATTCCACCTTCAAAAGCGATGACAGTTCTTATGGATGCCCTTAGCTCGCTCGGTGTCTCAAAACGGACGCTGCAACGTTATTGGCAGTCCGACATTGTTAAGTTTCGTCAGATGCTCCGCAGCCGCTACCGCCCTCCTAAAACGCGCCGCCGTGAAATGATGCTTGCTGTCTTGGATCGCATCAAGGCGAGGCAAAGCTGATATCAGAATCATTTCAGCAAGTGACCTTTTAGGCTCCGTATCAGGGCCTATCAGTTGGCGCACTTTCGACGTTTCGCGTGGGGAAAGTGTTTGAATCAGAAAAAATCCCATCATTTTCCCATCCCGCCTAAGATACTTCTGAGATCCTGAACCCCTAAACTTGCCCGCAGAAACTTGAGGTTTTTTGCCTTAGAAAGGGGTTCGGGAAAATGTCTGATATCAACTACAGCCTTGAGACGTTAACGGGGAAACATGGCGGGCTATTGGAAGTCGTGGAGACAATTGTTTCAGACGGGAGGGTCATCATGATTTTGACAGATGAGGACGTGCTCCAAAGGCGCGATGCTCCATTAAAGGGGAGCTTCTATCGCGTGGTTTTGCCGCTAGCGCGGGCGAGTATTCAGCTCAAAGGAGAAGCCTTCGAACTGGTCCGCGAAAGTCTCAAATTTCCGGAGGATGGCAAGGGTTTGGAGAACCTTATGCGGGAGCTGGGGAGGTAACGTATGTCATCGGACAATGGTTTTATGGATGAACAGGGAATGGTGGATCTGGCGCGAAAGACGGTTGAGGATCTTCGGAAAAAGGGTGTGTCTCCATCAGAACTGAAGCGCCTGGACAATATTCTCAAAGAAGGAGGCGTCGGGGAGTCTCTCATTCTGTCCGGGCTATTAAGAACGATTCGAAACGAGATTTCGCCGGACGCCTCGCATAAAAAACTCCTACAGATCTATGAGGGAGTGGAGGAGTGTTGCTATTGCCTGGTCGAGCTGAGTCACAATCTCTTCGATGTAGAGGTGTGGCAGCACTTTAGGCAATCGGGTTACGAGAGTTTTGACGCATATTGCACCGAAGTGCTGCATATCTCTGCGGAGCAGGCGGAGCGGCTCAAGTTAATCAGGGAGCGACGTCTGCCTCGGCGAGAAAAGAAAGGGCCTGGACCGTTCTTCGATTGGCTGTTTCAGGCGGTCGAGATTCTGGCAGGGGCAAAGAAAAACCACGATCTCTGAATGACCTGTTTTTTTCCTATTGAGACAAAACTAGGGTAAGAAAGTGAGTCGTTCCAAGGAGGCAAGGAACGACATGGAAGAGAAGCAGGAGGCCAGGAAGGTGCGGCGGAAGTTCAGCGCGGAGCAGAAGTTCGAGATTTTGAAAGACATTGAACGTTGCCGGACAATCACGGAGGGTTTGGCGAAGCACCAGATCGTGCAGTCGTTGTATCGGAAGTGGAAGCGGCAGCTGGAAGTGGGAGTGCGGGCGTCGTTGAGAAATGGGCGGCCGTTGAAGCCAGCGGATCTGAGGCGGTTGGAGGCGGAGAATCGAAGGCTCAAGGAGGTGGTGTTGAACCAGGCGCTTTTGATCAGCGAGCTAAAAAAAGAGATGAACTTGGATTGAGGGGGCATGGGCGGCTGATGGCGAGTCAGAAGCAGGCGGTGATGGATTTGGTGGAGCAGCACCGGGGCGAGGGGCGGCGGGTCAGCGAAGTGTTGGAGAGCGTCGGGGTAGCGCGATCGAGTTATTACCGGTGGAGAAAGGAGCAGGGGAAACATACGGAGCGGCGGCAGAACTCGTATCAGATCACCGAGGAGGAACGCCGGCTGATCGAGGAGGTCAAAGAGGCGCATCCGGAATATCGGCATCGGCGGATCCAGGGAGTATTGCAGAGCCGCGGGGTGTATTTATCGGCGTCGGCGATCTACGGGCATTTGCGACAGAAAGGGTGGGTGGAAGCATACGAGCGGCGGGCGGCGCCGTGGAAGGAGCCGCGCTATGAGGTCTGGCAGAGAAACCTGATGTGGGGATGCGATTGGACCCGGCTCTTGGTGGGAGGGCTACGGTGGTATCTTTTGACGGTGATCGATTTCTTTTCCCGCCTGATCGTTGCTTACGAGGTGGTGCCGACGGTGCATGCAGGTCATGTCAAGGCAGTCTACCAGGCGGGACTGAAGGGCCAGGGGATAGCGGTGAGGAGTGAGAGAAAGCCCGAGCTACGGGTCGATCGGGGCTCGCCGAATACCTCGTGGGTGACCCAGGAGTTTTTCGAGGCGTTGGGAGCCGAGCTATCATTTGCCCGAGTGCGACGACCGACCGACAACGCGTTAACGGAGAGATTTTACGGGACGGTAAAGCAGGAGGAGATTTATCTGGTGGGGAATTATCCCGATGAGACATCGGCGCGGGAGGAAATCGGACGTTACATCGACACCTACAATAGAACTCGGCCGCATCAGGCGCTGTTCAATTTCACTCCGGTCCATGTCCATGAGGTCAACAACAAGAGCCGGCTGTTAGCGGAACTCCACGAGCTGAAACGAAGGACCCGAGAAAGACGCAGAGCCTACTGGGCCGACCGATCAAATGGCGGCCCACACCCGATAAAGGGGGGATGTCCAGGTAAGGGTCCAGGTGAGATCGTCGATCCTGGGGCAAATGCGGAAGAAATTTTTGACTGGCGACAGCCAAATTTTTCAAAAAGCGAATGACGCGAGGGTCAAAAACTAACGACTCACTAAATTTCTCGATTTTTGTCTCATTCGAAAAAAACTGGACAGAAAAGAATCGATCAACGGAACTATGAAGAAAAATTGGTACTGCAAAAGCGTTCACGTGCCTCCCCACGTGCTCACGAGCTTGGCCTTGTCCCAGTACCATTTTTCGACTCCCGAAATCAGGGTCCTGATGCGACACATCCTCGGCTATGCTCTTTCAGGTCGGACAATAAAGCGTCTGGCAAAATCAGCTGGGCGCCGACTGAAACGTGGCCGGCCAAAAACAACACCGCGAGTGCAGAAGAAACAACTGAATGATCTCATAGAGACGACCAGCGCAGGCTTTGACGTTTTTAACGGTAACGTTCTTCACTTCTTGAATCATATTGAGCTTGAATTCGGACTTAGCCCGCGTCAGTACCTGAAATGGGTAACCCAATACGTGCGCCGTGGAAAGTGCATGATGCGAAGATGTCTCCTCTGTGGCGGCTTCTTCCCTTCCCTGGACTCGGGTGAAAGACATTGCCGGGAATGTCAGGGCGACAGACGACGCCTTCTGAACGAAGAGCGCCGGTCTTCGTTTGATTTCCAATGATCCGCGATTGACATCTCCGAAAAATGGTGGAGCCACGAAGAATGGTGGGGCGTTACAATTATGTTTATTCTCGAGATGAGACAGGAAGAAGGCATGACTTCGCGGAACGTTGAGAAAGGATTTGCCCGTTTCAACAATCGCGCCCGGGGCGAAGCGGGCAGCCGACGCTATCATGCTTCTTCAGGAACAAGGTCAGGACGTGGCGAAGCGCTGATATCAAAATTTCTGCAACTGGTGAAAGGAGTTGGCATGGGGTCGCTAGACGGATCGTTGGAAGAACAGTAGGCAAACGCTGAGAGCGAAATTCTAGGGGTTCAGGAGGTTCGATTAAGCACTTGTGCAGGGCTGACGCCGAGGTCTTGTGCCCGTCGAAGGCCTTCGAGCAGCCCCTTTCCAAACGGCGATAAGCCGACAGCGCCGTTGGCCCATTCAAGAATGGGAATAAGCGTAAAGGCAGCAGCGTCGTCCTGCCACTGGAGGTTTGCTCCAAGATTGATAAGCGCAGGTTGAAGCGCCTGGAACAGTTCAAGTATGTTCGCTCCTGGAACCGGACTCCAATACATCTTTTGGCCTTGAAGCACATCTAGACTATTCGTGCTCCAACTCATAATAAAATCGGTAAGAGCGATGCCAGTTTGGAAACGGACAATTGTTGTCCAACTCGGCTGCAGCCAGAGTCGCAGTAACATTTTAGCGCGATCGGCAAACTCGGAGGCGTCAAGATTTCTCTTCGTCACACTGAGAATGGGTGGGCCTAGATTGACGCGCCATATATTTCCATCGCCGAACGCTCCTTCTTCGTTGCTGGGTGTGGGCTGCTCATCCGGAAGTGTGAATAGATCTTCCGAGGGCTCTTGGAATTCGCATTCGATCTTGAAGGGGCTTGGGGAGCGAAAAAATATTCGCCACACAGGCAATAATGAGAAGATATCTACTGTCTCGCGATCGGCACTAATGCGAGCGTAAAAAATTGGAATAGTTAAGCTCTTGAGCCAGTCAACTTCATACTGGCATGGAATCCCGTTTCGCAGGCCTCCATATGTGATGGGTTTGCTGCGGCCGCCGACCTGAAGCGCAAACAAATCGCGTGTTGTTTGCGCAAAGTTTCCGGATCGCAACAAAACTGAGCAGTAGAAATCAATGCCGAAGTCACGTTGCCGCGGAATGTTTACCATACTGAGAATCGACATTAAAATGTTCTGTACCGCGATTTCGTATCGATCGCCTTCGATGGCAAAATTAGCCTGCTGACCTGGCATAGAGTGATTCCCTTTATTCAGTACCCGGACCCGTCATACCGACCGTTTCCGTGCACGCCGAAATGTCTTAGAAGAGAATCCAATGTGACAAGAGGCATTCATTTTGGGCAACCTTATGGGCAACCCTGCTATTTTGTGGCTGTGGATAATTGACGAGATTCTATAATAAATTCAAGATGGTGCGCCCGCCGAGAATCGAACTCGGACTTAGGGTTCCGGAGACCCTCGTGATATCCTTTTCACTACGGGCGCCGCAAAAATTTTTATCATCCGACCCCGAGGGAGTCAATGTCGGATCGGGGATCGTGTTCGTGGTTCGTGCTCGTGGAGGAGTAGTGTCAAGTTTTTTGTTCCGGGAGGAAGAAAAGACTACCAGCGTCCGATAAGGACGCGAATCGCGCAACCCGCATCCCGAAACTCGACGCTCTTCCCTACCCCTTGTCACTCATGTTAACTAGTGGCCGGTGATTATTCGCGCACCGGCAAAACTCAATCTCTCATTGCGCGTGGTCGGCAAGCGCAAAGACGGTTACCATCTCCTCGATTCCGTTATGGTTCCGGTTTCGCTCTACGACGAGATTCGGATCATAAAAAAAACCGGGGCAAGGCGTGGGCGGCAGAGCCGCATCGCGGTTACTTGCGATCATCCCGGGGTGCCGTCGGGGAAAAAAAATTTGGTCTACAAGGCCGCTTCTCTATTGCTGCAAGGTAAAGGGGTTCGGCAGCCTGTGCAAATTAAAATCTTTAAACGGATACCCGTCGGCGGCGGTTTAGGCGGCGGCAGCAGCGACGCGGCCGCGACCCTGGTTGGCCTGAACCGGCTATGGGGGCTCGGTCATACAGTAAAAAAACTAAGGCAACTGGGGGTGTCTCTGGGCGCCGATGTGCCGTTTTTTATCCCGCCCCGGCCGTCGCGCGCGCGGGGTATCGGAGACCTTTTGACTCCTTTGAAGAAGTTTCCTCTGTTGTGGTTCGTGATTCTTTATCCCGGTTTTCAGGTATCAAGCGCCCGGGTGTATCGCCAATGGCGCGGAAAGTTGACAAAAACCAAGGTTAATACTAGCATTACCGCTTCCCTGACGGAATCCGCTAAGCTGAAAACGCTGCTCGTCAACGATCTGGAAAGCGTCGCGCTGCGGTGCTATCCTCGGCTGGGGAAGTTAAAAGAGAGGTTAGCCAGCCAGGGCGCCGCCGGGGTTCTGATGTCGGGGAGCGGCTCCTCGGTGTTTGGTCTATTTAATTCGAGGCGAAGTGCGGCGCAAGCCTTTCGCCGCTTGAGGAAAGAAGAGGGAAGCGAAGCTTTTTTAGTGCGTGTTTTGAATTAAGAGAACTTTTAGACAAGCCCGCTAGAATAACAGCCAGGAACCAATCTGGCCCATCTCAAGAGGGGGTCCCTATGGAGGTGACGGAGGTTAGGGTCTTTCCTGTCGACGAAGAGAAATTAAGGGCTTACGTCACTATCACCTTGGATCACTGTTTCGTGATTCGAGACCTCAAAATCATTCGAGGCACGACGGGATATTTTGTTTCAATGCCCAGCAAAAAACGCAAAGACGGCACCTATAAAGACATCGCCCACCCGATCAACAACGAGACACGAAAAATGATCGAGGACAAAATTATTGCGGAATACCTGAAGATAGTTCCTGAGACGGAGACGGAGAGAGCTCTCGGCAACAGATGAGCCGACTTTACGCGGGCATGAACTTCTCTTGTGGAGGTTCGGGGATGGGCGGTCGCCAAGTGGTAAGGCCCCGGACTTTGGATCCGGTATCGAAGGTTCGAATCCTTCCCGCCCAGCCAGTTTTTTGAGGGGAAAAAAATCGTAACCAAAAAATCGGAGCATCTCCCGCAAAGCATGTCCCGAGCCAGGCCGAAGGGACGCCAAGGCGCAAAGGGAGGAAAAATAGATTCCAAACTTGGCGTTCTTGGCGCCTTGGCGGGAGCAATATCCGAATCCGAGAAGTTTCAAGTAGCGGAAAATTTGCGCCGACTGCGAACATTTTGAAGCAAAGCCATCGGACGGAATGATTGGATTGGTCTCCACCATATGAGTCAAAATAAAGTCGCATTAAAACTATTCGCCGGTAACTCCAATCCGCCTCTGGCACGAGAAATCAGCCAGTATCTCAACGTGCCTCTAGGAAGGGCTGTGGTGGAAACCTTCAGCGACGGCGAGAGCAAGGTTGAGGTGAAGGAGAACGTCCGCGGCGCGGATGTTTTCGTCCTGCAATCGACCTGCGCCCCGGGAAACAATAATTTAATGGAGCTTCTGCTGATGCTGGATGCCTTCAAGCGAGCCTCAGCTAAACGCATCACCGCGGTGGTTCCCTATTACGGTTATGCGCGCCAGGACCGCAAGGTCATTCCTCGAGTTCCCATCAGCGCCAAGCTGGTGGCAGATTTGATCACTACGGCCGGCGCGTCGCGCTTGCTGACTGTGGATCTCCATTCCGGACAGATCCAGGGCTTTTTCGATATCCCGGTCGACAATCTGTACGCCACGCCGGTGTTATTGCAGCATTTAAAAAAGCAATTGAACCATAACGAAGTCACTATCGTTTCCCCGGACGCCGGCGGGGTGGAGCGGGCGCGAGCCATCGCCACGCGTTTGGATGCGTCCCTGGCGATTATCGACAAGCGTCGCGTGGGGGCCAACGTCGTTGCGGAGATGAACATCATTGGCGAGGTCAAAGATCAGATTGCGGTATTGTTGGATGATATGGTGGACACGGCGGGCACGCTCACCATGGCGGCGGACGCGCTAAAACGTGAAGGCGCCAAAAAAATCCTCGGCTGTTGCACGCACCCGGTGTTGTCCGGTCCGGCAATCCAGCGGATCGAAGAATGTCCCATGGAGGAACTGATCGTAACCAACACGATTCCGCTAGGCTCCGATGCGCAACTGTCGCGTAAAATTAAAGTGTTGTCCGTCGCCCATCTGATCGGCGAGGCGGTTCGACGCACCCACGAAGAAGAGTCGATCAGCTCCCTGTTTGTGTAAGGTCAAAGGTTTTTGAATGCTTAACACAATCCCTATTAAGAGAATTTCTCCCGCCAAGGCGCCAAGGGCGCAAAGTTTAAGAGTCTTTGCTTCTCCGAACTCGGCGTGCTTTGCGTCTTTGCGGGAGTCAGATTTCAGGAGGTAGTTTTCTTGGAAACTTTAGAAATTCAAGTTGATGTCCGCGAAGGCGGCAGTAAACAAAAATCTCGCAGGCTGCGCCGCGGCGGTAAAGTTCCCGGTGTTCTTTACGGTCCGAAGACTCAGGCCGTTGCGCTAGAGATCGATAAGAAAGAATTTTCCGCTCGCGTCGCGGGTCTGGCGGGCTCGCACCTGGTGCGGCTGAAGTCAACATCGAGCGCACTGGCGGATAAGGTCGCCCTGGTCAAGGAAATGCAGTTTCACCCCATCAGCGGCGATGTCATGCATGCCGATTTTTACGAGGTTGACCTGTCGGCAAGAATTCTCGTTCATGTGCCGCTGCACTTTGTCGGCAAAGCCGCCGGCGTCGTGCGAGGCGGCATTTTGCAGCCGGTGGTGCGCGAGGTCGAAGTCGAGTGCCTGCCGTTGGATATCCCCGAATTTTTCAACGTCGAGGTCAGCGCCCTCGATATCGGTGATTCGGCGCATATCGAGGATTTAACGATGCCTGAGGGAGTCACGGCGCTACAGCCGTTAAATTTCACTTTGGTCACTGTAGTGCCGCCGACGGTGGAAGAGGCTCCGACCCCGGCCGTCGCCCCAGTCGAAGGTGTGGTGGCCGAACCGGTGGCGCAGGAAGTGCCTAAGGAGGGCGAGGAGAAGTCGTGATCTCGGAGTCCGAACGGGTTCGCGGGGCTTAGTGCGTGAAGCTTGTGGTTGGTCTGGGAAATCCGGGCAGAAAATACGAGCGTACAAGGCATAACCTGGGGTTTTTAGTTGTCGACCACGTGGCGCGGCAAAACGAAGTCGCCATTCAGAAGAAACTAGGCGATGCCCTTATCGCTTCGTGGACCGCTGGCGGAGAAAAAGTTGTCCTGGCCAAGCCCCAGACTTTTATGAACCTGAGCGGCGGTGCGGTGCGCGCGTTGATGGGAAAATTCGGCGCCATCGCGGAAGACCTGGTGGTGGTTTGTGATGATCTGGATTTGCCCTTCGGCCGAATCCGCATTCGTCCCAAAGGAAGCGCAGGAGGGCACCGCGGCTTGCTTTCCATCACCGAACATCTAGCGGGGGCGGCGTTCGCCAGGATCCGCGTCGGTATCGGGCGGCCGCCTGAGGGAATCGATTCGGCCGATTACGTTCTGCAGCCATTTAGTTCCGAGGAAAAGGTCGGGTTGGACGCATTGATCGACCGGGCGGCGGCGGCCGTGGTCTCGTTGCTGCGCTACGGCACGCGGCGCGCCATGGAGCGGTACAACCGGGCCCCATGACCGTCGGGCTTCCATTGTAATCACCGGGGGGCTGTGGTAGTAAAAATACTTTCGTGTGGAGGGCTATTATACCGTGACGTTATATGAAACTCTTTTCGTGGTTCATCCCGAAAAGGCGCCGAGAGTCAAAGAGTTTGTCGAGCGATTCAAAAAAATTGTCGAAGGCCAGGACGGCATAGTTTCTTCGGTTGACGATTGGGGTTTGCGGGATCTCGCCTATCGCATCGAAAAGCAAGGCAAAGGCCATTACACCCTGCTTCAATACCGATCGACGGCGCGGGCGGTTGAAGAATTGGAGCGAAACCTGAGATTGACCGACGGCATAATGCGCTACCTCACGGTGCGCGCCGTCGAGGCGGCTCAGAGCGAGAGCCCGGCGGCTTCGAGGGGCCGCGTGGAAGAGCAAAAAGTGCCGCCCGAAGAGGAATCTGTTAAAACCGAATCCCAGACCTAAGGGAGCCATGATCTATGGGGCGCGGTCTCGATGGGGGAGTACAATAAGGTTATTCTGCTGGGTAACCTGACACGAGATCCCGATCTGCGTTACACTCCAACCGGCACCCCGGTCTGTGAATTTTCTCTCGCGGTCCACCATCGTTACCGGCTCCATGACGATTTTAAAGAGGAAGTTTGTTTTATCGATGTTGTCGCGTTCGGCAAGGTCGGTGAGCGGACCAAGGATTATTTGCAGAAAGGTTCGCAGGTTCTGGTGGACGGGCGCTTGACGCAAAAGCGCTGGGAGACGCCGGAGGGAAAATCACGAAGCAAGTACGAGGTGGTCGCCAGTACGATTCAGTTTTTGGATAAAAATTCTCCTGTCTCCGCCGATTCCGAAAAAGATTGAGCTTCTTGAATCGGCGGAGGACGACCAGGATTTGAGAGCGAGGTGGATTGAGCTATGGCAAGAAGAGAAATGGGCGCAAGGCCAAGCCGAGAGCGCGGCGACGACGAGAAGGGGGGGCCGCGGCGCAGACCCATGTTTCGGCGTAAAGTATGCCGCTTCTGCGCCGATAAATCACTGCAGATCGACTACAAAGACGTCAGAACGCTTTCCCAGTTCGTCACCGAGCGCGGCAAAATGACTCCGAGCCGCATCACGGGGAACTGCGCCCGCCATCAAAGAATCCTGACGACCGCCATCAAGCGGTCGCGCAGCGTGGCGCTGCTTCCTTTCACCACGGCCAATAATTAGGCTCTTTGGGTCTGCGAATACTTCTATGCAGCAGTTAGCGTTCAGCAGCAAATTTTTTCTCGCATTGGCCGGCTCCATTTTTCTTTTCATCGGCGGGGTCGCCGTGCCGCCCGCCGGCATCGTGCTGCTGCCTTTTGTCACTCTCCCGGTGCTCACATTCGGGTTCAGGGATGGGCGGGGGGCGGGTGTGGGTGTGTTCCTGGCGGCCACGGTGCTGTTGGCTCTGACTGCCGGGGTGGACCTGGCATTGATTTATGCCCCGTTTGCCGTGATGGGAGGCTCGCTGTTCGCTGTATTGGGGCGCGTCCAAGTCATCGAATTCATAGTCGTGGGCGTTGCCGCCGCCATGTTGGCCGTGACCGGCGGGGTCATGCTGTACTTTTTCGGATCATGGCTTTCCATGATGGAACAATTTCGTGACGGCATCACAGAGCAACTCGCATCGGCGACGCGGCTCCACGAGAAAATGGGGTTGTCGCAGGAAAGCATCGAACTTCTCAAAGAACGGACGCCGCAAATCGCCGAGATGATGCTGCAGTTATTGCCGTCGCTGCTTTTCGTTACCATGGGTTTCGCGGTGCTGATCAATATTCTTTTTCTCTGTCGACGCTTTCCCGAGCGACGTTCCTGGTGGCTTTCGGTGGTTCATCTCCGGGAATGGAAGGGACCGGATTCTCTGGTCTGGGCGTTGATCGTATGCGGCTTTGTTCTGGTGGTTCCCGGCCTGGAATTCTTAAGGATCCTCGCCGTCAATTTACTTTTGATCATCGGCGTATCTTACTTTGCCCAGGGTTTGGCCGTGATCGGCTTTTTTTTCCATAAAAACAACGTGCCGCGGTTTTTGCGCGGCCTCACCTATGTGCTCATCCTATTCCAACAAATTTTCACGCTGCTGGTTGTCGGCTTGGGTCTTTTCGACCTCTGGGGCGACTTTCGTCGCTTAAAAAAAGACGATCTCACTCCGAGCCAGGCGAATTAGCGGAAAAATATCGATGCATACGCGATTGACACCGGAGCGCGAAAGCCCGTATCGGCAGCGAAGGGGTAAGATCGCATACCGTAGCCGTCTGACCGTAGAGGTCAAGGTAGACCCTAACGGTTGGCATGATCAGCATAGGGGGGGTTGGAGTGCCGGCCATTGAGGTTATAAACTATCGGCTACCGTGGGAGGGCTTGCCCCCGAGCGAGCACATTTCGGAGGAATCATGGAAGTTATTCTAAAAGAGGATATCGCAGATTTGGGCAAAATCGGGGAAGTCGTGCGGGTGCGCGACGGCTACGCCCGGAACTATCTCTTGCCGCGGGGGCTGGTGCTGGAAGCCAACAAGAAAAACCTCAAGACGTTCGAGCACCAGAAAAAAATAGTGGCCGACCAAAAGGAAAAAAAAATGCGGCAGGCCCGAACCGTGGCGGATCGGTTGACCGGCGCATCCCTGGTAATCCCTATGAAAGCCGGCGAAGATGGGAGGCTGTTCGGATCCGTTACCAATATGCAGATCGAGAGGGCTTTGCAGGCTCAGGGTCTTACCGTGGAGCGCCGCAAGATTCACCTCGAGGAGCCGATCAAGGCCCTCGGCGACTATGAAGTCCCGGTGCGTCTGACGGCGGATCTCACCGTGCCCGTGAAGGTCTCGGTGGTCCCCGAGAGCTAAGATAGCGCCGCGCTTCGGTTACGTTCATCCCAAAGAGAATCCACTGCGGAGGGCCTGGTCCGATTCGGCCGGGTAGCCATCGGCAGATTTGCGGAGGCTGGGAAAACTTTGAAACATAACAGCAAGGGGTAAAGAGTTATTGAAACGGGAAAGCAATCGCGGCCGCCTCTTTATTCTCCTTGCCGCGATGCTATGGAGCCTGGCGGGTGTCTTTATCAAATTCCTGGATCTCCATCCCTTCACCATTGTTTTCTACCGCAGCCTCTTCGCCTCCCTGGTATTCATCCCGTTTTTGCGGCGATCCGATTTTTGCCTCAATGTCCCAATTTTAATTTCGGTGGTGACCTACACCGCGGCCATCAGCGCTTTTGTATCGGCCAACAAACTGACGACGGCGGCCAACGCCATCGTTCTGCAGTACACCGCGCCTGTCTTTGTTTTTCTTTTTTCGCGGCTGGTGCTTGGCGAGGCCATTGCGAGAATGAATGGCGTCGCCCTGATCCTGAGCATGACGGGAGTTGGGATTATCTCCTTTGACAGCGCCGGCCAGCCCGAGATGACAGGAGTGCTTGTCGCGCTTCTCAGCGGCGTGTTTTTTGCCGTTTACATGGTGAATCTCAGAAAGACCCAGGAGATAAGCCCGATATATCTCAACTGGTTAAACAACATGGTGTGTGCGCTGCTGCTGTTGCCCCTGGTTAAGTCGCAGCTGGGTTTATCGATCGAGCAAGGATGGGTGCTGGCTGTTATGGGGGCCCTGCAACTGGGGTTGCCCTACTTTTTTTTCTCAAAAGGACTGCAATCTCTCTCGGTACAGGAAGCATCGCTTATTGCGCTGATAGAGCCGGTACTCAATCCCCTATGGGTCGCTCTGACCGTTGGTGAGACTCCCTCTGCGGCGACCCTCGGCGGTGGCGGTATGATTCTCGTAGGGCTGGCGGCGCGCTATCTTTGGCCGATATCAAAATAAGGCGTTCAGCGTCTAGGGTCTGGAGTTTTGAGTCTAGAGTTAAAATTCCCCACTCTGAACGACAAACTCTAGACGCGAGACCCAAAACCCTGGACTAAATTGAAATGTTGCCGGCGTTACGGATTTTTTCCCGTTCTTCGCGGGACAGGGTCCTGATGTCCTTGCGCAGCTCATAATTGATGTGCTGAATATCCTCGGAGGGTCCCGAACGGTTGCCCATCAGCACCATCGGGCCCGTTCCGGTGTTTTCCAATTGATAAAATGAGCCGCCGTTGATTGTAGCTACCATTCCCGGCTTCATTACGGCTTTCCCTCCGTCGGGAAAATGCATGGTGCACTCGCCGTCGATGACGTAAAAGGTCTGGTCGGCGTTGTGACAATGCATATCGTCTTTATCGCCGGGCTTGGGATAGACATGGAGCCAGGAGTGAAACTTCTTCGTGTTAAAGATCACCTTCCGTTTTCCCTCTTCCCCGGCCATCTTCACCATATCGATAATTTCAATGGACATAATTCCTCCTTAGTCGTCTTATTGATTCTATCCGCCACGAAGCATTGCGAAGCTCAGTTCCTGGTTTTAGATAACTAGATACTGATTCGCGCCAAAACACCAGTTGCGCAAAGAAAGAGTTAAAATACACCCATCTTTATCTTCGCCCCCACTGCAGCTTTTCTATCCCATACCAACGAGCCGCAAGTCTGTCAATTCATCGCCGGCGCGGTTTGCGGACCACTTAGATTCCGACAAATTATTGTGATAGGTTTTGCTGTCATTCAAATTACGCGAAGGAGGACCAGATGTCTATGAATTGGGGAATGGCAAATCGTTTAGCTAGAATTATTAAGCCCGCGGACGGCCGAGCGGTGATGCTGGCGGTGGATCACGGTTATTTTCTCGGTCCCACAAGCGGCCTGGAGGATCCGCGCAAAACCATCGAACCGCTGGTGCCCTATGCGGATTCGATCATGTTGACCCGCGGCGTGCTGCGCACCTCGGTGGATCCGCAGTGCGACAAGCCCGTGGTGCTGCGCGTTTCCGGCGGCACGAGCATCTTGAAGGAGCTTTCCAACGAAGACATCACCGTGTCCATCGATGATTGTATCCGCCTCAATGTCTCAGCGATGGCGCTATCGATTTTCGTCGGATCGGAATTCGAAAAAGAAACCCTCGTCAGTCTGGCCAAACTGGTGGACGAAGGGGAAAAGTACGGCATCCCGGTGCTGGCGGTGACTGCGGTGGGAAAGGACATGGCGCGCGATGTGCGTTATTTGGGTCTGGCCTGCCGCATCGCCGCGGAGCTCGGCGCCCATATCGTGAAAACCTACTACTGTGACGATTTCGAACAGCTTATCGAAAGCTGCCCGATTCCCGTTATCGTTGCCGGCGGCAAGAAGACGCCGGAGATGGAAGCGCTGGAACTGGCGCACAACGCCGTTACCGGCGGCGCCATCGGGGTCGATATGGGGCGCAATATCTTCCAATCGGACAGTCCCGTGGGAATGATCAAAGCGGTGCGCGCCATCGTCCATGAGAATGTTTCGATTAAAGAGGCGTTTAAGATTTATGAGGGTGAAAAGGGCGCGATGCGGAAGGCAGGTTAGTCATGTGTCTAGAGTCCCGGGTCTCGGGTTAAATCCCCTCGGCAACGGTCTTTTGTAGAGTCATGGCGACTTTCAGAGGCTTCACTGAGATCGAGGCTTGGCAGAAGGCTAGATCGCTGACAAACGCGGTATACGCTCTGTCGAACAATGCATCGTTCTCTAAAGATTTTGGACTACGGGACCAGATACGGCGGGCGAGCATTTCGATCATGGCGAATATTGCCGAAGGTTTCGGCCGCAGTGGGTCAGCGGAGTTTCAGCAATTTCTTGCGATTGCTAAGGGCTCTACGTGTGAGGTGATTTCTCATCTCTACGTCGCCTTGGATCAGGGCTACGTGAATCAACAGGAGTTTGCCCACATAAATCGTCTTGCAGAGGAGACAGCGAACCTAATCGGTGGACTCATGAAGTACATCGCGAAGTCGAGTATCAAAGGCGCAAAGTATGCACGCTAGCATCATGATCTAACGTAGCTCTATGAGTCCATCCGAGAATTCAACTCGAGACCCGAGACTCGAGACCCGAGACCCGAGACTCGAGACCCGAGACCCGAGACTCGAGACTCTAAACCGCCGCAACTTGATGAAGGTTGCGATGTACTATAACAATCGAGACGTTCGGTTGGAGGAGCTGCCGGTACCGGCAATCGGGCCGGGCGAGCTTCTGGTGCGCGTTCGCGCCAGCGGCATCTGCGGCAGCGATCTGATGGAATGGTACCGCGTCAAAAAAGCGCCGCTGGTTTTGGGTCATGAAATTGCGGGGGAGGTTGTGGAAGTCGGGGAGGATGTGCGGGATTTTCATGTCGGCGATCGGGTTTTTTCATCGCACCATGTTCCTTGCGGGAAGTGTCGATATTGTCTTTCCGGGCACCAATCGGTTTGCGACCTGCTGCGCACGACCCACTTCGATCCCGGAGGCTTTGCCGAGTACATCCGGGTGCCCAAGTTTAACGTAGAATTGGGCACGATGCTGATTCCCCACTCGATGACTTTCGATGAAGGCTCCTTTATCGAACCCCTGGCCTGTGTCGTTCGCGCGCAGCGATTTGCGCGCCTAAGCCCGGCACAGACCGTGCTGGTCATCGGCAGTGGCATCTCCGGTTTGCTCCATATACAACTGGCGCGGGCGCGCGGCGCGGCGCGCATAATCGCCACCGACATCAGCGCGTTCCGGCTCAAAGCCGCCGAGCAGTTCGGCGCCGATGCGACGATTCATGGCGGGGACGATGTTCCCGCTCGGCTGCGCGAGTTAAACGAACAGCGCCTCGCCGATCTCGTAATCGTCTGCACCGGTGCGATGCCGGCGATCGAGCAGGCGGTACAGTCCGTCGATCGCGGCGGGACATTGCTTTTCTTCGCTCCCACGGCCGCGGGTGTCGATGTGTCGATACCGCTATTTGATTTTTGGCGCGATGAGATTTCGCTGGTGACTTCCTACGCCGGCAGCGGGGAGGATCTGGTGGAGTCGATGGAGTTGATCGCTGGCCATCGGGTGCGGGTTGCCGATATGGTGACCCATCGCTTGGCGCTGGCGGAAACCGGCGTGGGGTTTCGGCTGACGGCGAGCGGGCAGGATTCGATCAAGGTGATTATCGATCCGCTGCTCTGAATTAGTTTCGAGTCTCGGGTCTCGCGTCTCGGGTTCGAAGCCAGAAACTTCGAACAAAGCACGAGCGGTTTTTGTATTTTCAAAACTATAATTTGGGTTGAGGAAACCGTAAGATCTCGAGAGTTGCCATCCGGGAACGCCAGACCCGAGACGCGAGACTCTAAACTATTTCCCTAGGCCCAACTCTTTGCGCGCCTTGTTGACAAAGCTGTAATCCACCACGTCGGCGACACTGATGGCTTTGGCGACTTTGGCATTCTCGCGCTGGCTATCGATCAGCTCCTGCACGGTCTCGGGCCTCACTATAGCGTCCTTGGTTAAAACCCGCGCCGCGTGCCTGAACATCTCGCCGGCCATTTTGCGCTCGACTTTCCACTGTTTCATCAAAACGTCGATGACCGCTTCATGGTTGCTCTTGTCCCAGACAAACTGCAGCCCGCGCAAAGTCGCCCGCACCATACGATAGACTTCGTCCGGATGCTCGCGGATCTTTTTTTCTGAGGTGCCGAATCCCGCCTGGGGAAACTCTGCGACATCGCCAAGAAAAATAAGTTCGTTATAGCCTTTCTCCATAGCCACGATGTTTTCCGGAACCGAGAGGAGCGAGGCGTCGACGACACCGGACTCCAAAACAGCGTAGCGACTGGCGGCGGAGCCGCCCATGGGTAGAACCGAAACATCTTTGCCGGGCTCCAAACCGAAGCGCTTCAAGGCTTGATGGGCCAGGAGCGTCGCAGACCCTCCAGGGGAGCTGCCGGCGACTTTTTTCCCTTTGAGTTGACCGGGCTCCTTGATTTCTTTTTTGCTCACGAGGAACAGCAGCGGGCGGGAAACTGTGAAAAGCAATACCTTCATCGGTTGCCCCCGCACCGCCCCGCCGATGGTGCCGGTCACCGCCCCGTTATAGTCGACGTCTCCCGACAACACCGCGGTGCTCGCCAAATTCGCCGGCATATAGATGACTTCCAGTTCAATGCCTTCGTTGCGATAAAATCCCCGATGATAAGCCGTGTACATGGCAAGAAAAGCGACATTTGTCGAAGAATTGCCCATGCGCACCTTCTTCAATGTCTGGGCGTGACTCTGAGGCGCATAGAGCATCGTGCAGGGAAGAAATCCAACCAAAGTTAGCGCGATAGCGGCAACACCCTTCTTAATCATGAAGACCTCCCCATTTTACGACGTTTGACACAACTAAGAGACACTCAGTCCAACTGGCTCCACTCCTGGAACTCTTCCAATTTTAATTTTTTCAACGTGTCGATATAGGGGCGTCCGGTCTTCTCGTGCCGCCCGGAAAGCCGGTAGTACTCGTAGACTAAATCCGGCAGCCATTTGGCGATGGTAAAACCCTTGTATTTTCCGTCTGGGATCGGCTCTAAAAATCTCGGCCCCACATCCTGCCAATCATGTTCCGCGATCCAGCCGCGCTGGGTGCCAAAGAGCCCTTGCAAAATAATGGCTCGATGGCCCGCGTCCAGCATCTCGTCGAGGGTCACATCCCAGCCGGTGGTGGCGTTTAAGGAATCGACCATGCTCTGCAAACCATCCGGCGTTTTATCATTCAACGCGAACCAGCAACCGCCCATGAGGCCGCAGGCCTGGCGAAACTTTTCGGTCAGAAGATGGGACTCTGTCCAACCTTCCGGCCGCTTCATATCCAGAGGGCCCCATTTCGCGCGATAGGCGAGATCGGGAGGCGGTTCCGCTCCTCCGGCTCCCTGGGGCTTCATGCCGCCGCTGGCGACCAGCTCGCGGAGCATCTGGCTGAGAAGCGGTCGCCACTCATGCTGCGCCGGCGTGCCCCCCTTGGTGTGCACGACCCAATTCTTCGCTTCACCGCCCAACGCTTCCGCCAGCTCTTTCGGGCCCTCCGCGAGCATGTTGCCAAGCCAGGTTTCGCGCCGCGCGCACCGTTCCAGCAAAGTCTCCGCGGCCGCCAGATTGCCCCACTCGAGTTTAAGTCCATCGGTGCGATCTGAGCCGAGCACGCCCTTCTCCCAAGCCTCGAACGCCAAGCCTGCGCCGCAGGCATAGTGGCTGCACTCGATGCCGAGATCGTTGATGCGCTCCGATAGATAAAGCACATCGTTGCCCTTGAAGCCTAGATTGTAAAACGTATCCTGCCATTCGCTGCCGGCGTTGAAGTGGCCGATCTTGCCCAGGTGCCGTCCTTCGCCGATCTCCACATCCCAGGGACACATGCGGGGGCACTGAAAACAGGGACGCAACACGACGCGGTTTTGCTCGTAGCCTCGGGCTTCGTCGGTGATGATCGTGCTCTGCCAGTTGAATTTGGTAATGGCGCCCCAAGAATCCCCGTGCCCCACGCTTTTTTTCTTTTGGTTGACCGTGTAAACGCGCGGCTGCAATGCCTTGCGCCAGCGCAGTCCCGCTTCGATGAGCGCAGGCTTGTTGGCCAACTTTGGCCGCTTGGTGCCCCACACGACGATGGCTTTGAGCTTTTTGGAGCCCATGACGGCGCCCAGGCCGTGGGCCGCGGTGTGGTTATAGTCGTTGACGAACATGGCGGCGCGAACGAGATTTTCGCCGGCGGGACCGATGGAGCCCACCCGCGCATCGGCATGGCCGGCTGCCGCTCGCAATGTCTCTTCGGTTTCGCGCACCCCCTTGCCCCATACTGCGCGGGCATTGCGCAGCTCAACTTTATCTGCGCCGATATAAAGGTAGACAGGCGCTTGCGCCGCACCGCTGATGATGACGCCGTCATAACCCGCGGACTTGAGAGATGAGCCGAAATAGCCGCTGGTGGCGGCCCGGCCGAGGCTGTAGCGCGTCGCCGGACTTAAATAAACGAAGCAGGTTTTGGTGCCGCCGGGAGTGAATCCGGTTCCGGTAATGGGTCCTGTCATGCCAACGATGATGTTTTTTGCGTCGTAGGGATCGATGTTGAGCTCCAGCTCGTTGAGCAGCACGTATTCGGCAAAAAGCTGGCCTCCCCAATACTTGCGCAGCAGCGGCTCTTCGGGAAGATTGAGATCGGTGAGAGATCCCGTGGTGAGATCGACGCGCAAAATCTTTCCCATGAAACCGCCTGGCAGGCGCGTCTTTCGCTGAATCGGAAAGAAATTGGCGAAGTCCGAAGTTGCGATTGTCATTACGTTTCCTAGCCCTGATTATTCATGGTGACAGCCATCGAGGGGCGAGCCCTCCAGAGCGAAGGCAACAGGTCGGTGGCTTGGAGCAGCCTGCGAACCGAACTGGTGGAGCGAACGCTTTGGAGAATGACCAACGTCGAGCCAAGCACCCGACACGGCATTGAAGCAGTTCGTTTCTTTGCCTTCACTCTTCCAAGCTCGTCCCTCGATGGCACACTGCCGCACGTTTCCCTCTGCGCATCAATAATCCGGGCTAGCCAGCTGGGGTTGGGTTCCAATCGTTCCAGATGTTCCAGTCGTTCCAAACCTCTGGAACCGATGCAACTGTTGAAACGTCTGGAACTGGAACAGTTAGTCCGCCGCCGCCCACAGCACGCGGTCAGCCGGACAGTCGATGTCGAGTCGCTCCCAGCTCTCGCCCATATCGCGGCTGATCATGAGATCGCCGGCGCCGCCCGCGCCATGGGCATGACCGCGCCCCATGTTACCGAAGCCGGCGAAAACTGTTTTGGGTTCATAGGGATGATGAACTAAAGCCCATACCATGGAGTCCAAATCATCCTTTACGCCCTGGGTGACACGTTGCCAAGACTTAGCGGCGTCCTTGCTTATAAAAATCGCGGCGCGGGCGCCGCGATTTTCCCGGCGCCAAAAGCCTGGGGATCCGTCAGCCGTAGCGAGCACCATATGCGGCTCGCCTCCAGGTTTTTCCGGCGGCAGGAAAAGAAAGTCATGAAAATAATTGCGCGTCAGGCCATTTTCCGCCCGCGCCCAGCCGGCGGCGGGATCGTCCGTGGTGAAGAACCCGCGCGCCGTAGCCACAAAGTAACGCTGCAAATTGTAGGGCAGGCTCGAGATCACGTGAATATCTAAATAGTCAATGCCCTTGCTGACATCTTCCCAGCTCTTGCCGCGGTCCAAGCTGCGCATGACGCCGCCATGCTCGATGCAGAGGTAGATGACATCGGGGTTGTCGGGATGAATAAAAATATTGCGCACGTGACCGAGATGGGGCGGCTGGGGAAACCACCAGTTCTTGCGCACCGTTTCTGGAAGCTCCTTGAGCGTGGTCAGCTCTTGCCAGCGCTCGCCGCCGTCTTCGCTGCGGTAAAGCGCCACCGGCTCCATGCCGGCATAAATGACCTTGTCATCGGTGGGATCCACGGTGACGGAGCGGATGTCGCCGTCCAGCAACTTTCGCCAACTCTTGCCGCCGTCATCGGTGCGATAAACCCCGTCGTGAGTGACGCCGGCGAAGATGCGCTCGGGTGCGCGCTTGCACCCGGAGAAGGAGTCGATGATCCCGTCGGGAAAATGGCGCGCGACCTCTTCCCAGCCGCGGTCCCGCGAGCGCCAGACGATTAACCCATTTTGCGTGCCCGCGTAGAGACGAATGCCTTCGCTCATAACAACCCTCCTAGATTTAATTAACTTGGCCCGCTTTACACCACTAGAGTGTTTGGAGTCTTGCGTCTATGGTCCAGGGTTGGGGAAACTCGAGACGCCAGACTGTTTTTCACTCCATGAGATCACGATTGCAAATGTCAGATTTACACAAGTTTGTATTCGTTTCGGCCCGAGCCACATGATTCGTAACGAATCACGGGAAAAGCTCGCTCCGCCCCGTGGCCGGTTGGCGGTCCCAACGGGCCTCGAGGCTGCGAAAATAATTCCACGCCCTTTGCGCGCGGCGTTCCAGAGCGATCTCCGCGCCGAAGGCGCGACATTCCTCCGGGCTGATGGTGCCGACTTCGCCGAGGCTGGCCGCCTGCATGCTTTTCTTAGCGTCGTCCTCCAATATGAGGGCGGCATAAAGCACTTCCTGAAGATTTTTTCCGGCAACGACGATGCCATGGCCGCGAAGCAGCACGGCGCGTTTGTCGCCGATGGCTTTGAGCAATTCGTCGCCGCGGTCCGGCGTCGTAATCAGCTGGGCTTGAGGGTAGAGCGGGACGCCATCGCTGAAAATCGCGCCCTGAAGCGTTACCGGTTGAAACTTTCGCTTGGCGATAGCGAAGAGGGTGGCGTAGGGCGTGTGCAGATGCGCCACGGCCAGGGCGTCGGCGCGGGCGCCATGAAGCGCCGTGTGAATAGGCCACTCAACCGGCGGCCCTTCTTTTCCCTCTAGCGGTTTCCCGTCGAGATCGGTGGCGACCATGTCTTCGGGTTTGAGGCTCCCCTTGTCGGACCCCATTCCCGGGGTAATCAGCACCCTTTTGATTGCCGGCTGATAAACGCTCACGTGACCGAAGAGGCCGATCATTCCCTGCATCGCGAATATGCGCGCGCAGGTGGCAAGTTGTTCGCGCAAATCTTTTTCCGAGGTCATCGAATCGGGCTCCCCATCATCCCTTATCCTAGCTCCTTCGACTCTCCTCGTGAAAGGCTTCTCCCGTAAGGAGAGCAGGAACCATCCTTAGAAGAGATGTACTTTATGCACGTCATTCCAGCGTACTTCGTCATTATGAGAAATAGCGATAAATCAGCCGCTTGGGGTGAATGATGGCGAGGTACAAGGCTCTGAGTTTTCCCGGTATGCCGCAACGCGGCGTGAAAAGGTCTTTCAGCATCAGCCCCAGCGGAATCTTGTGTTTGGGAAATTTTTCCTCAGAGACGTTACGCACGCCGTATTTTTCTTTTGTCTCTTTTAACACATAGATCACACCGCCGCCGCCGGCCTGCTTGTCCCCGTAAATATAGCCATTGACTGCTTCAGCCTGTTTTTTTGCTTTTTCTTTGATCTCATTCGTGAGGCCGAAGTCCAAGGCGTCGACGGGACAGGCCTGCACGCAGAAAGGCTGCTTGTCTTCGCTCAGTCGGTCGCTGCACATGGTGCACTTGCTTGCTTTGGTGGTGATGTCGTTTTTCGTGATCACGTCCCACGGGCAGGCGTGGATGCAGTATTCGCAACCGATGCAGGTTTGCTGGTTGATGACCACCGGCCCCTCTTCATATTTCGTGATCGCCTCGACGGGGCAGACCGCGGCGCAGGCGGGAAAGTCGCAATGCATGCAGCTATTGCGCGCCCAGAGCGGCGAGAGCCCTTCGAGCACCGGCGGTTCCATGGTAATCCAGTTGGTGCTGGAGAGCTCATAGAGGCTGGTGCGGTCGTGGTCATTCCAGTCTTTGCAGGCCTGCACGCAGTGGCGGCAGCCGATACACTTGGTGGCATCGAACAGGATGCTCCGCGGTTTGCCGTCCCTGAGTCGACCTGTTGGCACCAGGTTGCCGTATCGTTGCCTCAATGCTTCCGCAGCGTTGTTGGACATAGGGGTCCTTTCCGTAAATCACTTTTGCCGACAGCGGACGTTTATCACTTCCCTTTTGCGCCCGTCAAATTGTTTTTATCGTTGACATAGATGCCGCGTAAGCTATATCGAAGAATGACAGCTACACAGCGCTACCGCGGTGGATATCACTATTTGCCTTGCGTACCGCAGATCACTCAAGTAATTCTATAGCGATGTCACCTGTTCAGCTAGAAATAAGCCTTTATGATGCCGATCGGAAACCGCAGATACCCCGGCCCCTCGTTCCAATTGATAGCTCATTTCCAGAACAAGAGGCAAACGAACTGGGACAAGTAGAATCTTTTAACAAACACCTCTTTAGGCCGAACACTTATCTTCATAAATGGTGGGCGAGAAGATCCGGGACGACATTTAGATTTATCTTGAAGCAGTTGGTATCGGAAGAAACTCTTCGCGATTATTATGCGGCCGGCGGCCTTGAAGGGGTTACAGTTCTAGATCCGATGATGGGGGGTGGTACGACCTTACACGAAGCTATCCGGCTTGGCGCAAACGTAATTGGTTGCGATCTTGATCCGATTCCAGTCTTGCAGGCGCGTGCGTCAATGTCAAAGGTTCCAATTGAAGAAAAGGAGGTTGTTTTCCACGATTTTTTACGAGCCGTCGAAGAGAAACTGGGGCCTTACTTCCAAACACGGTGCCCGACCTGCTCTGGACGCGTCGAAGTTCAATTCGTACTTTATAGCGCTCGGAAATCCTGTGAGTGTCGCGAAGCCTTAGTAGTTGACTCGTTCCTGTTGAGGGAAGAACCCGATGGACACCACAAACGGCTCCAGGATTATTATCCGAAGTTGGTCATTCAACGAGGCCGACAACGTTGGGAACTCCGTGAAAAGAGAAGTGCCGCCAGCTGTACTGCCTGCGGTAAACCGCTAAGTAACTGCACGCAAATCCCGTTCGTTGAGCGGTATATCCCGATTTTAAACGTTGGTTTTTGCCAAACTCATGGTCAGGTTTTCACGGGGATTGAAAAAGACGACCTAGACGCGATCGCCAAAGCCAAAAAGGCCACTACCAAAATTGACTTGCCCGAAAAAGACTCCCTTCACGTACTCGGTGGACCGAAGTCGTCTGATTTGTTGAGCAGAAAGATCGAATACTATTCCGACCTTTTTACTGCGCGACAGCTCTTATACCTTAGTACGGCGAAGCATGTGATCGACTCAGTGGATTCGAGGCATCGGCTATGGCTGTCGCTGCTTGTCTCAACGTCACTGGAGTTTAACTCGCTACTCTGCGGCTATAAGGGGAGTGAACAACGTAGGCCAGGTGCAATCCGCCATGTCTTTTCCCATCACGCTTACTCTTTTCCCTACACCTCTTTGGAGAACAACCCTGTCTTTTCGCAAAAGACCTCTGGAACCTTACGACGGCTCTTCGATGACCGCGTCAGAGATGCGGCTGCTTGGGCGACTGCGCCTATTGAAAGAAAACGGAAATCAACTAGTTGGTGTAAGGTTGCCCTCTTGGGAGAGGTCGATGGCGGATTCGAATGCTCGTCATTAGAAGACTTTATCGGCCAAAAGAGACGATTCATTGTGGAGCAACGCGACTCGTCGCGAATGTCGCTACCTGATAAGTCAGTCGATTATGTGGTTACAGACCCTCCCTATTTTGATAGTGTGCAGTATAGCGACCTATCCCACTTTTTTCGCGTCTGGCTCCGTTGGTTCCTTCCAAACGAGGCCAATTGGAATTTTGCACCACTATCGTCTGCCGTTGCAGAAACAGGAGCGAATAAAGAAAAATACCGATCTGTATTAGAGGGAATTTGGAGCGAGTGCGATCGTGTCCTACGCCGCCCTCACGGGCGACTCATTTTCACGTATCATCACTGGCGGCCTGAAGCGTGGATACAACTGACGCTGGCCTTAAAGGCCGCCGGGTTCAGGCTGGTAAATTCTTATACCGTCCACTCTGAGAATCCTATCTCCGTCCATATTCGTGACTTAAAGGCTCTGAAACACGATTCAATTCTTGTGCTACAGCCTAAGAATAGCGATGCCACAAGAAAACAATTCTCCCGTCCCCACATTATTAAGGAAGATAGCCTTACCTTCTGCCGGGGATGTGCTGATTTGTTAGGTCATTGTCTTGAAAGCGACTATTCGGATTCTGAGATTGAAGGCGTTTGGCGAGCAGCCCTGGAAAAGTGAGAAATGGCAAAGTATCCGTCTGAAGTTTTTGGTTATCCTTACTCAAACAAAACGAAAACAGCTTCAGACATCAAAGCTAAACATTGGTGCCCATTTGTCGATAAGGTCTGCTATAAGCAGAGTCGACTGATTACTTATCCTTTTGGAGTTTGCTCAGCCCACGTCAATGGCAATGAGGTAGCCCTTTGTCCCCGAAGATTTCTCGATGACCACACAGTCTTTACAGATATTGCCCAGTACCACTTTAAGACCGTGAACGATATCCTCGTCTTCTCCGAAATCCGACTTGAGGACGTTGGAAGTTTTGACTTTGTCATGGTCAAGCACAAATCAATGTCCCCGGAGATAGAAGATTTTGCCGTCATTGAGTTTCAAACGGGCCAAACCACCGGAACTGGTCAACTAGTGCAGGGCCTAAAAGATCACTTAGCGGGCGGTGACGTTTCTCAGAAAACTTACGGTTTCGGCCTGAACCTGTACGATATTTGGAAGCGAACTTTCACACAAATTTTGAATAAAGGCGTGATAATGGAAAACTGGCGTAAGAAAATCTACTGGGTTGTGCAAGAACCTGTCTACAAGTATTTTGAGACGCGATATAACCTACAAAACCTGGGCCTCCAGTCCGAGCATTCGACTTTTTTCGCGCTCTACGACCTGAAAGCTTCCAGAGAGAAATTTGAACTGATCACAACCCGGAAGATTTCTGCTTCGATGGACCAGCTTTTCGGTGCCTTTCGCGACAACTCGAATATTCCTTCTGTAGAAAAGTTTCACGAAACGCTGAAGCGAAAAGTAGATACCGAAGCTCAGATTTCTCTGCGTCTTGGGCGGTCATCCAAATCACCAAGGATTGACGTCAAACCGCCTACTGCCACAGGGAAGATTCGGGAAGAACCAGCCGAATACTCAAAGAGGGATCTATTTGACGACGAACAATGAAATGGCCATGCCAAGCGGCATACTGCCGCCAGAATTGAAGGCTGTCGAGGGCTTCTAAGCGGCGACCAGATTTTCACCGTCCTTGGGCGATGTCAGAGCCGATTTTGTTACGGGATACAACTCATATATCACGTAGACGCATCTTGGGGTCCTTGTGGCGCTAGGTTGACAGATTTTCCCGTACTCGGGTACTCTTTATCTATAGGGGTGGGCTGGTTGTCCAAAGTGTCCCTGCGGCAACCCCTTGCGACGGAGCGTTGACGCGCGACAATTTCGCAAATTCTCGGATTCCTTCTCGTTGCGGACCGGTCTATGAAAACTGATGATCAACGTATCGTCAAAACCCGGCCGCTGCTCTCCCCGGCCATACTCGCCGAGGAGATCCCCCTCACCGACACCGCATCCATAACAGTGTACGAGGCGCGCCGAACGATCGAAGCGATCCTCGACGGCAAGGATCGGCGGCTTCTGGTGGTCGTCGGGCCCTGCTCGATACACGACACCAAGGCCGCCCTTGAGTACGCGACCAAACTCAAGCTAATCGCGGACGCGCTGGCCGATGCGCTTCTCATTGTCATGCGCGTCTACTTCGAAAAGCCGCGAACCGTGGTGGGCTGGAAGGGACTCATCAACGATCCGGACCTCGATGAGTCCTACCATATCAACAAGGGCTTGCGCCTGGCTCGGCAGTTGCTCGCCGATGTTTTGGAAGTGGGAGTTCCCGCCGGAACCGAGTTTCTCGATACCACCTTTGGCCAGTTCTACACCGACCTCATTAGCTGGGGCGCCATCGGAGCCCGCACGGCGGAGAGTCAAGTACACCGAGAGCTGGCATCGGGTTTATCGATGCCGGTGGGAATCAAAAACCGCACAGACGGTAACGTTCAGGTGGCTGTGGACGCGATACAGGCGGCGCGCTACCGTCACCTGTTTCCGTCCCTTACCAAGGAAGGCGCGCCCGCTATCCTGGAAACCACGGGTAATCCCTACGCCCATCTTGTGCTCCGTGGCGGCAGTGAGACCGGCCCCAACTTCGATGCTGCCTCCATCGAATCCGCGGTTCGACTGTTGCGCGCGGCCGGGCTTCCTGAGGTCCTCATGGTGGACTGCAGCCACGGCAACAGCGAGAAGGATGCAAACCGGCAGATCGACGTGGCGGAATCGATCATGGAACACGCCGGCGATTCGCCTGTTCGAGCGCTGATGATCGAGAGCCACCTCGTCGGCGGGCGCCAAGATACGCCCATAACCTACGGTCAGAGCATCACCGATGCATGTCTCGGGTTCGAAGAAACGAAAGCCTTGCTCTACCGCCTCGCTGACGCCGTTTAGAGCTCACGCGGCACTGCTATTACCTCGATATCGCCATCGTCAATGTGTGATGAAGTTAATCGCGGTCCAGCCCGCTACAAGTTACAATCAACTTAAGCCCGCCTGTTTTAGCAAAGCCTGGTTTATCCCGCATGCCTTGGCGTCCTCTTTGATGCGTAATTCCTTAACGCATTAACTCGCATTGACTCACTGCTTAAATTTTAGCTCTGCTGCCTAAACTTTAATCAATCCCAAGAGGGTTGCCGCATGGATCTCGAACGCCGGGAAGCAAGCAGGTCCAATCCTCGTAGATTTTTTAGTGTTAGCTCGGACTCTTAGCGATGCGGGGAGTTTCTATCTCCCGGACTCTGGCCGTGGCATGATCCTTGCGCTAAGCAATTGCAAACAACCATGGGTCAGCTCCGAGATTAATTTTTGCCCGACGCAACTGGTCCTTAGCTGAAATTTGGGTTGTACAGAGAAAGAAAAGCGTTGTCGATTCGGGCAAAGCCATTTGCCCGCAGGAGATACCAATGCATACTTTAAAAAATCCATTTGATCCCAACGTCTCGCTCGTTCACACCGAAGATGGCGCACCGGAAGCGTCAGTAGTCGAGATGTCACAGGCAACGGGAGATCCGACGCAAGAGGAATTGATCAATCGCGCCGTCGAGAGCGCCGTGGTCCGCGCTGTTTTTGGCCATAACGACATGGCACGCAGACAGTTCTTAAGACTCGTAGGCTCCGGTACAGCAGCCGCTATCCTAAGCTCGGTCTTTCCTATGGGAGCGGCAAAGGCCATGGCTCAAGAAAAAGTAAAAGGCATAGAAAAAAAGGACCTGACCATCGGTTTCATCCCAATTACCTGTGCCACTCCGATCATCATGGCCGAACCGATGGGTTTCTATAAGAAACATGGGCTCAACGCCACAGTGCGCCGGGCTTCCGGCTGGGCGATGGTGCGAGATTGGGCGATCAACAAAGATGTTGATGCCGCCCACATGCTTAGCCCCATGCCCCTTTCGATCACCCTGGGCGCGGGATCACAAAGCGTCCCCTACTTCATGCCGGCTGTGGAAAACATCAATGGCCAGGCTATTACGCTGCACAATAAGCACAAAGGCGTGAAGCATGCTCAAGACATGAAAGGGTTTCGTTTTTGCGTTCCCTTTACCTACTCCATGCACAACTATCTGCTGCGATACTATCTTGCCGAAGGGGGGCTTCATCCCGATAAGGATGTGCAAATTCGCGTCGTGCCACCACCCGAGATGGTCGCCAATTTGAAAGCCGACAATGTCGACGGCTATCTTGCGCCGGACCCCTTTAACCAGAGGGCGGTTTATGAGAACGCGGGCTTTATCTTCCTGCTTTCAAAAGAAATATGGGCGGGGCATCCTTGCTGCGCCTTTGCGATTTCTCAGGAATTCGCCAAGACTTACCCGAATACTTTTCTCGCCTTATTCAAGTCCATCGTTGACGCAACCCATTTTGCCTCCAAACCGGATAATAGAAAGGCGATCGCCAAGGCCATCGCTCCGCGAAACTACCTAAACCAGCCGGTCATTGTCTTGGAGCAAGTCTTGACCGGAAAGTTTGCCGACGGCCTGGGTAACATTAGAGATGTTCCCGATCGCATCGACTTCGATCCCTTTCCCTGGCATTCCATGGCCGTTTGGATCCTGACTCAAATGAAACGTTGGAAACATGTTGAGACTGAGTTTGATTACAAAAAAGTCGCGGAGCAAGTCTATCTCGCCGCCGATTGCGACAAAATCTCAAAGGAACTGGGATACAAAACCCACGGGCAAACTTACACAAAGCACACTTTGATGGGCGGTAAAGTATTCGACCCTGCAAAGCCTGAGCAATACGTCCGGAGCTTCAAGATCAGCAACCTGTGAGGAAAAACATGCGAGGTTTTTTACGCAATGGATCTGCCCAGTCCTGGTTGATTACTTTATTTCTCCTCGCCTTTCTCCTGCTCGTATGGCATTTGGCGACCCTCCAGCCTTCCTTCGATGCTGCAGGCCTGACCGAAGAACAGCTCATGGGGTTGGAATTTAAGGGCGACATCGTTCGAACGGACACCGGCAGTTTTATCTACAACCCCGAAAAGGCACGAGGTATACCGGGTCCCGGAACCGTCGTGAAAAAAACCATTGAGGAATTATCAGAAGCCTTTCATAAAAAAGGGACCAATGATCACGGAATTGGCTATCTGGTGGGCTACACGGTGATCCGATTTGCCGCGGGTTTTCTCTCCGCTTCCCTCGTAGCGATGCTCATTGGCGTACTCATCGGCCTCTCCCCAATGCTTTATCGCGCGCTCAATCCGTTTATCCAGGTGCTGAAGCCCATTTCTCCTCTCGCGTGGATGCCCTTGCTCCTCTACAGCGTGCAAGATCCAACATGGACCGCGATCCTCGTCGTCTTCATGGCATCCCTGTGGCCCACCATTGCCAACACGGCTTTCGGCGTGAGCACTATTCGGAAGGACTACCTCCAGGTGGCCAGTCTGTTGCAGCTTACTTGGGCCCACCGCTTGGTCACAGTGATTCTACCTGCCGCCGCACCTGCAATAGTAGCCGGATTGCGCATCTCTTTTGGTAGCGCTCTCGTTGCGGTGGTTCCAGCGGAAATGTTGCTGGGAGAACTTGGCGTTGGATACTTGACGTGGATCGAATGGAACAACCTGGACATTTCCGGGGTCATGTTCGCGATATTGGTTGTCGGGGTGGTTGGCATGGTGCTCGATTATGGATTCAATCGTTTAGCGCGGCTGGTCAGCTACGCCGAATAAGGAGAATTATGGCTTTTCTGACCATCGACCATGTTTCGAAGCATTTTCCAATTTCCAATGGAACAGGGCCTCGCTCGGGCGCTGACAAAAACTTCTGTGTTCTTAAAAGCGTGAACCTCAATATTTCCAAAGGAGAGTTTATTACCACAATCGGCCATTCCGGATGTGGCAAGAGCACCCTTCTCAACATCATTGCCGGTCTCGATAAAGGATCACAGGGAGGTGTTATTCTGGAGGGCAAAGAGGTTGATGAACCGGGTCTGGACCGTATGGTGGTGTTTCAAAGTTTTGCCCTAATGCCTTGGTTGTCGGCCTTCAATAATGTGCGCCTTGCTGTGAAAGCTGCCAATACCTCTTGGGATGACAAACGGGTGCACGAACATACGCAAAAATATATGGACATGATGGGGCTCAAGGGAGCCGAAGAAAAAAAGCCGGCGTTTTTATCCGGCGGCATGCGCCAACGGGTGGGATTGGCGCGCGCCTTTGCCGTAGAACCCAAAGTGCTTCTTCTAGACGAACCTTTTGCGCAAATCGATGCCTTGACGCGGGGGGTAATCCAGGAGGAGCTGATGCGAATGTGGTCCGCGACAAACAGCACCGTCTTCATGGTTACCCATGACGTCGATGAAGCCATTTTGCTTTCCAATCGGATTGCCCTCATGACCAATAGCCCGGAGGCCCGGATCGCCGAATGTTTGGAGGTCAACATACCAAGGCCGCGCAGCCGCGAGACTATCATCGACATGCCCGAATACACGCGGCTTAGAAATCATGTCCTTCGTTTTCTTATGACCCAGGCTTCACACGAAAAGACCGAGCAATAAGCGATTCGACACTCAAAAAGGAGGCAGGAACCATGGAATTAGGAAATATCATCAGCCGAGACGATGCCACGAAATATATCTTGGCGGCCAAGCAGGAGAAAAGCTTGACATTCGAGGAAATAAGTAAAGCAGTGGGCCGAGACAAAGTATGGGTCACGGCAGCCCTGATGGGACAGGCGACAATGTCCCAACAGGAGGCGGAGAAAGCGGTCAAAGCCCTGGGGCTGGGGGAAGGCATTGCCAAGCAGGTTGCCAACGCCTTGCAACAAATTCCCACGAAGGGATCGCTGAGCGAGGCGGTTCCCGTCGACCCTCTGATGTATCGCTTTCATGAAATCACCCAGGTGTATGGGACAACGATGAAGGCGATCATCCACGAGATGTTCGGCGACGGGATCATGAGCGCCATCGATTTCGAAATCGACATACAAAAAAAAGAGGATCCAAAGGGCGACAGAGTAGTCGTCACTTACAACGGCAAATTTCTCCCTTACCGAAAGTGGTAGCGTCATAGCTACCGCAACGGTAGGTTACCGAAATTCCCGCTGGATTTCTTTAACAACGGCGTCGGAAAGCACCAATCGGCTTTCTCTACATCGGCGGCATACCTAGCCGGCCAAAGCCTATTTCTGGCCGGCTTGCGAAATTTTGCCTTTGCTTCATCCGCGTGCGGCGCCAGAACTTTGGGGCATCAGGGTTCGCTGTCTCCAAGGTGTCAATCTATCATCTATTCCCATCGAGTGCGTGTCTGGAAGCCAATCGGACTGAGTGCGAATCGAGCGGCTCCGCGATCCTTTGTTAACTACACGTCTCTTGCGGATCCATTCCCTGTCACCTTGACTTAACGAGGAGTGCGAGCCTAAGTCTCAAGTTAGGGCGCGGAATATTTGCATCTTCCTACAGTTACTTTCGACATCCCCATCTGGGCCGGCCATATGGGGGTCCGCATTGGCCGGTTCCGCCGGGGATAGAAGGCGAGGCAATCCTAGGCGTCTTCGAGAGCCGCTTCATCGAATTTGTATGAAAGGAGGAACGGAGTTATGGTCACAAGATTTCTTATAACGAGGGGGCGAAAAAAAGCGAGGTCGGTGAACCTACTACTTATTCTAGGCTGCTTTGGTGTGGGGGTAGCTCTCCTTGGGGTAACGAGCGGTGCGAGGGCCGCTTCTTGGGATGAAACCGTGGCAGCGGCACGGCAGGAAGGCAAGCTGGTGGTGGTGTTGGGAGGCGCTGCGTCGCGGAACTACCGGCCGGTCTTCAAGCACTTCGAAGACAAGTTCGGTATTCGAACGGTGGTCTCCACTGGGGGGGGAAGCAAACAGGCGGATCGGATACTGGCCGAGCGCGCCGCCAGCAAATACGAGGTCGACATCATGATGACTGGGGGTACCACCGCCAACGACCGGCTCTTGCCCAACGGCGTGCTTGACCCAATTGCCCCAGTCTTCTTTTTGCCGGATGTGGTGCAGAAATCCCTGTGGTATAAGGGAAAGCACTACTACAGCGATCAGGAGGAAAAATATATCTTCGCGTTCTCGGGCACGGCAGATGTTACGCCAGTCCTGATGCGCTTCAATACGAAAAAATTGCCCATCGAGGAGGCTAAAAAGATCGACTCCGTATGGACGTTCCTGGACAGGCGATTCGCCGGCGAGATCGTCGCTCTTCCGCCGACGATGGCCGGAGCCGGCGGGACCTACTTCACCGTCCCGGTTCATCCGGATTTGGGGGAGAAGTATTTGCGTCGCTTCTTTGACCCCGAACTGAAGGTCGCGTTTATCCATGACTATCGGCAGATTGCCGATGGCGTCGCCCGGGGGAAGTATACGATGGCCATCTTCGTGGGCTCGGCCGGCCGCGATATCGATAGCCTCGGAAAGAAGGGTCTGCCGGTGGCGAACTTTTCACGGGTAATCGAAAAGCCGATGAAAGAGCGGCCCCTCCTGGGGGCGAGCGGGGCATCCAACAATATGATGGTGGTCAATCGGCGGCCGCACCCCAACGCCGCGAAGCTCTTCGTGAACTGGTTCCTCTCCAAGGAGGGCCAGACCGTCATGCACACCAAGAGCGAGGGGATACCTGACCAGACGCTCCGCGTGGACGTCACCGAGAGGGGCAAGGTCGATGAAGACGAGATGCGCAAGCCGGGGATTGAGTACTTGATGCTTGAGCATGACCCGGAGATCCTGAAAAGGCGCGATCGGGTGATGAATCGGTCGGAGGAGCTTTACCGTGAGATTCGAGGCAGATAGATTCACGCGGATAACTCCCCTAGCTCTTTCCTTTGGCGTTAGCCTAGACTAAAACCCGTCGTATCGGGATAATGGAATGGCAGAGATATCGACAACGGCCACGCAGTCGTTGAGCTTTCAAATCCTTCCTCGCAAGAGCACGGCGATCATGGCGATTATCCTGGTGACGCTGGGCTTCTACCTCATCTATCCGGTATTTCTGATCCTGATCCAGAGCTTCAACGTCGCCCCGGAAGTTTTGATCGGGACACCCCGGTGGGGGCTAGATAACTGGCGGGTGGCTTTTACCGAACCCCGGCTGTTCCGGGCGGTGGGCAACACGATCATGATCTGGATATTGGTCATGGTGGTGAGCTTCCCCGTCGCCACCCTCATCGCGTGGACGCTGGCACGCACCAAGATACCCTTTAGCCACGGGCTCGAGTTCTTGTTCTGGATCTCTTACATGATGCCGGGCATCTCCACCACCATCGCCTGGATCATTCTCCTCGATCCCGACCTGGGTTTCATCAACATTGGAATGCGTATGCTGTTCCCCTTTATCGACGAAGGCCCTTTTAATATATTTAGCGTCCCTGGGATTCTCTGGGCCAACCTCATGGCCAATGGGATTGCTGTGAAGGTGATGCTGCTGACCCCGGCCTTTCGCAATATGGATGCCACCATGGAGGAAGCTGCCAGAGTGGGTGGCGCTTCCAATCTTCGCACCATGCTTCAGGTCACCCTTCCCTTGATGGCTACGCCCATGGTGCTGGTGTTTGCGCTTCAGCTCCTGCGTATTTTTCAATCTTTCGAGATCGAGCAACTGTTGGGCGTGCCCTTTGGTTTTTTCGTGTACTCCACCATGATCTTCGATATGGTCCGCCAGGAGCCCCCGCTCTACGGCCAGGCAACGGCGCTTGCGAGCATCACGCTCTTGATCGTGGCGCTCATCATACCTATGCAGCGGTGGATCGTGCAGCGGCGGCACTACACCACGATCACCGGCAGCTTTAAGCCCGGGCTCATCGAACTGGGCCGGTGGAAGTGGCTGGTATTCGCCGCCATAGGCGCGCTTATCGTTTTGCTCACCATCCTGCCGGCGGTTATGCTGGTGCTTAGCAGTTTCATGACTCGCACTGGGTATTTCGATATTAATCCGGTGTTCACGCTGGACCATTGGCGGCTAGTGCTCACAGACAATGTCTTTGTTGACGCGCTCAAGACAACATTGATTTTGGCGACGATATCAGCGCTCTTGAGTCCCTTGCTCTTTTCTATCCTGGCGTACATCATGGTCCACACTCGGTGGCTCGGGCGTGGGGCATTGGATTTCATTATCTGGGGCTCCGGGGCAATTCCAGGAATCCTCTCGGGCTTGGGTCTGTTATGGTTATTTCTTGGTGATTTTCCACCGGGTAGCGGATTTCGCCCGCTGGTGTTTCTGTATGGAAGCGTCTATGCCTTGATCCTGGTGGTAATTATCCAGGGCAACACCACAGGGACCAACATTTTCAAAGGGGTGCTGGTACAGGTGGGGAAGGACATGGAGGAGCAGGCTAGGGTTTCCGGCGCCGGGTGGTTGCGGACATATTTTCGCGTTTGGATCCCGCTGCTCATGCCCACCTGGATTTTAATCGCCACGCTAAACTTCGTCGTCGCGGCCAACACGACCAGCAGCATCATTCTGATCGCCGACCGCAGTACCCGGACGCTGTCTCTCCTGGCGCTGGAGTTCGCCTCGCCGGACATCGGCATGAGGGAGGAAGCGAGTATCATCAGCATTTTCCTCATTGTGCTCACGGTGGGTATCGCGAGCTTAGCGCGCACCTATGGCCTGCGCCTCGGTGTGCAGCACGAGCGGCGGCTAAGCGAGAGCACGCTCAAGGATCCGGAGCGGTTGCCCGCTGCGCCGAGGAAAAACAAGTGACCTCATGGGGAAAAGTTCTTCTACCATGGATTTGCCTCTGACGCCGGCTGCTAGCACATTTGTAGAGAGCGCCCCGAACACGAAGCAAGCGATTCGGCTGGAGGGCTTGTGGAAAACCTATCCCGGAGGAGCGCAGCCTGCGGTCCAGGATCTCTCGCTGGATGTGTATGACGGGGAAATCGTGACCTTGCTCGGTCCGAGTGGCTGCGGCAAGACGACGACTCTGCGCCTGGCGGCCGGTCTGGAGCTCCCCGACGATGGCAACATCTTCTTTGGCGACCTCGCCGTCGTCATGACCTCGCGTCAACTCTTTCTCCCTCCCGACAAGCGCAACGTGGGTATGGTCTTCCAGTCCTACGCCATCTGGCCGCATATGACGGTGGCAGAGAACGTGATGTTCCCGCTCAAGTCACGAAGATTTCCACGACGGCAAATCGGGGAGCGCGTGCGCCGGGCGCTGGAGCTGGTGGGCATGGCTGGATTCGAGGACCGTCCGGGGCCGCTACTGAGCGGCGGGCAGCAACAGCGGGTGGCGCTTGCGCGAGCGCTGGTGACCGAGCCCCGGGTTTTGCTGCTCGATGAGCCTTTCAGCAACCTGGATGCCAAACTACGAGAGCATATGCGCATTGAGGTGAAGCTATTGCAGAAACGGCTGAAAATCGCGGTGCTGTTCGTTACCCATGATCAGATTGAAGCACTCAGCCTGTCGGATCGCATTGCGCTGATGAACTTCGGTGTCGTGCAGCAACTGGGCAGCCCGAGGCTGCTGTATGAAGAGCCGACCAACGAATTCGTGCGGGATTTTCTCGGCAGGACCTTGTTGTTCAAGGGCAAAGTGCAAAGCAGCAATCCATCGGGGCAGATGGCCATCGCGCTTGAGGGCGCGCCGGACTGCGTTGTTTTCGGGCGCAACTACAATTCGGCTTCTGTCAAACGAGATGAGTCGGTCTATGTAGCGGTTCGGCCCGAAGATGTAATAATTCTTCCCGCGGCGGGGTCCGACGCGCCCGCGGGAATGATCGGCGGCAGGGTAGAGGCCGCACTGTTTGTCGGAGAACGAATCGAATACCAGATTGAGGTAAACGGACAAAGCGTCATTGTCATCTACGGAGAACGCCACGATCCTGTAGAAGAAGGTAACCAAGTTTGGCTGAAGCTACGACCGGACGGGCATAGCGCTTGGCCATCCGATTGGTCAAATACATAAAGAAACCGCGCCAAGCTAATACTAAAGTTTTAATTTATTTGACATTCGAGGGGCCGAATCTTCCGGCGGCAGCCGATGGGTCAGTGCCTCGGGGGCCGCACGCTCGGGCGGCTACAGCTTTTCAGGGTCGCTCCCTCTCATGGCGGACTGATGTAACATTTGTGATGACGTTTATACTAGTCGAGCTGGCACCAGTCCATGAACTCTTCCAGCCCCAGGCGATCCAGGGTTTGTTTGAAAGGTCGGCCGCTTCGCTCGTGTCTTCCCGATACACGGTAGTACTCGTAAATCAAATCGGGCAACCACTTGGCGATGGTGAAGCCCTTGTACTTGCCGTCGGGGATGGGCTCTAAAAATCTCGGGCCGACATCTTGCCAATCGAAGTCGGCGATCCAGCCGCGTTGGGTGGCGAACAGACTTTGCAGAATCATGCTGCGATGGCCGGCTTCGAGGGCCTCGTCCATTGTCAAGTTCCACCCGGTGATGGCGTTCAGCGAATCGACGATGCTGTTGAGCCCGTCGGGTTTCTGATTCATCTGGGCGAACCAGCAGCCGCCGAAAATACCGGTGAACTGGCGATACTGCTCTGAAAGTACCTGTGACCATGCCCAACCTTCCGGGCTATCGGCGCTTAAGGGGCCCCAGCTTTCGCGATAGCGCAAATCCGGCGGCGGCTTGGCGGATCCGCCCCCTTGCGGTTTCATGCCGCCGCTGGCCACCAGTTCGCGCAGCATTTGGCCGAGCATGGGACGCCACTCATGCATCGCCGGCGTGCCCCCTTTGGTGTGTACCGCCCACTTTGGAGCATCGCCACCGATAGCCTCTGCCAACTGCTTCGGACCTTCGGCGAGTAGGTTTCCGAGCCAGCCTTCGCGCCGGGCCGCCATGTCCAAAAGCTTGTCGACGGCTTCGACGTTACCCCAATCCAGAATCACACCGTTGGTTTTATCGCGGCCGAGCATCCCTTTTTCCCAGGCTTCAAATGCCACGCCCGCGCCGCAGGAAAAATGGCTGCACTCGATACCCAGGTTGTTGATTTTCTCCGCTAGGTACAAAACCGCATTGCCCTTGATGCCTAGATTGAAAAAAGTGTCAAGCCACTCGCCGCCGGCGTTGAAATGGACAAGCGTTCCCTTGAACTCTCCTTCGCCCAACTTTGCGTCCCAGGGGCACATACGGGCGCACTGAAAGCAGGGGCGGAGTGTAACGTCATTCTCGCCGAATCCTTGAATATGCGCCGGGGAGAGTTCCGTGCTGCGCCAGTTGAGATTATTGAGCGCGCCCCAGGCCTCGCCGTGGCCGTATTTGGTTTTTTTCTTCTTTACATCGTGCTGCTCGAGGGTTTGGCGCCAGCGCCAACCGGCCTCTACCAGGGTGGCTTTGTCGTAGACGTGCGGCCGCGCCATGCCATGAACGACGATGGCTTTGAGTTTTTTCGAGCCCAACACGGCGCCGCCGCTGTGTGCGGCAAAATGATTATAATCGTTGGCGAGCATCGCCGCGCGATTTAAATTTTCCCCCGCCGGTCCGATGCAGAGCACCTTGGCATCGCGCCGCCCCACCGCTTCGCGCAATCGGTCCTCGGTGTCGCGGGTTCCCAGGCCCCAGAACCTAGAGGCGTCGCGCAGCTCAGCTTTGCCGTTGTCGATGTAGAGGTAAACCGGATTCTTGGAGGCCCCGCTGATGACGATGCCGTCATAGCCGGCGGCTTTCAAGTAAGTTGCCCAAAAGCCGCTGGTTGCGCCCCGCCCCAGGGTTGTGTTGGTGAGAGGGCTTAAATAGACGGCGGTCATTTTTGTACCGCCGGGGGTAAAGCCGTTGCCCGTCAGCGGCCCGGTCATCATGACCACCAGATTTTCCGGCCCCAAGGGCGTTGCGTCGAGCGGCAGCTCCTTAAGAAGAATGTAAGAAGCCAGCGCCTGGCCCCCTATGAACTTTTTCAAGATGGGCTCTTCCGGCAAATTGTCGTCGCGCAACGATCCGGCGGTAAGGTCGACACGGAGTATTTTGCCCATGTAGCCGCCGGGAAGTGGAGTCGTCCGGTTTGTGGGGAATAGGCTCATAGTTCTTTCGGCCTTTTGTGAGAATCAACGAACCGGTTATGTAGGCTCAGCACATGTCCAGCGTCTAGGGTTTAGCGCCAATGAAACGCCAGACTCTAGACGCTAGACCGCAAACGTCATCCGGCCCCGAAAATCCCGCCCATCTCTCCAGCGACTCACAGATCGCCAACAAAGATTTCATCCACCGGCAGCATCGTTTTCATGAGCCCCTGTTCGATCTGGTAGCGGTTGAGCGCTTTGAGCGTGCGCCTCTCGGTTTCGCCGACGACATACGCGTAGGGATCCTCGCCCAACACGTCGGCTTCTTTTCTATAGCCTTCAATTTCTTCCGCGGACATATACTCTTTAGCCAACGCCTTGGCTTCTTTGAAGGCTTGAGTCAACTTTCCGGGAAAGTCGGGATAGCGATCGGCGATTTCTTTTTTCAGCGCTAAAATATGAATGATCGGATTGATTCCGGTTGTTTTTGTATTGCGGATGATTTCGTCGGCGTCGTCAAACAAGGGTTTCACTCCCGGATATTTGGCCATCATCGGCGGTGTCGAGCCGCCGCCGAACAACCCCAGGTAGCCCGAATCTCCCGGTACCAGTGCGCCGTGCAGGACTCCTTCGCTCAAAAGCTGCGACAACTGCAATTTTTCCTGGCCGAAGGGCGGAGGCGGTTCGATACGCTCGACTTTCACGGGCAAATCGTGGCCGATGAAAACCTCCCGGCCCGAGACAAACCACTGCATATCGGTGGTCTTGAGGTTGTACGCATCCAGGAGAAAACCCCGCGCCCAGACGGCCGCAGTAGCACCGTAGCGGAAACAGCCGAACTTCTTTCCTTTAAGCTCGGCGGGATGTTGTAACTTTCCCTCGCAGTGGTAAATATTTCTCTGGCGCGGCCCGCGCTCGAAGAACACGGGAATGGCGCAGAAGGGTTGTTTTTTTTCAATGGCTCTCCATAGAGTCGCTGCGGAGCACTCCCCGACGTCCCATTCCCCCTGGAGAAATCGATAGTGGCGCTCGCCGGCGGAATAGAATTTTGGACAGACATCGAGGTCGTAGCCTTCTACGCCGACACGACCGTCGATGATCGCACGGCAACGGGGATGATCGGGGAGACCCAGGGTGATTCGGGGTTTTACGTTGGCCATTGTTGTTTCCCTCCAGATAAATTTTCTCTCAATCCTCTCGATAGCCTATTCATTCGAAGAGCGGTCGCTCAGGGGCAAGACCTGCCGCCGCAGCCGATAGGTTACTACCTCGAAGGCCGGCCCCGCCAACCCCTTGGCCCGATCATGCCAACCGTTGTGGCCTGCAAAGACCTGCGGGATCGGACGTCTGCGGTTTACGGTCTTACCCCTTCGCTCCCAACCCCTTTTACATCATTGACAGTAAACTTAAATTCATGGGGATCAGAGATATCCTTTTTCCTGAAAATATTTTTTCGCTCCCGGATGCAACGGAATATTGAGCTGTCCGGCTTCGCCGCCGTGGCAAAATTCGCCCATGGTCATGGGGCGCTTATCGAAGTGGTCCACGGGAATTTGCCTATGGCAGAGATCGACGGCTCTGGCCATGGCGTAGGCCACGACCGAAGGCAGCTCTGCGTGGCAGAAATAGGTCCAGCCGCTGAAGTCCACGGTGGTGATGTCCTTTTCCATGCGCGGGTAGTGGCGGCGGGTGAGCGTTGCCCGCGGAAAACCGAGTTGTTCGAGTTTTCGCAGAGCCGGTTCTTCCACCGGGAGAAATCGCATTCCCGAGTTGAGCGCCGACGGTCCCCAGCTCTTCACGCCCTCGTCAAACACGGCGTCGGCTTTTTTGGAGCGGATGTGGTCCATGCGGTCCGGACTGCTCGGACTGGCGGCCTGCATGACCTTGCCGCCCCAGCGCTCGATGTCGCGAAAGGTGATGCCATAGACCTTGAGGATTTCTTCGATCACGTAGAGAGTCGTCTGCAGTTTGCCGAAGCGGCGCGTCGAGATGCGCAGGGGAAAATTTTTTTCTTTGATGTCTTCCAAGGAGCGGAGGTTGCTCTCTTTACTGACGGCGAACACCAGCCGATCCCAGGTAGGGAAGACGCCGATGGCGCGCAGCGGAATTTTTTTCTTGTAAAAGCCGCAGCCGAGATAGGCCATGCGCGCCAAGCCCACGGGGTTGCCGAAGCCGAAGTCATATTTTTTCTTGCCCACCAGGAGCGCCGGGCCGGTGCCGCCGAGCTCGGAGTCGCGCCAGCCCATGGCGACGTCCAGCTGTGACGCCGCCGGCAGCTCCACGTTATTAAAAAACGTGAAAGAAACGACGTTGGCGATATCGACGCGCTTCGATGTCGCCGCTATGGAGAGCTTGATCGGTTCGTTCATTTGTTGCCGTGCCTTCCTCAACGCACTGACCTCGCGGGCGTGATTCTCTTACTCGATACGGCTCCTGTCAAGCGAATTCGCTCACATGACGGATTTGCTTCCGCGGATTGGTTCAGATTATGATCCCGAGGTAGATGGTGCAGACATTTTTTAAAGTGGTTAAACCCGAAGAGGCGCATAAGTTGCTGCTGCAGGTTGCGCCCGTGGGGACGGAGTCGGTTTCCTCCGTACGGGCGAGGGGACGAGTGCTGGCGGAAGACCTATACTCCGCGGTTGATTTGCCGCACTTCCACCGCGCGGCGATGGATGGGTACGCGGTAAAAGCCAAGGATACCTTTGGCGCGAGTCAGAGCTTGCCGGCTTATTTGAAACTGTGCGGCGTGGTGGAAATGGGCCGAGAAGCAACCCAGCCGCTGGGGGCGGGTGCAGCGATTCGCATTTCCACGGGCGGAATGATGCCACCGGCAAGCGACGCCGTGGTCATGGTGGAATATACCGATGAGACCGAGGGCGCGTTAGTCGAGATTCACCGTGGAGTTTCTCCATGGCAAAACGTCATCCAGATCGGTGACGACATCAAAAAAGGCGAATTGGTCTTTCAGCGAGCCCGCCGTCTTCGGGCGCATGATCTCGGCGCGCTGACGGGTGTCGGAATCACCTCCGTGCCGGTATACCGGCGACCGCGGGTAGCGTTGATCTCCACCGGCGATGAGATTGTTGCTGCCGATGTGGATCCCAGGCCCGGGCAGGTCCGCAATATCAATCAACACTCTCTTGCCGGACTTATCGAAGAAGCGGGCGGCGAGTTGAAAGATTGGGGAGTCATTGGCGATGACAAAGAACGGTTGAGTCGTGCCATCGGCGAGGCGCTCGACTGGGGCGATCTCGTGCTCCTTTCCGGCGGCAGTTCAATGGGGGCAAAAGACATTGCGCTGGAAACCATCTTGTCGTTTCCCGATTCGGAGTTCGTCTTTCACGGTATTTCCATTGCCCCCGGCAAACCGACAATCTTCGCAAAGGCTTGCGGCAAACCGATCCTCGGTTTGCCTGGCTATCCAGTGTCGGCGCTGGTGATATTTGAACTCTTCGCCAGGCCGTTGATTGGCCGCCTAGGCGGAGAGGACGCGGAGACTCTCGGGAAGTTTCCGCGCACTGTTCGGGCGAGGTTGAAAACCAATATCGCCTCGCAGATCGGCCGTGAGGATTACGTCCGTGTGACACTGCAGCGGGAAGGCGAGCGCAATATAGCGATGCCGCTGCCGACCAAGTCGGGCGCCATTTTTACGCTAGTCAAAGCCGACGGCATGGTGCGGATCGATCTCAACCAGGATGGGCTGGAGGCGGGAGAGGAAGTAGAAGTCCTGTTATTTTAGTCTAGAGTCCAGCGTCCCGAGTCTAGCGTTTGGAAGAGATTCGTCTATCGAGCGGTTGGTCTTGTCTAAAACTCTAGACGCTACACCTATAACTCGAGACGGGTATTTACCATGGCGCGCAAGCGATATCTCAAGAAAACTCCTCTGAAAGAAGCTCGAGAGCTTTTTTTGGCAAGTATCGATTCGTCGAAGCTCGCGATGGAGACTATAGCGGTCGACGAGGCCCTCGAGCGCGTCACCGCAGAACCGGTATTCGCCAAGCTCTCATCACCCCATTACCACGCGGCCGCCATGGACGGCATCTGTGTGCGCGCCGAGGATACTTTCGGGGCTACGGAATTTGTCGGAATAAAACTGGCACGGGCGGGTGGCGATAGTCCGGGCCCCGCAGTGTTTGCTTACGTCGACACCGGAAACTCTTTGCCTTCTTGGGCCAACGCGGTGATTATGATCGAAAAAGTCCGCCAGCTGGATAACGATACCGTAGAAATTTTCGAAGCGGTGGCGCCATGGCATCATGTGCGGTTAGTCGGCGAAGACATAGTCGCCACCGAGTTGCTATTGCCGCGCTGTCAACGGCTACGCCCTTACGACCTGGGCGCGCTTTTGGCCGCCGGGCATACTTGGGTTCGGGTCAAGGCGCGCCCGAGGGTGGGCATCATTCCTACGGGAGACGAACTCATAATGCCTGGTGATGAAGCAAAGCCCGGAGCGGTCATCGATTTCAATTCCACCGTATTGGCGGCATTCGTACATGAGTGGGGCGGGACGGCCGTGAAGTATGGCGCGGTGGGCGACGATCTCGAGCTCTTGGGGCAGGCCGTGCGCCGCGCCGCTGGAGAGTGCGATCTGGTAACAGTCATTGCCGGGTCGTCCGCCGGCGAACATGACCTCACGGCCGAAGTCGTTGACGCAACGGGAGAGCTTTGGGTTCACGGCATCGATGTGATGCCGGGAAAGCCGGCGGTGCTGGGCGCAGTGGAGGCGATACCCATGATCGGCGTGCCCGGCTACCCGGTGTCAGCAATTGTTATCGCCCGGGAAATTCTTCGTCCCGCTTTGGAGCGATTTCTTGGCTGCGCCGCGCCCCTGCAGCCGACGGTTCGTGCCGTCGTACCGAAAAAAATAGCTTCACACCTGGGTCTCGAAGAGTTTGTTCGGGTAACCCTCGGACGAGTCGGTGACCGATTGGTCGCCGTGCCTCTGGCGCGGGGCGCCGGTGTCATCACTACAATGGTTCACGCCGATGGTCTGTTGCGTATCTCCAGTCTAGTGGAGGGGCTAAATGCTGGCGAGGAGGTGAACGTCAACCTGCTAAGGCCTGAGACAGAGATCGACAACACGATTCTCTGCACCGGCAGCCATGATCTCGCCATCGGTATCCTGGAAGATCAACTGAAGCTCTCTCATCCGGAGTTAAAAATCGCCGCCACTAACGTGGGCAGCTTGGGCGGTTTGCTCGCTCTCAAAAGGGGTGAAACCCACATGGCGGGCACTCATCTGCTGGATCCCGAATCCGGCACTTACAATATTCCCGACATAAAAAAAACGGTCCCCAATCTGCCTGTCGTGCTCGTTCACCTGGCCCAGCGTGAGCAGGGGATACTTGTGCCCCCCGGCAATCCAAAATCGATAGGTGGGCTCAAGGATCTGGCGAGGGAGGCAATCCGTTTCGTCAACCGCCAGCCTGGCTCGGGGACCCGTGTGCTGTTGGATTATGAACTCAAGCAAATAGGTCTTCATGCGGCGTCGATACAAGGCTATGAGCGGGAAGAATTCACCCACATGGCCGTCGCGGTTGCCGTCGCCAGCGGCTTGGCGGATGCCGGACTCGGTGTGCGCGCCGCCGCCAAGGCATTGGGGCTCGATTTCATACCGCTAGCCAACGAGCAGTACGACTTATTGCTACTACGCTCATTTTACGAGTCTGCACGGGGAGCACAACTTATGGCCATCGTCGGTTCGGAAAATTTCAAGCGCGCGGTTTCTTCCCTTGGGGGCTATGACCCGGGAAGATCGGGCGAGATTCTTTACCGCGCATAACTTCTTTCCCTTGCACCACGAATGACCCAGCGCGGCGAAGCCGCAACCGAATAATAAGGGTGAAGATCGCCACGAAGAGCGCGAAGAAAGAAAAAGTTGTCTTAAAGATTCAACGCCCTCTCTGTTATCCGATCTTCGCGACCTTCGTGGTGAGAAAAGTGCTTGGCGAATTTCCAAGCGAACACGTCTGCTGAGAATTTGCGTGAGCTGCAAAAAGTTTTTCGGCAGTGTTACACCGGCATGAGGCCGTGTTTTTTTCGCGGTCGCTCTTCTTTTTTTCCGCGAAGAATTTCTAAGGATTGAATCAATCGCTGGCGCGTCTGGCGCGGCCGTATCGATGCGTGAGAAAATTGTTTCGACAACGCTTCGAACGGTCCGCTGAAGCGCTCTTGGTACTCTGCGATTTTTTCCTGGCGAGTTTTTTCAGGGTCGGCGGACTGCTCGATGGCTCTGCGGTAAAGCACGTTGACCGCTCCGCCGCCGCCCATGACGGCTAGTTCGACGCCCGGCCATACCAAGAGCTGGTCGGCTCCCATTTCCCGGGTGCACATCGCCTGTTTGGCGCCCCCATAACCCTTGCGCAAAATGAGGGTAATTTTCGGCACTGTGGCCTCGGCGTAGGCATAGAGCATCTTAGCGCCGTGGCGAATAATGCCCTTTTGTTCCTGTTGTTTGCCTGGGAAGAAGCCGGGAACGTCCATCAGGGTGATGAGCGGAATATTAAAGGCGTCGCAAAATCGGATAAAACGCGCGGCCTTGTCGGAGGCATCGACATCGAGGCTGCCGGCGAGAAACATCGGCTGATTGGCGACAAAACCCACCGGGTAACCGTCCAGGCGACCCAGGCCGATGACGAGATTGCGCGCGAAGCGAGCTTTGAGCTCGAGAAAATCTCCGTGGTCAACCACGGCTTTGATAACGTCGAGAATATTATAGGCGCGGCGCATGTCGTCCGGGACGACTTTTTCCAACAGGTCGAGGGAGCGGGTCGGATCGTCGTCGTTTTTTTTATGCGGCGGGAGCGATTCGAAGTTAGACGGTAAAAACGCCACCAGTCGGCGGATCGTCGCGAGACACTCTTCGTCACTTTTCGCCACGAGGTCGGCGACTCCGGAAACTTCAGAGTGGATTTTCGCGCCGCCCAGTTCTTCCATGGTCACCGTTTCGCCCAGCACCTCTTTGATGACCGCTGGCCCGGTGATGAACATTTGACTGGTATTCTGGACCATGAGGATGAAGTCGGTGAGCGCGGGTGCATAGGAGCCGACACCGATACAGGGTCCCATGATGGCGGAGATCTGGGGGATGCAGCCGGAGGAAATGCTATTTTCGAAGAAAATCTTACCGATGGCAGTGGTGACGGAGAGCCCTTCCTGGATGCGGGCCCCGGCGGAGTCGTTGAGACCGATAAGGGGAACGCCGAGCTTGCGCGCCGTCTGAATCACATAGGCGATTTTTTCCGCGTGGGCGCTGCCGACGCTGCCCGCCAAGACCGCGCGATCTTGAGAAAAGACGTATACCGGTCGCCCGTCGATTTTGCCGTATCCGGTGACGACACCATCGGAGGGGAGTTTTTTTTCCCCCATCCCGAAGTCCGTGCACTGGGTTTCCGCCAGCATGAACTCTTCCATGAAACTGGAAGGGTCCAAGAGCTTGTCGATGCGCTGACGCGCCGTGAGCTTGCCTTCGGAATGCTGCCGAGCCGTGGCCTTGGGGTCGGCGTCAAGCGCGATAAATTCCAGCGCAGAAAGCTTTTGCTCAAGCTCATCTCTGGATGGTGCCATGGCTGCTAACGGCTTACCCGCCCACGATACCCATGCCTTTGAGTACCGAGAGCATGACGGCCGCGGCGATGACCGAGCCGATCTGGCCGCCGGCATTGGCACTCATGGCGTGCATGAGCAGATAATTCTTTTTGTTGTATTTCTGCCCTTGCGCTTGCGCGACGCGCGCCGCCATGGGAAAAGCCGAAATTCCAGCGGCGCCGATCAACGGATTAATTTTTCCGCCCGTGAAAAGACACATTAATTTGCCGAAGAGAACGCCCACTGCGGTATCCAGACCGATGGCAATGAGGCCGAGTCCGAGGACCAGCAAGGTTTGTGTCTGCAAAAACTTATCCGCTTCCATGGTGGCCCCAATGGTGAGCCCCAAGAGTAACGTCACGATATTGGTGATCTCGTTTTCCGAAGCATTCTTGAGCCGCTCCACCACGCCGCACTCTTTCAAGAGGTTACCCAACATGACCGTGCCAATCAGTGGAGTCCCGATGGGCGCGAGGATCGAGGCAAAAATGGTTACAACGATGGGGAAAATAATTTTTGTCCTCTTGGAAATGGGCTGTTTGATCGCGCCCATGACGATCTGGCGTTCTTTCTCAGTGGTGAGCCAGCGCATGATCGGTGGCTGGATGAGCGGCACGAGGGACATATAGGAATAGGCCGCCACCGAGACCGCGCCAAGTAAATGGGGCGCGAATTTGGAGCTGACGTAAATAGCCGTCGGCCCATCGCAAGCCCCGATGATGGCGACTGCTACGGCATCCAGCTTGTCGAATCCCACGGCGAGCGCGAGCAGCAAGGTCAAGAAGATGCCGAACTGACCGGCAGCTCCTAGCAGAATGATCTTGGGATTTTCCAGAAGCGGTTGAAAATCAGTCATGGCGCCGATTCCAAGAAAGATCAGTACAGGAAAAATCTCGGTGAGGATGCCATTGTTATAAAAAAATCGGAGGATGCCTCCTTCCTCCATCAATCCCGCAAGCGGAATGTTCACGAGTATGGCGCCGAAGCCGATAGGGACCAAGAGTAACGGCTCGTAGCCTTTATTGATCCCGAGGTATAGCAGGACCGAGCCGATAAGAATCATGATCACATGGCCGATCCCGAGGTTTGTAATGCCCAGGAGAAGCCCTTGGAAGCCCGAAAAAATCGCAGTTTCCATGACCCTGTCTCAGCCTTTCTGCGATCCCGGTCCCTCAGGTTGGTAAGGAAATAGTTTTCTGAGTAGCAAGATGATTAAGCTCAAACACCACAAAACCAACATGGTACCGACCATGCCGATCAATGCGACCGTCCAACCGAACGTCCAAATATCCATAGAGTCCTCCAAGGAAAGAAAACAACGCGACTTAAAAGTGAGGGTTACTCAATGACCGCGAGTTCTTGCTCCGCCTCTACCGCTTGTCCCGGGGAAACTTTGACTTCTTTGAGGACTCCGGCCACCGGAGAGACAATGGGAATCTCCATCTTCATCGCTTCCATGACCAAAACAACTTCGTCTTCTTCCACGGAATCGCCAACTTTTTTTTCAACTTTGAGAATCTTACCCACCATGGGTGCTTCGACGATCGTTGCCAACTTTGTTCTCCTTTTTTTGCCGGTAAGCCTATCGCGGCGTCGCTTAAGTAAAGCCATTTAGTAGAGTTTTGGAGCTAATGTCAATGCTCGCAGGCAAATCCGGCGAAAGTCTAACCGCTTTCCAGACACGAGAAATCGCCGTGTAACAAGCGAGTCGGCCCCGCAGCATCAGCCCGGGCCTATGTCCACCGTCGTTTTCGCAGCTTTTTGGTAGGCCGCCCGGTAGGCTCCTTTTCCTTGCTTTTAAGGATCTTATACGGTATGAACCGACAGTAGTTTTTGGAGGCGATTTATGGCTAAAGCGATTTCTCAAGTCGATAATGTGATGGACAACGTCCCTTATTATGAGAAATGGCAACAGGAAGAAGGAATTCCTATAGTTAAAACATTTTTTGTGCAGGATCTTAAGACCGTCGAACTGAAGCCCTGGAATCGAACCGGGGGCTACGGCGCGTTCATCAACATGGAAGGTGCGGAAGGAACCACCGGCGCTTATGTGACTGAGATACCTGCGGGAAAGAGCCTAAATCCGCAGCGACATCTCTACGAGGACATGAACTATGTGCTCAAGGGGCGGGGCGCCACCACTATTTGGAACGAGAAAGGCGCTAAGCAAACCTTCGAGTGGCACGAGGGGAGTCTTTTTGCGCTGCCGCTCAATGCCTGGCACCAGCATTTTAACGGCCAGGGCGACGAGCCCGCGCGTATGTTTTCCGTCAATAGCATGCCGATTGTTTTCAACCTGTTTCATAGCGATGACTTTATCTTCAACACGCCCCGTGATTTTACCGATCGATTCAACGGCGAGCCGGAATATTTCAGCGGCAAGGGCAAGGCGTATCCTGGCCGAGTTTGGGATACCAACTTCATTGCCGACGCGAGAAATTTTAAACTCGAGGAATGGAAAGAGCGGGGCGGAGGCGGCACCAATGTCATGTTGGAATTGGCCAACGGCTCCATGGCCGCCCATATTTCAGAATTTCCCGTCGGGACCTACAAAAAGGCCCACCGTCATGGCCCGGGCTTCAATGTGATCATCATCAAGGGCAAAGGCATGTCGCTTTTCTGGAGAGAAGGAGAGCCAATCAAACGCTATGACTGGCAAGACGGTAGTGTCTTTACCCCGCCGGCGATGATGTTTCATCAGCACTTCAATACCGGAGCGATGCCGGCGCGTTACTTGCCGCCGCGCTTGGGCGGTATCAAATACAGCCTTGGAGAAAGCTTCGGAGACATTACGAAAGTAGACAAAGATGTTAAATCGGGCGGCAACCAAATCGAGTATTATGACGAAGATCCTTCCATTCGAAAAATGTTTGAGGAGGAGTTGTCTAAGTCTGGAACCACCAGCCGCATGAACCCGGAGTTTTACAAGAAAAAAACATAGCCCTTAACTATTCACCCGGATATTACGCGGGCACAGTTCGACGATTCGCATGCTTTCTGCGGCGGTGGCTTTTACGCCGTGAGGCTAGGTCCGGCGGGGATAAATATTGAGGGCCAATAACCCCATGTGAGAGATTCCAATAATGCCAGGAATGTGTCGGCGCTGCCTACCTTTTCTCCTGCTCTCGTTGGTCTTTTGCTGGGTAGATGGGTTGTCTGTTGATGCGGCCGATAAAAGGCCTACCGTGCCGACCAGCGGACCGGCGAATTTACGGGCGGGTCCGGGTCCGAACTACCCTGTCATAACTTTCGTAAAGGGGGGCACGCCACTCATCTTAGAGAGTCGACAGGAAGAGTGGTACCTCGTCACTGCGCCTACCGGCCAAAAAGGATATGTTTACGGAAAGCTCCTGCAGCTCAAGGCCGCAGAACCGCTGCAGGTTATTACCCCGCCTACGATCAAGGTTGCACCGGCTGACGATAAAGCGAAAGAACCTGTTAGTATAGCGGTCTCATCCTCGCCGGCGCCCGCGCCATCGTCTAAGATTACGCATGCTGCTGCTCGGCCCACGGAGCAGGCCCCTGCCCAGGCGAAATCACCCGCGCTGATTCAGCTGATTGAGGGACGTGAATCCGATATCACGCTCTGGCTGACCATCGCTCTGGGGTTTTTTCTGATTGGTTGGATCTGCGGCGGCAACTACTATTTGCGACGTGATCGCCTTAGACGAACCAAACTGCGTTTCTAACCGCGGCGAGAATATCTCTCGGCATGGTAGTGGAAATTTTGTTGATCATTCTGGCTTACCTGCTGGGTTCGGTTCCGACAGGATACCTTCTTGGCAAAATCGCCGGAGTGGATGTTCGCAATACGGGTAGCGGCAATATCGGCGCAACGAATATCGCACGGGTTCTCGGGCAACGACAAGGGATTGTGACTTTGATCGCCGACACTTTGAAGGGGGTCGTCCCGGTTTTTGTGGCGCTGCAGATAGGTTTAGCCGCGACGATTACCGCCGGTGTCGCTCTCGCCGCTTTCTTGGGCCATCTTTATCCGGTGTTTTTGAAATTTCACGGGGGAAAGGGGGTAGCCACAGCGGTGGGCGCTCTGCTTGTATGGGCGCCCATGGCGGCGCTGATCATAATAGTGATTTTTGCGGTGCTTGCGCTCTCAAGCCGGATCGTCTCGCTCGGATCGATAATTGCCGCGGCTGCAGCGCCCCTCGTGCTGTGGCTATTCGGCTATGGCGCGGCGCTCGTTGTAACGAGCTTCATTTTCGCTGCGATGATTATCTTGCGCCACCGTTCCAACATTGAGCGTTTAATCGCAGGTACCGAGCCGAGGTTCAACGTTAATTCTCGATGATCACTTCGACCCGTCGATTTTGCCGGCGGCCCTCTTCGGTGTCGTTGGTGGCTACGGGAGAGCGGGTCCCAAGTCCACGGGTCGATATGCGACTGCCATTCACACCGTCCCGTTCAAGGGTATCCGCCACGGTATTGGCGCGTCTTTCCGATAAGCGTTGGTTATAGTCTTCCTGAGCTGCGCTTTCTCGGCTGGCGTGCCCCTCCACCGTAACGCGACGATTCGGCGCTTCGCGTCTGATGATACCGGCGATCTGGTTGACGCGGTCTCGTCCGGCCGGCGTCAAATCTGAGCTGTCAAATTGAAAGTTAACGCTTGGCAGATTGACCATGACGCCGCGGCTGGTCTCGCGGGCTTCGATGTTTCGTTTCTTTAGCTCGTTGATCAAAGCCTCATTTTTGGCGATCTCGGAGCGCTGTTGATCGATGGATTTTTGCTGCTCAGCCTGCCTCTGTTCCTGTCCTTGGAGTTGATCGCCGATAAGAGCGCCGGCTCCCAACCCAAGCGCCCCGCCAATGGCTGCGCCGGCCCCCGCATGGCCTACGGCAGCCCCGATCAAGCCGCCAGCAGCCGCGCCGCCCAAGGCGCCAATTCCAGCGCCTTTTTCACGAGTCGTTAATGAGCCGCCCGAACATCCGGAAACTAATATGATTGCAGCCAGCAAAATTCCGGTCGAAAAATAATGCATAGGTTTTGCCATTTCAACCTCCACCCGGCCTATACGACGAAATTAATGACACCATTGCTTAAACTTATGTTGCGCTATTGTTTTAGACGTTGAAACGATCGGTTTGTATCGTTTAAAGGCTAGTACTCACCCTGTTTTTTAAGTCTCTCTAGTTCCCGACGTTGGCGATCCACCTCGGCCTGGTTCGCATCGATTTGTCGCTGTTGATCCGCCTGTTTCAACTCTTGACCCTGCAGTTGGTCGCCGATCAATGCGCCGGTTCCCAATCCTAGAGCGCCGCCAATTGCGGCCCCCGCTCCGGGACTGCCAACGGCCGCACCGATGATGCCACCCACCGCGGCGCCACCCAAAGCGCCAATTCCTGCCCCTTTTTCTCTGGTCGTAAGCCCGCCTCCGGAGCAGGCGACGCTTGTAACCATGAGTAATATTACGGCAAATGCGATAAAAGACTTTTTCATGATGCCTCCTTTAGCGGCGTTGCAATCATCCCGATGTTGGTAACGCAAAAATGATACCAGATTGGCTTCTCGCGGGCAAGAAATGGCGCCCCTAGACCCATTCGCTTGGCGTCATTTCTGTGGGGGTCGCCGTATGTCGGCGGAGTTGCCTCGTTTGCAATGCTATTGACATCATGGACCTTATAGGTCAATAGTCAATTAACAGCGAAAGGTGAATATCGTGGCAGGTGTTACACAAGAACAAATTCTAGAAGCGTTGAAGCGTGTCCAAGACCCAGAACTCCATCGGGACATTGTTACCCTCGGCATGGTCAAAGATCTTATGGTCGCTAACGGTAAAGTTACTTTCACAGTTGAGTTGACGACCCCGGCGTGCCCTCTGCGAGAGACCATTGAGGGCGATTGTCGCAAAGTATTGACTGCCATACCCGGGGTGAACAATTTGCAAATCGCTTTTGGCGCTCAGGTGCGTGGCAGCAAGTCAGGCGCCGGGCAAACCGACCTCTTGCCTACGGTGAAAAACGTTGTCCTGGTAGCGGCGGGAAAGGGGGGAGTGGGGAAATCGACCGTGGCGGCAAATCTCGCAGTGGCGCTTAAGATGCACGGCGCGTCCGCCGGTCTGCTGGATGCCGACATATACGGTCCATCGGTGCCGATAATGATGGGTGTCCAGGGCGAACCGAAAAAAATCGAGGTCAACGGTGGTTACAAAATTGCGCCAAGCATGGCCCACGGTGTTCCGGTGATGTCCATCGGGTTTTTCCTCGATGCCGATCAGGCCGTTATCTGGCGCGGGCCGATGCTGGGCAAGGCATTACATCAATTGATGGCGGATGTTCACTGGGGCGAGTTGGACTATCTCGTGGTCGATATGCCGCCCGGCACCGGTGACGTGCAGATTACGTTCTCACAACAGCTCAAAGTCAGCGGCGCTCTGCTAGTGGCGACGCCGCAGGATGTTGCCCTTGCGGATGTGGTTCGCGCCAAGTCGATGTTCGACAAGGTCATGATTCCGATCGTCGGTATAATCGAGAACATGAGCTATTTTGTCTGCGACGGGTGCAGCAAAAAGCATGAAATTTTTTCCCGCGGCGGCGCCCAGCGGGCGGCGGAGCGATTCAGCCTCCCTTATCTGGGGGAGATTCCTATCGACTCCGCTCTGCGGGAGGGGGGCGATAAAGGCGTGCCGATTCTCGTCAAAGATCCTAACTCAGAAGTCAGTCGGAGTTTTCTGGAAATCGCAGCCAAGTTGGCCGGTCAACTGTCGATCGCGTCGGAACGTGTCAAACGCGCGCCGGGTTTGAAGATCGTGTCGAGCTAATGTGGGGAGTCTGGTATCGGAGTCCCGTAGCAATCGTAAGGAGAAAAATATGGTCACGAAGGAACAAGTCTACGAAGCGCTGCAAAGCTGCTATGACCCGGAAATCCCCGTCAACATCGTCGATCTGGGGCTAGTCTATGATGTTCAGGTCAGCGAAGACACCGTGGCGGTCAAAATGACACTCACGGCGCCAGGTTGCGGCATGGGAACTTTCATTGCCAACGACGCGCGGCAAAAGATTCTCGCGCTGGAGGATGTCGTGGATGCCAGCGTCGACCTGGTTTGGGATCCTCCTTGGGACCCCAGTAAGATGAGCGAAGAAGCCCGCCAGAAATTGGGCATCGGCTAATTCCGTATGGCTTATCACAAGCGATATGAAGCCGGAACCATGACAGTGCCAGGTAACCGAAAAAACCAGTTGGGATGCCAATAATTTACCTTTTATAAATTGTACCGTTTCGTCATCCAGTCTTTCTTTTCGCGCTAATCGCAAGTCCGTCCCGGCACGCAAATTTTGTGTGTGGATCTGTCCAGGGATAGAGATTCGGTCCCGACGGGGACCGGTTTAAGTTATATCCAGAACCTTGCCATCGATCCGGAGCGAAGATTCTGCGGGTCGTTTGGCGGGGGGCCTTGACAGCGTCGCCGAAAAACTTTCAACTACGGCGATGCACGAACAACCTAGGCTAAGGCCCATTGAAGCTTTCCCCGTGCAGCACCAGGGAAGGATCATCATCTATCTCAAAGACCCGTTGCATTTTGCCGCCCCCTTGGGGATTTCCCCAGTGGGCTATTTTATTTTGTCTCATTTCGACGGCGAGCATTCTTTCATCGAGATCCAAGAGGCCTATACCCGTCAATTCGGCACGTTGCTCATGAGCGAGGAGCTGACACAATTTGTCGAAATGCTCGATCACCACTATTACCTTTACAGCGAGAGGTTTTTTGATCACCAAAAGGCCGTAGTCGAAGAGTTTCGTCGTCTTCCGACCCGAGCGCCGAGCCATGTGGGAGGCGTATACAAGGAGAAAGCGGAGGCATTGAAGGCGCAGCTCGAAGGCTATTTTCATCACCCCGAGGGTCCTGGGCTGCCCTCCGCTGAACATACCACGCCACCGCCCAAAGCGATTGTCGCACCCCATATCGATTTTCATCGCGGCGGACCCGGCTATGCCTGGGCGTACAAGACATTAACTGAAAGCGACGGCGCCGATCTTTTTATCCTGCTTGGAACCTCTCATTGCAGCGGTCAAAATCCATTTGTTTTAACCTTGAAGGATTTCGAGACGCCGCTCGGGACGGTGGAGACCGACCGGGAGTTTGTGGGGTGCCTCCAAGATGTATGCGAGGAGGATTTGTTCGCCGACGAGTATCTGCATCGGGGCGAACACTCACTTGAGTTCCAGGTGGTGTTTCTTAAGTATGTCGCGCGAAAGCGCGCGGAACTGCGTGGCGAGCGGGAAAAGCCGTTTAAGATCGTACCGATTCTTGTTTCATCGTTCCACTCAATGGTGCGCAACAGGACGCTCCCGGAAAAAAGTTTCCCCGTGGAGACGTTTTTACGCGGCCTGCGGCAGTTGGTCACGAAAGAGACCAGGCAAATTTGTTACGTTGCGGGGGTCGATCTGGCCCATGTGGGGCGGCAGTTCGGCGATCGCGAGCCCATTACGGATGAGTTTCTCAACTGGCTTGAGGCGGAAGACCGACGCCTCATAGAGAGGCTGGCAGCGCTCGATGCGCCGGGATTTTTCGCTGAAGTGGCGAAGGATCAGGATCGGAGAAGAATCTGCGGATTTGCGCCCCTATATTCTCTCATTCATCTCCTGAGCGGCGGCCAGGGAAAACATCTCAAGTACAGCCAAGCGTTTACACCTGAAACAGCCTCGGCCGTGACGTTCACGAGTATGCTCTTCGAGTAAAAGACCTGACCATTGCACTCGCCATTTCTAATTCTAGATAGATCCAATAGGAAGAAAAGCCTAGCTTGAGAATGGAAGCAAGGCGTCGATCCATAGCGCATCGCTTTTTTCCCCATAACCGCTTCGCCGCCCGCTAGCCCTGATTATTCATCGTGACAGCCATCGAGGGGCGCGCTTCGAAAAGTGAAGGCATAGAAATGAACTGCTTCAATGCCGTGTTGGGTGCTTGGCTCGACGTCGGTAATTCCCCAGCGCGTTTGCTCCACAAGTTCGGTTCGCAGACTGCTCCAAGCCACATGCCTGTTACTTTCGCTCTGGAGGGCTCGCCCCTCGATGGCACACTGCCGGACGTTTCCCTCTGAGCATGAATAGCCCGGGCTGGCCCCGTAGATCATTCGGCGGTCTGAAATGAGGAGGACCCCATATTCCAACCGAAGCACATCGCCCACCCACTCATCGCTGTTGACGCGGGTTACCTTCAAATATTATAGAAGCGGGTTGGTGCACAAATCGAAGTTTTTCAGTTGCCGCTTTGCAGCCGGTAACTAACGTTTGCATTTGGAGGATCCTCTCCGTGGCTGAAGTCATTTATCCGCCCCGCCCCCGGGGCCGAATAAATCCTGCCAGTCTTTCTCTCTACGAGCTCACTGGAGATTGGGTGGCGCAGCGAAAGTTCGGTGACACTCGGACTCTGCTACATATTGAACCGGGTTTGGTGGTGTCGGCGTGGAGCAGGCGCAGGGGGAGCCTTGAGCCCTTGGCGCTACCCGAGGGCGTACAAAAGGAAATCCGGGAAAACCTTCGTTCGGATGGCAATCTGGAGTATTGGATAGACGGTGGCGTGATGAACGGTCACAAGGACGTTGGTTGTCACATGGTATTTTGGGATGTATTGCAAGCGGGCCGCTATTTCTACTTAGGCCCCGATCAGATGACCCGCCTAAAAATGTTGGCCGACATTTGTGGCAACCCCGCGCAAGTTGATACCAATGGGATTGCTCTGTTGATTAGCCAGCATCTCTGTATGGCGGAAACATTTGAGAGAAATTTCGTGAAGCGCTTTGAGGAAGCCTACAATGATGATCGATTGGAGGGCTTGGTGCTGCGTCGCAAGAGTTCCACCCTGGACAACCCCGGCAAGGGCTACTACGAAGTCAACTGGCTCATGCGCTGTCGCAAACCGACTAGCGGGTTTACCAAACACATGGCCGCCTTGGCGGGGGCGACGGGAAATCTCCTCTTACGATTAAAGCCCCAGAGAGCACGACATGAAACAATCGGGGATTTTTCATTCGGCGATCCAACGCCTCACCTTGAGAAAGTCTGCATCGAGAGGTTGGCGCCGCTCCAGAGATCGAACATCACGTAAGCTCCGAGCGAGAGGCCAATCACCAAAGTAGCGCCCACGGCCCATCTGAGAAAAGGACCGGGAGCCGACACCGACGGCGTTTTGGCACCGGCGAAGTAAATGATGAATGCACCCAAAATCGTCGGCCACAACCATCTCATCCTACCCGGTAGTTCGTCCCCTAGGTGAACGATTGAAACAACCGTCAACATGTAGAAATAAGACGCTAGCATGTACCGGATATGACGGCGGAGTAACACTTCCCTGGGCTTGAATCCCCAACGCAGCTCCCGCACCTCCAAGACACAGAGCAACAATCCCATGGCGGCAAAGACGCGCATCGGAGTGTCCTTCCAAAGCGCCACGGCCGACAGAGCGAGCATGCTGACGAACAGGAGCGCGCTAAGAGCGTAATCCAGGCGAGTGGGACCCAGCTCCGTTGCGGAGCGATACAGCCGCACCGCGCGATAGCCGTAAACGACCATGGAGAAGCCAAAAAAATTAAACGTTACATTCCGCGCGAACCCCCAGGTGAGCCAATCGTGGCGGGTTAACGTCAAAAAGGTGCCGGTGCAGTAAAGAAAGATCATCAGAAAAAAATATAATTTCCCCCATCGCCGGTGTACGCTGGACGTGGCGAATGCTAGAAGCGCGGCCGGCCCGATGATAAAGGCGGTGGGGTAACCGACCAGCCGATGAATCCACTCGATGATATGTTGGGTCTGTTCCAAGGTCTGGCCAGATCAATTAAAGCTGTTGAACTTCGGCGGCGATTTTCGACGTCGCGTTTGTTTAAAATTCTCCGTCAGCTTATAGCAAAACCGGTAACGGTTTTGAAAGCGGCGCATGATTCCGTTCAAACAGCCGAGTTGACATGAGAGCGGTCCATCGGATACTTCCAAGAGCAGAAGTGTGCTTTCAAACTCGTCCTAAGGCTGGATTTGCCGTTGCCAAGCGTACAACGAGCCAGTGATGAGCGGCAAGAACCAACTAGTTAATTGCGGCCTTCATCTATTTGGCCTGGCCGGATTGGCCATCGCGTCGCCGGCGTATTATTTGCTGCTGCGCTATTCGGCAATTTTTGTTGCTCATCAAGTTTCTTCCACGGACCTCATTCTCTTAACTTTGACGCTACTTTTGCTTCCGGCTATGGTCGCGTGGGGCCTGGAGCTCGCGGTGTTCCCGATATCGTCTCGCGTGCATAAGGTTCTGCACTTTATCTTCGTTGCATCCCTTATCGCGTTGCTTTTTCTTCCGGTATTAAAAAAAATCCCATACTTCCCCTTAACGGCAATCTTACTGTCGGCGTCGGCTCTGGGGTGCGTATTTTGTATGCTGTATTTCCGCTTTTGGCTTGCTCATCCGATGACGAACTTCCTAGGTCTCGTTCCCCTTTTCGTCACGGTGCTTTTTGTATTCGCTCATCCCGTTCGCGGGATTTGGTTGGAAGACTCGGCCCAGATAGAGACAGTAGGCTCGCCAAAGAATCCGCATCCGATTATCATGGTTCTTTTTGATGACTTCCCGCTGACGTCGCTTTTGAACGAGCATCGAAAAATCGATTCGGAGAGATATCCTTCCTTTGCCGCTCTTGCTGAAAACGCCACATGGTTTCGCAATGCGACAACCGTACACGACCGAACGCTGGCGGCCTTACCCGCCATTCTCACCGGACGCTACTCGGAACGGCGCTCGCCCGTACCGGTTGTGAGTGATTATCCGCGTAATCTCTTCACCCTGCTGCAGCCGACCTACCGGATGAACGTGCATGAGCCAGTGACTAGGCTTTATATCGATCGAGGCGATATTGGAAAACCTCGAAAGAACCATGAGACAAAGGGCCTGGCGGCGCTTTTTTCTGATTTATCCATACTTTACCTGCGCCATATCCTACCCAAGCGAATCACGGCTCGCTGGCCACAGCTTTGGGATATATGGGATGAGTTTGGGGAAGACTTCTTTAGCGGCGGGGGAACCAAACCCGTGTCCCCCAAGGATAGATTTCACGATTTTGTGGAATCCATTGGGCCGTGCCCTAGTCACTGCATCCATTTCATTCACGCCCTTGTACCACATCCACCTTGGCGATATCTGCCATCCGGCAAGGGTTATGACGCCGACACCGACTTCGGAAATAAACGGCCCGCTTCGGGTGATGAGGAATGGTGGGCGATTCATCGGCAGCAGCGCCATTTGCTGCAAGTCGAATTTACCGATCGCCTGCTCGGAGTGCTCATGACTAGACTGAAACTCCTCGGGATTTATGATCGCTCTCTTCTTATCGTGATTTCGGACCATGGCAGAGGGTTTTGGCCTGATGATAATAATCGCAACATCCGAGCCTCCAAGTATCCACAGGATATTCTGAGCATCCCCTTTTTGATCAAGGCGCCATTTCAGCAAAAGGGGTTCGTGGACGACCGTAACGCTGAGACCATCGATGCGCTTCCCACGATCATCGACCTGCTCGGATTAACGACACGCTGGCCGTTTGACGGCTGTTCTTTGGTCTCCAAAACCTGTCTCGAGCGACCGCAAAAAAAGGCCATCTCGGGAGGGAAAGCGATGGTTTTCCCCCCGAACGTTTTTGCACAAAGCGAGAGTTTAAAGCGAAAAATCGCACTATTTGGATCAGGGGCAAACCGAGCAGGCCTTTTCGCCGCCGCCGGATATCGCCATCTTCTAGGGCGCAAGATCGCTGAACTGAACGCGAGCGAATCTGATCCATCTATGGCTCTCACCTTGATGGCGCCATTAAACATGAAGGCAACCGACGATTTTGCGCCGGCGCGCGTCACGGCTTTGCTGCATTTTTCGCGAAAGTTTCAGAAGACGCCGTATATCGCGGTTTCAGTGAACGCAATCATTCGCGCCGTGGCTCCCGTTGCCCCCGACAGGGTATCCAGATCAATTCTTTCAACCATGTTGCCCGAAGAGGTTTTGGACAGGGGTCACAACGAATTGGGATTTTTCTTGATTGAGGGCGACCCGGTAAATCCCCGACTTGTCCAGTTGGCGGTGCGATAGCGTGCTCTTTAAGCACTCTTCCGATCTCGCCGAGGCCTCCGGTAAAACGATTTTTCTTCTTTCCGCTATGATCTTTCTCGCACAGTCCATGGGCGTTTGCTCAATGGGTTATGTTTTCCATTCATTCGGCGTCAAACGCGGTCTAGGCTGAGGCCAATTGCCGCGTCCCCATCGATGCGGGTCACCTTCATTGGACTCCAGTCGGCCCCGACTAAGATCCAATTGTCCGTTGAGATAAGATTTAGCAAATTACGGACAGGGCGTCCGAGGCGAGCAAGGAACTGATTGTAAAGGAGGAAGCAAGATGGAGATTCATGATATCGAGTTGGAGCGGCTCAGTTTTTGGCAGCTTGTCTTTTTCCGTAGCAAAGCGAACGGGGCGCCCTACGAAGGCGACCAACTGCCCCGCAGCGAGTGGGAATGGCCAAAGGATACCTATTTTCGACGGCGACTTCTGTCTTGCGGCCTAGCAACAAGTCCGCAACAAGCTTGACTCGATCTCGACGGATGCATCTATCCAATTCACTCGATTAGTCTCCATTAATAGCGCAAAGGCCAAGCCGCAATACACCCCCGGAGTTTCCGCCCGTTGGAGAACAAACCCGAGCGTCGGGGTTTCCTTATTGCATGCTCGTACCGCCGTCAACGCTGATGGACTGGCCAGTCATGAAGTCACTGTCGTCGGAAGCTAAAAAGATCACCGTTCCGACCAAATCGCTCGGATATTGGTCGCGTTGAAAACAGCGCCGTTTGCGGCGGTCCGCCAGTTGCTCCGGGGTCATGACACCTTCCTGATTGGAGCCCGAGATTGTCAGGCCCGGCATGATGGAGTTGACGCAGATGTTGTCGTTGCCTACCTCGCGCGCCAGGGCGCGGGTGAATCCGATGACGCCAGCTTTGGAAGAAACATAATGAAGAAATAAAGGCGTCCCTCCCAAGACGGTCCCGGAAGAGATGTTAATGATTTTTCCCTTGCTTTGCCGCTTCATGGCGGGATAGACCGCCTTGACGCAAAGAAACAGGCCCTTGACATTGACAGCCATCACTCGGTCCCACTCATCCGGATCAATTTCCATAAAATTCTTTTTCTTGAGCGCCGAGTATAGGCCCGCGTTGTTCACGAGTATGTCAATGCGGCCGTACGCACTAAGCGCCGCTTGGGCCATGGCCTCAGTTTTCTCTACGGAGGTCACGTCGACGGAGACGGGCATCGCCTCGCCGCCGGATTGTTTGATGTCCGCCGCTACTTTTTTGGCCTCCGCTTCCTGAATGTCGGCGACCACGACTTTGGCGCCTTCCTTGGCCAAAGCATGAGCGTACGCTTTGCCGATACCGACACCGCCGCCGGTGACGATTGCTACTTTGTCTTTTAGGCGCATTGTAGTTCTCCTTCTAATCTACACCCCATTTGTCTATCCCAACGCCGGGTTGATCAAAGCCTTGGTCGGAAACAGCTCGGGGATCTCGCCGCCGACAGCGCGGATACATTTCTCCGTCTCCTTTAACGGAAAGATGTGGCTCACCATTTCCTCTACCGGGAACTTGGTCTCTTCGATAATCCGTAGCGCCGCCTCGGTGGCGTCGTTATCGGCTGTGAAACAGCCCTGTAACTTAATTTCTCCCCAGACGAGTTTATCCATGAGCATCGGGGTTACGGTCGCGTCCCCGGTCAAACCGGCCAACACCATTGTGGCTTGACGATGCAAGCAATCCAGCGAGGTCAGGACCGCGTTGGGATTCCCCGAGACGTCGACAACCACATCACACATCTCGCCGTCGGTTTCCTTGCGGACGACGTCGACCACATTTTCTACCTCAACATTGATCGTGCGGTGGGCGCCAAACTTTTTCGCGAGCTCCAATCGAGGCTTGTCGCGTCCGATTCCCGTGATAAATATTTTGGCGGCACCGGCGTGGCGCGCTGCGAAGGTACACGAGAGCCCTTGTTGGCCGGGACCTTGTATTAATACATAGTCCCCCAGTTTGACACCTCCGCGGCGAATGGCCCATTGAAAGCCGTTGGCCATTACAGAGCCGATGAGCGCTGCGGCTTCCGCCGGTAGCGAGTCGCTAATCTTTGTTGCGAGCACATCGGGGGCGAGGTAAATGTAATCGGCAAAACCACCGAACAAATGCGGCGGTTGGTCGCATTGGGTGCGGCCCCCGTAGTTCGTGCGCTTCTTGCAAAAGCGCTGGTTGTTGCGCCGGCAATCGGCGCAACGACCGCAACCGATGGCCCCTTTCAGAATGATTCGATCGCCTTCTTTCACATGGTGAATTGCTTTGGCATTACTGCCAAGTTTTTCAACGCGACCGAGAATCTCATGTCCGAGAATGATCGGATACGGTACCTTGAGTTTGCCGTGGAGGTACTTGACGTCGGTTCCGCAAACCCCTCCCATCTCGACTTTGACAAGGCCGCCATTGGGTGGAATGTCCGGGATGGGGTACTCACGGATCTCGAGTTTGTCGGGTCCTAGCAGCGTCGCTCCTCGCGCGGTCGTCATAACATCTCCTTTGGTCTTAACCTCAAACTTCCGGCCTGGAATGCTGCATGCAGCCTACCTTGAGCGCGACGTGAGATCCTTCGCTATCCCGCCAGGATGATCCAAGGCACAGGGTTGCTATGACAACACCACCGGGCTTTTTTGCCACGAGCGGACAACCTCATTTTTCGTTCGGCCATTTGCTTTGCAGTTTATCGCGGAAGCCGTCGCCATCGATTTCTGTGATCCACTGCTCGTCCTGTTCACCCCTATACTGCCGAACGGTTGGCGAATCAAGTTCATGAAGGGCGTGCCTGCGAGGATGAAAGGAGAAGCCATTTTAGCGCAAGCGACAGCGCAGCGCGTTGCTAGCCCTTGCTTAGGGCGAGACCTAAAAACATTACGATGGGGCCGAGGGTCGCGTTGATTTTTAGCAGCCTGAACCACCCTAACCAATAGGCGCGCAACGGCTCAGGCCAGGCAGGAGCGTCGGCGCTGGCGGAGGCCGTCAGAGCAGCAATTTGCGGCCCATATTTTAAGACTTGAATGGCATGGTGTACCACCATAACTCCGAAGATTAGCAGTTTGAGTGAGAGCAGAATCATGTAATTACTTTCAAGATGCGCGCCGGTGGCTTGGCTGCGGAGAAATAAATTGAACATACCGGTAAACAGTAATAACACGATGCCCGTCCAGGCGACGCCCTCCAGCACTATTCTTCCCCCATTCAACGCTGCGATGCCTGGGCCTGCTCGCAGATCACGGACAGCGGGGCCGAAAACAATAAGAAAAAACACGAGGCCGCCCAGCCACAAAGCCAGCGCGATCATATGAAGCGAGATGCTGAGTGTGTGCCAAAAGGCCATGAGAGCAACTAAAGAATGCGCGGCAGCGAACTCTTTACCATTGACAAAAAACTTTTGCAATATTGCCGGTTTTACGCTTGAAATGACCTAGGAGCTATGTTAGCAAGAGTGAAGTTCGCATTCACGCCCGAAAAATCAAAAACAAGGATGGCTGTTAGATGCTGAGCTGGTTGCCCGAGGACGTCTCCACGGTAGGTGGAGAAATCGATTCATTATTTTACCTAATTTACTACATCACTGCTGCAACTTTTATTATTGTTACAGTGTTGATGATTGTATTTCTGGTGATGTACCGCGAACAGCCCGGTCGCCGGGCCACTTACAGTCACGGCAATACCACACTGGAAATTATTTGGACTATCGTTCCCGCGGCAATTCTCATCGTTCTTTCCTTTATGAGCGTGTCCACTTGGGCAAAAATCAAGCAACATGTACCGGACACCGACTTTGAGATTCACGTCACCGCAAAACAGTTCAACTGGGAGGTGGTCTACCCTGGCGCGGACGGTAAATTTGGCACGACGGATGACATCAAGTTCGACAACGACATGCATGTGCCAGTGAACAAGGTGGTGCGCTTGCATCTCACGGCCAGCGACGTCATTCACAGTTTTTTTATTCCCAACCTGCGCTTCAAGCAGGATGCGGTTCCGGGCCGCACCATCCCTGCGTGGTTCGAAGCGACCAAGCCGGGGAGATACGAACTGCCCTGCGCCGAGCTCTGCGGCTTCGGTCATTCCGGAATGAAAGGGTGGCTCTATGTTCACACCCCTGAAGATTATCTAAAATGGGCGGCTGAAAATTTGGCGCTCAAACAGTAAACATTTCATTCGGTTCTGAGATTTTCCGAGCAAGACGACGGAGGAACTAAGAGATGAGCGATGCAGTAGCGGCTGGCGCGGCGCATGGTCACCATGAGGAACTCGGATTCTGGCGCACTTACGTTTTTTCCACCGATCACAAGATGATCGGCCGACAGTTTCTCTTCCTGGGAGTTTTTATGCTCCTCATCGGAGGGATGCTGGCGATGATGATGCGCTGGCAGTTGGCCTGGCCAGAGTCGGCCGTTCCGGGGTTTAGCTGGATTCCTGAGCCGTACATGTACGAGGGCATAATCCCGCCGAACACCTATAACGCGCTTTTTACGATGCATGCGACCATCATGATCTTCTTTGTCGTCATGCCGATCATGGTGGGTTGCTTCGGTAATTTTTTGATTCCATTGATGGTTGGGACTCGCGACATGGCCTTCCCGAAGTTGAACATGCTCTCCTTCTGGGTAGGAGCGGTTTCCGGCGTGGTGATGCTCGCAAGTTTTTTTGTCCCTGGCGGCCCGGCCGCCTCAGGGTGGACGGGTTACGCAACTCTTTCGGCAAAGGCCTCCTATACCGGCGTAGGTTTAGGTCAAGACTTGTGGATCATCAGCCTGCTTATCCTCAGCGCTTCGTCGCTGATGGGTTCTATCAATTACATCACGACCATCGTCAACATGAGAGCGCCGGGCATGACCTATTTCCGCATGCCGCTAACCGTTTGGTCGCTTTTTATTACCGCCATCTTGTTGCTTCTGGCACTGCCGGTTTTGACGGCCGCCTTGGCAATGTTGTTGTTTGATCGCACTCTAGGTACCAGTTTTTTCCTCCCTGAAGGAGGCGGCGAGGCCCTGCTCTGGCAACATATGTTCTGGTTTTTCGGCCATCCTGAAGTTTACGTTCTGGTGCTGCCGGCGATGGGTGTGACCTCCGACTTGCTTTCGACTTTTTCCCGCAAGCCGATTTTCGGCTATCACGCCATGGCGTTTTCCATGATCGCGATCGCCTTTTTATCCTGGATCGTCTGGGGCCATCATATGTTTATGAGCGGCATGAACCCTCTTTTGGGGACGGCTTTTATGATGACGACCATGGTGATTGCCGTGCCGTCGGCGATCAAAACATTTAATTGGTTGGGAACTCTGTGGGGCGGCTCAATCCGTTTCACCTCGCCTATGCTGTTTGCCCTGGGATTCGTGTCGAATTTCGTCATTGGCGGTCTGAGCGGCGTTTTTATGGCCTCCACGCCGGTGGATATATTTATTCACGACACCTATTACATCGTCGCTCATTTCCATTACGTCGTGGCGGGTATTATTTTTGCACTGTTCGCTGCCATCTATTACTGGTTTCCCAAGATGTTCGGCCGCATGATGAATGAGCCGCTTGGGAAGATTCATTTTGTACTCACCTATATCTTTTTTAACGGTGCTTTTTTTCCAATGCATTTTCTCGGCGTCGGCGGTCATATGCGGCGAATATACAATCCAATGCAGTATGAATTTATCCAGCCCATGCAAGACTGGAATGTATTTATAACCGTCAGCGCATTTATTCTAGGTGTTAGCCAGATAATTTTCTTATACAATTTTTTCTCGAGCCTTTTTGCGGGAAAGAAAGCGGAAAAAAATCCCTGGCAAGCCAACACGCTGGAATGGATCGCGCCGTCGCCGCCGCCCCATGGGAACTTCGATGCCATCCCGGTGGTTTACCGCGGCCCCTATGAGTACAGTTCGCCTGAACTCCAAGAGGATTGGCTGCCGCAGGACAAAAATCTCGGATCCGGAACCGCGGCCAGAGCGCATTAGGTTCGAGATGAAGCTCAAAAACGGTTCAAGGGTTCAAGCGTTCGAGGGTTCAGTGGCTCAAGAGGCATTGTCTTCCAGTCCCTTAAACCTTAAACCGTTGATCGCTGCAACGCGGTCTGTTTCGGAGAGCGTTTGGCCTCATCGGCTCGCCGTCGTTCTTGCCTGCGCAACGTTTCATTTGCTTTTTATCGGTGGCCTCGTCACCAGTAAAGGAGCGGGTCTCGCTGTTCCGGATTGGCCGACCACCTTCGGCTACAACATGTTTCTCTACCCTTGGTCAAAGATGGTAGGCGATATTTTCTACGAGCATAGCCACCGTCTGGCGGCGTCACTGGTGGGGCTCTTGACCATCGGGTTGACGTTGTCGTTGTGGTTTCAAGAGCAGCGTAAATGGTTGCGATGGATTGGCCTCGTGACGCTGTTTTTCGTGATTCTCCAAGGCGTAATCGGCGGACTGCGAGTGGTTTTGCTGCAACAGACGCTGGCGATTGTCCATGCCGGTATGGCCCAAGCTTTTTTTGCTCTCACGGTGAGCCTGGCGCTTTTTACCTCCGCGGAATGGAGCGAGCCCTGCGAAGAACAAGCACCGACCGCTAGAGGCGGACTTTGGCGCCTTTGCGCCATCACCACGGGGCTGATTTATGCGCAGGTGATTTTCGGCGCCGTGCTGCGTCACACCGGGGAAAGGCTCGATGCGCATCTGCTGTTGGCCGCACTGGTTTCCCTTCACGTCATCTTCTTAATCATGAGGATCATGCGATTTCATTCGACGCAGCCCCGGCTTGCGCGCCCGGCTTGCTGGCTCGGGGTTCTCTTATTGATGCAACTCGTCCTGGGGTTGGGCTCTTACCTTGGAAAATACACGATTCTTCCCGGACTGCCGCTTGGGGCCGTGGTGGGTTTAACCACGACCCATCTAGTTGTCGGGGCGCTGATGCTGGTGAGCAGTCTATTGTTAGCGCTGCGAACCTATCGTTCTTCGACCTCTACGAAGGCGGCGGTGAAACAGGAAATGATGCTGGAGTCATCTTGTCTATGAACTCGAGCACCGAAATCGTCGAATTGACGGCGGCGAGCGTACTGCGCCGCGTGGCGGATTTTTGTGAACTCGCCAAACCGCGCGTTGTTCTGATGGTATTGATCACCGCCTTCGTAGGATTTTTCGTCGCGTCGGAAAACGTACCGAATTATCTCTTGCTTGTGCAGTTGCTTTTTGGCACTGCACTGGCCGCCTGCGGAACCCTTGCCCTTAACCAATACATGGAGCGAGACACGGATGCGATAATGGATCGAACGAGACATCGTCCATTACCCGATGGGCGCGTGCAGAGCGGTGAAGCGCTGTGGTTCGGCCTTCTCACCACGTTGGCGGGCCTCGCCTACCTGGCGCTCGCCGTCAATCTCATCAGCGCCTGGGTCACGGCCATCATCACTATCAGTTACTTGCTTTTTTATACGCCAATGAAGCGGCGCAGCTCTCTGTGCATTTTAGTCGGCGCTATTCCCGGCGCCTTGCCGCCGGTGATTGGCTGGGTGGCTGCGCGAGGTACCTTGGACCTGGATGCGTGGGTGCTGTTCGCTATCTTATTTCTTTGGCAGGTACCGCACACCCTAGCCATTGCCCGGCTATACCGCGACGATTACGCCAAAGCCGGCATTCAATTTCTCCCGGTTATCGAGCCCGACGGCGAGAGCACGAATCGTCAGATAATCAGCCATTCGGCCGCATTGCTCGCGGTCAGCCTTCTGCCGACTTTGCTCGGCCTCGCCGGCGGGGTTTATTTCGTCGTGGCATTTATTCTCGGCGTTGCCTTTCTGGCGAGCGGGGTGAGGGTGGCCATGAGCTCTACGGCTGGAAGCGCGCGTCGTCTGCTCTTCGCCTCGTTAATCTATCTGCCGCTTTTGCTGCTCGTGATGGCGTTGGATCGCGTGCCGTTGTGAAGGCGAGTCTGATGGACAAGGCGGAGAGCAAAGATTACAAAAGCCGTCGTTTCGGGTTGGCCTTGGCTGTATTGGCCGCGGTGTATATCGCTGCGGTGATCGTGTTTATCGTCGTGTATTGAAGCGTTGTGGAGAGAGATGGTCAAAAGTTCCACCGCATATCGTCTCGATGAGCCTGAGTTGGCGCCGCAAACATCGCAGCTACAGTTTGGTGGCGGCGAGCCGCCAAATCCTCCGCTTAATGCCAACTTGCCCGTGATCAGCAACGAGCGGTTGGCGGTGATGATGTTTCTCGGCGCGGAGGCGATGTTTTTCGCTGGATTGATCGGCGCTTTTCTGGTCTTTCGACTCGGCAGCGCGGTCTGGCCGCCGCCGTTTCAGCCGCGACTACCCGTGGGCGTAACCGGGTTCAATACCCTAATTCTACTGGCGAGCGCTTTCACTATGCGCGCGGGCCTCAAGGCTATCGGCTGCGGTGAAACGAAACGGTTGATTCGTATATTAGGGATGACTGCCGCTCTCGGTGGAATCTTTCTCGCCATACAGGGCTACGAGTGGATTCGTCTTATCCATTTTGGCTTGACCGTTTCAAGCAGCGTCTATGGCGGCTTGTTCTACACTTTGATTGGCTTTCACGCTGTACATGTTTTGGGCGCATTGATTTGGCTTGCGGTGGTGCTCGTAAAGGCACGACGCGGCCATTTTACAACAAGTAGCCATACGGGTCTTTTGACCTGTGGCATGTATTGGACATTTGTCGTGGGTTTATGGCCGGTTCTGTATGCTCTAGTTTATCTCTATTGAGAATGATTATTTGACTGTGCATTGTTGATAATATATTTTTCGGATGCTCGGTATATGAACCGCCGATATTCTCTGACGCTTATTGGATTCTCGGCTGTGCTGTTGGCTCCCGCCGTGGCGACAGCTTGCGCTGTTTGCTTGACCGGTGGTGCAGATGGCTCGGTTGCCGACGCCTTTAATGGAAGCGTTCTGTTTCTCATGGCGGCGCCTTACTTGGTCGTGGGCGCCATCGTGGGCTGGCTGGTTTACGCCCACCGGCGCGCCGTAGCGAAACGAAAGCAATACACTGGGCCTGATGTGCGTTTAGTCTGGAATCATAAGGAGACTGGAAGATGAGTGATGTAGCTGCCGTGCATGCGGGGGCGGAGCCTGCAGAATCTCCCCTGACGCCTGAAAGCTGGGGCAAACTTGGGATGTGGCTTTTTCTCGCCGGGGACGCCATGTCCTTCGGTTGCTTGATCGTCGGCTACGGCATATTGCGCCATGCGAGCAAGAGTTGGCCGGTCCCGGCCGAGGTGCTGGGCATAAACTTGACGGCCTTCATGACTTTCTTGTTGATCGTGAGCAGTGTCTGGATGGTACTTTCTTTGTCGGCTGTACAAAAAGGCGATATGGCCAGGTTCAAAAAATTTCTTGGACTGACAATCCTTGGTGGGCTGGTGTTCCTGGGGTGCCAGGCCTACGAGTGGACCCATTTGATCACCGACATCTTACCGCGCCACAACCTGTCGTTCACCAAGGATCTGTTCGCGACCACATTTTTTGTTCTTACCGGATTTCACGGTATGCATGTAACGGGTGGCGTCATATATAATACTTGCGTTCTAGCCGCCGTGTCGCGCGGTCGTTATGAAGCGAAACACGTGGAAATCGCTGGCCTGTACTGGCACTTTGTTGACCTGGTCTGGATCTTGATCTTTACATTCGTTTACTTGCTCTAGAGAAAATGATAGGAGCCGTTCGATGAGCGCAACAACGCATGAAGAACCGAATTACATGGGTGTGTTCTGGTGGCTGCTGGTATTAACCATTCTTGAAGTTGGCGTCATTTACGTGCCCATGGCCAAATTGGCGATCGCCGTCCTTCTTATCGTGATGGCCGTCACCAAAGCTGCCCTGGTCGCGCTTTATTTTATGCATCTAAAATTTGAGTCGAAAACTTTAGGCCTTATTGCCTTGAGTCCTTTTGTACTCTGTGTATTTCTTATCTTGATGCTCATGCCGGACATTTTTCCCCGTTGATTTCATTCTCTCAACTGCCGACTTTGAACGCGGCTCTGAACTGTCTCAGCGCCGTTTTTCTTATTGCCGGCTACTACTTCGTTCGATCAAAAAGAATCCGCCTGCACCGGGCCTGTATGCTTGCTACGTGCGGGTGTTCGGTGCTGTTTTTGATTTCCTATCTCGTTTACCATTACCACGTTGGTGCCGTGGCTTTTAAAGGCCAGGGCTGGATTCGCGTTGTTTACTTTACAATTCTTCTGACTCACACGATTCTGGCGACAGCAGTGGTGCCCCTGGCCGCGATTACGCTGTTTCGCGCGCTCAGAGAAAAATTCGATGCCCACCGCCGCATCGCTCGGTGGACTTTTCCCGTGTGGCTTTATGTTTCGACCACCGGCGTGATTGTCTATTGGATGCTTTACTGGCTGGTTCCCTCGGCGTGAACCATGGCGCGGGGGAACCCCTCCGCTTTGCCAAATAGAGGAACGGATTCTTTATGAACCAGAGATCTTTCAATTTCACAGTGGGGGCGGTGTTTTTGTTGATCACGATTCTCCATGTGCTAAGGATTGTTCTCGGTTGGAGCGCGGTCATCGGCGGATGGGCGGTGCCGGAGTGGGCGAGCTGGGCGGCCATCGTGGTGGCGGGGTTTTTCGCTTATGAGGGCTTTAGATTGAGTAAAATGGCTCACCGGTGAAGTCAACTCGGAGCTGAGACTTTCACCCCACCCGTCAAATGCAATGTCAAGTCGACTTATGTTCGGACGATGAGATAGGACCCAACATCAAATGTTTCGTTGGGTTCAATTTGATCCCCGTATGGGTACGCTTGCATGGAACAGTGGACCCGACATCGATCCGGATGTGTTATACCAAGACTTGACACCGGCATGGATGGAATCGGAGCCAGGCGTTAGGGATGGCAAGCAAGTTATATACTTTCTATCGGCGGGTGCCGAGGATGGAGATCTGCTTTACTTCGTAATCTCCCCCCTTGTTGATGAAAGCGAATCCATCGAAGGACTCTGTATGAGCGCGGTCCGTGGTCCGTATGATTTCTTTATCATTCAAGAGTATGACCATTTCCCCGTCTGCGCCGCGACGCCACTCGATCATGTGTGGGTTGCCGTCTTCGAGAACACCCCCGAGATCGACACTTTCGATGACCGCCGAGCGGCGCGGGGCGATACGCAACAAACTGAGCGACGGCCGGTTTCCGGACTCATAGACAAGCCGGTAGCCAGCGCTGCGCTCCTCGCTGAAGTAGGGGCCAAACTCGAGACGGTTATTGGCATCATAGTCGCCGCGAGCTCTTAACTGAAGCTTCAGGGCAAAAGCGTTGCTGATGGCAAGCCGCGTGTAGATCTCGGCGTCGGAAGTCATAGATGTAGGAAGTTCCCGTCTTCCCTCTCGTTCTCTTCCTCCGGCAAAAATTCCTTCCAATAAATCCATGGCGGAATATTCGCCTCTGCGGTCCGCCGGACGACGGCCCTGGCGCGGCGCGTCATGGGCGGTTCTAAGACCGGCGCCCCGGGCCACCCAGAAGTCTCCATTGCGAACTATCCAAGAGGGGTTATGGCTAAAATCGCCATCGCGAAAGTCGTCGTGTAACAGCGATACCCTCCACGGCCAGTCGTAACGGCGCACCGTCTCACGGAGCTGCCGTACCAGCCAGGGATCGGAGCGGCGGTCTTTCTCCGCCGTCTGAATCAGTTCTTTCAGATGATCGACGAGTTCCAGGGTGCGTTTGTCGCCAGCCGGGTACGGATCGGTTTGCGCCCGGGACGGGAGCGCAAGAGCCCCCACTAACAAGATCGCAAAGCCAGACATAAGGCTTACGCGCAAGGTTTTGCTCATTTTAGTTTTTTCTTTTTGCATCATCATCGTCATCTCCTGAATAGGTATGGATGTTTATCCGGCTAAAGCTGCTGAGCGGGGCTCATCTGCAATTGCCTTTTGGGTGAACCCCTCCGTTGCCGAGTGAATCACTATCACGCAAGAGATATACCAGTGGTAAAGCGTGGTCCGTTGGGGAAGTTCTCGGCAATTCTGGAGAACATGGGGAGCGTTGGGCGGGTTGGATGGCCAAAGTTTGTCCATTCAAGGGAAGGTAAAATTTTCAATAAAGTGGTAATTTGACCGCGGGTATGCTGTGGTTGACAGCGGAAAAAGGTTCACGCTAAATAGAAGTTCAACGCAAGTTTGCTTTGTACAGCAGGCGACGGATAAAGCAGAGTGAAACGAATAGTGACACAATCGATTGGCATCGTTGGTTGCGGAGCGATTGGCCGGGCATTGGTTGAGGCGGTTGCCGACGGCAAACTTTCAGTGCGCATCGCAGGGGTATGTAGCCGTACAGAAAAAAACGCGCGCGAGTTCCTTTCGACGATCAAGAATCCTCCGCCCTATCTCGAACTTCGGAAATTAATCGCGGCCTCCGATCTCGTTGTCGAGGCGGCTGGTGGCTCGGTTGTCGTGAAATTATCAGAGGAGGTATTCGCTGCCGGCAAAGACCTCATGGTGATCAGCGTCGGAGGGTTGCTCGATCATCCGGAGATTTTGGATAAAGCCCGCCAAAGCGGATGCCGTTTGTATGTGCCCTCGGGCGCCATTGCCGGCCTGGATGGCATCAAATCGGCCTGTGTGGGAGAGATCACGCATGTGACGATGACGACACGCAAGCCACCCAACGGTCTGGATGGGGCGCCTTATCTGGTCCAGAAGAAGGTTTCGCTTGATGGCCTCAAAGAAGAAAAAGAGGTGTTCTCAGGCAGCGCTCGCGAGGCATGCAAAGGCTTTCCCGCCAATGTGAACGTATCGGCGGCCGTCAGCCTAGCGGGCATCGGGCCGGATAAAACCCGAATTCGCATACTGGCTGTTCCGGGGCTCACGCGCAACTGCCACGACATTGAAATAGAAGGTGAATTCGGTCGCCTGGAGGTTCATATCGAAAATGTTCCCAGTGAGAATCCCAAAACAGGAAAACTAACCGCGCTATCGATAATTCGCTCGGTGCAGGACGCCATCGATCCGGTGCGGATCGGGACGTAAACCACCTCCATGAAGAATACGGATCTCATTGTCGGCACGCTAGCACAAGCCGGTGTGCGTTGGGTTTTTGGCGTGCCCAGCGGCCCCGTTCTGCCCCTCATTGAATCGTTGCGTCAAAGTCCGATTCAGTTTGTCCTGAGCGCGAGTGAAACCTCGGCCGGTTTCATGGCATCGACGGTCGGATATTTAACCGGCACACCCGGCGTATGCGTGTCCACCGTCGGTCCGGGCGCGACCAATCTCACAACCGGCGTCGGTGCGGCCTGGCTGGATCGCGCGCCGGTGCTTGCTTTTACTTGCAATGTGGCCACGCCTTGGCTGGAGAGGCGCGTCCAGATGCGTATCGATCACCACGCGCTGTTCAAGCCCTTGACCAAGGCCACTCTTGCTCTGAGAGGCGCGAATCTGGGAGAAACCTTGTCTGAGGCGCTGCACAGCGCTACTCGCGAGCCACCGGGCCCGGTGCACCTCGATCTGCCGGAGGATGTCGCCCAGTCAAACGCCGTCGAAGCCGTCCGGGTGGCATCGCCAGCCACGCCGTTGGCCGATTTGTCCCAAGAAATTATCGATGTACTCTCGGCGGCACTCGCTAAGTCAGCGCGCCCCCTGCTTCTTACAGGTCTTACTTTCACGCGCTCGCGGACGGCGTCGAAACTGCTGGACTTCATTGCCCGCCAGAATATTCCCTTCGTTACGACCATGCACGCCAAGGGGTTTTTGCCGGAGAGCCATCCAAATTGGGCTGGAGTGATCGGACGGGCCAGACGCACGGATGTCAAGGCATTTACCGCAAAGGCGGATCTCATCATCGCAGTCGGCTACGATCCTATCGAGATCAACTACGAAGAATGGATCGGCCGGACTCCAATCATCCATATCAGCACCGAGAACGCGGAAGCGGGTGTGGGTTTGAATCTGCTTTGGAACAAAGCCTGCGATCTCGATGGGGCCATTGAGGGCATGGGCCGAGTTCAGCCGTTTGCCAACGCTTGGTCGCGGGAAGAATATCAGCAGCACCGGAGCTTATTGGAGCGCGCGCTCAGGCCAGACGGCTACCGCTTTGCAGTGCACGAAGCCCTGGATATCTTGCGCGAGAAACTTCCGCCCCAGGGTATCCTCGCTTACGACGTCGGCGCCCATACCCATCAAATCGCAACCCAGTGGCGCGCCGATCATCCGAAAACTTTGCTGGCAACCAACGGTTGGTCTTCGATGGGCTATGGCATGCCAGCGGCATATGCGGCGAAGCTCGTGGACCCGGAGCGTCCTGTGGTCGCGGTGGTGGGAGATGGCGGATTTCAGATGACGGCAGGGGAGTTAGCGCTTGCCAGGCGCCTTAATTTGGCGGTCCCGGTGCTGGTTCTGAACGATGGCTGGCTTGGTCTCATGAAAGTAAAGCAGGAGCGAAGGCGTTATCCGCTTTCCGCCGTCCATTTGGGGCCTCCCCCCGAGTCGCCGGCGCACTATTTTGGCGCTCCGTGCCGGGGGGTAAAATCGGCGGAGGATTTGGCTGCCGCGCTAGATTGGGCGTTTAAGTTGAAAGGCCCCAGTGTCGTTGAAGCCTTTGTCGACGTTGAATCCTATTCAACGACGGTTTTTGATTAAGCGCTTAGTTGCTGCATGATCGAACCCATAGCCAGGCGTAATCGCTTTCGTTGGACCATTCTGGCACTCATCAGCCTTTCCCATATCGTCGGGGCCACGGCACAGTACGGCATCAACACCCTAGCGCCTTTTTATCGAGACGAGCTCGGATTATCACGCGCCCAAGTCGGCCTTTTTTTTTCCGCCTTCTACCTTGCCATGACCGGCGCGTCCTTCGGCGCCGGCTGGTTGGCTGATCGATTGGGCGTGCGTCAGACGACATTAAAGGGGCATCTCTTCCTGGGCGGCTGTACGGTCGCGGCGGCGTTGGCACCGTCGTTCGCTTGGGCGTTTATCAGTTTTTTTCTCGCGGGCCTGGGCTACAGTTTTCTAAATCCCGCGTCCACCAAAGGGGTGATGCAGTGGTTTTACCGCGACGAGCGCGCAACGGCCATGGGCATCAAGCAGACCGGGGTTCCAGGAGGCGGCGTCGTAACGGCGATGCTCGCGCCACAGCTGGTTTGGCTCCTGGATTGGCGCGGCGCGTTGGCTGCCCTTGGCGCGATCAATTTTCTCTTCGGTTTCTTTTTTGTCGCGCTTTGGCGTGATCCCGTGAACGACTCGTCGAACGCGAATTTCCATGGCTCCGCCATAGCGGAGACTTCAGGGCCGTTGAAGCTCTGGAGCGTCTTCCCCATCAGTTGCGGCACGGCGATTTATCTTGTGGGTCAAATGGCATTGATCACCTATGTCCCACTCTACTTTAGAGATACCATGGGATTTACTCCCTACTGGGCGAGCCAGGCGTTGGCGCTTATTCAGGGCGGTGCGATGGTGGGGCGAATCGGCTGGGGCGTATTGAGCGACCGGTTTTTCGGCGGGCGGCGGAAGATTGTCCTCATCCTGATCGGTGCGCTATCGGCGGTTATCATTCTATCTTTGAGCTTTATGACGTCCGTCTCTTCCTACTATTTGCTACTGCCTATTCTATTTTTTTCCGGGGTTTGTCTGGTTGGGTATCAGGGCGTCTCTTATGCGCTCATCGGGGAGTTGGCTGGGAAAGACCGCACCGGCGCGGCGTTGGGGATGATGATTACCGTCAACGCAGCCTGCGCGACGCTGGGCACACCGACCTTCGGCTACCTCGTCGATCGAACCGAATCCTACACGATAGCGTGGCAACTGTTGGCGGGGATGCTCACACTAGGGGTTCTCGGAATGATAGTGCTAGTGAAGGAACCTCGGCGAGCGGCATAGCCATCTAAGGACCGTCTCTTTAATAACAATTTGAACTAGGAACAGCGCAGTGATAGCCTCGGGCCGGTAGAGGAAGAGTTGCGCCGATTCACGGTTGTGGAATAAACCGGGCGATGAACCCGAACACAGGAGCCTTTATGGCGCTTCCATCCGGTGCCGCGAGCTCACCAGTTGCCATCTCCCCATCAACCAATATTTCAGAGGTCTACCGCGAGGGCATCGTTGCCGGTATAATCGGGGCGGCGACGATCGCGATTTGGTTTTTTGTCATTGACACTTTTTATGGTCGTCCCTTTTACACACCCAGCGTTCTCGGCACCGCTCTTTTCCGCGGCGGCGTCGGGATCGATCAATTTAGAACCCTGCCCGTATCGTTTGACATGGTTCTGCTCTACACCTGGGTGCATGGCATGGTCTTCTGCGTCATGGGAGGCCTGGCTGCCAAACTCCTCGCCTTGGCCGAACAAAACCGCAACTTAGGATTCGGCGTGGTGCTTCTCTTTATCATTTTCGAGTTCGGTTTTTTTGTTGCTGCGTTCGTGTTTGCCGCGCCGCTGCTTCAGGCACTGACTTGGCCTACGGTCCTTGTTGGAAATTTTTTGGCGGCGGCGGCGATGGCGTATTATTTCTGGCGCCATCACCCGAGCCTGATCATACGGCCCTAAAAGTAGAGATAGATAGAAGCGATCGACGGCTGGCGAATGGAGGAACTCAACCATGGCGATCATTACGATCTATCAGGGTGCCTCAGGTAGCGGCGAAGAGATAGCCGAGGCGGTGGCCGAGGTTTTGGGTTACGGTTGTATCAGCCGCGAGGTGCTAGTCGAAGCCAGCTTACGCTATGGCATACCCGAGACCAAACTCAGCGAAATTGTCGACAAAGAACCGAACTGGTGGAATCGCTTTGTGCAAAATCTTCAACCCTACCGCATGGCTCTCCAAGCGGCCTTTTGCGAACTCGCCCAGGATGAAAATATCGTCTATCATGGCCACCTGGGCCATGAGTTGTTGCCCGACCTGCCCCATGTTCTGAAAGTTCTCCTCACCGCGCCGATGGCAGCCCGCATCGAACAGATCAGGGCTCGACATAAGCTCAACGAAGCGGCGGCGCGCCGCTATATTGAAGAGCTCGACAAAGCCCGTACGCGTCGGCTCATGGGAATGTTTGGCACCGACTGGAAGGACCCGAGTCGATTTGATCTGGTGGTGAACCTTGGACGAATGAGCGTAGCTGCGGCAAAACAGGTGATTGTCCAAACGGTAGGTCTAGCTGATTATCAGATGACTCCCGCTGCGCAACAGGCGTTCGCAAACTTCTCTCTCATGACCCGAGTGCATGCCGTACTGGTGTTGTCTCCCGAGATGGCAACCGCAACCCTCGACATCAAAGCCGACGAAGGGAACGTATCAATAGCGGGGGTTATTCCTAATTGGGTTTCTGAGGAAGAGGTCGTGCGGAAGGTAAAAAAAGTAGGAGGGGTTCGGTCTGTGTCAGCAGATCTTGTGAATAGTCCCCCAGACCTCGGGCTGAACAACTAGACGCCGGCGCAACACAAACCGGCTGTCGGATAGTCCTCTAAATCAGCCAACGCCGCCGGTGTAATGACGTGGAAGGTTCGACATAAAAAAGGCATGCTCTATAAAGCATGCCTTTTTTGCGTGAAAATTCTACTTCATTCCCGCGTGTCGGCGACTCAGCCCCGCATCGGCTCGCGCCGCGGTAAACTGTTAATCAGTGAAGCATGAAGTCCACTACGACCTTCCTTTTTTTAAGCCGCTAAGACGGCTGTATCTGCCTTCCGGCAGTTGATTGAGGTCTAGTGTCGGCCCCACTGTTAGGTTAAGGGCGCCGAAGGTCCGGAAAGGTTACCGCCCGCCAACAGCGGGCTATGTGAGCCCGGCGGAGTAACGTCTTCCATACCGAAGACCTCCTTTCTCGCTTTGCGGTTCTGTTGAACCTAGGATCCTCTAGGGCGCGTCAGCCAGACTGCCGTGCATGGATCTGCTTAATTCTTAGGCGCGAGCAATTCTAATGTCAAGAGAAAAAATTTTTCGCCGAAAAAAATGAATGGCGCATGGAATATGAGAATTAAAGAGCCCGGTCGCCCTGAGCGGTATCTTGTAGTTCTCGACGGCGGGCGTTACAATAACATGTTTTTAGGCTGCCGTATGGCTCGGAGCATCGTTCAACTTTCCGGTCATATAATCGATTCGCTGATCCTGCCCAAGGTCCTTGATCTTATCATCAAGCTCGGCGCCGAGTTTGCCATCAGGGAAATCGAAATAGGTCAAAAGCGCGCGGACCGCAGCTTTGCGCGAATCGAGATTGATGCGCACTCTCAAGAACAGCTCGAGAGCATTCTGGCCAAAATTAAGGAACATGGCGCGCTGCCCGTGGAGGGAGAAGAGCAACCCGCCAACCTTCAAGCGGCACCCGCCGAAGGAATTTTTCCCGACGATTTTTACGCCAGCACCAATTTAAAGACATGGGTACGCGTCGACAGTCAGTGGGTCGAGGTCGAGCCCATCGAGATGGATTGTGGTATCCGGGTGGATCTGGACGCGTTGAAAGCCGAGTGTGTTCCGATTCACCGCGTCAGGAAAAACGACCGCATCGTGGTGGGCCATCGCGGCGTCAAGATTGTTCCTCCAGAGCGGCAGGTGCCGCGGGAGGCGTTTGAGTTCATGTCGAGCGCCGTGTCCACCGAGCAGCCCAAAGGTTTGCTCATTCGGGAGATTGCCGAGTCGATGAAACGAACACGGCAAGACCACGGCCGCATTCTCGTTGTCGCGGGTCCCGGCCTCGTCCATACGGGAGCGGCGCGCCATCTCGTCGACTTAATCCAGCGCGATTATGTGCAAGTCTTGTTCGCCGGCAATGGCTTAGCCGTGCACGATATCGAGACGGCGCTTTACGGCACCTCTTTGGGCGTTTATTTGGATAAGAAGATTCGTGCCAGTGAAGGGCACGAGCACCATCTCTGGGCCATCAATACGATTCGCAAGGCCGGCAGTATAAGAGAGGCGGTGGAGCGGGGATGGGTACAGAGCGGAATTTTTTATAGTTGCGTCAAAAAAGGCGTCGACTTTGTGCTTGCGGGATCTATCCGCGACGATGGTCCTCTGCCGGATGTCATCACCGATACTTTAATGGCGCAGGATGTCATGCGGGAGAAAGTCCGTGACGTGCAATTTGCCTTGATGATGGCCTCGACGCTGCACGCCATTGCCACCGGCAATATTTTGCCCGCTGCGGTAAAGACGGTGTGCGTGGATATCAACCCTGCGGTGGTCACCAAACTCACTGACCGTGGCACGTTTCAGGCCGTCGGCTTGGTTACCGATGTCGAACCTTTTCTGAGAGAATTGTGCGAGCGTTTGACTGAAGACGCTGCTGCGAGCCGCGACGAGTAAGTACCTGCGGCATGCCTTGCGCGACGGTTGCAATCGCTATGCGACTCTTGATGTGCCCCCCCGCCTATTATGGGATCGAGTACGAAATCAACCCGTGGATGAGTCGCAGCCGTCCGAGCAACCGTCAACGGGCGGAAAAACAGTGGAACGGATTGCACCATGTTCTCAAGAATCGGCTGTCCATCAACGTTGATTGGGTCGACCCTGTCCCTGGACTCCCGGATATGGTTTTTACCGCCAATGCCGGTATCGTATGGCAGCAGAAATTTATCACCAGCAATTTCCGCCACGAGGTGAGGCGAGGAGAGGCGTCCCATTTTGAAAACTGGTTCCGCGATCGGGGATTTGAAACCCTCCGTTTGCCGCCGGCGTACTGCTTCGAGGGAGAGGGAGATTTGTTGCGTAGCGGCGATCTCTGGTTTGCCGGTTATCATATTCGCTCCGATGTTTTGGCGCATCAAAAGGTAGCCGAATTGATGGAAACGGAGGTGCTTTCGCTGGAGTTGACCAATGACTGGTTCTATCATCTCGACACTTGTTTTTGTCCGCTGGGCGCAGGCCGCGCGCTTTTCTATCCGCCCGCCTTCGATTCTTACGCCCTCAAGGTCCTGGACAATCATATCCCGACTCTAATCCCGGTACTCGAAGGCGAAGCGGCCCGCTTTGCCTGTAACGCCATCGTCGCCGGTAGCGATATTGTCATCAACGACGGCTGTCCCGAAGTGCACAAAAATCTCGAGGATGCCGGCTTTCGCGTCTTGGAAACTCCTCTAGACGAGTTCATAAAAGCTGGAGGCAGCGCCAAATGTCTCGTTTTAACTCTCGAGTGAATCCCCGTGATAGAATCCGGAGCGTGAGGTCGTCGTGTGGGCACTGGAGACAAATTGACAACAGGGGGGTTGAAGAGTTTTAGCCTTATGGTTCTTCAAGGTTTTATGTGGAAAATACGGCAATTTAACATGCCAGACCTTTTGGTTCACTGCGCAGAGCACGAAGTACACGAAGGGTTCGGAATTGTATTTTGTGCTTAAATTGTTTTTCTTCGTGATCTTCGGAGCGCCAGGCTAAGCCTGGCCGATCTAATATTCTGAAAGGAGGATATCTTGTAAATTGCCCGTTCGACAAGTAGCCGCGCAAGCGTGGGTGGGAGTAATGCCACCGGC
>Ga0187893_10000149_pt1 | contig 162373 bp, 154 predicted proteins | sample MA1701074metaG_FD_139574 | JGI IMG/M metagenome (GOLD analysis project Ga0187893, IMG submission 139574) | White microbial mat communities from a basaltic lava cave in the Kipuka Kanohina Cave System on the Island of Hawaii, USA - MA170107-4 metaG ...
ATCGCAGCGCGCGGTGACGCCGCGCCTCGAGCACTTCGGCGGAGCCCTTGATCCGCATACCGATCTCCCCGGGTCCGGGGAGGACGATAAATTGTTGCATTATTTACGCGTGAGTCAATAAGACAAAGGCGCTGCTGGACCTTCACTCGCCTACACGAAATCGGCTCGAAGCCCTGCGAGAGGAGTGGCACAGATCCCACGGAATCCGCGTCGATGATCAGTGGCGGATCGTCGTTCGCTGGTCCGACGGAGCGGCGCACGATGTGCAGCTCCTCGACTATCACAGGGGATAGACATGCAAGCCAAGCATCGCGTTCCGACGCATCCCGGAGCGATCCTGCTCGAGGAGTTCCTCGTTCCCCTCGGACAGACGCAGGTCGCCCTCGCGGAGCACCTCGGCGTGCCGATCCAGCGCATCGACGATGCTCGAGCGCGATAGGCGCGGCGCGACGCCCGAGACCGCGTGGCTCCTGGCTCAGGCATTCGATACGACGCCCGAGCTCTGGCTCGATCTCCAGGCGGCCTGCGACCTCGCGAGGAGCCGCCCGGCCAGCAAGGTGCGGCGGCTGCGGAGGGCCTCGTAGTCTCGCTGCCCGCTCGGCCGCGGCAGCCGTCGGCCGCGGACTTAAGCCCTGCGCGGGAGCTGGCCCGACTCGCGCGGCAGTAGCATCCTCAGCGCGGCCCTCGTCGCAGGACTCCCGGCCCCGGGCGCAGCGCATCGGGTCGACGGGAGCCGGCGCGAGCGAGCAGGCCGTGGACCGGTGGCCCATGAAGATCGAGAAGGAGCTCGAATGCCCTCGAAGCGCGCAGCGAAGATCGGCTCTCCCGCAATGGCCTATCAGCTCGAGGTGGTGCTCGCGGAGTTCAAGCCGCGGATCTGGCGGCGCCTCCGCGTGCTCGGAGATGTCTCGCTCCACGAGCTGCATGGGATCCTCCAGCGCGCGATGGGCTGGACCGAGTCCCACCTGTACCAGTTCGAGCTCGCGGGTCGCCGGTACTCCGAGCCGGATCCCGAGGAGGATTCCTTCGGTGAGCCCGCCGCGGACGCGCGGCGCACGCTGCTCCGCGATCTCGGCCTCACGCAGGGCAGCGAGTTCAGCTACGTCTACGACTTCGGCGACTGGTGGGAGCACCGGCTGCAGGTCGAGGCCGTCTTCGCGCCGCTGCCCGCGGAGGCGTATCCATGCTGTGTCGGCGGCGAGCGGGCGGGACCTCCGGAGGATGTGGGCGGCGTGCACGGCTATGCGGAGATGCTCGAGGCGCTCCGCAACCCGCGGCATCCCGAGCGCGCCCAGTGGGCCGAGTGGCTGCCCGCCGGCTTCGATCCCGAGGCCTTCGACGCCCGCGAGACGACCGAGCGGCTCCAGCACTTCCACGGCGCCAAGCGCCGCCGCGCCCGGCCTCGCAAGAGCCGCTGACTGCTTGCCACGGGAGCCGCAATGAGCGACAAGACGCGCACCGAGATCTCCGACGGCATCGCCTGGATCACCCTCGACGACGGCAAGGTCAACGCGATGTCGAGCGAGATGCTGCGCGAGATCGGCGGCGCGCTCGACGCCGCCGAGCGCGCGGAGGCCGTCGCAGTGCTGCGCGGGCGCGAGGGGATCTTCTCCGCGGGCTTCGACCTCCCGACCTTCCAGCGCGGCCGCGAGGCGACGCTCGAGATGCTGCGCGCGGGGGCGCAGCTGATCGAGCGGCTGCTCGCGTTCCCCTTTCCGGTGCTCACGGTCTGCACGGGGCACGCGTATCCGGCCGGGGCCTTCCTGATGCTCGCGGCCGACGTGCGGCTCGGCGTCGAGGGGCCGTGGCGGATCGGGATGAACGAGGTCGCGATCGCGCTCACGGTGCCGAAGTTCGCGATCGAGATCGCGCGGCATCGGCTCTCGCCCGCGGGCTTCGCGCGCATCACGACCGCGGCGATGTTCGCGCCCGAGGAGGCGCGGCAGCTCGGCTATCTCGACCGCGTCGTGGAGGCCGGGGCGCTCGCCGCCGCGGTGCAGGACGAGGTGTCGCGGCTGCGGAAGCTCGACATGCCGAGCTTCGCGGCGACCAAGGCGCGCATCAACGAGCGCGCGCTGCGGGCGGTGCGCGCGGCCGTCGAGGAGGAGCTCGGGAGCGCGTAGCAGGCAACAGGTCGGAGCCGGGTTGAGCCCATGCGCGGTATCAAATACGATACCGTCAGGTGGCACCGCGAATCGTTCTCGACACCAACGTCCTCGTGTCCGCACTCCGGTCGAACAGGGGAGCGTCGTTCCGGCTCTTGTCCGAGATCGATTCCGGACGCTTCGAAATCTGCGTCTCGGTTCCCTTGATACTGGAGTACGAGGTGGCTCTCTTCCGCCACGCGCGCTCTCTCGGTCTCTCTCGACGAGACGTCTCGGATTTCCTGGACTACGTCTGTTCCGTGGCCAGGCGCCAGCCCATTTTCTTTCTGTGGCGGCCCCGGCTGCGGGACCCGGGGGACGACATGGTGCTCGAGGCAGCGGTCGCGGCCGGCTGCCGGTACATCGTCACATTCAACAAGAGAGACTTCGAATCCGGGCGCCCGCTGCCCCTTCGCCTGGCAACGCCTCGGGAGTTCCTTCACACCATCGGGGTTCTGAAATGAGTACGCTCAGCCTTCGACTTCCCAACTCGCTCCACGAAGAGGTCAAGAAGCTCGCGCGCCGGGAGGGCATCTCCATCAATCAGCTCGTGAGCACGGCGGTTGCGGAGAAGCTCGCCGCGCTCATGACGGAGGAGCATCTCGAGAGGCGGGCGCGGCGCGGCAGCAAGCAGAAGTTCCAGCGGGTGCTCCGCAAAGTCCGCGGCGTGCGTCCGCCGGAGGAAGATCGGATTTGAGCGGCGGCGCTGTCGGAGGACTGCAGGACAGGCAGCGACCCCCGCCGCGCGCGCCGGCCCGCGCGGCCCCGCGCGCCTGCGCCGCCGCGCTCGGGCTCGCGAGCGCGGCCTGCGGAACCACCGGCAGCTTGCCCTTCGACTCGCCGCGCCTCTGGACCTTTCCCGACACGCAGCGCAGCTGGACGGGCGGCGACGCGGTGATCCCGCGCGTGTACGGCGGCGTCGCGCTCGATCTCGAGCTGCTGCGGCACCCCTCCGAGTCCTTCGCGCTCGTCGATCTGCCCTTCAGCTTCGTCGCCGACACGCTGCTCCTGCCCTACACGATCCAGGCGCAGCTCCGGCACGGCAGCCTCGAGCTCCGCGCGCCCGGCGCGGCGCCCGCGCCCGCCCCAGCGTCCTCGTCGAGGGGAGACTGAATGCCCAGCGCGCCGGTCGCGGTCATCGGGAGCTACGTCTCCCCCTACGTGCGCAAGGTGCTCGTCTGCCTGGGGCTCAAGGGCATCGCCTACGAGATCGATCCGATCATTCCCTTCTTCGGCAGCGACGCCTTCACGCGCATCAGCCCGCTGCGCCGGGTCCCGGTGCTGATCGACGACCGCGTCACCCTCTGCGACTCGAGCGTGATCTGCGAGTACCTGGAGGAGCGGCACCCGAGCCCGGCGCTGCTCCCGGCGGAGCCCGCGCAGCGCGCGTGGGCGCGCTGGCTCGAGGAGTTCGCGGACACGCGCATCGGCGAGGTCTTCATCTGGCGGCTCTTCAACGAGCGCGTGATCCGGCCGCACGTCTGGGGCGAGGCGACCGACGACGCGGTCGTGCGGCAGACGCTCGAGGTCGAGATCCCCGCGCTGCTCGACTACCTCGAGGGCGAGCTGCCGCGCGCGGGCGGCTACCTCTTCGGCGAGATCGGCCTCGCCGACATCGCGCTCGCCGCGTTCTTCCGCAACGCCGCCTTCGCGCGCTTCTCGATCGACGCCGCGCGCTGGCCCGCGACGGCCGCCTTCGTCGCGCGGGCGCTCGAACATCCGGCCTTCCTCGCGCTGCGGCCCTTCGAGGAGCTGCAGCTGCGCACGCCGATCGCGCGCCAGCGCGACGCGCTCGCGGCCGCGGGAGCAAGGCTCACGGCGCAGAGCTTCGGCACGCCGGCGCCGCGGCGCGGCGTGCTGCGGAGCTGAATCCGCGCAGCGCGCAGATTCCCGGGTGGGCGCGCGGGCGCACCGGCTCGCCGCGCGCGGGACCCGGGGCGCGCCTCGAGCTCCGAGGGGCGCCGCCTCGCCCCCCGGGGCTCCTTCCGCTGCTCAGGAAGTTGAGTAAAAATACTCAGTGTCGTGAGCGCCAAGCGCGAGCCCCGCTTCGAACGCGCGCAGGCCGACACCCTCGCGGATCGGCTGCGCGAGCCGCGCCGCTTCCTGCAGGTCGTCGCCGGCGCGCGCCAGGTGGGCAAGACCACGCTGGTCGAGCAGGTGCTGGACCGCCTCGACACTGCGAGCGTTTTCGTCTCCGCGGACGAGCCGACGCTCGGCGATGCGGGCTGGCTCGCCGCCCAGTGGGATCGAGCGCGGCTCGCCGCTGCCGAGGCCGGCAAGCGGGGCGCGGTGCTGGCCCTCGACGAGGTGCAGAAGATCCCGCGCTGGTCCGAGACGGTGAAGCGCCTCTGGGACGAGGACACGCGCGCCCGCCGTCCGCTGCGGGTGGTGCTGCTCGGCTCGGCGCCGCTCGCGATGCAGCAGGGGCTCAGCGAGAGCCTGGCCGGACGCTTCGAGCTGTTGCACCTCCCGCACTGGTCGCTTGCCGAGATGCGAGCGGCCTTCGGGTTCTCGCTGGAGCAGTACCTGTTCTTCGGTGGCTATCCGGGCGCCGCGCCGTTGATCGGGGATCCGCAGCGCTGGCGGCGCTACCTGCTGGATGCGCTGATCGAGACCACGATCGCGCGCGACGTGCTGCTGATGACGCGCGTGGACAAGCCGGCGCTGCTGCGCCGCCTGTTCGAGCTCGGGTGCCGCCATTCCGGGCAGGTGCTCTCGTACACCAAGATGCTCGGGCAGCTCCAGGACGCGGGGAACACCACCACGCTGGCGCACTATCTGGAGCTGCTCGCCGGCGCGGGAATGCTGACCGGCCTCCAGAAGTACGCCGGCAATGCCGTGCGCCAGCGCGGCTCCAGTCCCAAGCTCCAGGTCCTGAACACCGCGCTCATGACTGCGCAGTCGGGTCTCTCGCCCGAGGAAGCGCGCAGCGATCGCGAGTTCCGCGGGCGGCTGGTCGAGTCGGCCGTAGGCGCGCATCTCGCGAACGCGGCTGCGGGCGGCAGCTGTGAGCTCTTCTACTGGCGCGAGCGCAGCCGTGAAGTGGACTTCGTGATCCGCGCCGGTCGCAGCGTCGTCGCGATCGAAGTGAAGAGCGGCCGCGCGCCGGATGCGTTCGCCGGGCTCGGCGCCTTCGCCGAGGCGTTCAGGCCCAGGCGCACGCTGCTGGTGGGCGGCAATGGCATCGCAGTCGAGGAGTTCCTGACCCGCCCGGTCGCGCACTGGCTGCGGGCATGAGCCGGCGAGGCGCGTGAGCTAGAACTACGAGAGGCGGAGCGGAGCCGTGCGGACCGCCTGCTCGGGCCGCGCGCGGAGGATCTCGTGAGCGAGAAGATCGAGTGGCCGCGGAAGACCCGCGAGCTCCACAACCACCACTTCGACTCGACGATCTGGAACGAGTTCCGCTTCCGCGATGGCGACATCGTGATCGCGACCTACGCGAAGTCCGGCACGACCTGGATGCAGCAGATCGTCTCGCAGCTGCTCTTCGACGGCGATCCCGATCTCTCGGTGGCCGAGATGTCGCCCTGGCTCGATCTGCGCGTTCCGCCGAAGGCGGTGAAGCTGCCCGCCGTCGAGGCGCAGCAGCACCGGCGCTTCGTGAAGACGCACCTGCCGGTCGACGCGCTGCGCTTCTCGCCGCAGGCCAGGTACCTCTACATCGGCCGCGACGGCCGCGACGTGGTCTGGAGCATGTACAACCACCACGCGAACGCGAACCAGTCGTGGTACGACGCGCTCAACGACACGCCGGGCCGCGTCGGCCCGCCGATCGAGCGCCCTCCGGCCGAGATCCGCGACTACTGGCGCGACTGGCTCGCGCGCGACGGGCATCCCTTCTGGCCCTTCTGGGAGAACATCCGCAGCTGGTGGCAGATCCGCGCGCTGCCGAACGTGGAGCTCGTCCACTTCGCGGAGCTCAAGCGCGACATGCCGGGCCAGATCCGCCGCGTCGCGGAGTTCCTCGGAATCCCGATCCGCGAGTCGCGCTGGGATGCGATCGTCGAGCACTGCTCCTTCGACTGGATGAAGCGCAACGCGACGAAGAGCGTGCCGCTCGGCGGCGCCTTCTGGGACGCGGGCGCGGAGGTCTTCATCCACAAGGGCGTGAACGGGCGCTGGCGCGACACGCTCACGCGCGAGGAGTGCGCGGAGTACGAGCAGCGCGCGCGCGCCGAGCTCGGCGAGGCCTGCGCGCGCTGGCTCGCGACGGGGGAGCGGATCGACTGACGCGCCGCGCGCCCGGGCGCGGGAGCCCGCGCTTTCGCCCACCCCTCCGCCTCCTCGGGTGATATACAGAGGGCGAGTCGCGAGCCGCGACTCGGAGTGGCTCTGGAACATCCAACCGGAGGCATGCCATGGCCAAGTATCTGCTCAAGGCGTCGTACAACACCGAGGGAGCCCGCGGCCTGCTCAAGGAAGGCGGGACGAGCCGGCGGGCGGCCGTCGAGAAGGTCGTCCGGGATCTCGGCGGGAAGCTCGAGGTCTTCTACTTCAGCTTCGGAGACGAGGACGCGATCGTGATCGCGGACCTGCCCGACGCGGTCGCGGCCGCCTCGCTCAGCCTCGCCGTGAACGCGGCCGGCGCGGTCAGCCTCTCGACGACGCCGCTCCTGACACCCGAGGAGATCGACGCGGCCTGCAAGAAGCCCCCGACCTATCGGGCGCCGGGAGCGTAGCCGCCGCCGCTGCGACTGGAGCTCCGACCGCGATGACGAAGCTCGGTCCCTGCCTCTGGTTCGACGCTCGGGCCGAAGCGGCGGCGAGGAGGGGCACTGCGGCTGGCTCACGGACAGGTTCGGCGAGTCGCGGCAGATCGTCCCGACGGCCTTCCTAGAGATGCTCGGCGGCGCCGGTCGCGCGGCGGCGCAGTGCGCCTACCAGGGAGCCCGACGCCCGGGTCGAGCGGCGTCGGGCGGGAGAACGCGATTGGACCTCCAGGCGCTCGCGAATCTCGGCGAGTTCGTGAGCGGCGTCGTCGTGATCGCGTCGCTCGTGTACCTCGCCGCGCAGGTGCGGCAGAACACCGAATCCCTGCGCACGGAGAACTACGCGCGGGCCCTCGACCGCATCTCCGCGATGCAGTCGCGCCTCAGCGGCGACGGAGGCCTCACGGCGCTCTTCGCGAAGGGCGCCGTCGATCCCGATCTGCTGACGGCGCGCGAGCGGATCCAGTTCACCTGGATGGCCTACGAGGCGTTCGGCGCCTTCGAGTTCATGTTCCACCAGTCGGAGTCGCGCGCGATCCCGGACGCGGTGTGGCAGCGCTGGTCGGCGACCACGGCGTGGTGGCTCTCCTTCCCGGGCATCCGCGCGTGGTGGGCCGCCAAACCCGCCCCCTTCTCGGCGAGCTTCACCGCCTTCGTCGACGCCTGCATCCGCGACAACGTCCAGGACTCGGCGGCGGCGCTGCGCTGGCACCGCTTCGTCGGCGGGCCCGAGGCCGAGGGCGCGCCCGGGCCGCGGGAGGTCGGGGCGTGAGCTCGTCGAGGGTCGCGACGGCGCTGCTGGCGCTGCGGCTCAGCGTCTTCCTCGTGATGCTGATGTGGACCCTCGACAAGTTCGTCAACCCGGCGCACGCGGCGCGCGTCTACGAGCACTTCTACTGGATCGGCGGGCTCGGCCCCGCCGCGCTCGCGATCCTCGGCGCGATCGAGCTCGCGATCCTGCTGGGGTTCCTCGTCGGCTACCGCAAGCGCCTCACCTACGGCGCCGTGCTCCTGTTCCACGCGGTCTCGACGCTGAGCTCGTTCCCGCAGTACCTCGCGCCCTTCGACAACCTGCTCTTCTTCGCCGCCTGGCCGATGCTCGCGGCCTGCACCGCGCTCTACTCGCTGCGCGACCTCGACACGAGGCTCACGCTCGGCGCGCGCTAGGCGGGCGGAGGGGTGGCTTCGGCGCTGAGAGCCTCGGAGTGCTACCTGGGCTGCGAGCCGCGAGGCAGTTGACGCGGGGGAATCTTCCGGCCGACACTCGGCGGCCCGAGCTTGACCACAGCTGATCAGGCATGGGCCAGTCGCCTGGGCGCAACCTCCGCTGCGTCACGGTTCGGTGACGTGTGAGGAAACGGTACTCGGGAGGGATTCGAGTGAGCGAGACGAGAGGGTTCTCTGTCCGAATCTTCCTGCCTTCAGGCGATCCGGAGGGAGTGCGCATCGTCGAGAAGTCGAACTGGACCGGGCAGGGGCTCGTGTTCCCGCGCTCGCTCTTTTCGGATGTTCGCAAACGACCCGAACTGTCGCGCACGGGCGTGTACATCCTCTGGGGTCCGAGCGATACCGGGCAGCTCCAGCGCGCCTACGTCGGAGAGGGCGATGCCATGCTTCCTCGTCTCGACAGCCACGCCAGAGCGAAGGACTTCTGGACCCATGCCGTGATCTTCTCGAGCAAGGACCAGAATCTCAACAAGGCCCACGTGCAGTACCTGGAAGCACGGCTCGTCGCGCTCGCGTCCGAGGCAAAACGCTGTGAGCTGGACAATGGCAATGTCCCACAGCTGCCGTCGCTCTCTGAGGCCGATGGAGCGGACGCCGAGGGCTACCTCGCCGATCTCCTGCTCTGCCTTCCGGTGGTCGGGGTCAGCCTGTTCGAGAAGCCGCGAGCCACCGGCTCGCGCAAAGACGACCTGTTCTTGCGCGCGAAGGGCATCGAAGCGCGGGGCTACGACGGAGCGGAGGGCTTCGTCGTGCGGAAGGGGTCGACGGCCGTCCAGACCGAGGTGCCATCCAACCCCGTGAATCTCACGGAGCTGCGGCGAACGTTGGTGGAGAAGGGAGTTATTGCGGATGCAGATGGTGTCTACCGGTTCGCCCAGGACTACACCTTTGGCTCGCCCTCCACGGCTGCGGGAGTCGTCCTAGGCCGCAGTGCCAACGGCCGGGTCGAGTGGAAGGACGGCCAGGGGCGCTCGCTGAAGGAGATGCAGGAGATGGACGGTCTCGGATGAGCGCTGAGGTCGCGAGCGCCGTCGATGAGGTAGTTCTCCAGGACGCCCGAGCAGCATGGTTCGGGTCGGAGTCCGGCTCGAAGCCACCCGCCACGGAGTCCCCCGCGTGACCCAGTTCGAGTACATCACGATCGGCGTCTCGATCGTGCTCGCGCTCGCGGTCGCGCGGATCCTCGAGGGTCTGAGGGACAGCTTCGACCCGAGCCGCCGCTATCCGATCCACGCGCTCTGGGTCGTCAGCAAGCTCCTGAACACGCTGATCTACTTCTGGGCGGGCTGGCTCTACCGCGGCGCGATCGAGCGCTGGAACTTCGCCGCCTTTCTCGTCTACGTGGTGCCCCCGGCGCTGCTCTTCCTCCAGGTCCACACGCTGCTGACGGCGCACCCGGACGCGGTCGCGGACTGGCGCAGCCACTTCTGGCGGATCCGGCGCTGGTTCTTCGCGGTCAACGCGGCGCTGGCGCTGCTGACCTCGCTGCTCGTGCTCGTCGTGGTCGGCAGCAGGGAGGTCGCGGTCGCCGCGCTGCTCGCGCTCAACCTGCTCGTCTCGATCGCGGGCTTCGCGAGCGCGGGCGAGCGCCTCCACCGGGTCCTCGCGATCGCCTACCTGCTGATCCTAAGCCTGGGGCTCGGCAACCTGTTCCTGGCGACTCCCTGAGGCTCCGCGCTGAGCGGGAAGGTCGCGCGGGACGGCGACCGGGGCGTCGGCCTCGGCGCCTACCACGGCGTCTCGCGGAAGACCGGCAAGCGCATGCAGGCGGCCTTCGCGCGCGTCCACACGCTGCGCAAGGGATGGATCGTCCGCCTCCAGCAGGTCGCCGACGGCACGCGCGCGTCGCTGCGGAGGCGCGCGGCAGCTACCGTGCCGGCGGAGGTCCATCTGCGGTGAAGCTCAGCATCTTTGGCGCCACCGGCGCGCTCGGCAGGGAATGTCTCGCGCAGTGCCTCGAGGCCGGGCACGAGGTGAGCGTGCTCGCGCGCACGCCCTCGAAGCTGCCGCAAGAGCTGCGCGGCCGGATCCGCATCGTCGAGGGCGATGGCCTCGACGCGGAGGCGGTCGCGCGCGCCCTCTCCGGAGGAATCGAAGGCGTGCTGTTCGCGGTGGGGATCGACAAGCGCTCTCCCGAGGATCTGTGCACCGACATCACGCGTCACATCCTGGCGCAGATGCCGCGCCAGGGCGTCCGACGCCTCGTCTGGTGCGGCGGCGGGAGCACGCTCGTGGAGCGGGATCAGGTCGCGCTCGGAGCCCGCTTCGTCGAGCTCTTCGCGCGGACCTTCATGGGGTTGCGGCACCGGGACAAGCAGCACCAGCTCGAGCTCCTGAACCGGTCGCGACAGGTCGAGTGGGTCGGCATCCGTCCGCTGCAGATGCGCAGGGGTCCGCGGCGCGCCGAGTACCGGCTCGGATTCGATCCCTTCAGCGGCCTCTCCGTGATCCATTTTGCGGATTGTGCCCACGCGATGATCCGCATGCTCGAGGACGACACCTGGCTCCACCAGGCGCCGATCGTGCAGTACTAGCCGAAGGCGCTCCGCCAGCCTGCCGCGGGAGGACGAGGTGATCTTCTACGACTACTACGCCGACGTTCCGGGCGACGAGCTCGATGCCTTCGTCCGCAGCAGGGAGCTGGGCCGCCTCGTCACGCTCGGCGAGGGCGGGCTGCCTCACATCGGCCTGTATCCCTTCCTCCACCGGGGCGGCGCGATCGAGATGCACCTGCACCGCGCGGACGAGCAGCTCGCCGACCTCGAGGCGCGGCCGCGCTGCGTCTTCGAGCTCGACGAGGTGCTCGCCGTGATTCCGTCCTACTGGGTCCATCCCGAGAGCGCCGTGATGGCGACGGCCTACCACCGCACGCTGATCTTCGAGTGCGAGGCGCGGGTCTCCCGGGAGGCGTCCGCGCTGGCCGAACAGCAGACCCGGCTGCTCGCGCGCTATCAGCCCGAGGGCGGATTCCGGGCCGTCGCGCCGGGCGATTCCCTGTACCGCGGAGCGATCGGGACCATCGCTGCGGTGCAGCTCGAGATCCGGGAGGCGCGCGCGAAGTTCAAGCTGGGGCAGAACCGCCCGGTCGAAGCGCGCGAGAAGGTCGTGAGCGAGCTGCGCCGACGCGGGCGCCCGGGCGACGCGCGCGCGGCCGACGCGCTGCAGTGGACGATCGACCGGGAGCGCAGGCGTTGAGCGCCTCGGGCGCCGCGCCGCGCGCGGCCGCTACGCTCGCGGCGATGGTGCTCGAGGTCGCGATCCTGGAAGTCCGCGCGGGGGAGTCCGAGGCCTTCGAGGCGGCGTTTCGCGAGGCGCAGCAGATCCTCGCGGCGAGCCCCGGCCACCAGCGGCACGAGCTCCGGCGCTGCCTCGAGGCCGCGGACCGGCATCTGCTGCTGGTCTGGTGGGACTCGCTCGAGAGCCACACGCAGGGCTTCCGGCAGTCGCCCGGCTACCAGCGCTGGCGCGCGCTGCTGCACCACTTCTACGAGCCCTTCCCGGTCGTGGAGCACTACGTCGCGGTGCCCGGGGCCTGCGACTAGCGCGAGGCGCGCAGCGGGGCGCGGCTCAGCGCGGATCGAGGCGGATCGCGAGCTGCTGGTCGAGCTCGGCGCCGTCGCCGCGCAGCAGCTCCTCGGACCAGCCGTACTTCTCGAGCGTGAGCTGGTTGACCCGCGCGACGCTCGCGGCGTCCTCGACGACGACCGCGCGGAAGGGCTGCCTGCGCCCCTCCCGCTCGAGCTCGACCTCGGGATTCGCGCGCAGGCGCGGCAGCCAGCTCGCGTTCGCGCGGCCCGTGCGCAGCCAGGCGCGGCCCGCGTCGTCGACGACCCAGAGCCGCGTGGTGTGCGGGCCCTCGGCGTCGCGCGTGTGCAGCACCACGACCTCGACGCGCTCCGCGACGAGGAAGTAGAGCGCGGCGAGGCCGAGCCCGCAGGCGGCGGCGGCGAGCGCGGTCCAGCGCAGGATCCTCACGCGACAGGCCTCCCGCGGAGGGGAGTACCGCAATCCCGCACCCGCGCGCCAGCGCGGTACCCCGCGCCAGCGCGCCAGCGCGCGCCCGGCGCTCGCGCCCGCGGCCGCTGCGCCCTCTAGGCGCGCAGCGCGCGCGGAGGCGTCGCGCTGCCGAGCTCGCCGCGGTCCGCGGCGTCGGCGCGCTCGAGCGCGCGCGCGACGAGGCGGTCGAGCGAGAGCGCGCCCGCGCCGCCGGCGAAGAGCTGCAGCAGCAGCGCGATGTAGAGGAACTCCGCGAGGCCGAAGAGGGCGTTCGGGCCCGTGATCTTCGGCGCGAGCGCGGTCGCGAGCGCGACGACCATGGTGCCGACGAGCGGCAGCGCCGCGAGGCGCGTGCCGAGGCCGACGAGCACGAGCGCGCCGCAGACGAGCTCGACGCAGGCCACGAAGGGCGCCTGCAGCTCGGGGAAGGGCACGCCGAGGCTCGCGAAGAAGCGCGCGACCTGGTCGAGGTTCTGCAGCTTGCCGAGCCCCGAGTGCGTGAAGACCACGCCGATCACGAGCCGCGCGAGGAGCGGCGGTGCGAAGGCGAGGCGGCCGCAGAGGCCGTGCAGCAGACGCCGGAGGTCGATCAGGGTGTACATGGGATGCTCCTCGAGCTGGGCGCGTGCGCGCCGGGGTGGATCGGGTCAGGACTGCGCGCCGTCGCCGCGCGTCGAGAGCGACGGCGAGCGCACGGTCGCGTACTGCACGAGGTCCTTCGAGAACACGAGGTCGAGGGTCCAGTCGAGCAGCACGCGCAGCTTCTTCTCGCCGCGCGGCAGCTTCGCGAGGTAGATCGTCCGCCACAGCCACCACGCGAGGAAGCCCGAGAAGCGCACGCCGAAGATGCGCGCGACGCCGGTGCGCCGGCCGAGCGTCGCGAGCTGGCCGATCGTGCGGAAGCGGAAGGGCCGCGTCGGCCGGCCGCGCAGCGCCGCGAGCACGTTGTCGGCCGCGACCTCGGCCTCGCGCAGCGCGTGCTGCGCGGTCGGCGGCTGGGAGCTGCCGTCGGCCGCGGGGATCCGCGCGCAGTCGCCGAGCGCCCAGACGCCGGGCCAGTCGGGAACCGAGAGGTCGGCGCGCGCGGCGATGCGGCCGCCCTCCTTCTTGCAGGGCAGCGCGTCGAGCAGCGGGTGCGGACAGGTGCCCGCGGTCCAGACCAGGCAGCGCGTCGGCAGCGTGCTGCCGTCGGAGAGCTGCACGCCTGCGGCGTCGAGCGCGCGCACGCGCACGCCCGTGCGCACCTCGACGCCGCGCGACTCGAGCTTGCGCCGCGCATAGCGCCCGAGCGACGCGTCGAGCTCGGGCAGCAGCAGCTCTCCCGAGTGCACCAGCACGAAGCGCACCTCGGCCTGGCGCAGCGTCGGGTAGAAGGCGAGCGACTCGCGCACGAAGTCGTTGACCGAGGCGATCGTCTCGACGCCCGCGAAGCCGCCGCCCGCGACGACGAAGGTGCAGAGCTCCGCGCGCAGCCCGGCCTTCTGCGCGCACTCGGTATCCGCCTCCTCGAGCTGCGCGATCAGGCGGTTGCGCAGCGCGATCGCGTCGCCGAGCGACTTCATCGCGAGGCCGCGCTCTTCGAGGCCGGGCAGGCCGTACCAGTTCGTGGTGCTGCCGAGCGCGACGATCAGGTGGTCGAAGTCGAGCGCGTGGGTGTGGCCGTCGGAGCCGTGCGAGACGACGACCCGGCGCGCCGCGAGGTCGATCGACTCGGCGTCGCCTAGGAAGAAGCGCACGCGGCGCAGGAGCTTGCGCACGGGATTCACGATGTGGGTGAGGTCGAGGTCGCTCGCGGCGACCTCGTGCAGCATCGGCGTGAAGGAGAAGTAGTTCTCGCGGTTCACGAGCAGTACGTCGACGTCGTCGGAGTCGCGCATGCGCTTCTCGAAGCGCAGCGCCGCGTAGAGCCCCGCGAAGCCGCCGCCGAGGATCAGCACGCGGCGCTTGCGCGTCTCGAGGTCGCAGCCGGCCATCGCTCCTCCTCTCGCTCCCCCGCAGGCAGATGCCGCGCGCGGGGGCGAGGTCACGCGCGCCCGGATCGCCGCGCGGCGTGACCCGCTGCCGCGCGCCCGCATCGAAGCGGGCGACCGGGCAGGCCGCGTCGGTGTGCCCGCACCAGGCGCGAGAGGGCGCCATCACGAGGAGGAAAGCGATGAGGCGATCCACGACTTCGCTGCGCGCGAAGCGCGCGCTCGGCGCGGCGCTCGCGGGGATTCTCGCGGGCTCGGGCGTTGCACTCGGCTGCGGCCAGCAGGGCGAGGCGACCCCGACCGAGGCCAACGGCTGCAACGGCCCGAACGGCTGTGCCGGCGAGCAGGCAGAGCCCGCGAAGGGCGCGGCGGGCGCCGCCCCCGCGGCGGAAGCGGACGCGAACGGCTGCAACGGCCCGAACGGCTGCGCGGCCGAGCCGGCGGCCGAGTAGCAGACGGGGGAGCGCGCGTGAACCGCTTCGGCCTGCCGGAGCTCGGCCTGGGCCTCGGGCTGCGCGCGCCGCACGCGCGCGAGATCCTGCGGCGGCGGCCGCCGCTCGGCTTCCTCGAGCTCCTGACCGAGAACCACCTCGACTCGGATTCGCCCCGCGGCGAGCTCGCCTGCGAGCTCGCCGCGGCCTATCCCGTGGTGCTGCACGGGGTCTCGCTGAACCTGGGCTCGGTCGACCCGCTCGACCTCGCCTACCTGCGCCGCGTCGCGGCGCTCGCCGAGCGCACGCGCGCGCGCTGGGTCTCGGACCACCTCTGCTTCACCGGCGTCGGCGGGCGCAACAGCCACGACCTGCTCCCGATCCCGTACACCGAGGCGACGCTGCGGCACGTCGCGCTGCGCGTGCGCGCGGTCCAGCAGCTGCTCGGGCGCCCGCTCGCGCTCGAGAATCCGTCGAGCTACCTGCGCTTCCGCAGCTCGACCCTGTCCGAGTCCGAGTTCCTCGCGCGGCTCTGCGCCGAGGCCGACTGCGCGCTGCTGCTCGACGTCAACAACGTCTACGTGAGCGCCGTGAACCACGGGTTCGATCCCGAGGCCTACCTCGCCGAGCTGCCGGCCGAGCGCGTCGTGCAGATCCACCTCGCCGGTCACTCCGCGCGCGGCGGCCTGCTGATCGACACGCACGACGCGCCCGTCGCCGCCCCGGTCTGGGAGCTCTACGCGAGCGCGCTGCGGCGCTTCGGCCGCGTCTCGACGCTGCTCGAGTGGGACGCCTCGATCCCGCCGCTCGACGCGCTCCTGGCCGAGCTCGGCAGGGCGCAGCCCGGCCGCGCGCGCGAGCTGCCGCGTGCGGCCTGAGGCGCCCCTGTCGCTCGCGCGGCTCGAGCGCGCGCTGCTCGCGCGGGTCTGCGGCGAGGAGCCGCTCGCGGATGCCGCGCTCGCGGAGCTCGGAGTCGAGTCCGCGCTCGGCGTCGGCGCGCGCGAGCGCGTCGAGACCTACCGGCGGATGTACGGGCTGCGCCTCGCGCGCGAGGTCGCGCGCGAGTTCCCCGCGACGCGCGCGCTGCTCGGCGCCGCGCGCTTCGAGGCGCTCGCGCGCGCCTTCGTCGCGCAGCACGCGTCGCGCTCGTTCACGCTCGAGGGCTACGCGGCGGGCCTCGCGGGCTTCCTGCGCGGCTGCGAGGCGATCCCGGATCCCGAGACCCGCGCCGCCGCGCGCGACCTCGCGCGCCTCGAGCGCGCGCTCGCGTGCGCGCAGAGCGCGCCGGCGGTCGAACGCGCGGAGCTCGGCGCTCGCATCGCGCGCGCGAGAGAGCTCGGCGGCGCCGCGCGGCTGCAGCCTGCCGCGGGCGCGCGCCTGATCGGCTTCGCACACGACGTGGAGGTGTGCTATGCGCGCTGGCTCGCGGGCGGAAGGCCCGGAGCGCTGCAGCGCGCTGCGACGCTGCTCGCGCTCTACCGGCAGGCCGGCCGGGTCCGCCGCCAGCGCGTCGCGCGCCGCGAGGCGCGCCTGCTCCGCGCGCTGCTGCGCGGGGAGCGCCTCGACGCGGCGGTCGCCGAGGCGGCTGCGGGCGCGCTCGGACCCGCGTCGATCCGCGACGCGCTCGCGCGCTGGGTCGCGGCGGGCCTGCTGCTTCCCTGAAGGCTCGGCGCCGCTCGTCGCGCGCGGCGCGGCTCAGTACCTGCGCCAGACGAGCGTGTGGTTGTTCGCGGGCATCGCGACGCTCTCCTCGAGCTCGAAGCCGGTGCGGCGCGCGAGTGCCGAGAGATCGTCGACGTCGCGCACCCCCCAGCTCGGGTCCTGCGAGCGCAGCGAGGCATCGAAGGCGTCGTTGCTCGGCGCGGTGCGGCCGGCGAAGCGGTAGGGGCCGTAGGTGACGAGCGGTGCGTCCGGCTCGAGCAGGCTCGCGGCGCCCTCGAAGAGCGCCTGCGACGCAGCCCAGGGCGAGATGTGGAGCAGGTTGATGCAGACGACCGCGTCCGCGCGCTCGAGCGGCCAGTGCGGCGCGGCGACGTCGAGCTCGAGCGGCGGCGCGACGTTCGGGAGTCCGGCCTCCGCGCGCCAGGCCTGCGTGCTCGCGAGCGCGCCCGGATCGCGGTCGCTCGGCTGCCACAGCAGCTCGGGCAGCGCGGCCGCGAAGAAGACCGCGTGCTCGCCGCTCCCGCTCGCGACCTCGAGCACGAGCTTCCGGCCCGCGAGCACGCGCCGCAGGACCTCGAGGATCGGCGCGCGGTTGCGCGCGGTCGCGGGGGCGTGGCGCTTCATGCCGGCACGATACCAGCCCGGCATCCGCCGCTCCCGCGCCGGCGCGGCCGCCGCGGCCCGCGCGCCCGCGTATCCAGCGACCCCGGCGCTGCATCGAAGCCGCGGCAATCGGCCGCGCGCGGTGCGCGGCCCCGCCGGCGAGGCGAGATGCAGTCGGGATTCGGCGCGGCGCTGCGGGCCCACTGGCCCGAGTACCTGATCGAGGGCGCGGGCATCGGCGCCTTCATGCTCTCCGCGCTCGGCTTCTGCGTGCTGCTCGAGCACCCGGCCTCGCCGCTGCGCGCGGCGCTCCCGGATCCGGCGCTGCGCCGCGTGCTGATGGGCCTCGCGATGGGCGCGACCGCGATCTCCCTCGTCTACTCGCGCTTCGGCCAGCGCTCGGGCGCGCACTTCAACCCGGCCTTCACGCTCTCCTTCTTCCGGCTCGGCAAGCTCGCGCCCGCCGACGCGCTCTTCTACGCCGGCTTCCAGCTCGCGGGCGCGGTGCTCGGCACCGCGCTCGGCGCGCTGCTGCTCGGCATGCTGCCCGCGCACCCCGCGGTCAACTACGCGATCACGGTGCCGGGCCCGGCCGGCACGGCGCTGGCCTTCGCGGGCGAGCTCGCGATCTCGTTCCTGCAGATGACCGCGGTGCTCGCGATCTCGAACCACCCGCGCCTCGCGCGCTACACGGGGATCGCCGCGGGCTGCCTGGTCGCGACCTGGATCAGCGTCGAGGCGCCGATCTCGGGCATGAGCATGAACCCCGCGCGCACGCTCGGCTCGGCGCTCGTCGCGGGCGACTTCCGCGCACTCTGGATCTACTTCAGCGCGCCGCCGCTCGGGATGCTCGCCGCGGCGCAGGTCTACACCGCGCTGCGCGGAGCGCGCGCGGTCCACTGCGCCAAGCTGCACCACGCGAACGACCAGCGCTGCATCTTCCGCTGCCGCTACCACGAGCTCGTCTCGGGCGCGCGCTAGGCGCGCCCCACCTCAGGGAGAGTGCCATGGAACGCTACGACGTGATCATCATCGGAACCGGCGCGGGCGGCGGCACGCTCGCCTACGACCTCGCGGCCTCGGGCAAGAAGATCCTGCTGCTCGAGCGCGGCGACTTCGTGCGCCGCGAGCCCGAGAACTGGTCGCCGCGCGCGGCCGTGAGCGAGGGCCGCTACCACGCCGGCGAGAGCTGGGTCGACGCGGAGGGCCGCAGCTTCGAGCCGGGCACGCACTACAACGTCGGCGGCAACACCAAGTTCTACGGCGCCGCGCTGTTCCGGCTGCGCGCCGGGGACTTCGGCGAGCTCAAGCACCACGGCGGCGGCATCTCGCCGGCCTGGCCGCTCGGCTACGACGACTTCGAGCCCTGGTACACGGCGGCCGAGAAGCTCTACTGCGTCCACGGCCAGCGCGGCGAGGACCCGACCGAGCCGCGCGCGAGCGGCGCCTATCCCTTCCCGGCCGTCTCGCACGAGCCGCGCATCCAGGCGCTGCACGACGACCTGGCCCGCCTGGGCCAGCGCCCCTTCCACGCGCCGATCGGCGTGCTGCTCGACGAGCGCGACCGCGTGAACAGCGCCTGCATCCGCTGCGGGACCTGCGACGCCTTCCCCTGCCTCGTGAACGCGAAGGCCGACGCGGACGTGCTCTGCGTGCGCCCCGCGCTGCGCCACCCGAACGTGACCCTCAGGACGGGCGCGCTCGTCACGAAGCTCGAGACCGACGCGGGCGGCCGCTCGGTCTCGCGCGTGATCGCAGAGCGCGGCGGCGCGCGCGAGGAGTACGCGGCCGACGTCGTCGTGGTGTCCTGCGGCGCGATCAACTCGGCCGCGCTGCTCCTGCGCTCGGCGAGCGAGAAGCACCCGCAGGGCCTCGCGAACGGCTCGGGCCAGCTCGGCCGCAACTACATGTGCCACGTGAACTCGATGCTGATCGCGCTCTCGGTGCAGCCGAACCCGACGCAGTTCCACAAGACCTTCGCGCTGACCGACTTCTACTTCGGCGACGCGGACTTCGAGTGGCCGATGGGCTGCGTGCAGCTGATGGGCAAGGCGCACCCCGAGGTGCTCGCCGAGGGCGCGCCGCGCGGCACGCCGAAGAAGATCCTCGCACTGATGGCGAGCCACGGGATCCCCTTCTGGCTCACGAGCGAGGACCTGCCGGATCCCGAGAACCGGGTGACCCTGACGCCCGAGGGCCAGATCCGCCTCGCCTACATGGACCGGGACGTCGAGGGCCACCGGCAGCTGCACCAGCGGCTCAAGCGCCTGCTCGCCGCCGCCGGCATGGACAGCGAGAAGCTGATCCCGACCAACCTCTACGTCGGCGGGCGCATCCCGATCGCGGGCGTCGCGCACCAGTGCGGCACCGCGCGCTTCGGGCGCGATCCGAAGAGCTCGGTGCTCGACGCGAACTGCCGCGCGCACGAGATCGACAACCTCTACGTCGTCGACGGGAGCTTCTTCCCCTCGAGCGGCGCGGTGAACCCGGCGCTCACGATCGCGGCGAACGCGCTGCGCGTGGGCCAGCACCTGCGCGAGCGGCTGCGGTGAGCGCGCGCGCGGGACTGCGCGAGAGGCTCGCGCGCGCCGCGCGCTCGCGCTGGCTGCGCGCGTGGCTGCTCGTGAGCCTCGCGGCGAAGCTCGTGCTCTTCGCGGCCGTGCTCGCGGGGGCGGAGGCGCTCGCGGTCGAGCGCGTCGGCCTGACCGTCGGCGAGGCCGAGCGCTCGGCGCGCTTCTTCTCCGAGGTGCTCGGCTTCGAGCGCGTCTCCGAGACCGAGGTCGCGGGCCCGGACTACGAGCGCCTCGAGGGCGTCTTCAACCTGCGCATGCGCGTCGTGCGCATGCGGCTCGGCCAGGAGGAGCTCGACCTCGTCGACTACCTCGCGCCCGCGAGCCAGCCCTTTCCGCCCGACACGCGCGGCAACGACCGCTGGTTCCAGCACATCGCGATCGTCGTCTCGGACATGCCGCGCGCCTACGCGCGGCTGCGCGAGCACGGCGTCGCGCACGCGTCCTCGGGGCCGCAGCGCCTGCCGGACTGGAATCCGGACGCGGGCGGGATCCAGGCCTTCTACTTCCGCGACCCGGACGGCCACTTCCTCGAGCTGATCCAGTTTCCCCCCGGCAAGGGCGACCCGCGCTGGCAGCGGGGCGGCCGCGACCTCTTCCTCGGCATCGACCACACGGCGATCGTCGTGGCCGACACCGAGGCCTCGCTGCGCTTCTACCGGGATCGGCTCGGGCTGCGCGTCGCGGGGGCCAGCGAGAACCACGGAGTCGAGCAGGAGCACCTGAACGGCGTCTTTGGCGCGCGCCTGCGCATCACGGGGCTGCGCGCGCCCGCGGGTCCCGGCATCGAGCTGCTCGAGTACCGCACGCCGCGCGACGGCCGCGCGCGGCCGGCCGACGCGCGGGCGAGCGACCTGCTCCACTGGTACACCCAGCTGCGGGTGCGCGACGTCGAGGCGCTCGGGCGCGGGATCGCCTCGCTGCCGAACGCGCTCGTCTCGCCCGGAGTCGTCGCGCTGCCGGGAGCGGAGCTGGGCTTCGGGCGCGCCCTCGGCGCCGCGGATCCGGACGGGCACGTGCTCCGCCTCTGCGCAGCGCCTGCCGATGAGGAGACCACGCCATGACGCAGCACGAGCACGAGCGCGAGATCCACCAGCTCGCGAGCGCCGAGGACCAGCGCCTCGCCGAGGACGCGGCGCGCGCGCGCCACTGGAAGCGCTTCGGGCCCTATCTCTCGGAGCGCCAGTGGGCGACCGTGCGCGAGGACTACTCGGGCGACGGCAACTGCTGGGACTACTTCCCGCACGACCACGCGCGCAGCCGCGCCTATCGCTGGGGCGAGGACGGGCTGCTCGGGATCTGCGGCCACCACTGCCGGATCGCCTTCGCGCTGGCGCTCTGGAACGGGCGCGATCCCATCCTCAAGGAGCGCCTCTTCGGGCTGACGGGCCCGGAGGGGAACCACGGCGAGGACGTCAAGGAGCAGTACTTCTACCTCGACTCGACGCCCTCGCACTCCTACCTGCGCTCGCTCTACAAGTACCCGCAGGCGGAGTTCCCCTACGCGCGCCTGGTCGAGGAGAACCGCCGGCGCGGGCGCGCCGAGCCGGAGCTCGAGCTCGCGGACACGGGCGTCTTCGAGGAGGGGCGCTATTTCGACGTCACCGCCGAGTACGCCAAGGCCTCGCCGAACGACGTCCTGATCCGGATCACGCTCGCGAACCGCGGCCCGGAGGCGCATCGCCTCGACGTGCTGCCGACGCTCTGGTTCCGCAACACCTGGTCCTGGGGCCGCAGCGGCGAGGGCTACACGAGGAAGCCGCACCTCTCGGCGGGGCTCGCGGGCGAGGTGCTCGCGGAGCATCCCGAGCTCGGTCGCTTCCGGCTGCGCGCCGAGCGCGGGGCGGGCGCCCCCTCCGAGCTGCTCTTCAGCGAGAACGAGACGAACAACCAGCGGCTCTACGGCACCGAGAACGAGTCGCCCTTCGTCAAGGACGCCTTCCACCGCTACCTGATCCAGGGCGAGGCGGGCGCGGTCGATCCGCGGCGCGAGGGCACCAAGGCGGCCTTCCGCTACCGGCTCGAGATCCCGGCCGGGGGCGAGGTCGTGCTGCGGCTGCGCCTCTCGGCCGAGTCCGAGACGCCCGCGCCGGCCTTCGGCGAGGACTTCGACGCGCTCTTCGCGGCGCGCGAGGCCGAGGCCGACGCGTTCTACGAGCTGCGCAAGCCGAGCGGTCTCGAGGAGTCGGAGGCGCGCGCCGTGCGCCAGGGCTATGCGAGCCTGCTCCACACCAAGCAGTTCTTCTACTACGTGGTCAAGGACTGGCTCGAGGGCGACCCCTCCCAGCCGATGCCGCCGCCGTCGCGCCGGAGCGGCCGCAACCACGACTGGGGCCACCTCTACAACCGCGACGTGATCTCGATGCCCGACAAGTGGGAGTACCCGTGGTACGCGGCCTGGGACACCGCCTTCCACATGATCCCCTTCGCGCGCATCGACCCGCACTTCGCGAAGCAGCAGCTGAACCTCTTCCTGCGCGAGTGGTACATGCACCCGAACGGGCAGCTGCCGGCCTACGAGTTCGCGCTAGGCGACGTCAACCCGCCGGTGCACGCCTGGGCCGCGTGGCGCGTCTACAAGATCGCGGCGCCGGCCGGCGCGCGCGACCGCGACTTCCTGCGCCGCGTGTTCCACAAGCTGCTGCTCAACTTCAACTGGTGGGTCAACCGCAAGGACCTCGAGGGCCACCACCTCTTCGCGGGCGGCTTCCTCGGCCTCGACAACATCGGCGTCTTCGATCGCTCGCAGCCGCTGCCGACCGGCGGCCACCTCGAGCAGGCCGACGGCACCGCCTGGATGGCCTTCTACTGCGCGTCGATGCTCTCGATCGCACTCGAGCTCGCCAAGGACGATCCCGTCTACGAGGACATGGCGTCGAAGTTCTTCGAGCACTTCGTCGCGATCGTGGACGCGATCAACACGCTCGGCGGCTCGGGCCTGTGGGACGACCAGGACGGCTTCTACTACGACCAGCTGCACGTCGACCACGGCCGCATCACGCTGCGCATCCGCTCGCTCGTGGGACTGATCCCGCTGCTCGCGTCACTCGTGCTCGACGACAAGGAGCTCGAGAACCTGCCGGGCTTCCGCAACCGCATGAAGTGGTTCCTCGCGAACCGCGCCGACCTCGCCCGCCACATCTCCTACCTCGACGTCGGCAGCCACGGACACCGCCTCCTCGCCGTCCCGTCCAAGGAGCGCCTCGTGCAGATGCTGCGCTACCTGCTCGACGAGAACGAGTTCCTCTCGCCGCGCGGCATCCGCTCGCTCTCGCGCGTGCACAAGGGGCGGCCCTACGTGTTCCGCGTCGGCGAGGCGGAGTACCGCGTCGAGTACCTGCCGGGCGAGTCGAACTCGGGCATCTTCGGCGGCAACTCGAACTGGCGCGGACCCATCTGGTTCCCGCTCAACTATCTGATCGTCGAGGCGCTCGAGCGCTACGACCACTTCTACGGGAGCGACCTGCGCGTCGAGTGCCCGACCGGCTCGGGCCGGATGTGCACCCTCGCGGAGGTCGCCGCGGAGATCCGCCGCCGCCTCGCGAGCGTCTTCCTGCCCGATGAGCAGGACATGCGCCCCTGGCACGGCCCGGACACCCGCTGGCGCGACGACCCCCACTGGCGCGAGCTCTGCCTCTTCCACGAGTACTTCCACGGCGACACCGGCCGCGGCCTCGGCGCGAGCCACCAGACCGGCTGGACCGCGCTCGCCGTCCCGATCCTGGAAGACGTCGCCCGCGACCGAACCGCCTGAGAACCGAGAGACCGGGACCAAGAGGCGGGGACGGTGTTCACGAGTTGTGGATTCTTTAATTCGCCCCTATGGGGGCGAATTAAAGAATCCACAACTCGTGAACACCGTCCCCGCCGGCTAGCGCGCTCGGGGTAGGCCGAGGGCGCGCTCGGCGATGAGGTTGCGTTGGATTTCGCTGGTGCCGCCGTGGGTCGTGGTGATCGGCGCGTGGCGGACGGCGCGCGAGAGGAATGCGAGCGGTGCGGCGTCGGGCGCCGCGGGATCCGCCTCGCGCAGGGCTTCGGGGCCGAGCGCGCCGAGCAGGGACGCCGACGCGCGCACGAAGGCCTCGGTCGCGAAGAGCTTGGCCTGCGCGCCCTCGAGGCCGGGCAGCGCGTCGCTCGCCGCGGCGAAGGCCGCGCGCGCCGCGAGCAGGTCCGCGACCTCCGCATCGATCGCGACGCGCGCGAGGCGCTCGCGCAGCGCCGGGTCGTCGATCGCGCGCGAGCCGTCCGGGCGCAGCGTCTGCTCCGCGGCCTCGCGCGCGGCGCGGTGGAGGCGCAGGGCGTCGGAGACGCCGCCCGCGATGCCGCGCTCGTAGGCGAGCCCGACGAGCATGACCTGCCAGCCGCCGTCGACGTCGCCGACGCGCCAGCGGTCATCGACCGCGACGCCGTCCCAGAAGGTCGCGTTGCTGCGCTTGCCCGAGAGGGTGCGGATCGGCTGGATCTCGATCCCGGGCGAGTCCATCGGCACGAGGAAGAAGCTGAGGCCGCGGTGCTTGGGGCCGTCGCGGCGCGTGCGCGCGAGCAGGAAGGCGTGGCTCGCCTCCTCCGCGAGGCTGGTCCAGAGCTTGTGGCCGTGGATCCGCCAGCCCGCGCCGTCGCGCTCGGCGCGCGTCGTCGCGGCCGCGACGTCCGAGCCGCTGCCGGGCTCGCTGTAGCCGAGGCACGGAATCTGCTCGCCCGCGAGGAAGCGCGGCAGCAGCTCCTCGCGCTGGAACGCGCTGCCGACGCGCGCGAGCGCCGACGCGACCAGCATCGCGTTGCTCACCCCGTCGTAGGGCGCGCCCGCGAGGTCGAGCTCCTGGAAGAGCGCCGCGAGCGCCTCGGGGCTGTGGATCCGCTCCCCGCGCGCGCCCGGCAGCGCCGCCCGGAGCCAGCCGCGCGCGGCGATCGCGCGGTGCAGGCCCCAGTCGTGATAGGTGCCCGTCTCGCGCACGCGCGCGGCGATCTCCGGCGTGAGCTCCTCGCGCAAAAACGCGCGCACCTCGGCGCGGAAGCGCTGCGTCTCGGGGCTCTCGCGGAAGTCCATCTCAGCGCGCTCCTGCCGAGCCGGGCTCGCCGTAGAGAGTGTCCGCGAGCGCCTGCAGCTCGCGGCCCGGCTCCCCGAGCACGAGCGCCCAGCCGAGCGCGCGCCGGTAGTAGAGCTGGATGTCGTACTCCTGCGAGACGCCGTAGCCGCCGTGGTAGTGCAGACACTGATAGGCGCACTTCGCGGCGAGCTCGGACGCGAAGAGGAAGGCCATCGACGCGAGGCGCGCGGCCTCGCGCGGAGCGCCGGGCTCCGCATCCGCGCGCTCGCCGTCGCAGGCCTCGGTCGCCCAGGCCGCCTTGCGCGCGAGCAGCCGCGCGCCCTCGAGCGCGACCGCGAGGTCCGCGAGCGCGTGCTGGATCGCCTGGAAGGACCCGATCGCGACGCCGAACTGCTCGCGCTGCGCGACGTAGGCGAGGCCGAGATCGAAGGCGCCCTGCGCGAGGCCGACGAGCGCCGACGCGGCGAGCGCGCGCCACTCCGCGCGCGCGCGCTCGTAGGCGAGGCCGGCCTCGCGCCCGCGCGCGAGCACGACGCGGCGGCCCGCAGCGCCGCCTCCCGCCGCGAGGCTGCGATCCGCGAGCGGGCCCGCCGCGAGATTCGGCAGCGCGCGGCCGGGCGGCTCCGCGTCGAGCCAGACGAGCTCCTCGCCGTCGAGCGCGACGAGCGCGCGCGCGACCGCGCCGCCGGGCACGAGCTTCGCGATGCCCGCCTCGGCCGGCCGCAGCGCGAGCGCCGCGATCGCGTCGCCCGAGAGCAGCGGCGCGAGCTCCGGGGCGCCCGGCGGGAGCTCGCGCGCGAGCAGCCGCAGGGCGGCGAGGTGCTCGGCGAAGGGAAGCGGCGCGAGAGCGCGGCCCAGCGCCTCGGCCGCGAGCGCCGCGGCGAGGAAGCCCGCGCCGCCGCCGCCGCGCTCGGCCGCGACGGCCATGCCCGGGAGCCCGATCGCCGCGCACGAGCGCCAGAGCGCGGGCGCGAAGCCGAGCGCCTCGCTCGCGCGCACGAGCGAGCTCGGACACTCGCGCGCGCAGAGCGCGCCGACGAGCTCGAGGATGTCCGCCTGGTCCTGGCTCAGCGCGAGATCGATGGCACCCTCCGGAGGCGGGCGGGCCGCGGCGGCCGCGACCGCGACGGCGGCAAGGGCGACGGCAGCGGCAGCAGCGGCGACGGCAACGGAATTCTCCTCAGAGACCGAGCTCGCGCGCAAGCGCCTGGCGCTGCCGCTCGCTGCCACCGAGCTTCTCCGCGAGCGCCACCGCGCGCCGGTAGTGGAGCGGGAGCTCCGAGGCCGCGAGGTAGCCCGCTCCGCCCAGGAGCTGGTGCGCGCGCCGCGCGTTGCGCAGACAGGCCTCTGCGCAGACCACGCTGGCCGAGCGCGCGAGCGCCTCGAAGGGGAGCCCCGCATCCGCGCAGGCCGCCGCTTCGAAGCACGCGAGCTCGGCCGCGTCGGCGTCGATCAGCGCGTCGGCGAGCGCGTGCTGCACGGCCTGGAAGCTCGCGATCGGGCGCTCCCACTGGACGCGCCGCTGCACGTGCTCGACCGCGAGCTCGAGCGCGGCGCGCGCGCCGCCCGCGAGCTCGGCGCAGAGCGCGACGCGCGAGCGCAGGCGCAGCCGCTCGAGCGCAGGCGCGGGCGCCGCGCCCGATCCGAGCCGCGCGGACTCGGGCAGCGCGACGCCGTCGAAGTGCAGCGCGCACTCCGCAGCCGGGCTCAGCGTCGAGAGCGCCTCGAGCCGGAGCCCCGCGCGCTCTGCCTCGACGAGGAAGAGCGCGGGCTCGGCGGCCGCGCCCGCGCGCAGGGCGTCCCCCGCTGCCGCCACGACGAAGCCCGATGCCGCGGCCGCGTTCTCGACGAAGCTCGCGCTCCCGCGCAGCGCGAAGCCCGCCGCGACGCGCTCGGCGCGCAGGCCCGCGCCGTCCGCGGAGCCGCTCACCGGGTCCGAGGCCGGCACGAAGCAGAGAAAGCGCCGGCCCGACCAGATCTCGGGCAGCCACGCGCGGCGCTGCGCGTCGCTGCCGAGCTCCAGCAGGAGGCCGCCGCACTCGATCGCGCTCGTGCGCAGGGGCAGCGAGCGCGCGCGCCGCCCGAGCTCGAGCGAGAGCAGCGCGAGCTCGAGCAGCCCGCCCCCGCTCCCGCCGGCCGCGCGCGGCACGCCGAGCGCGAGCCAGCCGCGCGCGCCGAAGGCGCGCAGCAGCTCGCTCTCGGGCAGCTCCGCAACAAGCGCGCGCGCGTCGGCGCGCAGCCCTTCCTGCTCGGCGCCGAGACCGAGCTCGGGCGCCGCGGGCGCGGGCGGCCCGCGCTGCGGCTCCGCTCCGGGCTGCGTCCCCGCGCGCGTCACGAGCGCGGCAGTCCGAGCCCGTGCTGGGCGATCGCGTTGCGCTGGATCTCGCTCGTGCCCGCTCCGATCGTCGCGTGCACCCGCTCGACGACCTCGCGCGCGAAGTGGCCCGCGAGCGGCGCGCCGGGGGCGCCCTCGCGCAGCAGGCCCTCGGCTCCGAGGATCTCGATGCCCGCCTGCGCGAGCCGCTGCAGCAGCTCGGTCGCGTAGAGCTTGGCGGTCGCGGCCTCGTGCGGCGGCAGCTCGCCGCGCGACTGCCGCCACACCACGCGCTTCGCGAAGCGCTCCGCGACCTCGAGCTCGCAGCCGAGCTGCGCGATGCGGCTGCGCACGACGTCGCGCGGCAGCGCGCCCCCGCGCTCGCGGCACCACGCGACGAGCGCCTCGAAGCTGCGCGCGGCCCAGCCGAGGTAGAACATCCCCGAGCGCTCGGCCCCGAGCGCGGCCGCCATCTGCGCGAAGCCGCGGCCGCGCTCGCCGAGCAGCGCGCTGCGCGGAACGCGCGCGCCCTCGAAGTGGATCTCGCCGAGCGTCCAGCCGTTTGCCGTCGCGACGCGCTCGACGCGGATCCCGGGCCGCGCGAGCTCGATCAGGAACATGCTCATCGCGCGGCGCGCCGGGAGCGCGGACTCCGTGCGCGCGACGAGGCAGCACCAGTCGGCCTTGTGCGCGCCGGTCACGAGCGACTTGACGCCGTCGAGCGCGAAGCCGCCGGCGTCCTCGCGCGCGCGCGTCGCGATGCGCGAGAGGTCGCTGCCCGCGTCGGGCTCGCTGTAGGCGATGCAGGCGAGCCCCTCGCCGCGCGCGATGCGCGGCAGGTAGTGCGCCCTCTGCTCGGGGCTGCCGAAGGCCAGGAGCGGCGGCGCGATCAGCGTGACGGGCGTGTCGATCGCGGGCGCGTCGGCGTAGGCCGCCTCGAAGTCGAAGATCGCCTTGTACGCGAGCGGCCGGCCGCCGCCGCCGCACTCGCGCGGCAGCGCCGCGCCGAGGAAGCCGCGCTCGCCCGCGCGGCGCAGGAGCGCGCGCTCGAAGTCCTCGTCGTAGCCGGTGAGGTCGCGCGGGTCGCGCCGGCCGCGCGTGCGCTCGGGCGCGAGCTCCTCGCGGAAGAACGCGCGCAGCGGCTCCCGGAACTCCTCGAGCTCGCGCGCGTAGCGGAAGTCCACCCGGTCCTGCCCCCGCGCCGGACCGGGATTCCGGACTATCCCGGCCGGCCCATTGCGGTTATCGTGGCGCCGCCGCACCCCGGGAGCGCCGATGCCGAACGACAGACTCTACATCCACGAGTTCATCGACATCATCGGGCACAACCGGGCCAAGTACATGCACCACATCACGGCCAACTGGAGTCCGATCGCGCAGGTCGAGCGCCACCAGCTCTGCTACGGGGTCTTCGGCGTCGTCGGCTCGACGCGGCGCTGGCCCGAGGTCGTGAACATCTGGGAGGAGGACGGCTGGCCGGGCATCGCGCGCTCCTTCGCCCACGAGATCGGCCACGCCTCGCTGCAGGACCCGAGCCTCGCCGCGTGGTGGGCCGAGGCCGCGAAGTACCGGAGCAGCGGCGTCGACCGCCTGCTCGTGCCCGCGCCCTGGACGCGCACGATCGAGGAGCTCTGCGCCGCGGGCGTGCGCGGCGTCGCCTACGCGCACGAGGTCGTGAAGTGCGCGCCCGGCAGCTCGCCGCGCTACCTCGACCTGCTGCGCGACGACGGCGTCTCCGCGCACGCGAAGTTCGGCCTCGAGCTCGTGGGCGCCTGGGAGACCGCGATGGTCAACGACTCGGAGTGCCTCGTGCTCTGGGCGCTCCCGAGCTGGCAGGCCTGGGGCGAGTTCGAGGCCGCGCAGCGCCGCGACGCGGGGATGCAGCGCTGGCGCGCGAAGCTCGCGGGCGTCGCCGTCGACTGGAGCCGCTTCCTGATGGCGGACGCGCCGCTCTCGCCGATGCGGATCGGGCGCCAGCCCGCGGCCGGCGACCGCAAGCCGCTCTCCGAGATCCCCTGAGCCCGCGCCGATCCGCGGCCGCGCCTCAGCCGGCCGCGATCCCGACCGCCGCCGCGACGCGCCGCCGGTGCTCTTCGGGCGTGCCGAAGAGCACCGCGCTCGCAGTCGCGCGCTTGAGGTAGAGGTGCGCGGAGTGCTCCCAGGTGAAGCCCATGCCGCCGTGGATCTGCAGGTTGCGCTTGGCGGCGGCGACGTAGGCCTCCGAGCACTGCGACTTCGCGATCGACGCGGCGACCGCCGCGTCCGGCTCGGCGTCGCGCGCCGCGAAGGCCGCGTAGTAGGCCGCCGAGCGCGCGAACTCGACCTCGAGCAGCATGTCCGCGCACTGGTGCTTGATCGCCTGGTAGGAGCCGATCGGCCGGCCGAACTGCAGGCGCTGCTTCGCGTAGCCGACGGCCATGTCGAGGCAGCGCTGCGCGCCGCCGACCTGCTCGGCCGCGAGCGCCGCGCAGGCGCGGTCGAGCGCGCGCTGCAGGCCGGGCGCCGCGTCGCCCTCGGAGATCCGCATCGCGGGCGTCGACTCGAAGCGCAGCCGCGCGAGCTTTCGCGTCGGGTCGAGGGGCGGGAGCGGCTCGCGCGCGAGGCCGCGCGCGTCGCCCGGCACGTGGAAGAGCGCCAGGCCCGCGCCCGCGCGCGCGACGACGAGCAGGTCGTCCGCCGTCGCCCCGTCGAGCACGTACTGCTTCTCGCCCGTGAGCGCGCAGGCCTCGCCCGAGCCCGCGGCCTCGAGCGCGATCGCCTCGAGCTCGAAGGGCCGCTCGCGCTCCGAGAACGCGAGCGCCGCGCGGCGCCGGCCCGACGCGAGCGCCGGCAAGAGCTCCTTGCGCGCGCGCTCGTGCGCCGCGAGCTCGAGCGCGCTCGTCGCGAGCACCGCGCTCGAGAGGTAGGGCGCGCAGAGCAGCGCGCGGCCCATCTCCTCCATCGCGATCGCGAGCTCGACCGGGCCGAAGCCCGCGCCGCCGAGCTCCTCGGACACGATCAGCCCCGCGAGGCCGAGCTCCTCGGCCATGCGCGTCCAGACGGCCGGGCGGAAGCCGGCCTCGCTCGCCATCTGCTCGCGCAGCGCGGCCTCGTCGGCCTCGCGCTCGAAGAAGCCCCGCAGCGTGCGGCGCAGCTCCTCGTGCTCGTCGCTGAATTCGAAGATCACGGCATCCTCCCGCCGGCGCAACCTAGCTGCGCGGCACGTCCTTCCAGGCCACGTCCTTGTCGAGCCTCGGCTCGCCGGGCAGTCCGAGCACGCGCTCGCCCAGGATGTTGCGCATGATCTCGGAGGTGCCGCCCTCGATCGAGTTCGCCTGCGAGCGCAGGTACTGGTACTTGGCCGCGCGGCGCCGCGCGGCGGGGTCGCTCCCGGCCGCCGAATAGCGCGATCCCTCCGGCTGGCGCAGCGCGTAGCCGGGCTCGTAGACGAGCGCGTCGGCGCCCATCGCGTCGAGCGCGGTCGCCCAGATCGCCTGGTTGAGCTCCGCCTGCGCGAGCTTGCCGACCGAGCCCTCGGGCCCGGGGTGGCCCGAGCGCTGCGCGACGCGCGCGCGCTGGGTCGTGAGCCGGAGCAGCTCGGAGCGGATGTAGAGCTGCGTGGTGCGGTCGCGCAGCCGCGCGCGCTCGGCCTCGCTGCGCGAGGGGTGGCGCTCGGCGACGAGCTCGCGCAGCAGCGCGATCGGTCCGCCGCCCTTGCGGCTCGCGCCCGCGCCGAGCGCCTGGCGCTCGTTCATGAGCGTCGTGATCGCGACGCGCCAGCCCTGGCCCTCGCGGCCGAGCAGCCGCTCGTGCGGGATGCGCACGTCGTTCAGGAAGACCTCGTTGAACTCCGCCTCGCCCGTGATCTGGTAGAGCGGGCGGATCTCGACGCCCGGGCTCTGCATGTCGAGCAGGAAGTAGCTGAGGCCGTCGTGCTTGGGCACGTCGGGATTGCTGCGCGCAAGCAGCATGCCCCACTTCGAGAGGTGCGCGAGGGAGCTCCACACCTTCTGCCCGTTCAGCACCCAGTCGTCGCCGTCGCGCACGGCGCGCGTCGCGAGCCCCGCGACGTCGGAGCCCGCGGAGGGCTCGCTGAAGAGCTGGCACCAGATGTCCTCGCCCGTGAAGATGCGCCGCAGGAGCGCGCGCTTGAGCGCGTCGCTCGCGTAGGCGAGCACGGTCGGCGCGCCCATGCCGATGCCGATCGGGTTGTTGCCGAGCGGGTCGTAGACGGTCTTGCACTGGCGCTGCAGCTCGTCCTGCACGACGGCCTGCAGCTTCGCCTCGAGGCCGAGTCCGCCGAGGCCCTGCGGATGCTGGACCCAGGCGAGCCCGTGGTCGTACTGCGCGCCGCGGAAGCGCGCGAAGCTCACTCCCGCGGCATCGGGATGGACTTCCTCGAGCAGCCTGCGCGTGCGCTCTCGGAGCTCCTTCTCGGTCATGCGCTCTCCTCCCGCGCCGCGCGCCGGCCTGCCGGCGGGCGGCGGCGCTCAGTCCGCGTCCTGCAACACGCGGTCCAGGTTCGACTGCAGGCGCAGCAGCAGCTGGGCCAGCTGCTGGCGCTCCTCGCGCGTGATGCCCGCGCGCAGCTGCGCGCGCAGCTCGACGTCGCGCGCGAGGATCGGGTCGGCGAGCTGCCGGCCGGCGGGCGTCGCCGCGACGCGCCAGACGCGCCGGTCCGCGGGCTCGGGCTGGCGCTCGACGAGGCCGCGCTCCTCGAGCGCGTCGATCAGCGCGCCGGCCGCCGCGCGCCCGACCCCGAGCCGCGCCGCGAGCGCGGTCTGCGACTGCGGCCCGGACTCGTGCAGGAACGCGAGCGCGCTCGCCTGCGACAGGTTCAGGCCGAGCGGCTCGAAGCGCCGGTCGTAGGCGAGCCGGATCGCGCGCGCGGTCGACATCAGCGTCGACTCGACGCGCCGCCACGGCGGCGCATCGAGCTCGTGCCGGACCTGCTCCCGCGCGGTCGACATGCCCCTCGCTCCATCCCCCTGCGCCGGCGCCGCTCGCTCGCGCCTAGCCGCGGCGCAGCAGCGTGCCGGTGCCGAGACCGCCGCCGCAGCACATCGTGACGATCGCGTGCTCGAGGTCCGCGCGCGCGAGCTCGTGCACGGCCTTCGCGAGCAGGATCGCACCGGTGCCGCCGAGCGGGTGGCCGAGCGCGATCGCGCCGCCGTTCGGGTTGACCCTCTCCATGTCGGGCGCGAGCTCCTGCTCCCAGGCGAGCACGACCGACGCGAAGGCCTCGTTGATCTCGACGAGGTCGATGTCGCGCATCGCGAGGCCGTTGCGCGCGAGCAGCTCGCGCGTCGCGCCGATCGGCCCGGTCAGCATCAGCGCGGGATCCGAGCCCACGAGCAGGCTGTCGACGAGCGTGGCCTTCGGCTCGAGACCGAGCGCGCGGGCCTTCTCGCGCGTCATGAGGAGCACGGCGCCTGCGCCGTCGGAGACCTGCGACGAGCTGCCCGCGGTGTGGATGCCGCCCTCCTGGTTCGGCCGCAGGCCCGCGAGCGCTTCGAGCGTGGTCTCGCGCAGCCCCTCGTCGCGCGCGACCTTGTGGCGCGTCTCGAGCGGCCGGCGCTCGGCGTCGAGCTCGGGCGCGTCGATCGGGACGATCTGCGAGTCGAAGCGCTTCTCGGCCCAGGCCCGGGCCGCGCGGTCCTGCGAGAGCTTGCCGAAGGCGTCCGTCTGCCTGCGCTCGATGCCCCACTGCCTCGCGATCCGCTCCGCGCCCTCGAACTGCGAGGTCCACTCGTGGTGCGCGCGGTACTTGCGCGTCACGGGGACGCCGACCTTCGGGTCCTTCGGGATCGTCGCGCCCATCGGGACCTGGCTCATCGACTCGACGCCGCAGCCGACCGCGACGTCGACGACGCCGCTCTTGACCAGGGCGTAGGCCAGATTCGTCGCCTGCTGCGACGAGCCGCACTGCGCGTCGACCGTCGACGCGGCGACCTCGAGCGGGAGGCCCGCGGAGAGCCACGCGTTGCGCGTGACGTTCATCGCCTGCATGCCGACCTGCCCGACGCAGCCGCCGACCACCTGTCCGACCTCGAGCGGATCGATGCCCGCGCGCCGGATCAGCTCGGCCTGCACCTGCGCGAGCAGCTCGGTCGCGTGGAGCCCGGAGAGTCCGCCCTTGCGCCTTCCGACCGGGCTGCGAAGCGCTTCGGCGATCACGACGTCGGGCATGGGGACCTCCTTGCGGGCGCGGAGCCGCCGGGCGGCTCCGGCGGCTCGGCGGGAGCGCCCGCCGCAATCTGTACGCCATCATACAATATGCCGGCCGACGTCGGCCAGCGGAGCCCGGCGTAGAATCCGCCTCGACCCCGCGGGCGCGAGGAGGGAGGCCCGATGGCGCTCTGCCTGGAGCCGACGGGCGCGACGCTCGGAGCGATCGCGACCGGGGTGCGCCTCGGCGCGCTCGGCGCGCGCGACTGGCAGGCGATCGAGGCGGCCTTCCTCGAGCACGCCGTGCTGATCTTCCCCGCGCAGTTCGCGAGCCTCGACGAGCAGCGCGACTTCGGCCTGCGCTTCGGCGCGCTCGACTCGCTGGTCGCGGCGACCGGCAGCGTCGCGCTCAGCAACCGCCGCGCGGACGGCAGCCTGCTCGCGCCCTCCGACCCGGGCATGCAGCTCCTGCTCGGCAACGAGGGCTGGCACAGCGACAGCTCGTACATGCCCGTCTCGGCGAAGGCGTCGCTGCTCTCGGCCGAGGTGGTGACCTCGCGCGGCGGCGAGACCGAGTGGGCGGACATGCGCGCGGCCTTCGACGCGCTCGACCCCGAGCTCCGCGAGCGCATCGAGAAGCTCAGCGCCCATCACTCGATCCGCTATTCGCAGGCGCGCGCGGGCCATGCCGGCGCGGTGAAAGGCTTCGCCTACGGCCTCGACCAGGAGTCGGCGCCGCTGCGGCCGCTCGTGAAGCGGCATCCGGTCAGCGGGCGCCGCAGCCTCTTCATCGGGCGCCACGCCTTCGGCATCCCCGGCCTGGACGAGCGCGAGTCCGAGCGCCTGCTCGACGAGCTCCTCGCCGCCGCGTGCCAGCCGCCGCGCGTCTTCGCGCACCGCTGGAGTCCGGGCGACCTCGCGATCTGGGACAACCGCTGCGTGCTGCACCGCGCGCGGCCCTACGATCCGCGCGAGCCCCGCGTGATGCACCACACGCGCATCGCGGGCGACCCGGCGAGCGAGTCGGCGCCCGCCTCGGGGCCCGCGCTCAGCGCCGCATCAGGCGGTTGAGCTCCGGGTTCGCGAGCGCGCCGCGCGCGAAGGGCTCGGAGCGGCCCTCGGCGAGGAAGGCCGCGGCGAGCGCGTGCAGCTCGCCGAGCGCGGCCTTCGCGAGGCCCGATCCCGCGGAGAGGCGGCGCACGCCGATCGCCTCGAGCCGCGCCGCGGGCGGCAGACCGGGCCAGGCGAGCGCGTTCAGCGGGAGCCCGACGTCGGACACGAGCTTCGCGAGCAGCCCCTCGTCGACGGCCGCGGGCACGAAGATCGAGTCGGCGCCGGCCTCGCGGTAGAGCCGCGCGCGCGCGACCGTCTCGCGATAGGCGGCGTCGCCCTCGGCGAGCCGGCGCAGGTAGACGTCGGCGCGCGCGTTGATCCAGAGCGCGGCCCCGGCCCTGGCCGCGGCGCCCTTGATGCGCTCGATCTTGCCCGCGAGCAGCGCGGGTGCGCCCGCGCCGTCCTCGAGGTTGATCCCGACGGCGCCCGCGTCGATCACGCGCAGCGCGAAGGCCGCGGCCGCCTCGGGATCGGCGGCGTAGGCGGCCTCCACGTCCGCGGACACCGGAACGCTCACGACCCGCGCGATCTCGCGCAGCGTGCCGAGCAGCACCTCGGGCGGCAGCGCCTCGCCGTCGGGATAGCCGTGCGCCCAGGCGAGCGCCGCGCTCGAGGTCGCGATCGCCCGCGCGCCCGCGCGCTCGATGATGCGCGCGCTGCCCGCATCCCACGCGTTCGGCAGGATCAGGAGCCCGCTCGCGTGCAGCGCGCGAAACGCGCGCGCGGAATCCGCCTGGCTCACGCGGACGCCTCGAGACGCTGGCCCGCGTGGCGCGCCTCGTGCGCGAGCAGCCAGCGCTTGCGCGCGAGGCCCCCGCCGTAGCCGGTCAGCGAGCCGTCGCTGCCGACCACGCGGTGGCAGGGCACGACGACGCCGACCGGATTGCTGCCGTTCGCGAGGCCGACGGCGCGCACCGCCTTCGGCCGCCCGATCCGGCGCGCGAGCGCGGCGTAGCTCGAGGTCGCGCCCGGGGCGATCTCGCGCAGCGCGCGCCACACCTGGCTCTGGAAGGCGGTGCCCGCGAGCGCGACCGGCAAACGCTCGAGCGCCGCGATCTCGCCCTCGAAATAGCGCGCGAGCGCCGCGGCGTGTCCGAAGCGGTCCCGGCCCTCCGCGAGCTCGACCGCGCCGAGCCGGCGCCGGCAGCGCTCGCGCCACGGGTCGCCGGCGTCGTCCCACGCGTGCAGGCGCAGCGCGCCCTGCGCGTCGGAGATCAGGATCGAGACGCCGAGCGGGGTCTCGAGTCGATCGATCAGGAAGCGGCGGGGATCAGGCATGGGAGCTCCTCTCCAGGCTGTCGGCGGTCCACAGGTGCTGCGCCGCGTAGGCGCGCCAGGGCCGCCAGGCCTCGGCGCGCGCGAGCAGCGCGTGCGGCGAGAGCGGCGAGCCGTTGGCCACGGCGCTGCTGCGCCGCAGCGCGACGTCGCCGGCGGGAAACGCGTCGCTGTCGCGCAGCGCGCGCAGCGCCCAGTACTGCAGCGTCCAGGGACCGAAGCCCGGCAGCGCGGCCAGGCGCTCGAGCGCCTGCTCGCTGCCGCAGCCGGGCGCGAAGAGCGCCGCATCGGCCTGCGCGGCGCGCGCGAGCGCCTGCAGCGCCGCGCTCCGCGCGCGCGGCATCCCGACGCCCGAGAGGTCGAGCGCGGCGATCCGCTCCGGCGTCGGAAACGCGCGCGTGAGGCGCTCGTGCCCGGTCAGGTCTGCGGCGAGCGGCGCGCCCGCGAGCGCGGTCAGCCTGCCCGCGAGCCGGCGCGCGGCAGCCACGCTGATCTGCTGTCCGAGGATCGCGCGCACCGCGAGCTCGAAGCCGTCCCAGCTCCCCGGCGCGCGCAGGCCCGGCCGCCGCGCGACGAGCGGTGCCAGGCCCGCATCGCCGCGCAGGTGCGAGCCGATCGCCAGGACGTCGGCATCGAGATCGAAGAGCCGGCGCAGGCGCCCGACGATCGCGAGCAGCCCGCGCAGCTCCGGCAGCCGGATCGTCGCGACGAGGCAGCCGCGCCCGGGCGCGACCGCGACGCTGCCGCAGGCGCCGTCGATCGCGAGCGTGCGCCAGTAGACGCCGCGCTCGACGAGCTCGACGCCCTCGACCGCGCGCGCGGCGAGAAACTCCGCGATCGCATCCCAGTCGTAGGGCGGCCGGTAGGCGAGGCGCAGCCGCAGCGCGGAGGGGCTCGCGCGCCTGCGTCGCCGGAGCTCGCTCGGCGTGCGCCCGTAGAGCCGCCGGAACACCGCGTTGAAGCGGCGCACGCTGCCGAAGCCGGCCGCTGCTGCGACCGCAGTCATCGGCAGCGCGCTGTCCTGGATCAGCTGCTTCGCGAAGAGCACGCGCCGCGTCTGCGCGACCGCGACCGGCGGGACGCCGAGATGCCGATCGAAGAGCCGGCGCAGCTGGCGCTCTCCCATCCCGAGCCGCGCGGCGAGTTCGGCGACGCCGGCCTCGCCCTCGTCGAGCGCGCCCTCCGCGATCAGCGCGAGCGCGCGCGAGACCGTGTTCGAGGTGCCGCGCCACGCGGCCGCGTCGGGCGAGAGCTCCGGCCGGCAGCGCAGGCAGGGCCGGAAGCCCGCGGACTGCGCCGCGGCCGCGCTCGGGTAGAAGCGGCAGTTCTCGGGCCGCGGCGTGCGCGCGGGACAGATCGGCCGGCAGTAGACGCCCGTCGTCGCGACCCCGACGAAGAGCCGCCCGTCGAAGCGCGCATCGCGCGTCGCGAGCGCGCGGCAGCAGATCGCGTGGTCCGGCAGTCCCATGCCAGAACTATCGCACGCGGGAGCCGCGCGGCTGGCCGTTTTCGGACGCGCATGCCGCGGCGCGGCGGGTGCTCAGAAAGGCGACGGGAGCCGCTCGATCGGGCAGTGGATCACGCTGGGCCGCCCGCCCGCGATCGCCTCGCGCAGCGCGGGGCCGAGATCCTGCGGGCCCTGCACGCGCAGGCCGTCGGCACCGAAGGAGCGCGCGAGTGCGGCGAAGTCCGGGTTGCGCAAGAGCGTGCCGATCTCGCGGCCGCCGAAGCGCTCGCGCTGCTCGCGGTTCGAGTTGCCGTAGGCGCCGTCGTCGAAGACGACCGTCGTGGTCGCGATCTCGTACTGCAGGGCGGTCGCGAGCTCGCTCGCGGCGAAGAGGAAGCCGCCGTCGCCGATCACGCAGACGACCGGGCGCTCGGGCTTCGCGACCTTCGCGCCGAGCGCGACCGGGAACGCGAAGCCGAGCGTGCCCATGTAGGACGACGAGAGATAGCTGCGCGGCTCGTAGACGCGGAAGTGCATGTGGCACATGTAGCCGACGGTCGTGGTTCCGGCGGCGACGATCGCGTGCTCCGGGATCGCGTCGCGCAGCGTCTCGACGATCGCGGCCTGCGGCCCGAGCTTGCGCAGCTCCTCCTCGACGCGCGCGCGCGCGGCGCGGCACTCGGCCGCGCGCGAGGCGCGCGGCCGCAGCCGGAGCGCGGTCTCGAGCTCCTCGCGCAGCCCGCGCAGCGCGAGGCGCGCGTCGCCCGCGATCCCGAGCGCGAGCGGGAAGTGCTTGCCGAGCTGCTCCGGGTCGACGTCGATCTGGATCACGCGCTGGCCCGGCTGCGCGCCGAGGTTCTGGAAGCGCGTGCCGACCGCCAGGATCAGGTCCGCCGCGTGCAGGATCGGGTGCAGCCGGCGGTTCACCCAGAGCGTGCCGACCGAGAGCGGGTTGCGGTCGTCGATCGCGCCCTTGCCCTCGCGCGTCGTGAGCACGGGTGCCTGCAGCTGCTCGGCCAGCGCGCTGAGCTCCGCGGACGCGTCGCCGAGCACGGCGCCGCCGCCCGCGACGAGGAGCGGCCGCTCCGCGGCCAGGAGCTCGCGCGCGGCTTCGGCGAGCAGCAGCGGATCCGGCGCCTCCGGCTCGGGCCGCGCGGACGCGGGCAGCTCGATCTCGGCCTGCTCGGCGAGCGCCTCGGGCGGAAACTCGACGTGCACCGGCCGCGGCCGGCCGCTGCGCAGCTGGCGGAAGGCCTCGTGCAGCGCACCCGGAATCGCCGCGGCCGTGCGCGCGCGGTACGCCCATTTCGTCATCGGCCGCACCAGATCGAGCTGGTCGTCGAGCTGGTGCAAGAGCTCCATGTCCCGGCCGATCCCCGCGCGGCTCACCTGGCCCGCGAGCAGCAGCACCGGCGAGGAGCAGGCGTAGGCGGTCGCGAGTCCCGCGGCCGCGTTCGTCACGCCGACGCCCGGCACGACGAGGGCTACGCCCTCGCGCCCGCCCGCGCGCGCATAGCCGTCGGCGAGATAGGTCGTGCCCTGCTCGTGGCGCGTCGCGACGAAGCGGATCGCGGGCAAGTCGTAGAGCGCGTCGAGCGCGTGCATGATCTGCTCGCCCGGCAGGCCGAAGACGACGCCCACGCCCTCGCGCGCGAGCAGCTTCGCGAGCGCCTGCGCGCCCGTGAGGCGCGGCATCAGCGGCGCGCGGCCGCCGCCGGGCTCGGCACTGCCGGGCCCGCCTTCACGACCGCGTCGCGCGCGGCGAGTCCGTAGATCCGCGCCGCGGTCTCCCAGGTGATCTTGCGCCGGTCGGCCTCGGCGATGTCCTCGAACTCGCGCGCGATGTGCTCGCGCGAGCCCGGGAAGAAGGACGCGGAGTGCGGGTAGTCGCTGGCCCACATCACCGTGTCGGCGCCGAGCAGGTCGAGGCAGCGCAGCCCGACGGTGTCCTCCTCGAAGGTCGCGAAGAAGTTCCTGCCGAACCACTCGCTCGGCGGTCGCGAGAAGCCCTCGTCGGCCGCCCAGCGGCTGAAGACCTTGCCCGCGCGCTCCTTCCAGTGCGGCAGCCAGCCGATCCCGCCCTCGACACTGATGATCACGAGCCCGGGGTGGCGGTCGAAGCAGCCGCTCCAGAAGAGGTGCGTGAAGGACTCGATCACGCTCGTGTAGCCCGCGTGGATGTAGAGGCCCATGCCGTGCGGCCGCTTCGCGAGCTCCGAGCGCCGCGGCATCCAGCGCGGCTTGCCCGCGTGCAGCGAGAGCACGAAAGCGAGCTCGACGGCCGCCGCCCAGACCGGCTCCCAGTGCTCGTCGCTCCAGTCGCCGAGATCGGGCACGACGGGCAGCAGCATGCCCCGCACCGAGCCGAGCCGGGCCACGCGCCGCATCTCGGCGACCGCCTGCTCGGGACTCTCGGTCGGCAGGATCCCGTACCCGACGAGCCGCTCGGTCGAGACCGCGCAGAACTCGCTCATGTGGTCGTTGTAGACCTGCAGCATCGCGAGCTTCGCCTCGCGCGCGACGTCGACCTGGTTCATCGCGACGTCGAGCAGCATGTTCGGGTACATCACCGAGGCGTAGACGCCGTCCTGATCCATGTCGGCGAGGCGCGCGCGAGGATCGTAGAAGCCAGGCCGCACGTTCTCCCAGCGAGCGGGCAGCTGCTCGCGCTTGCGCTCGATGCTCTGGCCCGCGGCGACCAGGATGTCGAGCGGCTTCGGCGCTGTGTCCCCGATCTGGAACGCGTGCCCGCCGTTCGGCAGCTCGACGAGGCGCGGCCCGAGCGGCACGAGGCGCTTCGGCAGCCGCTCCTGCCAGAGCGTGACGGGCTCCTGCAGGTGGTCGTCGGCGGAGATCGCGACGTAGTCGGGGCTCGGGCTCACGCGGGTGCTCCTCTCGTCATGGCTCCCCGATCCGCGAGAGCGGGCCCACGCCGAGCCCGGCGGCGAGGCCGTCGAGCTGCTGCCGGAGCGCTTCCGGCAGCGGGATCCCGTCGCGCAGCCGCAGGGCGCGCCGCCGCGCCTCGAGCTCGCCGGGCACGAGCACGCGCTCGCTCCCCGCGACCGGCTCACAGCTTCTCACGTCCCGGATCAGCGCGTCCACGCGCGCGCGGAACTCCGCGAGCGGCAGGAAGCGCGAGACGTCGAGCGCGAGGAAGAGATAGCCCTTCGCGACGCGCTCGCGCCCCGCGAGCGGCGAGTCCGTGAGCTCCGTGCGCCCGAAGCAGCTCCCCGCGAGCACACCGGCGAGCACTTCGACGAGGAACGCGAGCCCGAAGCCCTTGTGCCCGCCCGACCACTGCAGCCGCTCGATCGAGGCCTGCGCCGGATCCGTGGTCGGCGCGCCGCGCTCGTCGCGGGCCCAGTCGGCCGGGATCTCGCGGTCGCCGCGCGCGCGGGCGAGCAGGATCTTGTTGCCCGCGACCGCGGTCGTCGCGGCGTCGAAGACGACCGGCTCCTCCTCGCCTGCGGGCAGCGCATACGACCACGGATTCGTCGAGAAGAGCGGCGTCAGGCTGCCGAAGGGCGGCACGACGGTCGGCCCGTTCTGGAACGCCATCGCGAAGACGCCGCGGCGCGCCGCGCGCAGCGTGTAGAACGCGAGCGCGCCTAGGTGCGTGCTCTCGCGCACCGCGACCGCGCCCATCCCGAGCGCGAGCGCCCTCTCGACCGCGAGATCGATCGCCGCGACGCCCGCGACCTGCCCGAGGCCGAGCCCGCCGTCGAGGCGCGCGATCGGGCCGTCGTCCGCGAGCACGCGCAGCTCCGCGCGGGCCTTCACGTGGCCCGCGCGCAGCCGCGCCGCGTACATCGGCAGGAGGTGCACCCCGTGCGAATCGACGCCGCGCAGATCGGCCTCGACCAGGCTCTCGGCGACGAGCTCGGCGTCGGCGCGCGGGACGCCCAGGGCCGCGAGCAGCGCCGCGCAGTGCGCGCGCAGCGCGGGCGCCGCGACGGTGGCGGGCCGAGCCGGAGCGGAGTCCCGGGCGGCGGTCGGAAGCGGTGCCATGCCTAGACCGGAACGTCTCCCTCGATCGTGACGCGGTGCAGCAGCCGCTCCCCCTTCTCGACGTCGGCCACGACGCGGTGCTGCACGCTGCGGTTGTCCCACAGGATCATGTCGCCCGCCCGCCAGCGGTGGCGCCAGCAGTACTCGGCGCGACACGCTTCGGCGTAGAGGTGCTCGAGCAGCGGGCGGCTCTCGGCCTCGCTCCAGCCCTCGAAGTGCCGGGTGTAGTCGGCGTTCACGAAGAGGCCCTTGCGGCCCGTCTCGGGGTGGCTGCACACGACGGGGTGGACCGCGCTCACCTCTTCGGGCTGCATGCCCTTCTCGCGCGCGAGCTCGGTGCCCTTGTGCACCGCGCGCAGTCCGTCGAGCATGCGGCGCAGGCCCGGCGAGAGCCCCTCGTAGGCGAGGTGCTGGTTCGCGAAGAGCGTGTCGCCGCCGCAGGCGGGCACCCGGCGCGCGAGCAGCAGCGACATCCGCGGCGGCGTCTTCGAGTGCGTCGTGTCCTGGTGCCAGGTGACCGTGATCGGGTGCGGGTCGGAGACCTGCATCACGCCGGGGTGGCCCTCGATCGAGGGCACGTAGGGGTGCACGAAGATGCGGCCGAAGCGCGCCGCGAAGGCGAGCTGCTGCTCGGGCGTGATCTCCTGGCCGCGCAGACAGAGCACGTGGTGCGCGAGGAACGCGCTCCGCAGCGGCTCGAAGTCCGCGGCCGAGAGCGGCTCGCGCAGGTCGAGGCCGGTCGCGATCGCGCCGACCGCGCGCGTCTGCGCCTCGATCCGGACGCCGCCGCTCACACCGGCGCCTCTTCGCGCGCGCGTCCGAAGACCGGCGCGCGCTTCTCGAGGAAGGCGCGCACCGCCTCCTGGTGGTCCGCGCTCTCGAAGGTGACGGCCTCCATCGCGAGCGAGGCGTCGAGCAGGCGGTTCACGCGGTCGAGCAGCTCCGCGTTCGCGAGGCGTTTATTGAACTGGATCGCGATCCGCGGCCCCGCCGCGAGGCGCTCGGCGAGCGCGCGCGCCTCGGCCGCGAGGCGCTCGGCCGGGTAGACGTGGTTCACGAGCCCGAGCCGCCAGGCCTCCTGCGCGCCGAGCATGTCGCCCGTCATGAGGTACTCCTTCGCGCGGTTCACGCCCATCAGCAGCGGCCACAGGATCGCGCCGCCGTCGCCCGAGACGAGGCCGGCCTTCACGTGCGGGTCGCCGATCCGCGCGTGCTCGGCCATCAGCACGACGTCGCAGAAGAGCGCCAGGCTCGCGCCGATGCCGAGCGCGTCGCCGTTCAGGGCCGCGACGATCGGCTGCGGCACCGCGAGCTGATTGCGCACGATCGAGGTCGAGCCGAGGAAGAGGTCCGGGTGGCCGTCCGCATAGCCGCCGCCCGCGAGGTTCTGCTGCATGCCCGAGAAGTCCGCGCCCGGGCAGAAGGCCTTGTCGCCCGCGGCGGAGAGGATCACGACGTCCGCGTCGCGGTCCGCGGCGACCTTCGCGAAGAGCGGCGCGAGCTCGTCGTGCATCGCGCGGTGCATCGCGTTGCGGCGCTCGGGGCGGTTCAGCGTGAGCGTGAGGATGCGCCCCTCGAGCTCGCTCCTGATGAACTCGAAGCCGTAGCGGTCGCTCATCGCGATCCTCCCGTCGATTCCGGCTCGCTGCGCGCGCTCACAGCACGACCCCCGCGCGCTTGAAGGCGCCGATCTCGTCCCAGTCGCAGCCGAGCTCCTGCAGGATCGCCTCGGTGTGCTGGCCGTGCTCGGGCGCGCGCCTGAGCTCGGCGGGAGCCTCGTCGAACTGCACCGCGCCGTTCGGCAGCCGGAAGGCCTCGCCCCCTTCGACCGCGACCTCACCGAGATAGCCGTTCGCGCGCACCTGCGGATCCTCGATCAGCTCGGTCACGCGCTGGAAGGGCGCCCACGGAAACTGCTCGCCCGCGAAGGCCTCGCACCACTCCGCATAGCTCCGGCGCGCGAAGATCGCGTCGAGCGCGGCGACGCAGGCGTCGCGGTGCTGCGCGCGCGCGGCGATGTCCGCGAAGCGCGGGTCGGCGGCGAGCGCGGGCTCGCCGAGCGCGCGGCAGAGGTCGGGCCAGAAGCGGTCGGGCTGCAGGAACATCAGGCACAGGAAGCGGCCGTCGCGCGTGCGGTAGTTGTTGACGAGCGGATTCGCGGTCGGGCTGCGCTCCTCGATCGGCGGCGCGGGGCGGAAGGCGCCCTGCAGCGCCGAGAGCACGTCGGAGGAGAGCGTCCAGATCGCGGTCGCGAGCAGCGACACGTCGACGACCGAGGGCTCGCCGCAGCGCTCGCGCCGGAAGAGCGCGGCCGCGATGCCGAAGGCGAGCTGCACCGCCGCGCTGCGGTCGCCGATCCCGCCGCGCTGCGTGATCGGCTGCGCCAGGCCCGCGGGCGTCAGCGTCTCGCCGAGGCCGCCGCGCGCCCAGAACGCCGAGGCGTCGAAGCCCGGGAGGTCCGCGTCGGGGCCGCGCACGCCGAAGCCGTGGCCGCGCCCGACGATCAGGCGCGGGTTCGCCTCGCGCAGCGCCTCGAGCGAGAGGCCGAGGCGCTCGAGCGTGCCGGGCAGGAAGTTCGTGAGGAAGACGTCGGCGGTCGCGACGAGGCGCAGGAGCAGCGCGCGGCCCGCGGGCTGCTTCACGTCGAGGCCGAGGCTGCGCTTGCCGCGGTTCGCGGACTCCATCGCGGGGTTGATCCCCTGCGAGACCGCGTGGATCCCCTGCGACGCGAGGCCGCGGTAGCTGTCTCCCGAGACGGGGTGCTCGATCTTGATCACGTCCGCGCCCCAGTCGGCGAGCAGCGCACCCGTCGTGGGCACGAAGAGCCACTGCGCGAGCTCGACGACGCGCACGCCGCCGAAGAGGTCCGCCGGAGCCGCGCCTAGCACTTCGAGCGCAGCCTCACGGCTCAGCCGTGGAGCAGGACCGGCAGCGCGGTCGGCATGCGGAAGAGCAGCCCGGTCACGCAGGGCGCCGGGGCCGACGGATCGAGGCGCAGCTCCGGCGCGCGCTCGAGCAGCGCCTCGAGCGCGCAGCGCATCTCCATGCGCGCGAGGTGGAGGCCGACGCAGAGGTGCGGTCCGATCCCGAAGCTCGCGTGGGGCCGGGGCTCGCGAGTCAGGTCGAAGCGGTCGGGATCCGACCAGCGCGCGGGGTCGTGATTGGCCGCGCCGAGGCACGCATGCAGCGCGCTGCCCGCCGGAATCGCGACGCCCGCGAGCTCGCAGTCGCGCCGCGCGATGCGCCCGACCGCCGTGAGCGGCTGCTCCCAGCGCAGCGCCTCCTCGATCGCGGCGTCGATCCGCGACGCATCCTCGCGCAGCAGCTCCCACTGGCCCGTCTCGAGCAGCGCGAGCAGCAGGCAGCCGAGACCGCGGTAGGTGGTGCCCGCGCCGGCCGGCAAGAGCAGGCGCGCGAAGGTCAGCACCTCCTCGTCGGCGAGCCGGTGCCGCGAGCCATCCTCCGGATCCTCGAACTCGACGTCGCAGAGCCAGCTCAAGAGATCGTCTCCGCGCCGCGCGCGCCGCTCCGCGACGAGCGCTGCGAGCGCGTCCGAGATCTGCCGCGCCGCGGCCAGTCGCTCCGCCATGTCGCCGACCGCGGCGACCGACGCGATCGCGAGCTCGTGGAAGCGCGGCACGTCGGCCGCCGGGACCCCGAGCGAGCGGGCGATCGTCGAGACGGGAACGACCGCGCAGAGCGCGCGGTAGAGATCCACCGGGGCCCCGCGCGCGAGCAGGCCGTCCAGGATCTCGTCGACGACCGGCCGCACCCAGCGCGCCTTCCAGCGCTCCATCTCGCGGCGGCTGAAGGCCGGCATCACGAGCGAGCGCGCGCGGCGGTGCGCGCGATCGTCGAGCTGGATCAGGCTGCGCCCGACGACCGGCTCGAGCGTCGGCTCGTACCACTCGGAGGAGTAGCTCGCGGTGTCGCGCAGCACGGCCTCGACCGTCTGCCAGTCGTAGCAGGAGAACTGGCGCCGATCGCGCCACACCAGCGTGTCGGGGCCCTCGAGGCCGAACGCGGCCGAGATCGCGCCCTCGTGCACGGGGCCCGAGCGGCGCAGCGCGTGGTAGACCGGATACGGATCGTCGACGACGCCCGCGCCGAGCGCGCGGTTGCGGCGCCGGTCGGCCGCGTTCGCGCCGACCTCGAGCGGTGCGGGGTCCGACCGCTCGCGCGGAGCCCGGCCGCTGATCGGCTCTGCCTCGGGCATGCACACCTCCGCAGCGCTCGCGCGAGCTCGCATCATACCCCGTTCCACCGGCTCGCGTCCTCGTGATAGCGTGCGCCTCCCAAGGTCCGCGGCCCCTGGAGCCCGCCTCATGCAGTCCGCCGATCCGAGCGCGCCCGGGAAGAGCGAGGCCACGGGCTTCGCCGATCCCTATTCCCGCTACGTGATGGGCGTGCTCTTCCTCGTCTACGTCGTGAGCTACATCGACCGCCAGCTGATGGCGGTGCTGCTCGACCCGATCAAGCACGAGCTCGGCGCGAGCGACGCCCAGATGGGGCTCCTGACCGGGATCGCGTTCGCGATCTTCTACTCGGTCTTCGGGCTGCCGATCGCGCGCCTCGCGGATCGCAGCTCGCGGCGCACGGTGATCGCCGCGAGCGTCGCGGCGTGGAGCCTGATGACCGCGCTGACCGGCTGGACCCGGAGCTACACGCAGATCCTGCTCGCGCGGATCGGCGTCGGCGTCGGCGAGGCGGGTGGCGGAGCGCCCTCGCACGCGCTGCTCTCCGACTACTTCCCGCCGGACCAGCGCGGGCGCGCGCTCGCGCTGCTCTCGGGCGGCGGTGCGGTCGGCATCATGCTCGGCCTCTGGCTCGGCGGCGTGCTCGGCGACCTCTTCGGCTGGCGCATGGCCTTCTGGCTGCTCGGCTTCCCGGGCCTCGCGGTCGCGCTGCTCGTGCGGCTGACCGTGCGCGAGCCGCCGCGCGGCCGCTTCGACGGCGGCGGCGCACGCGAGAGCGATCCCCTGGGCGTCACGCTGCGCTACCTCTGGCAGCGCCGCGCCTTCGTCTACATGACGCTCGCCGCGACGCTCCACGTCTTCGCGGGCTTCGGCGCGAGCAACTGGCATCCCTCCTTCCTGCGCCGCGTGCACGGACTCACCGGCAGCGAGGTCGGCTTCTGGCTCGGGCCGGTCACGCAGGTCGCGGCCTTCGTCGGCGGCGTGAGCTCGGGCTGGATCTCCGATCGCCTCGGCCGGCGCGATCTGCGCTGGTACATGTGGGTCCCGCTGCTCGGCTCGCTCGTGACGCTGCCCTTCTCCTACGGCTTCCTGCTCGCGGACAGCTTCCCGCTCGCGATCGCGTGCATGGTGCCCGCGGCCTTCCTCGGCAACTCCTACGCGGGCGTCACCTTCGCGATGGCGCAGGGCATCGCGAGGCCCGCGATGCGCGCGACCGCGGCCGCGGTCGTGCTCTTCGTGATGAACGTCGGCGGCCTCGGCATGGGGCCGACGATCTTCGGCGCGATGAGCACCTGGCTCGAGCCGCGCTTCGGGCAGGAATCGATCCGGGTCGCGCTCATGATCGTCGGAATTCCGCACCTCGTGGCCTGCGTCTTCAACTGGCTCGCCGCGCGCACGCTGCGCGAGGATCTCGCGTTCGGGCAGCAGGTTGACTCCGGCGACGCGCGGAAATAGCCTGGGCCGGAGCCGCCGCGCGACCGGCGGCGGATCCAGCCAGAGGAGGGGCCAGCGTGGTGACCGCAAGACAGCGCGTGGTGTCCGCCGACTGCCACATCAACGAGCCGCCCTGGGTGTTCAAGACCGCGCCGGCGCGCTTCAAGGACCTGCTCCCGCGCATGCTGCGCGGCGCCGACGGCGGCGACGGCTGGAGCTTCGACGGGCGTCCGCCGAAGCGGACGCTCGGGGTCGAGGCGACGGCCGGCCGCGCGAGCGGCGAGAAGAAGCTCTCGGGCCTGCGCTTCGACGAGATCCTGCCCGGGAACTACGACGGCAAGGAGCACGTCGCGGACATGCGCCGCGACGGCATCGACCTCAGCATCGTCTACCCCGCGAATGCGATCCACGTCTACCTCGAGCCGGAGCGCGAGCTCGCACTCGCCTGCATCCGCGCCTACAACGACTGGGTGCTCTCCGAGTTCCAGGCCGCGGCGCCCGAGCACCTGATCGGCCTGCCGATGCTGCCCGTCGACGACGGCATGGACGCCTGCCTCGCCGAGCTCAAGCGCTGCCAGCAGCTCGGCGCGCGCGCCGCGTTCATCCCGGGCTGCCCCGCGAGGCCCTATCACGACCGCTACTACGATCCGCTCTACGCGCGCGCGGCCGAGGCGCGGCTCCCGCTCTCCTTCCACCGCACCTTCGGCGGCCGCCCGGCCGAGGTGGACTTCGACGAGCTCGTCGAGCAGAAGATCACGACCGCGGGCACCGCGTACCGCTTCTTCTCGGCCGTGAAGCCGCTCACCTACATGATCTTCGGCGGCGTCTTCGAGCGGCACCCCGAGCTCCGCATCGTCGCGGCCGAGGTCAACATGGGATGGGTGCCCTTCTGGGCCCAGACCCTCGACCAGAACTTCGCGGTCCGCTCCGAGCTCGGCGACGCGACCGCGGGGCGCACGCTGCGCCCGAGCGAGACCCTCGGCAAGAACGTCTTCGTGACCGTGCTCGACGACTACGTCGGCTTCGAGCTCGTGAAGAAGCACCCCTGGCTCGCCGACGTCGCGATGTACTCGACCGACTATCCCCACTCGGTCACGCTCTGGCCGCGCTCGGCGGAGCTGATCCCGGCGCTCACGAAGGGCCTGCCGGCGGCCGCGCGCAGGAAGATCCTCGCGGGCAACGCGGAGCGCGTCTACGGGGTGTAGGCCTGCGCGCGCGGCTCGCGCCGCGCCGCGCGAGGAGAGCATCGATGGCGATCGCGCGCTTCCTGAACCTGATCGACGGCAAGGCCTGCGAGGCCGCGGGCGGCGGCTGGCTCGAGACGGTCGACCCGGCCCGCAACGAGGTCTGGGCGCTGATCCCCGACAGCGGCGAGGAGGACATCGACCGCGCCGTGCAGGCCGCGCGGCGCGCGTTCCGCGCGGGCGGCGCCTGGCGCAGCCTCGCCGCGACGCAGCGCGCACGCCTCCTGCGCCGCGTGGCCGAGCTGCTCCCGGCCGCGAAGGACGAGCTCGTGCGGATCGAGAGCCGCGACAACGGCAAGGTCGTGCGCGAGACCGGGCCCGAGTTCGACGCGGTCGTCGAGATGTTCCACTACTGGGCGGGCGCGGCCGACAAGCTCGCAGGCGAGACGCTCTCGATCGCTCCGACGAGCTTCAACTTCAGCGTGCGCGAGCCGATCGGCGTGGTCGGCGCGATCATCCCCTGGAACTCGCCGCTCTCGCTGCTCGCGGCCAAGCTCGGCGCGATCCTCGCGGCGGGCAACTGCGCGGTCGTGAAGCCCGCCGAGCAGGCCGCCTGCTCCTGCCTCGCGTTCGCGCGCCTCTTCGAGGAGGCCGGCTTCCCGCCGGGCGTCGTCAACATCGTCGCGGGCCTCGGCGAGACGGCCGGCGACGCGCTCGTGCGCCATCCCGGGGTGGGCAAGATCACCTTCACGGGCGAGACGAAGACCGCGCGGACGATCACCGCGCGCTCGGCCGAGACGCTGAAGCAGCTCTCCTTCGAGCTCGGCGGCAAGAGCCCCAACCTGATCTTCGCCGACGCGGACCTCGACGCCGCGGCGCGCGGCGCGGTCGCTGCGGTCTTCACGGGCGGCGCGGGCCAGACCTGCGTGGCCGGCTCGCGGCTCCTGATCGAGCGCAGCGTCTACGAGGACGTGCTCGCGCGCGTCGCCAGGCTCGCGGCCGGGATCCGGCTCGGCGATCCGCTCGACCCCGCGACCGCGATGGGACCCGTCGCGTTTCGCGAGCAGTTCGAGAAGGTCACGGGCTACCTGCGCGAGGGCGGCGCGGAGGGCGCGCGCGTGGCCTTCGGCGGTCGCTCGGGCGCGGCGCTCTTCGAGCCGGGCTCGCCCTTCGCGAGCGGCTTCTTCATCGAGCCGACCCTCTTCCGCGACGCGAAGAACGACATGCGCATCTGCCGCGAGGAGATCTTCGGACCCGTCACGGCCGCGATCCCTTTCGACGGCGAAGAGGACGCGATCGCGATCGCGAACGACTCGAGCTATGGGCTCGCGGCGGGCGTCTGGACCCGGGACCTCTCGCGCGCGCACCGGCTCGTGTCGCGGCTCGAGGCCGGCATCGTCTGGGTCAACACCTACCGCCGCATCCACTGGGCGGCGCCCTTCGGCGGCGTCAAGCAGAGCGGCTACGGCCGGGACTCGGGCCTCGAGAGCCTGCGCGGCTACCAGCAGGTCAAGACCTGCTGGATCGAGCTGACTCAAGCCTGAACCGGAGCGGGGATCGGAGCGGGGACGGTCTTCACGAGTTGTGGATTCTTTGATTCTTTCCCAAGGGAAAGAATCAAAGAATCCACAACTCGTGAAGACCGTCCCCGCAAGAAGAAGAGGGGCGTTGCGGGAGCGGGCTGGGATTGTTGGGGTCGGGTATACGGGGTTCTCGAAGAACTCCGGCGTCAGCACGCTGACGCTCGCGCTGCGCGCGATTCGCGCGGCGCTCGACGACGCGGGGCTCTCGCTCGGCGACGTCGACGGCGTCGCCACCCACCGCGTCGGCGACTCGGTGCCAGCGGGGGTCGTCGCGCACAGCCTCGGCATCCAGGATCTCCGCTACCACCTCGACGTCTTCGGCGGCGGCAGCGCGGCCTGCGCGATCGTCGCCTCGGCGGCGATGGCCGTCGCGAGCGGCGCGGCCGAGTGCGTCGTGTGCTGGCGCGCGCTGAACGCGCGCTCGGAGTTCCGCATGGGCGGAACCGGGCGCGCGGCGCCCGACGCGGTCGAGTTCCAGTACCAGGCGCCCTACGGACTCGCGACGCCGCCGCAGCTCTTCGCGCTCGTCGCGCGCGCGTGGATGGACGCGACCGGCGCGAGCGAGGAAGACCTCGGCCACGTCGCGATCGCCGAGCGGCGCTGGGCCGCGGACAACGAGCGCGCGATGATGCGCAGCCCGCTCGACCTCGACGCCTACCTCGCGTCGCGCTTCATCGCGGAGCCGCTGCGGCTCTACGACTGCTGTCTCGAGACCGACGCCGGGGTCGCGCTCGTGGTGACCTCGGCCGAGCGCGCGCGCGCGCTGCGCCAGCCGCCCGTCTTGATCCGCGCGGCCGCGCACGGCGGCGGCCACAACCTCTACTCGAACCGGCGCGGCGACCTCACGCGCAGCGGCGCCGCGCTGCTCGCGCCGCGCCTCTTCGCGGCCGCGGGCATCGAGCGCAGCGACGTCGACCTGGCACTGCTCTACGACGCCTATACGCCGCTCGTGCTGATGCAGCTCGAGGACTACGGCTTCTGCGCGCGCGGAGCCTCCGGCTCCTTCGTGCGCGCGGGCGAGACCGCGCTCGGCGGCGCGCTGCCCGTCAACACCCACGGCGGCTTCCTGTCCGAGGGCTATGCGCACGGCTTGAACCACGTCGCGGAGGGCGTGGCGCAGCTGCGCGGGAGCTGCGGCGCGCGCCAGGTCGCGGGCGCCGAGCTCGCGCTCGTGACGAGCCAGCCGGGCTACGTCTCGGGCCTCTCGTCCGCGCTGATCCTCGGCCGGGGCGGGCGATGAGCGCGCCCGCGCCGCGCCGCGCCGCGCCGCCGCCCGCGCGCGAGCGCGACTCCGAGGAGTGGTGGCAGGCCCTCGCGCGCCACGAGCTGCTGCTCCAGCGCTGCGACGCCTGCGCTGCGCTGCGCTGGCCCGCGCGCGCGCTCTGCAACCGCTGCGGCGCGCTCGCGTGGAGCTGGCAGCGCGCGAGCGGCCGCGGCCGCGTCGCGAGCTGGATCGTGAACCGCCACGAGTTCGGCAGCGGACCCGAGTCGCCCTACGTGGTGCTCTACGTGCGCCTCGACGAGCAGGACGATCTGCTGCTGCCGGGCGGCTTCGCGGGCCCCGCCGACGGCGCGGGACTCGCGGTCGGGCGCGCGCTCGTCGCGGAATTCGAGGACCTGGCCGCGCCGGCCGGCGAGCCGCCGCTCGCGCTCTTGCGCTGGCGCCTCGCGCGCGCCTGAGCGCGCGGGCGCCGGGCCCGCATCGCCGCGGCCTCTGCTAGGGCTGGATCACCGAGCGCGCGCCGTCGCCCTTGCGCAGCGCCTCGAAGGCGACGCCGACCTCGTCGAGCGGGAGCCTCCTGCTCACGAGCGGCTCGAGCCTCAGCGCGCCGCTCCGGTACAGCGCCGCGATGCGCGGGATGTCGCGCTGCGGGACGTTGCCGCCGCCCATGCAGCCGAGCAGGCGCCGATCGCCGAAGAGCAGCCGGCCGTCGATGCGGACGTCCTCGCCCGCGGGCGGCGAGCCGACCATCACCGCGCTGCCGCCGATGCGCGTGCAGGCGAAGGCCTCGCGCACGATCTCGGGGCTCCCGATCACCTCGAAGGCGGTGTCGACCCCGCCCGGCACGAGCTCCTTCACGCGCGCGACGACGTCGACGCCCGGGCCCGCGAGCACGAGATCGGTCGCGCCGAGGTCGGAGGCGAGGTCGAGCTTCGCGCTCGCGATGTCGACCGCGACGATGCGCGCCGCGCCCGCGATGCGCGCGCCCTGGATCACGTTCAGGCCGACGCCGCCGCAGCCGATCACCGCGACGCGCGCGCCGGGCTCGACGCGCGCGGTGTTGAGCGCCGCGCCGACGCCCGTCGTGACGCCGCAGCCGGCCAGGCAGATCAGGTCGAGCGGCAGATCCGGATCGATCTTGACGAGCTGCGCCTCGCGCACGACGGCCTGCTCGGCCAGCGAGCCCGCTCCGACCATCGGGTGCAGCGCCACGCCCTGCGACGAGAGCCGCGTGCTGCCGTCGGGCATCTCGCCGTACATGTTGCGCGTGCGCGTCTCGCTCCAGCAGCCGGAGACGTTGCCCGCGCGGCAGTCCCCGCACTCGCCGCAGGGTCCGTAGAGCGCGATCACGACGTGGTCGCCGCGCGCGAGCGAGCGCACGCCGGGGCCGACCTCCTCGACCACGCCCGCGCCCTCGTGGCCGAGCACCATCGGCGGGCGCGCCACCACGCTGCGCCCGTCGACGACGTGCAGGTCCGAGCGGCAGACGCCCGAGGCCGCGACGCGGACGAGCACCTCGCCCGCGCGCGGCGCCTCGACCCGGACCTCCTCGATCCGGACCGGCTCGCGGAACTCTCGCAGCACTGCAGCGCGCATCGGTCCTCCGCCGGCTTCCCGGCGCCGCATTATACGAGTCGGCGCGCTCGCGCCGTGGCGCGGCGCGCGCGGCTCAGCGCGCGCCGCCCTGCGCCGCGAATCGCTGCAGCCGCCGCTCCTCTGCGAAGAAGGGAAGACTGCGCTCGCGCAGCGGGGCGGGCCAGAGCGCGCGCACGAACGCGCTTGCGCGGAAGGCCTGCTCGGCGCCCTCGCCCAGGACGAGGCCGCGCAGCCGCGGGTCGAGTGGCGCCACGCCCGGCGGCGCTCCGGCGATCCGGCGCGGGAAGTCGTCGACGAGCGGAAGCTCCCCGCCCGCGAGCGCGGCGAGCTCTTCCGGACCCGCGAGGAAGAGCGCTCCGAGCCGCTCGGGCCGAGCGAGCTCGAGCGCGGCGAGCTCGGCGCTCCGGACCGGATCGGCCCAGAGCCGCGCGAGCTGCGACTCCGGCACGGGGCCCTGCGCCCCGCGGCTCCCGAGCAGGATCAGGTCGTAGCCGAAGCCGCCCCAGAGCGTGCAGTCGGAAAAGACCGCGCAGAAGGCCGCGACGACCGCGCGCACGCCCCGCGCGGGCAGGCTGTGCAGCGGCAGCCAGTAGCTCGCGAAGCCGCCGGGCGCGAGCCGCTCGCGCAGCAGCGCGAAGTACTCGAGCGAGTACAGGCTCGCGACGCCCGCGGCGTTCGGCGGCGGCGGCTCGGCCGTGATCAGGTCGTAGCCCCCGCGGCTCGCGGCGAGGAAATAGCGGCCGTCCTCGACGTGCGCGCGCACGCGCGGGTCGCTCAGCGGGTCGCGCGCGGGATCCGGATGGATCGCGCGGCTCGCGCGGAACACCTCCGCCGAGATGTCGACGACGTCGAGCTCGCGGAGCTCGGGCAGCCCGATCAGCGCGCTCGCGGTGTTCCCGACCCCGTAGCTGATCAGCAGCGCGCGCTCGAGCTTCGGGTGCAGCGCCGCGGGCAGCCACGCGAAGAGCTTCATGTAGCGGCGCGCGCTCCAGTGCGTCGACGCCATCCGGTGGCCGTTCGTGAGCAGCGTGAGCGCGGGCTCGCCATCGGGCGCGCGCTCCTCGACGTAGACGAGGGTCTCGCTCGAGCTCTCGCGCGTCTCGACGATGCGCCACGCGCTGCCCGGCAGCGCGTACTCCGCGATGCGCGGCAGGTACAGATCGGCGACCGCGCCGAAGGGGAAGCCGACGACCGCGAGCGCGAGCGCGGCGAGCGCCGCGAGCGCCGGCCCGCGCGCGCCGCGCGCGGGCCAGAGCAGGAGCGCCGCGAGCGCGTAGACGAGCCCGAGCGCGAAGAGCGCGCGCTCCATCCCGAGGAGCGGCAGCAGCGCGAAGGCCGCGCAGAGCGAGCCGAGCGCGCCGCCGAGCGTGTTCACGAGCAGGAGCCAGCCGCCCGCGCGCGCATCCCCCGGAAGGCACTCGCGCAGCCGGTCCGCGAGCCAGACGAAGAGCGCGCCCGAGAGGAAGGCCGGAACCAGCGTGAGCGAGAGCGCGAGCGCGAACACGCTCGTAGGCAGCCCGATCTGACCGCGATAGGTCGCGGCGAAGAGCGCGGGGAAGCCCGCATAGCCGAGCAGCACCGCGGCGGCCAACACGAGCGCGAGCGCGCCGCAGTGCCGCGCGAGCGGGGGGCTCAGCCAGAGCAGCTGCGAGCCCGCGAGGCCGCCGAGCCCGATCCCGACCAGCACGGCCGCGAGCATCAGCGAGAACGCGAGCTGGGTACCGGCCACGAAGAGGTCCAGGAAGCGGAACCAGACGACCTCGAGCGCGAGGAAGCCGAAGCCCGCGAGGCCCGCGGCCGCGAGCGTGAGGGCGGCCCGGCGCGCGGGTCCGCGCGCTCGCGGCGGCGCCGGAGTCCGCTCGGGCGGCGGAGCCGCGAGGCCGCGCGCGAGCCTAAGCGCGGCGCCCGCGACCGCGAGATCGAGCGCGGCCGCGGCGGCGGCCGCGCCGCGCACGCCGCCCGCCTCGAGAAGCCAGGTCGAGCCCGACACCGCGCCGACCACCGCGCCGAGCGTGTTCCAGCCGTAGAGCCGGCCGAGCGCGACGCCGAAGCTCGGCTCGCGCGCGCGCAGCGCGCGGACGAGCAGCGGCAGCGTCGCGCCCATGCCGGTCGCCGGAACCAGCAGCAGTCCGAAGGCGAGCGCGAAGCGCAGCAGGTTGCGCAGCAGCGCGGGCAGCGGCGCGAGCCACGGCGCGAGCGGACCTGCGAGCAGCGGGAGACCCAGCACGAGCGCCGCGCCAGCGAGCGCGATCCCGACCTCGATCGCTGCGAACGCGCGCAGCGGCGAGCGCAGCCGATCTCCGACCTGCGCCGCGACGCCGCTGCCGAGCGCGCTCCCCGCCATGAAGGCCGCGAGCACGAGCGCGCCGGACCAGACGCCGTTGCCGAAGGCGAGGCCCGCCTGCTGGAACCAGAGCGCCTCGAAGCAGAGCGCCGCCGCGCCCGATCCGAAGAAGACGAGGCAGAGTGCGAACGCCACGCGAACGAGAGGAGGGGCCCGCGCTATTGGCGCGTCAGCAGCATGCACCCGCAGGTGTGACCGCCGCCCGCGGCCACGATTCCGACCTCGGGCCGGCTCGCGATCTGGCGCTCGCCGCCCTCGCCCCAGAGCTGCACGCAGGCCTCGTGCAGGAAGCCGTAGCCGTGCAGGCGGCCCGCCGAGAGCTGCCCGCCGTGCGTGTTGAGCGGCAGCTCGCCCTCGAGCGCGATGCGCTTGCCGCCCTCGATGAAGGGCCCGCTCTCGCCGACCGGGCAGAGCCGCAGCGATTCGAGCCAGGACATGCTGAGGAAGCTGAAGCCGTCGTAGAGCTCGGCGAACTGCACGTCGCTGGGCTTCAGGTCGGTGCGCGACCAGAGCTGCGCGCCCGCGTCGCGGCTCGGCATCGTGGTCAGATCGTCGAACTGGTCCCAGGAGGGCCGCCCGCGCAGCGCGGTGCCGACCGCCTCGAAACGCAGCGGCGGCTTGCGCAGATCGCGCGCGCGCTCGAGGCGCGACACGATCATCGCGGTGCCGCCGTCGCAGGGAACGTCGCAGTCGAAGAGGCAGAAGGGCGTCGAGATCATGCGCGCCGCGAAGTAGTCGTCGAGCGTCATCGGCGTGCGGTAGATGGCCAGCGGGTTGCGCCCGGCGTTGCGCCGCGCGTTCAGCGCGATCCACGCCATCTGCTCGCGCGTCGTGCCGTAGCGCCCGAAGTGCTTCTGCGCGAAGAGCGCGATCCAGACCGCGGCCGAGGCCGCGCCGTACGGGATCCGCCACTGCATCTCGCCGCCGACGCGCGCCATGCCCGCGCCGATGCCCGCGCGCCCGCCCTTGCCCTGCGCGCTTCCCTCCCAGACGCTGCGGAAGCAGAGCACGTGATTCGCGAGGCCCGTCGCGACCGCCATCACGGCCTTCACGACCGAGCCGAGCTGGCCCGAGGTCTCGAGGCCCGAGTCGTACCAGCCGACCTTCAGACGCAGCGCGTCGAGCACCTCGTAGGCGCCCGCTCCGCTGAAGCCGCGTTGGAAGTTCTGCGCGCCCGGATAGGTCGAGAGCCCGTCGATGTCCTCGAGCCGCAGGCCCGCATCGTCGACCGCCGCGAGGCAGGCGTCCAGCGTCAGCTCGAGCGGGCTCTGCTCCAGGCGCCGACCGATCTGCGACTGACCGATGCCGCTCACGCAGGCGCGGCGCTCGAGGATCTCCTCGGCCACGGGCTACCTCGCTCCCGGCCGGCGCCGGCTCGGATCGGGCTCGAAGAGGGGCAGCCAGACGTCGCCCTCCGGGCTCGCGTGATGCTCGAAGCAGACGCGCACCGGCAGTCCGATCGAGACCTCAGCGGGCGCGATGCCGACGAGATTGGTCGTGAGCCGCACCTTCGGATCCTCCTCGATCTCGACGATCGCGATGATCCAGGGCAGCGGCGGCCCGGGCATCCAGGGCTGGTGGTTGATCGTGTAGCTCGCGACCGCCGCGCGCCCCGAGACGGGCTTCCACGCGAGCCGCTTCGAGCGGCACTGGAAGCAGATCGGCGTGGGCGGGTGCAGGATCACGCCGCAGTCGAGGCAGTGCAGGAAGCGGAGCTCGCCGCGCGCGCCGGCGGTCCAGAATTCGCGCGTCGATTCGGAGAGATCGGGCAGCACCCGGAACGGAACGCTCGCCTCTGCCATGGCCGGAATCGGACCTCCGAGGAACGCGGGCGCATCATACACGCGGCGGCGCGCGGCCGCGGCTCGGAAAGCCCGCCGCGCCCGGAGGGAGCTCCCCTTTTGCGCGCGAGCGGTGGCACCATGGGCCGCGATGCGGGTCCCGCGGTGAACGGCGCCGAGAGCCTGGTCCGCACGCTCGTCGCGTGCGGTGTCGAGGTCTGCTTCGCGAATCCCGGCACCAGCGAGATGCACTTCGTCGCCGCGCTCGACCGCGTCGACGGGCTGCGGCCGATCCTGTGCCTCTTCGAGGGCGTCGTGACGGGCGCCGCCGACGGCTACGGCCGCATGGCCGGCAAGCCCGCCGCGACGCTGCTGCACCTCGGCCCGGGCCTCGCGAACGGCCTCGCGAACCTGCACAACGCGCGGCGCGCCGCGGCGCCGATCGTGAACATCGTCGGCGACCACGCGCGGCACCACCTGCAGTACGACGCGCCCCTCTCCTCGGACCTGCGCGGCGCCGCGGCGCTCCACTCGGCCTGGGTCCACGCCTCGACGAGCGCGGCGAACGTCGCCGCGGACGGCGCGCGCGCGGTGCAGGCCGCGCTCGCGCCGCCCGGCCAGATCGCGACGCTGATCCTGCCGGCCGACACGGCCTGGCAGGAGGCCGAGCGGCCCGCGCCCCCGCTCGCGCCCGCGGCGCCCGCGCGCGTCGCGAAGGAGGCGATCGAGGCGCTCGCCGCGGCGCTCCGCGCGGGCGGGCGCACGGCGCTCCTGCTGCGCGGCGCCGCGCTGCAGCGCGACGGGCTCGAGGCCGCCGGGCGCGTCGCGAGCGCGACCGGCGCGCGCCTGCTCTGCGACACCTTCGCGCCGCGCCTCGCGCGCGGCGCGGGCCTCGTGGCCGTCGAGCGCATCCCCTACTTCGCCGAGCAGATCGTCGCGGCGCTCGCGGCGCTGGATCGCCTCGTGCTCGTCGGCGCGCAGCCGCCCGTCTCCTTCTTCGCCTATCCCGGCAAGCCGAGCTGGTGTCTGCCCGAGGGCTGCGAGCTGCGCGTGCTCGCGCAGCCCCACGAGGACGGCGTCGCGGCGCTTCGGGCGCTCGCGGATGCGCTCGGCGCGCCGCGCGAGCCCGCGCTGCGCGCGGAGCGGCTGCGGCCCGAGCTCGCGGCGGGCGCGCTCGACGCCGCGAGCGCGGGCCGCGCGATCGCGCACTTCCTGCCCGAGCACGCGATCGTCGTCGACGAGGCCGCGACCTCGGGCCTCGCCGCCTGGGCGCTGCTCGGCCAGGCTCCGCCGCACGATCACCTCTCGCTCACGGGCGGCTCGATCGGAATGGGGCTCCCGCTCGCGGTCGGGGCCGCGGTCGCGTGTCCGGAGCGCAAGGTCGTCTGCCTGCACGGCGACGGCGGCGCGATGTACACGCCGCAGGCGCTCTGGACCATGGCGCGCGAGCGGCTCGACGTCGTGACCGTGCTCTTCGCGAACCGCGCCTATGCGATCCTGAACATCGAGCTCGCGCGCGTCGGCGCGGGCGCGGGCGGGCCGAAGGCGCGCTCGATGTTCGACCTCGCGAATCCGGCGCTCGACTGGGTGCAGCTCGCGCGCGGGATGGGCGTCGAGGCCTCGCGCGCGGAGAGCGCGGAGGCCTTTGGCGACCAGCTCCGCTCGGCGATGGCCGCGCGCGGACCGCGCCTGATCGAGGCCCGGCTCTAGCTAGCGCGGCGGCAGGCGCGTCGCGGCGTCGAGCCGGATGCACTCGCCGTTCAGGTAGGGGTTCTCGAGGATGTGCCGCACGAGCGCCGCGAACTCGGCCGGGCGCCCGAGCCGGCGCGGCAGCTGGATGTCCTCGACGATCTTCTCGACCGTCGCCTGCGGCAGCGCCTGCATCATCGGCGTCTCGAAGAGACCCGGCGCGATCGCGTTGATCCGGATGCCCTGCGGCGCGAGATCGCGCGCGACCGGCAGCGAGAGCGCGACGACCCCGGCCTTGCTCGCGGCGTAGGCGGCCTGGCCGACCTGCCCGTCGAAGGCGGCCGCCGACGCCGTGTTCACGATCGCGCCGCGCTCGCCGTTCGCGTCGGGCTCGTTCTTCGCCATCTCGACCGCTGCGAGGCGCAGCGTGTTGAAGCTGCCGATCAGGTTGATCCGGATCACCTTCTCGAAGAGCGGGAGCGCGAAGGGCTTGCCGCGGCTCAGCGTCTTCGCGGCATCGGCCACGCCCGCGCAGTTCACGCAGACGTCGAGGCGCCCGAACGCGGCGACGGCCTGCTGGATCCCGGCCTCGACCGACGCCTCGTCGCTCACGTCCACGTGCGCGAAGAGCGCCGCTCGGCCGAGGCTCTCCACGGCCGCCTTGCCGCGCTCCTGCTGCAGGTCGAAGAGTGCGACCCTCGCCCCGGCGCGCACGAGCTCCTCGCAGGTCGCGAGCCCGAGCCCGGAAGCGCCTCCGGTCACCACGGCCACCTTGTCGCGAAGCTCCACGCGCGCTCCTCCTGGCGGGAAGAAGTGGATGGGCGCGGCGCATCCTACCCGATCCCGGAGCGGCGCTCGCCGGGTCGCCGTCCCGAGGCGTACACTGGCCGGGTCCCGCTCCCGAGGAGGTGTGGCATGAAGATCGGCCAGTCCGAGATCGCGATCGTCGCGCTGGGAGGACTCGAGTTCGAGGTCTCGGCGCGCGAGATCGTCGACATCCCGAAGCTGCCGGACGACGGCGGCATCACGATCGGCGTCTACGGCGAGTCCGAGGGCGAGCGCGCGCAGGTGCTGCGCTTCGACTGCTTCCGGAACGGGCCCCACTACCACATGCCGCCCTCGGCCCCGGGCCAGCTCGAGATCGACGCGAGCGAAGGCGACGGCCTCGACTGGACCTTCGCCCGGATCCGCGACGAGCTGCCCGCGATGATCGAGAGGGCGGGCTTCGGCGATCTCGCGAGGCGCGTCGACGCGGCCGCGCTGCGCGCGGGCTGGGAGCGCGTGCGCGACGCGGCGGCGGCCTGCGCGGGGATGCCGCTGCAGTTCAAGGACTACGATCCCGCCGCGATGGCGCAGGCCGCGGAGGCCGCGGGCGCTGGAGCGGCCCGCCACTAGGCCGCGCGCGTGTCGGATCCGAACCAGGAGCAGCGCCGCTACTGGAACGAGCAGGCCGGTCCGCGCTGGGTCGCGACCGGCGACGAGCTCGACAAGCAGCTCGTGCCGCTCTCCGAAGCGCTCTTCGCGCGGGCGGCCGCGCGGCCCGGCGAGCGCGTGCTCGACGTCGGCTGCGGCACGGGGGGGACCGCGCTCGCGCTCGCGCGCGCGGTCGGTCCGAGCGGCCGCGTCACGGGCATCGACATCTCGGCGACGATGCTCGCGGCCGCGCGCGAGCGCGCGCGCTGCGAGCGCGCGGCGGGCCTGGCCCCGCTCGAGTTCGTCGAGGCCGATGCGCAGACCACGCCGCCGCCCGGCGGCCCCTTCGACCTGCTCTTCTCGCGCTTCGGCGTGATGTTCTTCGCGGACCCGCTGGCCGCGTTCCGGAACCTGCGCGCGGGCCTCGCTCCGGCCGGGCGGCTCTGCTTCCTGTGCTGGCAGTCGCTCGCCGCGAATCCGTGGGCCTCGCTGCCGGGCCAGGCGATCGCGCCGCACGTGCCGCCCGCGCCGCCGCCCGCACCGGGCGCGCCCGGACCCTTCGCCTTCGGCGACGCCGAGCGGCTGCAGCGCATCCTCGCCGATGCCGGCTTCGCGAAGCTCGAGATCGATCCGCTCGAGGCCGACTTCCCGTTCCCGGCGGGCGGCGTCGACGCCGCGGTCGACTTCCTGCAGCGCATGGGCCCCTGCTCGGCGCCGCTCGCGCAGGCCGAGCCGGCCGCGCGCGAGGCCGCGCTCGCGGCGCTGCGCGCGGCGCTCGCGCCCCACGTCGCCGGGGACCGCGTCGCGCTGCGCAGCGCGACCTGGCTCGTCGGCGCGCGCGCGTCCTGAGGCGACGCGCGGGGCGCGCCTCCCCTCACTGCTGCTGCTGCTGTTGCTGCTCCAGCTTCGGCTCCTCGAGCGCGCTCGCCACCGCTCGCGCCGGAAGCTGCCGGAACACCGGCACGTCGATCGACGCGATCTCCTCGTGCAGGCCCGCCACGTCGCGGCGTTCGGCGATGCGCGTCACGACCGTCGACTCGAGGCGTTCGCCCGCAGAGCCGCGGTAGATGCCGCGGTTCGGCGCGACGTCGTCGTAGTGGCGACCCACCGCGACCGCCACGTAGCGCTCGTTCGGAAGGCAGCTGTGGGTGGGATCGAAGCCGAGCCAGCCCTGCGCGCGCGTGAAGGCCTCGATCCAGGCGTGTCCCTGGCTGCTCGCGCGGCCCTCCTCGTGCAGGTAGCCGCCGACGTAGCGGCACGGGATGCCGCGCAGGCGCAAGAGCGCGAGCATCAGATGCGCGAAGTCCTGGCAGACGCCCGCGCCGCGCGCGAGGAAGTCCTCGGTGCTGCTGCGCCAGTCGGTCGCCGCGACCTCGTAGTCGAAGCGCTCGCGCACGTGCGCTCCGACCGCAGCCACCTGATCCGCGAGCCCCGCGCTCGCGCCGCGCGGCACGCCCGCGGCGAAGGACTCGAGCAGGCTCGAGCGGTGCACCGGCCCATCGAAGCGCACGAAGTCGAGCAGCGGGCCGAGCGCGCCCGGCTCGGGGGCCGGCTCGTCGATCGCGTCCCAGGCGACCTGCGGCGCGCGGGTCGCGACCAGCGAGCGGGCCCGGAGCTCGATGTGGTCGTGGTAGTCCGAGATGCCGAAGTGGTGCACCCAGTTTCCGTTCCAATCGCGGTAGCGCTGCACGCGCGCGCTGGGCCCGACCGCGAGCACGAAGGAGTGGACCGTCTGGTGCTCGTTCGTGAGCGGCTCGGCGCGCAGCTCCATGCGCGATTCCCGCACGAAGCCGTCGTAGCGGAAGCTCAGCGTGTGGTCGATCTCGATCGGCATGCGGCGGCCTCAGGTGAAGAAGAACTCGCGCGCGATCGCCGCGTCCGCATCCGCGAGACGCGCCACAACCTCGTCGAGGAAGGGCGTCAGGTCCGGCTTCTCGAGGATCTGCGCGTCGTCGAACTCGATGCGCGCGAGCAGACGGCCGACGATGCGCGCCGCGCCGTCGCCGTTCCTGCGCTGCGGGAGCTGTGCCAGGTAGTTCTTCATGCGGGCCATGCCGCAGAAGATCGAGCGCGGCGCGTGGCGGTCGAAGAGCAGGAAGCGCACGACCTGCTGCGGATCGAGGCGCGCCCCGTGCTCGCGCCGGAAGTTCTCGAGCGAGGCAACGCTGCGCAGGAGGCTGCGCCAGCGCGCGTAGACGAGGGGCAGATCCGTGCGCGCGACGCCGCCGAGCTGCGGCAGCTTCGCGCGCAGCACGAGCGCGGTCCGGCGCGTGCGCTCGAGCGCCTCGCCGAGCTTGAGGAAGGTCCAGCCCGCGTCGCGGCTCAGGGTGTGCTCCATCGCGCCGAGCACCGCGAGGATGTCCCCATGCACGCGCGTGAGGGCCTGGAAGCCCTCGCCCGGGCTCGCGAGCGGCTCGCGCGCGAGCCGCTCGAGATCGCGCCAGGCCTCGTTCAAGGTCAGGAACACCTCGCGCGTGAGCGCCTCGCGCACGCCCCGCGCGTTCTCCCGCGCGCGCGCGAGCGAGCAGCGCACCGAGACCGGATTCGCCTCGTCGAGCAGCAGCGCCTCCAGGTAGGGCAGCGCGAGGCCCGTCGCGGGCGAGAAGTCGCGCGGGATGTTCTGCGCGCCGGGCACCGCGACCGCGAGGCTGTCCCACTCCGCCTGCGACACGTCGTCGTCGAGTCCCTCGATCTCGACGCTGATCTCGCTCGTCACGAGCACGAGCCGCGCGACGTTCTCGGCGCGCTCGAGGTAGCGCCCGATCCAGTAGAGCGCGTCCGCGACGCGCGCGAGCATCACGCTTCCGGCTCCTCGAGCACCCAGGTGTCCTTGCTGCCGCCGCCCTGCGACGAGTTCACGACGTAGGAGCCCTCGCGCAGCGCGACGCGGGTCAGGCCGCCCGGCAGCACGCGCACGCGGTCGCCGTAGACGATGAAGGGCCGCAGGTCGATCCGGCGCGGCACGAACTCGCCGCCGAGGTAGGTCGCGTGGCTCGACAGCTCGATCAGCGGCTGCGCGACGTAGCCCTGCGGGTTCTCGAGCATCTTCTCGCGGTAGGCCGCGCGCTCCTCGCGCGTCGCGAGCGGGCCCAGCAGCATGCCGTAGCCGCCCGAGTCGCCGGTCGTCTTCACGACGAGCTCCTCGAGGCGGTCGATCATGTAGGCGAAGTCGTCGGGCCGGAAGCCGACCCAGGTGCGGACCTGCTCGAGCCGCGGCTCCTCCGCGAGGTAGAAGCGGATCAGGTCCGGCAGGTAGGCGTAGGTCGCCTTGTCGTCCGCGACCCCCGCGCCCGGCGCGTTCGCGATCGCGACGTTCCCGGAGCGGTAGGCGTCGATCAGGCCGGGCACGCCGAGCTGGCTGTCGCGCCGGAAGCAGAGCGGGTCGAGGAAGTCGTCGTCGATGCGCCGGTAGATCACGTCCACCTGGCGGCGGCCCTCGGTGGTGCGCACGAAGACGTGATCGTCCTCGACCACGAGGTCGCGTCCCTCGACGAGCGGCACGCCCATCTCGCGCGCGAGGAAGGAGTGCTCGAAGTAGGCGGAGTTGAAGATGCCGGGCGTGAGCACGACCGAGCGGCCCTCGCCCCAGCGCGGCGCGACGAAGCGCAGCGCGCCCTGGAGCAGGCTCGGGTAGTCGCCCACGGGTCGCACCGGCAGCTGGCTGAAGAGCTCGGGGAAGGTGCGGTTCAAGAGCGCGCGGTTCTCGAGCACGTAGGAGACGCCCGAGGGGCTCCGGCAGTTGTCTTCGAGCACGCGGTACTCGCCCGCGTCGTCCCGGATCAGATCGGTGCCGACCACGTGGGTGAAGATCTCGCTCGGCGGGACCACGCCGCGCAGCTCGCGCTTGTACTCCTTGCGCGAGAGCACGAGCTCCCACGGAATCACGCCCTCGTGCAGGCAGCGCTGCTCGGTGTAGATGTCGCGCAGGAACAGGTTCAGCGCGGTCACGCGCTGCACGAGGCCGGCCTCGAGCCTGCGCCACTCGTCGGCCGGGATCACGCGGGGCACGAAGTCGAAGGGGAAGACCCGCTCGATGCCGCCCTGGTCCCCCGAGATCGCGAAGGTGATGCCCTGGTTGAGCAGCGAGATCTGCTGCAGCTGCTCGCGGCGCGCGAGCTCGGCCGCCGGGAGCGCCTGCAGCGCCGCGACGAGCTCGCGATAGTGGGGGCGCGGCTCGCCCGTGCCGGCGAAGACCTCGTCGTATTCCCGTCCTGCGCGCGCGAAGCGCATCCGGTGTCTCCTCGTGCGGTGCGCGAGTCTAGCTCCTCGCGGCCCGGTCCCTGCGCTGCGCGCGCGCGAAGCAGGGCGAGCCGGGCCGGCTCGCGCGCGGCCGCCGTCGGGAATCCGGGCTCGGTCCGGGTCTCGCCCGCGCGGCGAGCCGCGGCTTGGTGCTAGGGCACCGCGAGCTCGACCCCGCTGCGCTCGGCTTCCGCGGCGAAGCGCGGGGCGCAGAGCGCGAGCTCCTGCCGCTCGCGCTCTGCGCGCGCGTAGTCGCGCAGGTCGCCGCTCGCCGCCGCGCACTCGAGGCGGAACGCGAGGCCGAGGGTGTCGTGGCTGCCGTTGCTGCGGCCGACCCCGCGCGCGCAGAGCTCGCGCGCGGCGCCCGCGCGGCCGAGCGCGCGCAGCGCCCGCGCGCGGAACAGGAGCAGCAGCGCGGACGCGTCGCTGCCGAAGGTCGCGCCCTCGCTGAGCGCCACGACGCTGCGCGCAGCCCCCGCCTCCAGCGGGCGCATCCCGAGCAGCAGATCCGCATACAGGAGACTCACTCCGACGTCGCCCGGCAGCAGGCGCGCGAGGCGCGCATAGAGCGTCTGGGCCGCGTCGAGCCGGCCGCTCGCGCGGCAGACCTCCGCGAGCACGAGCAGGAGTCCCCCCCGCTCGGGCTCGACGCGTCCCACGAGCGCGCCCGGAAGCGCGAGCCAGATCGTGGCCGCGAGGCCGTGGCGCCAGAATCCCCGCCCGATCCGGCTCGCCGCGCGGCGCGCGCCCTCGAGCGCGCTCTCGGCCCGCGCGAGATCGCCGCTGCGCAGCGCGAGTGCGGCGTCGAGGAAGTGTGCGGCCGGCGGCCGGGCGGCACCGGCGAGGAGCTCCCGCGCGCGCTCCTCGCTTCCGAGAGCCAGCGCCTGCAGCCCCTCGACGAAGGCCTCCTCCCCGTTTGGCGCGAAGCGCGGAGGCGAGCCCTGGAAGTCGATCGCCCAGGCCGGCGCCGGCGGCTCGGCCGCGAGCCGGTGGCAGAGAGTGGAGCCGGCCAGCTCGACCACGCCGCAGGGCGCCGCGGCAGCGATGTTCCGGCCGCGGAGCACGAGCGCGAGACTGAAGCTGCCGCGCGATCGCTCGCGCAGCCGCAGCTCTGCAGCGGTCACGTCGTGTCTCCCCCTGTCGCGCTCGATCTCGGAGGAGGCATCCAGCCGAGGGGGTGAGGGCGGCCTGCCGTCCGGGAACATATCAGCCCGGAAAGCCGTCGCCCAAAGCGCGCCGCGAGCGGCCCGCGATCCCGCGCCAGGCTCCGCACACCCGGAGGCGCCGCGTGAGCGAAGGCCATCCGGGGAGCTTCCCGATCCAGGTCCCGCCCCGGCTCGGCGCGCGCTCCGACTCCGGGATCGGCCCGGCCCTCGGCGCCGCTCCGCCCCTCCGGGCCCGCTCCCGCGCGGCGGGCTGGCGCAGGTCGCCCCAGGGCTCGGCCGCAGGGCTCCGCGTGCTGCTAGGGCGCCTCACAGGGAACCCGACCCGCACAGTCGAGGCCCGAGGGGCCGAGGCGCTGCGCGAGGTAGAGCTCGCGGAAGCGCACGAGGTCCGCGAGCGCGACGCTGCCGCTGCCGTCGTGGTCGACGACCGCGTCGAAGCGCGCGTCTCCCGCGCGGCTGCCGAAGGCCTCGCGCAGGCGCTGGAAGTCGGCGAGCAGCACCGCTCCGCTCTGGTCGTAGTCGGCGTCGCAGGCGTTGCCGAAGCCGTCGGCGTCCGCGTCGAGCTGATCGGCGTTCGCGACCTCCGTGCAGTTGTCGGCCGCGTCGCAGACGCTGTCGCCGTCGGCATCGCCGCACTCGACGATCTCGAGGCGCTGGTCGGCGGCGACCCCGAGCACGCGCTGGCGCCGGCCGGAGGGCCAGCGCACTTCGATCGCCTCGACCGCGGTGTTGTCGCCGAGCCCGAAGTGCACGGGCTGGATCGCGTGCGTCCCGCTGTGGAGCTCGCGCAGCTGGCGCTGCCCGCCCGCCTCGACGACCACGCGCGCGCCGAGCGCGTCCGGGTTGCTCGCGGTCGCGCGCAGGTCGAGCATCAGCCAGTGCCTGCCTCGCCCGGCGAGGTTGCGCAGCAGTGCGCCCTTGCCGCCGACGCCGAGCGCCCCGGTCGGCGCGTAGAGATCGAGGCTCCCGTCTCCGTCGAAGTCGCCGACGGCGGCCACGCCACCGGCGGGCGCGACCTCGCTCGGGAACGCGACGTCCACGAGGCGCGTGAAGGAGCCCGCGTCGTTGCGGAAGAGCTGGTTGTCCGGGAAGCGCCCGGTCACGTCGTTCACGACGTAGAGATCGAGATCGCCGTCGTTGTCGAAGTCGAAGAACTCGTTGCCGCCGTTGAGGCCGGACACGTCGTGGAGGTCGAGGCCGCCGGCGGCGAGCGTGACGTCCTCGAAGCTGCCGTCGCCCGCGTTGCGCAGCAGCGCGCTGCGCTGCTCGCTCGAGAACTCGCGCCCGAGCGCGGTGAAGAAGAGATCGACGTCGAGGTCGCCGTCGTAGTCGGCGGCCGAGACGCCGAAGCCGTTGCCCGCGGGATGCGCGACGCCGCTCGCGAGCGTGCGGTCCTCGAAGCGGCAGCCGGGGAGGCCGCGCAGCAGGATCGGGCCCGAGTCGTAGCCGGCGATCGCCGCGTCGGAGAAGCCGTCGCCATCGGCGTCGAGGACGCCGATCTGCGGCGTCGCGGGCACCGGCCCGGGCGGCAGATCCGGCGAATCGGCGCTCACGTCGGCGAAGCTGCCGTCGCCCCGGTTGCGCAGCACGAAGGGCGTCTCGCCGAGGCCGATCAGGTCCGTCCAGCCGTCGAGGTCGCAGTCGAGCGACGCGACCTCGATCGCGTTCCGATCGCGCACGCCCGCGGCGCGGCTCACGTTGCGGAAGAGGCCGTCCGCCGCGCCCGAGTAGAGCAGGCTTCCGATGCCGCTGCGCGCGACGAAGAGATCGCGCCAGCCATCGCGGTTCGCGTCGAGCGGCAGGCCGCGGAAGACCGCGAGGCCGCCGAGGTTTCCGAGGTTCGCGCTCTGCGTGACGTCCGCGAAGCGGAGGTCCCCGAGGTTCTCGAAGAGACCCAGCGCATCCCAGCCGACGAAGAAGAGATCGAGGCGGCCGTCGCCGTTCCAGTCGCCGGGCTTGGCGTCGCTCGGAATCAGATCGAAGAAGGGCAGCGCGGCGTCGCGCGAGAGGTCCTGGAAGTGCGTCACGCTGAGGCGGATCGGCAGCTCCAGCTGGAATCCGGGCGCCGCGAGCGAGAGCGCGAGCGGCACCGTCTCGCCGAGCGGAATCGACGCATCGAGCGCGAGCCGGAAGGGCGCGGCTTCGTTGGATGCGGCCGCGCCGATCGGCAGATCGCCGAACGCGACCTCGGAGACCGTCACCGCGACCTGCGGGTGCTCGCTGCGCAGGCTGCCGCTCACGCCCGCGACGCCGCTCCAGAAGTTGCGCAGGTCGACCAGCAGATCGGTGGTCGCGCCCGGGACGAGGTCGGGCGCCGAGGTCGCGGCGATCGACACGAGCGGGGCGGGCTGCGCGGCGAGCGAGACCTGCGCGTTGGCGCGGCCGCGGCCGAGCTTCTGCTCGAAGCCCGGGTTCAGCGCATCGAGCGGGTCGCCGCCCGCGAGCAGCCGCCCGCGGATCTCCGCGGCGCTCTCGTCGGGAAAGGCGCTCATCAGCAGCGCCGCCACGCCCGCCGCGTGCGGGCAGGCCATGCTCGTGCCCGAGAGCACGAGGTGCAGCGGGTCGACCGCGAGCTCGGGGCGCCCGCGCACGATCTGGTTGTTGCCCTGGTTGGCGTTCAGCGAGAGCACGCTCACGCCGGGAGCCGAGATGCCGATCCCGAGACCGTAGTTCGAGAAGAAGGCGCGCGTGTCGTCTGCATCGAGCGCCGCGACCGCGACGACCTGCGGCAGGTTCGCGGGGCTCGTCGTGCGCACGTCGACGTCGGAGTTTCCGGCCGCCGCGAGCGAGAGCACGCCCCGCGCTTCGGCGTAGGCGAAGGCCTCGCGCACCGCGACGCTCTGGAACAGGCCGCCCCACGAGTTCGAGAGGATGTCGGCGCCGTTGTCGACCGCGTAGACGATCCCGGCCGACAGCGCGTCCGCGCTGCCGCGGCCGTCGTCGCCGAGCGCGCGCACGATCATCACGCGCGCGAAGGGCGCGACGCCGAGCATCCCGAGCCCGTTGTCGGCGATCGCGGCGATCGTGCCGGCGACGTGCGTGCCGTGGCCGTGGCCGTCGCGCGGGTTGCTGTGCAGGTCGACGAAGTCCCAGCCGAGCACGTCGTCCGGGAAGCCGTTCTCGTCGTCGTCCTGGTAGTTCCACGGGATCTCTCCGGGGTTGAGCCAGACGTTGCCCGCGATCTCGGGATGCGTGAAGTCGAGCCCGGAGTCGATCACGGCCACGATCACGCCCTCGCCGGGCCTCCGCTCGCCCGGATCGAAGCGGCCGTTGCGGTCGCGGTCGAAGCTCTGGAAGGCCTCGAGCACGCGCATGCGCTCGAGGCCGTAGAGGTCGGGGATGTCCGCGCGCACGCTGCCTTCCGACCAGTGGACGCCGTCGCTCGAGAGGTAGGGATCATCGGGCCGGTAGGGCTGATCGGGCAGCGCGAGCGCGCTCGCCGCATAGCGGTAGTTGGGCTCGGCCCAGGCGACCTCGGCGCGCGCGGCGAGCGCGGCGACCGCGGCGGGCACGTCGCTGCCGGGAGCCAGGTCGAGGCGGAAGACGCCGCGGAGATCCGGCACGGCGCCGGCCGCGCCCGCTGCGGCGCCCGCGCCGGCGCCCGCTCCGGCGGGCTGCGGGGGCGGCGCGAAGCCCGGGTGCACGCGCCGCGTGCCGACCACCTGGAGCTCGCCGAGCAGCGCGCCGAGCACGCTCGGGTCGAGCGCCTGCGCCGCCGCCGCGCCGGCGCCCGAGCCGCCCGCGCCCGCAGCGGGCTGCAGCCGCAGCAGCACCTGATCCGGCGCGTAGCTCCCGGCGCCGCCGCTGCTGCGCGCGGCCCGAAGCTGCGCGGGAGGCATCGCCCCTCCGGGGGATGAAGCGATGCACGCCACGGCGCACACTGCTGCGGCGAAGCTCGCCCGAGGGATCGACGCCAGAGCCCGCACCGGCGCGAGTATACGGACGCCACAGGAGTGGATCCGACCCCACTTCTGGTGAGGAAGGGGAATTGCGGCCCATGTCGTCCCTTGGAACCGCGCCGCGCCGCGCGCTTGCCCGCGGCCTCGCGCTCGGCCTCGGCGCGCTCGCGCTCGCCCCCGCGCTGCGCGCGAGCCCGATCGAGCTGCTGCAGAACGGCGGCTTCGAGACGGGCGATTTCCAGGCCTGGGAAGTCAGCGATCCGCCGGCCGTTCCGGGCGGCTGCAACACGCCCTGGAACGTGAGCGAGATCGGCGGGGCCGCGGCGACGGGCTGCCAGCCCGGACTCAGCGGCCAGTTCCCGGGCGCGCCGATCGAGGGCCGCTTCGCGGCCTATCACAGCTTCGACGCCTTCGACACGCCCGCGCTGCTCCGCCTGCGCCAGGAGTTCCAGGTCCCGGAGTTCGTGTTCCAGGCGGTGCTGAGCTTCCAGAAGACCCTGAACATCGACTTCGAGATCGGGAACACGCCGACCCAGCCGCGGCGCTTCCAGATCGATCTCGTCGGCGGCGGCCAGGTGCTCGCGCGCCCGCACGAGGAGCTCTTCCCGGGCGAAGCGCCCTTCGACGACGACCCGACCCGGTTCGACAGCGACTGGACGCGCGTCGAGGTCGACCTCACGGCGCTGCTGCAGCAGCACGTGGGCGAGACCCTCGCGCTGCGCATCTCGCACTCGATCCCGCAGACCCAGACGGGACCCGGCGGCTTCGGCCTCGACGCGGTCTCGATCCTCGTCGTGGTGCCCGAGCCCGCGCCGGCGGCGCTCGTCGGCGGCGGACTGCTGCTGCTCTCGGCGCGCCGGCGACTCAGTCGTCGCGCCGGTGCGGCTGCCTCCGCCGCGCGCCGCGGAAGGGCCCGCGGATCTCGTAGCTGACGCCGAGGCCGAAGGCGCCGCGCTGCGAGCTCAGGTAGAGCCGGGATCCGCTCGGATCGAAGGCCGGCCCGGCGAGCTCGGAGCCCGGCTGATTCTCGATCTGCAGGATCGGCGCGACCGTGCCCTCGCGCGTGAGCAGCACGAGCTGCATGTCGCCGCCGTCCTCGGCGACGATCACGCCGCCGCGGCGGTCGGCGGCGACGTTGTCGACGCCCGAGAGCACGCCGGCCGGATCGAGTCTCGTCGCGTAGAGCAGGCGCAGCGTCTCGCTCGCGAGCTGGTACTCCCAGACGCTGTTGTCGAGCTTCGTCGTGAACACGACGCGGTCGCGCTGCACCGCGATGCCCTCGCCGCCGCGGAAGGCCGTGCTCGACGCGACCTGGTGTCGCGTCGGCGTGTCGCGCGGGCCGGGCGTCGGGTTCGGGACGGGATGCCAGCGCACGCGCCCATCCGGCGCGACCTCGGCCAGCTCGAGCGAGCCCGCCGAGAGGTCCCGCCAGACGCTCGGCGTGAAGCGGTAGAGGCGGCCGTCGGGCTGGTCCTCGGTCAGGTAGAGCCGGCGGGCGCGCGCGTCGACGGCGACCGCCTCGTGCTGGAAGCGGCCGAGCGCCGGGCGCGCGAGCGCGGGCCGCAGGCCCTCCGGATCGCACTCGAAGACCTGGCCGTCGGCGACCTCCTCGCAGGAGAGCCAGCTGCCCCAGGGCGTCGCGCCGCCCGCGCAGTTCCGGCGCGTGCCCGAGAGGATCGGGTAGGCCGCGCGGATCTCGCCGCGGCGGTCGAAGCGCAGCGCGCTCGCGCCGCCGCCCGCGGGCAGCTCGGCGTTCGAGACGTAGACCCAGCCGTCGCGCAGCGGGAAGGTCGCGCCGCCGTCGGGGGCGCGGTGCCAGACGTAGCCGGTGTCCGGCACCTCGAAGCCGCCGACCGCGAGGATGCGCGAGCGGAAGCCGCGCGGCAGCCGGATGCCGTGTTCGTTCGCGGGCAGGAGCGCGCCGTAGGGGCCCTCGGGACCGAAGGCGGGAGCGCGCCTGCGCCCGCTCGCGGCCGCGGCCGCCGGCAGGAGCGCGCGCGCGAGCAGTGCGCTGCCGAGCCCCGCGGCTCCGAGCAGGAGCTCGCGGCGACCGAGCGGGCTCATGCGCGGGGATCCCCTCGGCGCATCCCGCTCACCACACCGTGCGCCCGCCGTCGATCACGTGCTCGCTGCCGCTGATGTAGCTCGACGCATCCGAGGCGAGGAAGACCGCGAGCTCGGACACCTCCTCGCGGCGGCCCGAGCGCCTGAGCGGCACCGGCTCGACCAGCCGCGCGCGCTCCGCGGGGTCGCTCGGCGTGCGGTGCATGCCCGTCTCGTCGATCGATCCCGGGTGGATCGAGTCGACGCGGATCCCGAAGGGCCCGAGCTCGGCGGCGGCGATCTTGGTGAGGCCGCGCACGGCCCACTTGCTGGTCCCGTAGGAGCTCAGCTGCGGGATGCCGCGGGTGCCCGCGATCGACGAGATGTTCACGATCGAGCCGCCGCCGATCTCGCGCATCGGCGCGACGAGCTTGCGGATGCCCCACCAGGTTCCGATCACGTTCACGCGCAGGATCCGCTCGAATGCCTCGAGGCTCTCCTCCTCGAGCGCGCGCGCGTGGAAGATCGCGGCGTTGTTGATCAGCGCGTCGATGCGGCCGAAGCGCTCGCGCGCGGCCGCGACCACGCCGTCCCAGTCGCGCTCCTGCGCGACGTCGTGCCGCGCGAAGAGCGCGACCTCGCCGAGCGAGCGCGCGAGCGCGCCCCCTGCCTCCTGATCGACGTCGCCGAGCACGACGCGCGCGCCCTCGGCGGCGAAGCGGCGCGCGTGAGACTCGCCCATGCCGTGCGCCGCACCCGTGATCAACACGACCTTGCCGTCGAGCCTGCCCATCGCGAGCGCCTCCTTGCCGGCGGAGCCTAGAACGAGAGCCCGAGGCCCGCCGTCAGGCGCATTCCGTCCTTCGAGAAGGCGAGATCGGCGCGGAACGGGAAAGCGCGCTCGATGCTCGCGATCAGGCTCGCGCCGTAGCTGTGCTGCACGCGCGACTCGAAGAGGTCGATGCCGCTCGAGCCGACCGAGCCGAGCTCGTAGAACCCCGCGACCCCGATCCGCTCGATCCGGAAGGGCGGCTTCAGCCCGAGGCCGCGCTCGAGCACCCAGACGCGGTACTCGGCGCGGCCGAACCAGCTCGCGTCGTCGCGGAAGCGGCCGGTCACGAAGCCGCGCAGCGAATCGGGGCCGCCGAGGTCGGGCAAGAGCGTGAAGGGCAGGTCGCCGCTCGCGAGCGTCGTGCGCCAGCCGAGGAAGAAGGTGTCGGTCGAGGGATTCTCCTCGTCGGGGTCGCCCGTGTGCAGCAGCCCCGGCAGCGGCACCACCCAGCTCGCGTCGAGCGTGAGGCGGCCGACCAGCTCCGAGCCGTGCAGCAGCACGCCGCCCTCCGCGCGCGCGCCCACGTGGAAGCCTCCGTAGGGATTGCGCTGGCTGTCGCGCGTGTCGTAGCGCAGCCCGCTGCGCGCCCAGACCACGTCCTGGTGCTCGGCCTCGCCGAAGAGCTGCGGGTAGCCGAGCATCGGATCCTTGGTATCGGGATCGCTGCCGAGCCCTCCCGAGAGCTCGTGCAGGTCGAGCGCGAGTCTGCCCGAGAGCACGAGCGGATCGCCCGGATCCGGCCACGCGACCTCCGAGCCGAGCTCGACGCTGACGTTCTCGTCGGTGAAGCGCGTCTCGCCGGGAACCCCGTTCGCGGGGTCCGCGTCCTTCCGACTCCGCGGTCCGATGCCGAAGAAGCGGCGCGTGCGCGTGCGGCTGTAGCTCGCGGAGGCCTGCACGAAGCTGCGCTCCTCCTGCAGCACGCCGCCCTCGGGCAGCTCGCGCTGGTGCAGCCAGCGCCGCCACGCGAAGCCGTAGCTCTGCTGCTTCTCCTCGCTGTAGGTGCCGTAGACCGCGAGGTTCTCGCGCCGCCGCTGGCCGCGGAAGTCGAGGTCGCCGATGCCGAGCCCGCCGCCCCAGCCGGCGTCGCTGCTCTTGAACACGGCGGGCGCCGCGACGCTGGTCACGAGGAAGCGCTCGAAGAAGTTGCCCGCCGGGATCCGGCCCTCCGGCAGGTAGCGCCAGCGGTCGGGGTTCGGCAGATCCGCGGGGCGCTGCGGGCGCGGGATGCGGCCGTCGTCCTCGATCCCGCTGCCCCGCTCGTGGCGCCGCGGCGCGGGCTCGGCCGGCGCAGGCGGCTCGACCGCGAGTGCGCGCGCGGCGAGCGCGAGGCCCGCGAGCGCGGCCGCGAGCCCGGCCGTCGCGAAGCGGCTCAAAACCGGAACTGCAGGTTCCCGCCGATCGAGACGTAGTGCAGGTCGCTCGTCGCGCCTGTCGGGAGCACGTAGGCCGCGCCGAGCGAGAGCAGCATGCGGCGCGTCGCGTAGAGGTCGACGCCCGCGCCGAAGCGCGCGACGTAGCCGGCGTCGGTATCGCCTCTGGCGAGCGTCTGGAAGGCCCCGTCGGAGCTGCGCATCACGCCACCGCCGAGCAGCGCGAAGGGCTGGACGCGGCCGAGCGGCAGGAAGCCCTTCGCATTCGCCGTGACGGTGAGCACGTCGATCGTCTTGTCGCCGACACAGGGGCGCGGCCCCTGCGACGTGTTGCAGGTGCCCGAGTAGCGGCCGCGATCTGCGAAGTCGTCGTTCCAGTCGAGCTGGCCCTCGATCGCAAAGTGCGGAGTGAAGCGGTAGCCGGCGAGCGCGTCGAGGCCGCCGCTGTTCCGGTAGTTGCCGCCGTCGAAGTTCTCGAGCGCCGCGTGTCCGCCGAGCCCGAGGTACCAGCCGCTGCGCGCGTAGAGGTCCGCTCCCGCCGCGGGCTGCGCGCTCGCGGACGCGCCGAGGACCAGCGCCGCGAGACAGGAGAAGAGCGCGCCGCGCGAGCAGCAGAATGCCACGGGACCTCCTTCGGTCTGCTCACACGGGTCGCGGGAGCCGCGCCATTTCGCATCATCGACCCGGTGGTGTCAACACCCGCTCGGGCGGGCTCCCCACAAACACGAACCCCCCGGCCGGAGGGCCCGGCCGGGGGGTTCGCTTCTGTCAGGGCTCTCTCTCTCGCTAACGCACTCTCGCTAACTCTTTCGCCGACGCCGCAGCGCGGTGAAGCCGCCGAGTGCGAGGCTTCCGCCGAGCAGCGCGGTGCCGATCAGCGGGAGCGCCGGCACCGTCGCGTCCTGGTCCGTGGCGCCGCGCACCCACATGGCGGTGTTGCCGAAGGTGTTGGTGTTGTAGGAGCTGATGAAGGGCACGCCCGTGAAGCCGGTGCCGTGGAAGGTCCAGGTCCCGAGGTCGTAGAACTCGGAGTTGAAGCGCGGGTCCGCGGTGTCCTCGTCGACGCCCATCGCGAGCGAGCAGATGATTCCGGGGTTCGAGTTGCACCAGAAGGAGCCCGTGATCGTCCAGCCGGTCACGGTGCCCCAGCGGATGTTCGTGCTCGTGCTGCCGGTGCCCGTGAAGGGCGGCGGATCCTGGCCGTGGACCTGGAGCGTCACGCCCGGGCCCTCGCGGAAGTTGTTGCTCACGAAGATCGTGGTCGCGAGGCTCGGCACGAGGGTCGTGATCGTCGCGTCGCCCGCGCGCACGAACTTGGTCAAGACCGGGCTCGGGCCCGCGGCGTTGTCGACGAGCGAGGTGTGGAAGTTCTGGGTGACCCGCGGCGTCGCGATGTCCGGGTTCGGCGTCACGTTCGGCGAGTTCGTGATGTTCCGGATGGTCATCTTGTACTTCTTGAGCGCCGCGCCCGCGGGTGCCGCGATCAGCGCGAGCGCGCTCGCGCACGCGAGCGCCGCCGCCGGAATTCGGACCTTCATTGCGATTCGCGCCTCCCCTTTTTCCCTGCTGGAGTCCCGAGCCGTCCCCGCCCGCTCCGCAGCCCTTTGCAACCCACGTGCCACGCGCGGCCGCCGCGAAAAGCCCTTCCCGATCTAGAGCTTCCGAGCCCGGCCAGCGGAGGCTGCGCCCGCCGCGAGCGGTGCGTTCTGCGCCGCTCTCCCGCAGCAGGGACCCCAACCATTCGAAACCGTTTCGTTCGGGCCCGGTCGCGGAGACCGGCGCAGCTTGCCGCAGCCGCGCCGAAATCCGACAGCCCACCTCCCCCACGGAGTGGGGCGCTCGGATGCAAGCGCCCTGCCAGAGTGCGGCTCGCTCCCGGGAGCCGAGTGCGCGCGCTGGTCTGGCGCGACCGCCTGCGCCCGCGCTGCGCGCGCAGGCTCTGCGCAGCTGGGGTCGCGCGTTGCCCAGAATTGCCCTCGGAGGCCTGCGCGCGGCGTACTCTGTGGATTGGCCCACGGACCAAAGCGATGCACCTCCTCCCCAGAAGCGCCCGCGCGGCCCTCGCCTGCGCCCTACTGGCCGCGCTCCCGCCTGCGGCGCGCGCCCAGGCCGGCCGCGACGACCCGGCGCCGCCGGTCGAGCGCGGCGGCGGCGCCGAAGAGGAGCGCCCGCGCGACATCCTGCTGCGCACCGAGGCCCACGATCAGCAGGCCGGCGCGCAGGTCGCGAAGGAGGTCGAGGCGGAGTTCGGCCTGGTCGAGGACCCCGAGCTCCTGGCCTACGTCTCCGCGGTCGGCCAGCGCCTCGCGCGCGTCGCTCCGGACCGCAGCTTCGTCTACCGCTTCCAGATCGTCGACCAGGAGGCGCCGAACGCGTTCGCGCTCCCGGGCGGCTACGTCTACGTCTCGCGCGGGCTGCTCGCGCTCGCGAACAGCGAGGAGGAGCTCGGCAACGTGCTCGCGCACGAGATCATGCACGTCGCGCTGCGCCACGCGGCGGCGCAGCAGCAGCGCGCGCTCGCGATCCCGGGACCTTTCCGCGTCTTCGCGCTCGGGACCCTGATGCAGTACTCGCGCGACCAGGAGCGCGAGGCCGATCGCCAGGGCCAGGACCTCGCCGCGAGGGCCGGCTACGACCCGCGCGGCATGGCGAGCTTCCTCAAGGACCTCGACCACACGGAGCGCCTGCGCTTCGGCGTCTCGCGGCTGCCGAGCTTCTTCGACACGCACCCCGCGACGACCGAGCGCGTCGCGACCGCGTCGTCGCGCGCGGAGCTCTCGAGCTTCCGCCCGGTGCCCGGCATCGCGGCGAGCCGCGCCGACTATCTGCGCCGGATCGAGGGCATCAAGCTCGGCATCAGCGCGGCCGAGGGCGTGTTCCAGGAGAACCTGTTCCTGCACGCCGATCTCGACCTCGCGCTGCGCTTCCCGGCGGGCTGGGAGACGCAGAACACGCGCCGGGCCGTCGGCGCGATCTCGCGGCGGCGCGACGGCATGGTCTACCTCGAACACGGCGGCAAGGGCGAAGACCCCGCTGCCGCGGCGCGCGAGTACCTCGAGAAGCAGGGCGCGGAGATGGGCCTGCAGGTCCTGAGCTCGCTGCCCGTCGCGATCGGCGACCGCAGCGCGTGGCGCGCGAGCGGCGTGAGCGGCCTGCCCGGCCCGAACGGCGAGACCACGCACTTCGTGATCACCTGGATCGCGCACGGCGGCTCGATCTTCCGCCTGACGGGCGTCGCGGCCGGGGGCGCCCGCAGCCGCTACGAGGGGACCTTCCTGAACGCCGCGCGCAGCTTCCGGCCGCTCACGCCGGAGGAGCGCGGCTCGATCCGCGAGCGCGTGCTGCACGTCGCGCTCGCGCGCCCGGGCGAGCGCCTCGCCGAGCTCGGCGCGCGCACCGGCAACCAGTGGGACGTGCAGCAGACCGCCGTCATGAACGACCTCTTCGCGAACGACCGCCTCGCGGCGGGCCAGCTCGTGAAGGTCGCGGTGCTGCGGGGCTACGAGTCCGCGCCGCCCTCCGAGGTGGTGTCGGAGCCGCCGCCCGCCGGGCCCGGCGAGGGCTAGCCGCGCCGCGGGTGGCGCCCCCTCCCTGGGCTACGCTCGCGCCGCATTTCTCCCCGGCCAGCGCGCGTGAATCCGTCGCGGCCCCGCACAGGAGCCCGTGTCGATGTCCAGCTCCGAATCCTTTCACCGCTTCCGCGGCACCGCCGGCTACATCGCGAGCCAGGCGCTCTGCGACTCCGTGAACTGCGCGATCGCGCTCGAGCGACCGCTGCTGATCAAGGGCGAGCCCGGCACCGGCAAGACGCTGCTCGCGCGCCATCTCGCCGAGGGCCTGGGACTCCCGATGGAGTCCTGGCACATCAAGAGCACCTCCAAGGCCCAGGAGGGCCTCTACGTCTACGACACCGTGCAGCGCCTGAACGACGCGCGCTTCGGCGACGGCGACGTCAGGGACGTGCGCCGCTACATCCGCTACGGACCGCTCGGCCGGGTCTTCCTCGCGGCCGAGCGCCACGTCCTGCTGATCGACGAGGTCGACAAGGCGGACCTCGAGTTTCCGAACGACCTGTTGCGCGAGCTCGACGAGATGCGCTTCACGGTCATGGAGACGGGCGACGAGATCGTCGCGAGACAGCGCCCGATCGTGATCATCACCTCGAACAACGAGAAGGAGCTGCCCGACGCCTTCCTGCGCCGCTGCGTCTTCCACTTCATCGAGTTCCCGGACCGCGAGCTGATGCAGGAGATCGTCGCCGTCCACCACCAGAACCTCGACGCGACGCTGCTCGACCAGGTGCTCGTCAAGTTCTACTGGCTGCGCAACCAGAGCGAGCTGCGCAAGAAGCCGTCGACCTCGGAGCTGATCGACTGGATCGCCGCGCTGCTGCGCTCGGGCCTCGGGGTCGAGAAGCTCGAGCAGCACCTGCCCTTCCTCGGCACGCTGCTCAAGAACGAGCAGGACGGCGACGCGCTGCAGCGCTACCGCGACGGCGGCGGCCGCCTGCCCCAGAGCTGGAAGGAGCTGGGCTCGCGCTTCGCGCAGTAGCGCGCGCGACCCGGCAGCCCGAGCGAGCCCGGAGGCGCCGCGTGTTCCTCGATCTCTTCTACGGACTGCGCGAGGCCGGCGTTCCGGTCGCGATCCAGGAATGGATGATGCTGATGCGGAGCCTGTCGCTCGGCCTGCACGGCTCGAGCCTCGGCGGCCTCTACAACCTCGCGCGCGCGACCCTGGTCAAGAGCGAGACCTACTTCGACGCCTTCGACCGCGTCTTCGCACAGGTCTACCGGGGCGTCGAGGGCTCGCTCTCGGTCGGCGACGAGCTGCTCGCGTGGCTCAGCGATCCGAAGAACTTCCGCGAGCTCAGCGAGGAGGAGCGCGCGCTGCTCGAGCGCCTGTCGAGCGACGAGCTGATGCGGCGCTTCCTCGAGACGCTCGCCGAGCAGGACGAGCGCCACGACGGCGGCAGCCGCTGGATCGGCACGGGCGGGCGCTCGCCCTTCGGCCACGGCGGCGAGCATCCGACCGGGATCCGCGTCGGGGGCAGGGGCCAGCGCCGCTCCGCGATGAAGGTGGCCGAGGAGCGCCACTTCCAGAACTACCGCACCGACCAGGGCCTCGACCAGCGCAGCATGCGCGTCGCGCTGCGCCGGCTGCGCCAGCTCACGCGCCAGGGCCCCGTGACGGAGCTCGACCTCGACGAGACGATCGACGAGACCTGCCGGAACGCGGGCGAGATCGAGCTCGTGTTCCGCGCCGAGAAGCGCAACAACGTGCGGCTGCTCCTGCTGCTCGACGTCGGCGGCACGATGGACCCCTACTACCAGCCCGTGAGCCGCCTGCTCGGCGCGCTGCACGAGGAGCGGGGCCTGCGCGAGCTGCGCTCCTACTACTTCCACAACTGCATCTACGAGAACGTCTACCGCGACGCGCGCCTGTTCCGGCGCGACGCGATCCCGACCGGGGACCTCTTGCGCCGCCTCGACGAGCGCTGGAAGGTGATGATCGTCGGCGACGCCGCGATGCACCCGAACGAGCTCTTGGGAGCGCGGGGCAACATCGATCCGAGCCGCGAGACCGACACGCCCGGCATCGAGTGGCTGCAGCGCGTGCGCGATCGCTTCGATCGCTGCGTCTGGCTGAATCCGGAGCCGGTCCGCTACTGGGAGAGCTACCAGACCACGCGCGCGGTGCGCCGGATCTTCCCGATGCACCCGCTCAGCGTCGACGGGATCACCGCAGCGGTCGCGGCGCTGATCGGGTCCCGCGCGATCGGACCTTTCGCGTAGAATGCCCGGCCCGGAGGCACCCCCCATGCGCTCGGCCCTGGCCGGACTCGCCCTCTTCGGCCTGCTCGCGATCGCGCCCGCGCTGCGCGCCGACGAGGCGGAAGCCGGGGCCGAGGCGGCCCCGGAAGGCGGCGAGGCCGCGGAGCCGGCCGCGCCGAGCGGCTACGCGCGCAGCGGGATCTACAGCGCCCACCACGCGCTCTTCGCGCTGAGCCACATCACGCGGGACGGCGGCGCCTCCAACAACGACACGCTCGGCGCGAGCGGCCGCATCGGCTACCGCGCGCATCCGCACGCCGCGGCCGAGGTGCAGTTCGAGTGGACGGATCGCTTCAACGAGAGCCGCGGAGGCGTGACGCAGCGCCACTTCCACGACAACTGGACGCTCACGCTGAACGGAAAGCTCTTCGTGCTGACCGGGCGCTGGCAGCCCTACGCGCTCGTCGGCTTCGGCGCCTATCACATGAACGAGAAGATCACGGCCGGCCCGGCAATCGGCGAGCGGAGCCACGACAACGACGGGGTCGGGCGTTTCGGCGCCGGCATCGACCTCTACGGGGACGAGAGCATGGCGATCAATCTCGAAGCGGTGTACGTGAAGGGCTTCGGAGGCCTGATCGAGCACGATTACGCCTCTTTCGCCTGGGGCTTCCAGTTCCGGCTCTGAGTCCCGCGCGCCGTCGCGGCCGCGGGCGCTTCCGCCGGGCCGAGGTCTCGAACCACCCATCGAAGCGAGGAGCAACGCGATGAAGGCAGCCATTCTCTGGGAGCGCGACAAGCCGCTCGAAGTGCGCAGCGACGTGAGCCTGACCGACTTCGGCGATTCCGACGTGCAGGTCGCGATCAAGTCGAGCGGCGTCTGCCACTCCGACGTCTCGGTGCAGAACGGCACGATCCCGGCCGGCACGCCCTGCGTGCTCGGCCACGAGGGTGCGGGCGTCGTCGAGCAGGTCGGCAAGGCCGTCACGAGCGTCAGGGCCGGCGACAAGGTGATCGTCTCCTTCGTGCCCGCCTGCGGCCGCTGCAAGGCCTGCCTGCGCGGCCAGTCGCAGCTCTGCGAGGGCATGGCCGCGATGGCCACGACGCCGCACTTCCTCGTCGACGGCAAGAAGATCGGCGGCATGACCGGCTGCGGGACCTTCGCCGAGCAGATGATCGTGCCCGAGTCCGCGATCGTGAAGATCGACGCCGACGTTCCGCTCGACATCGCCGCGCTGATCGGCTGCGGCGTGATGACGGGCGTGGGCGCCTCGATCAACACCGCGGCGATCCGGCCCGGCTCCTCGGTCGTGATCTTCGGCGCGGGCGGCGTCGGCATCGCGGCGATCCAGGGCGCGCGCGTCGCGGGCGCGGCCGAGATCGTCGCGGTCGACACGCTGCTCGCGAAGGCCGAGCAGGCCAAGCGCTTCGGCGCGACCCACGCCTGCACGCCCGAGGGCCTCGGCGACCTGCGCCAGTCGATCACCGCGGGCGAGGGCTTCGACTACGCGCTCGAGTGCGTGGGCCACCCCGCGACGATCCGCGCCTGCTACGACGCCGCGCGCCGCGGCGGCACGGCCGTGATCGTCGGCGTCGGGCGCCTCGACCAGATGGTGCAGTTCAGCGCCTTCGAGTTCTTCTACGGCGACAAGAGCCTGAAGGGCTCGATGTACGGCAGCGCGAACGTGCGCGTCGACATGCCGAAGCTGCTGCGGCTCTGGAAGTACGGCCGCCTCGACCTCGAGGGCATGATCACGCGCCGGATCCAGCTCGACGACGTGAACGACGCCTTCCGCGCGATGCAGGCGGGCGAGGTGATCCGCTCGGTCATCGACTTCAAGTAGCCGGCAGGAGCGCGAGACATGTCCCGCTTGAAGCTCGGCGCGCAGTTCGGCTACTGGGGGGCCGGCCCGCACCAGAACCTCGTCGAGGCCGCGCGCGAGGCGGAGCGCCTCGGCTTCGACTCGGTCTGGACGGCCGAGGCCTGGGGCTCGGACGCCTTCACGCCGCTCTGCTGGATCGGCGCGCACACCTCGCGCATCAAGCTCGGCACCGCGATCGTGCAGCTCTCGGGCCGCACGCCGACCTCGACCGCGATGCACGCGCTGACCCTCGACCACCTCTCGCAGGGCCGCCTGATCCTGGGGCTCGGCGTCTCGGGCCCGCAGGTCGTCGAGGGCTGGTACGGGCGGCCCTTCGCCAAGCCGCTCGCGCGCACGCGCGAGTACATCGACATCATCCGCCAGGTGCTGCGCCGCGAAGCGCCCGTCTCGAGCCCGGGACCGCACTATCCGCTGCCCTACACGGGCCCGGGCGCCTGGGGCATGGGCAAGCCGCTGCGCCCGATCACGCACCCGCTGCGCGCGGACCTGCCGATCTACCTCGGGGCCGAGGGTCCGAAGAACGTCGCGCTCGCGGCGGAGATCTGCGACGGCTGGCTGCCGCTCTGGTACTCGCCCTACAAGCCGCAGGTCTACTCGGACTCGCTGCGCGGGGCCCGACCGGGCTTCGAGATCGCCGTCACGACGAGCATCCGCGTGACCGACGACGTCGCGGGCGCGCTCGACTCGATGAAGGGCGCCTACGGCTTCTACGTCGGCGGCATGGGCGCGAAGGACCGCAACTTCCACAAGGAGCTGATGGCGCGCTTCGGCTACGAGAAGCAGGCGCAGGAGATCCAGGACCTCTTCTTCGCGGGCAAGCGCGGCGAGGCGATCGCGGCCGTGCCGCGCGACTTCATCGACGAGATCAATCTCGTGGGCCCCGCGCCGCGCATCCGCGAGCGCCTCGCGGCCTGGCAGGAGAGCGCGGTCACGACGCTGCTGGTTCCGGGCACCGACGTCGATCAGCTGCGACTCGCGGCCGAGCTCGTCCTCGGCAGCTAGGCGGAAGCGCGGCCATGGGCAAGCTCGAGGGTCGGGTCGCGCTGATCACGGGCGGCGCGCGCGGGCAGGGCGAGGCCGAGGCGCGGCTCTTCGCGCGCGAGGGCGCGCGCGTCGTGATCGCGGACGTGCTCGAGGAGCAGGGCCGGCGGCTCGCGGTGGAGCAGGGCCGCGCGCTGCGCTTCGAGCACCTCGACGTGACACAGCCCGGCGACTGGGAGCGCGCCGTCGACGGGATCCGCAGCCGCGAGGGGCGGCTCGACGTGCTCGTCAACAACGCCGGGATCTTCCGCGGCGGTCTGATCCACGAGATGCCGCTCGCGGACTTCGAGGCCGTGATCCGCGTGAACCAGATCGGCTGCTTCCTCGGCATGAAGCACTGCTTCCCGCTGCTGCGCGCGAGCGGCGCGGCCTCGATCGTGAACATCGCCTCGGTCGCGGGGCTGCACGGCGTGCCGGGCGCCTCGGCCTACGCCGCGAGCAAGTTCGCGATCCGCGGCCTCACGAAGTGCGCCGCGCTCGAGTTCGGGCGCGCGAAGGTGCGCGTGAACGCGATCTGCCCGGGCTCGGTGCTGACGCCGATGATCGCGCCCGAGGTGTTTCCGGGCGTCGACCAGGCGGGGCACTGGGCGAAGCTCCCGATTCCGCGCGCCGCGAGCGCGGACGAGATCGCGCGTGTGGCGCTCTTCCTCGCCTGCGACGACAGCTCCTACGTCACGGGCGCCGAGCTCGCGGTCGACGGGGGCGAGACGGCCGGGCACCCGATCGAGGGGATCGGGTAGCCCGCGCGCCCCCCGCGCGCCGCGCCGCGCGCGCCCGCTCGGCCCGGACCAGCGCCGCCGCCTCGCTCTCGACGCGCGTGCCCGCGAAGAAGTCCGGGTTGAGCCGCGTGTAGAAGCGCACCGGGTTCGCGAACACGAAGTCGCGGAACTGCGCGGCGTCGATCAGGCCCTCCTCCACGAGCTCGTGCGCCTCCGGCAGGATCTGCAGCATGTCGGGCACGTCCCAGTGCCCGAGATCCGAGCTGAACATCGCGGAGAGCACCGCGCCGAGCGGATTGCGGCGCCGGTCGAAGGCCGCGGCGACGCCCGGGTCGTCCGCCTCGCAGCCGAAGAAGAAGCTCGACGTGAACTGGTCGCGGATGTCCTCCGCGCACGCGATGCCGCAGGCCTCCCACTCGTCGAGGAAGGGCGGCTCGGGCTCGAGCTTCGCGAAGGACTCGAAGAGGCCCGGCACGCCCGCGTGGAAGCGCGCGTCGGCGTACTCCTCGAAGAGGCGCCTCACGAGGGCGGGATCGAGGCGCGCCGGGTCGAGGTGGTGGATCGCGTCGCGATTGCGCTTCTCCCAGTGGCCGAGCAGATCCGCGTAGAGCTGGCAGGCCCACGAGACGCCGCCCTCGAGCAGGCCGAAGGCGAGCTCGGGGAAGCGGTGCGGGACGCCGCCGAAGAAGAGCGAGCGGCAGCTGGCCTCCATGCTCGCGCCGAAGGAGCCGATGTGGTTCGCCATGTAGCTCGACACCGAGCGCCGGCTGCCCCAGCCCATCCCGGGCGTGTGCGAGGTCGGCACCACGCCGAGCCCGACGCAGCGCTTCCAGACGGGGTCGTAGTCCCAGGCGCTGTCGAGGCCGAGGCAGTCGAGCCGCTCGCCCGAGCCCGAGCCCCAGTTCGGCAGGCGCGGATCGGCCGCTGCCGCGGCGGGCTCTCCGATCGGGCGGTGCACGAGGCCGTTGATCACGATCGCCTTCATGCCGAGCTCTCCCACCGCGTGCTCGAGCTCGGCGATGGCCTCCGCGGGCGTGTGCGTCGGGATCTGCGCGGCCGGCGTCATGCGGTCCGCGTAGGGCGCGTAGACCTCGGCGTTGAAGGCGTTCAGCGCGCGACACGCGACCTGGCGCACTTCGGCGTCGCGGATCGCGGTCGTCGTCAGCGTGCGGCTGCCGTAGAGCACCGCGAAGTCGATGCCGAGGTCGTCGAGGCGCGCGTGCAGCAGTTTCGGCAGCTGCGCGGTCACGCGGTCGAGCGTGTTGCCGGCCGGCAGCGACCACCAGGAGGGCCGCGTCGCCCAGGTCGCGCGCCGCTCCTCCCAGCTGAGCCGGCTCCAGGGCCGCAGCACCATGTCGTCGAAGTCCATGCCGCCGGCCGCGCGGAAGCGCTCCACCATGTCGCCGCCGGCGATCTCGCGCACGTAGTCCTCGAAGAAGGGCATGAAGACCGGCGCGGTCTCGATCAGGTGGCCGTCGGCGTCGACGACGGGATGCCCGAGGCGCGCGCGCAGCCGCGCGGCCGCGCTGCGCTGCCGCGCGGCGCGCCCGCGCGCGCGGCGCTGCGACGGCTTCGGCCCGGCCCTCGTCACTCCTGCCTCTCCTCGCGCGCCCCGCGGCGGATCCTGCCAGACGCGCGCGCGGAGCGGGGCGCCCGCGCGCGGGCTCTATACTGTCAATCTTTTATAGGATAGAGTAGGGCGGCCCCGGCGGCATTCCCGAGGCGGAGGAGCGAGCCATGACCACCCCCTTCCTGATCTCGGCCGACTCCCACGTGGTCGAGGCGCCCGACGTCTTTACGCGGCGCGTCCAGGCCCGCTACCGCGATCGCGCGCCGCGCCAGGTCCGGCTGCCCGAGGGCGACGCCTGGCAGGTCGAGGGCATGGCCCAGCCCTTCCCCTTCGGCCTGGTCCAGTGCGGCGGACTCCCGCCCGAGGAGTACAAGCTCTGGATCCGCTGGGAGGAGGTGCGCCCGGCCGCGGTCGATGCGGCCGCGCGCCTGGCCTCGATGGACGAGACCGGCGTCGAGGCCGAGGTGCTCTTCCCCTCGCCGCGGCTGCAGAACGCGATCGCGGTCAACCCGGACGCCGACTTCCAGGAAGACTGCGTGCGCGCGTACAACGACTGGCTCGCCGAGTGGTGCGCGCGCGACCCGGCGCGGCTCTTCGGCGTCGCGATGCTGCCGGCCACGGCGATCGGCGCGGCCGTCGCGGAGCTCGAGCGCAGCCAGCGCCAGGCCGGGCTGCGCGGCGTGCTGCTCTCGCGCTATCCCGCCGGCGGCTACGACCTCGGCCCCGCGGACGACCCGCTCTTCGCGCGCTGCGCCGAGGCCGGCATCCCGGTGCACCTGCACGTCGGGCTCTCGGGCTCGCCCTCGGGCACGCCCGCGAAGGCGCTCGGCTTCGCAAACGCGTTCACGGGCGCGTTCCGCTTCTACGACTCGCCCGTGCGCATCGCGGAGATGATCTACACCCGGCTCTTCGACCGCTTCCCGCAGCTCGCGGTCGTCTTCGCCGAGGTCGACGCGGGCTGGGTGCCCTATCTCATGGAGCAGCTCGACGACCGCTACGCGCGCCAGAACCCCGCGCAGAAGATCGCGCTCGAGCGGATGCCGAGCGAGTACTTCTCGCGGAACGTCTTCTACACGATCGTGAAGGACCGCTTCGGCGTGCGGAACCGCCACGCGATCGGCCTCTCGCAGATCCTCTGGTCGAGCGACTTCCCGCACGCGACCTGCGACTTCCCCGACTACGCGGCCGCGATCGAGGTCGACTTCGCGGGGGTGCCGAAGGACGAGCGCGAGCAGATCCTGCGCGGGAACGCGCGCCGCCTCTACGCCTCGCGCTAGCCCGCGTAGGGCGTCACGAGCCGTGCGACGAGGAAGCTGCGCCCCTCCTCGGCGAGCATCTCGAGCCGCGAGCGGTTGCTGTAGAGCGTCATGTGCGAGGTGTCGCGGCACAGGAAGAGGCGCTTGTCGGGCGTCGCGATCTGGTTGAAGACCGAGATCTCCTCCTCCCAGAGCGTGATGTCGTCCCTCTCGGCGACGCTCATGAGGATCGGCGTCCCGAGGATGCGCCGCAGGAAGGGGCGCACGTCGTAGTGCATCAGCAGCTCGGTCGAGGCGATCGTGTTGCGGTGCTCGTGCGTCGGCGCGACCGTGTTCTTGAAGTGCAGGAACGCGCTCGTGACCTCCGGGAAGGGCCAGGTCGCGAGCTCGGCCGCGGGATTCTCGGTCGACATCGGCATGTAGCCGAAGCGCCCGGTCGAGAGCCGCTTGCGCCGGTCCTCGAGGATCAGCTCCTCGAGCTGCCGGAACGCGAGCGCGCTGTGCACGCTCTGCATCGTGCGCCAGCCGTCCACGACCGGGATGTTCGCGACGGCGCAGCGCACGCGCGGGTCGGTCGCCGCGACGATCAGCACGTGGCCGCCGCTGTACGAGATGCCCCAGATGCCGATGCGCGAGGCGTCGAGCTCGGAGCGCGTCTCGGCCCAGGAGATCGCGTTCCTGTAGTCCTCGATCTGGGCCCAGGGGTCGACGTGCTGGCGCGGCTCGCCCTCGCTCGTGCCGAAGCCGCGGTAGTCGAAGACGAGCGCCGCGATGCCCGCGCCCGCGAAGACCCTCGCGTACTCGGGCTGGACCAGCTCCTTCACATAGCACCAGCCGCCGGCCATCACGACGACCGGGTGCGGGCCCTGGCCCTCGGGCAGATACAGGTGCGCGCGGACGCGCGTACCCTGGCTCTTCCACTCGACGTCCTGCGGCCCCATCGCGCCCTCCCGGCCCGGCCGCGGCGAGCAGCGCGGGCCATGCCATACTCTAAATGATTGAGAAGATGGAGGGGAAGCGTGGCCGCGCGATCCAAGCCCGGCGCGCCGCGCCGGAAGCCGGCTGCGCCGGCGCGCCGGCGCCAGGCGCCGCGCCTGGCCGACGTCGTCGCGGCGGAGCTGCGCGAGCGCATCCTCTCGGGCCGCCTGCGCGAGGGCGCGCTCCTGCCGAAGCAGGAGGATCTGCTCGCCGAGTTCCAGGTGAGCCCGCCCTCGATCCGCGAGGCGCTGCGCATCCTCGAGTCCGAGGGCCTCGTCACGGTGCAGCGCGGCAACGTCGGCGGAGCGGTCGTGCACGCGCCCTCCCCGGACAACGCGGCCTTCACGATCGCGTCCGTGCTGCAGGCGCGCCGCGTCCGCCTCGAGGACGTCGCGACCGCGCTGCAGGCGGTCGAGCCCGCCTGCGTCGCCGCGGCGGCCGCGCGCGCCGACCGGCACGACGCCGTGCTGCCCGAGCTGCGCGAGCTCCACGCCGAGGAGCGGGGCACGCTCGGCGATCCGGAGCGCCACCGCGACGTCGCGCGCCGGATCCACGCGGCCTTCGTGCGGGCCGCGGGCAACCAGACCCTCGCGCTGCTCGCGGGCGCGCTCGAGGCGCTCTGGGCGGCCCACGCGCGCGAGCGCGCGCGCGCGGGGCGCTGGCCCGAGCCCGTCACGCGCGCCGTGCGCGCGAGCTACGTGCGCGCGCACGAGCGCCTGATCGACGCGATCGCCGACGGCGACCCCGAGAGAGCGCGCGCGCTCGCGCAGCAGCACCTCGCCGAGGCCACGCGCCACACGCTGCGCGACGGCGACGCGATCGGCATCGACGCGTCGCTGCTCGCGCCGCGCTAGGCAGGGGCGCTAGCCCGGGAAGTCCGGCAGCGCCTTCAGGCGCTGGTTTGCCGTGCTGCGGCCGAGCGCGGGGATCAGGTTCTTGAGCCAGACCGCGATCCGATAGGCGCGCGGGATCACGACCGAGCTCTCGCCCTTCTCGAGCGCGGCGAGCATCCGGCTCACGAAGTCGGCCGGCTCGAGGAAGCGCTTCTCGCTGCCCTTCGGCATGCGCGCGAGATCCTCGGGCGTGAACATCTCGGTGCGCACGAGGCCCGGGTGCACCGCGAGCACGTGGATGCCGTAGGGCTCGAGCTCGTAGAAGAGCACCTCGGAGAGCGCCGAGATCGCGGCCTTCGCGGCGGAGTAGGCGGCCTCGTCGGGCTGCGGCAGGATGCCGGCCAGCGACGAGAGGTTCACGATCGCGCCGCCGCCGCGCCGGCGCATGCCCGGCAGCGCGAGCTTGATGAAGTACACCGTGCCGAGGGTGTTGACGCGCAGCATGCGCTCGATGTCGCCGAGGTCGTGATCGACGAAGAGCGTGTGGCGCACGTAGCCCGCGTTGTTGACGAGCAGATCGACGCCGCCCTGCGCGCTCTCGATTTCGCGGAACGCGACCTCGACCGCGGCCCGGTCCGCGACGTCGCAGCTGTGCACGGAGGCCGTGCCCCCGGCCCTGCCGATCTCGTCCGCGAGCTCGGCGAGGCGCTCGCGCCGGCGCGCGACGAGCGCGACGCGCATCCCGCGCCGCGCGAGCTCGCGCGCGGTCGCCGCGCCGATGCCGCTCGACGCGCCCGTGACGATCGCCGTCCTGCCCGCCCAGTCGCGGAAGCCCTTCCCCTTCATCGATCCTCCCTCAGACCGCGCGCGGCGCGAGCCGCGGCCCGGGCTCGGCTGCGAGCGCGTAGCGGAAGCGCAGGTAGTTCGCGAACGCGAGACCCGTCGCGCTGACCGGGACGTAGCGGAAGCCGCGCCGCACGAAGAAGAGCGCCATGCGCGCCGCGGCGCGCGGCGAGAGCTGCCCGAAGCCGCGCGGTCCCGCGGGCTCCGGAAGGACGAGGTGGCGGTAGAGGAAGCGGCGGTCGGCGTAGAACGAGCGCGCGCGCAGCGCGAACTCCCGCGCGGCGGCCGCCCGCGCGGCGCGCGCGGGATCGCCGCGGCCCGCACCGGCGAGCTCGAGCTCCGAGCCCGCGGCCCAGAGCTCCGCGGGGAGCCGGCGCGCCTTCGCGCGCTCGGCGAAGCGCTCGATCCGCTCCGCCGCCGCGCCGGAGCCGAGCGCGGGGTTCACGGCGCCGTGGAGCAGCACGACGATGTCGCTGCCCTCGAGCTCGAGCGCGTCGCCGCTGCGCGCCGCCCCGATCTCGACGAGCGCCGAGACCGCGTGCCGGCGCAGCGCCGCTGCGAGCGCGGCGCCGAGCGGGGTGTCCGCGCCGACGAGCGCCACGCTGCGGCCCGCGAGCGAGGTCCCCGTCCCCATCAGGTGGTCGAAGGTCTTGAGGTAGGCCGCGTAGTGCGCGTCGGGATGGGCGTGGTGCAGCGCGTGGTAGCTCGGCGCGCACAGGTAGCTGGGCGCGTAGGCGCGCACCTGCTCGCGGCTGCGGTGATTCACGTCCTGGCCGCGCTGCGAGAGGATGTAGGCGACCGTCGCGGTCTGGATCGCGACCGCGCCGAGCACGACCGGGAGCGGCGCGAGCCAGAGCCAGGCCGCGCTGACCGCGAGGTGGGTCAGGTACTCCGGGATCACGTGGTGGCGCAGGTTCGCGGGGATCAGCTCGTCGCGCACGCGCAGGTCGCGCGGCAGGAAGCGGTGGTGGGTCTCGTGCAGCGAGCCGATCGCGCGCAGCGCGCGCAGGCGCGAGCGCGCGAAGACGTGCAGCAGCCAGTGGACGACGTCGAAGACGAAGGTCGAGAGCAGGAAGAGCGCCGCGACCTGCACGAGCCAGACCGCGATCGCGGCGGCGAAGCCCAGTCCTGTCCAGAGCGCGTCCATCGCTAGTGCACCCGCATGCCGCCGTCGACGTTGATCGCCTGCGCGGTGATGTTGCGCGCGCGCTCGGAGCAGAGGAAGGCCGCGAGCCAGCCGATGTCCTCGGGCGTCTGCGGCCTGCGCAGCGGCGTCAGCTGCTTCACGGTGTTCTCGAACCAGGTCCTGGGATCCGGTCCCGCGGCCGCCGCGCCGTAGCGCCGGCCGATGTGCTTCCAGAGCGACTCGGCCATCTCCGTCTCGACCAGGCCCGGCAGGATCGCGTTGACCGTGATCGACCAGGCGCCGACCTCCTTCGCGAGCGACTGCGTGTAGCTGAGCTCCGCGGCGCGCGTCGCGTTGTAGGCCACGTGCGCGGGCTGCCCCTCGAGCGCCGCGACCGACGAGACGTTGACGATGCGGCCGAAGCGGCGCTGCTTCATCGACGGCAGCACCTCCTCGCAGGCCCAGACGCGCGAGAGCGTGTTCACACGGAAGGCCTTCTCCCAGTCGCGCGTCTCCTCGGGGTAGTGGTCGCTCCAGTCGTCGTCGCCGTGCACGCCCGCGTTGTTGACGAGGAAGTCGATCGGCCCGAGAGAGCGCGCGGCCGTGCGGATCATCTCGCGCACCTCGGACTCGCGCGAGACGTCGGCCGGGACCGCGAGGGCCCGGCCGCCCTCGGCGCCGATCGCCGCGCAGGTCGCCTCGAGGCCCGCGCGGCTGCGCGCGGCGACTGCGACGCTCGCGCCCTCCGCGGCGAGGCAGCGCGCGATGCCGACGCCGATTCCGCGGCTCGCACCCGTGACGACTGCGACGCGGCCCGCGAGCGGCTTCGGCATCGGCTCCCCTAGCCCTCGCGCGGGCGGAAGTAGAAGAGCGCCGCGCCGGCCAGCGGCTCGATCTCGAGCGCGACCGGGAGGCCGATCCGCAGCTCGCTCGGATCGAGCCCGCGCAGCACGCCCACGAGTCGCGCGCCCTCCTCGAGCTCGACGACGAGCGCGGTGTAGGGCCCCGGGCCCCAGGCCGGGTCGAGCACGCGGTGCGTCACGGTCCACGAGTAGACCGCGCCGCGACCGCTCACGGGCCGCCACTCGAAATCCGGCGACGCGCACCTGGCGCACAGGAAGCGCGGCGGATGCCGCAGCACGCCGCAGCGCGTGCAGCGCTGCAGCTCGAGCCGGCCCTGCGCGGCGCGCGCGTAGAACTCCGCGTCGAGGCTGCCCGGCTCGGGCTGCGGCGCGCGCCTCGCGGGCTGCCCTCCCGCGCCGGTCGTCGCTGCGCCCATCACGCCCTCCCGAGGATCGCGAGGCTGCCGTCGCCGAGGTCGCCGTAGCCGGTCACGAGACCCAGCCTCGCGCCCGGCACCTGCAGCGCGCCGGCCTCGTGCCGGAGCTGGCGCGTCGCCTCGATGATGTGGTTCATGCCCCAGCAGTGCCCCTGCGAGAGCAGCCCGCCGTGGGTGTTGAGCGGGTAGCGCCCCCCGTGGCGCAGCGCGCCGCCCCGCACGAAGTCGCCCGCCTCGCCGCGCTTGCAGAAGCCGAGCGCCTCGAGCTGCATCAGCACGATGTAGGTGAAGCAGTCGTAGATGCACAGGAAGTCGACGTCGCGCGCGGCGACGCCCGCCATCTCGAAGCCGCGCGCCGCCGCGTACGCGAGTCCGAGCTGGAGCGGGTCCTCGCGGCTCGCGAGATCGTCGGCCGGCGCGGGCTGTCCCTGGGCGCCGCCGAGGTAGAGCACCGGAGCGTGCGCGAGATCGCGCGCGCGCTCGGCGCTCGTCACGACCACCGCGCCCGCGCAGTCCGTCTCGACGCAGCAGTCGAGCTTGCGCAGCGGCTCCGCGATCCACTCGGAGGCGAGGTAGTCCGCGAGCGAGAGCGGGCGCCCGCGCATCAGCGCCGCCGCGTTGTGCTGCGCGTGCGCGCGGCAGACGAGCGCGATCTCGGCCGCGTCCTCGTCGCGCACTCCGTAGAGCTGCTTGTAGCGCGTGAAGATCAGCGAGTAGAGCTGCGCGGGCACGCGCAGGCCGTAGGGCGCGTAGAAGTCGCCCGTCACGCTCGAGGGCATGCCGCCGCCGATGCGCCGCGGCGTCGCCACGCCGGGACGGGGCCGCATCGCGGAGAATCCGTTCCAGCCGATCGCGACGAGCACGTGCTTCGCGACCCCCGCCGACACCGCCATTGCGGCGCTGAGCAGCGACGCGGTGCAGGACGCGCCGCCCATGTGCGCCTTCACCGCATAGCGGAGGTCCGGGATGCCGAAGTTCGCCGCGACCTCCTCGGCGCTGCCGAAGGCCGGCGCGAGCAGGATGCCGTCGATGTCGGCGGGCTCGAGCCCCGCATCGCCGATCGCCGCGCGCGACGCGCGCAGGATCAGCTCGACCGGGTGCTCCGGCGCGCCGCGCAGGTAGGCCGTCTCGCCGACTCCGACGATCGCGGCCTGGCCCGAGAGGGAGAGCGGAGACTGGCTTCGCATTGCCTGGGGTTCCTCCAGCGGCGCGCGCCCCGGGGCGCCTGCGCATCATATCGCCCCACGCGCCGGGACAGAGCGCCCCGCAGCTCGGTATGGACCGCCCCTCGCGCCCCTTGGAGCGCCGCGCGGGCTCAGGCATGCTGCCGCGCATGCCGATCCAGCAGGCCCGGTGAGCGCGCCTGCCCAACGCTCCAGCTCGGCGCTCCGACACGGGCTCGAGGACTGGCTGTTCCGGACCGTCCCCGCCTTCGACTCGCTGCGCCGCTACCGCGCGGCGGACGCGCGCGCGGACTTCCTGGCCGGGCTCACGGTCGCCGCGGTCGCGGTGCCGCAGGCGATGGCCTACGCGATGGTCGCGGGCCTGCCGGCCGAGTACGGCCTCTACACCGCAATCGTGATGACGGCGGTCGGGGCGCTCTTCGATTCCTCGCGCCAGCTCATCAACGGCCCCACCAACGCGATCTCGATCGCGCTGCTCTCGGTGATCGCGGCGGTGCCCGCGGAGGCGAAGCCGCAGGCCGCGATCCTGCTCGCCTTCCTGATCGGCGCGATCCAGCTCGGCATCACGCTGCTCCGGCTCGGCGACCTGACCCGCTACATCTCGCACTCCGTGATCGTGGGCTTCACGCTCGGCGCGGGCAGCCTGCTCGTGCTCGACCAGATCAAGAACCTGCTCGGCCTGCGCGCGATGGGCGGCGTCCACGACCACTTCCTGGCCCGCCTCTGGCTCACGCTCAGCCAGGGCGGCAGCGTGCATCTCGAGACGGCCGCGATCGGCCTCGGGTCGATCGCGGCCGTGCTCGCGCTGCGCTGGCTCAAGCGGCTGCTGCGCCAGCCGCTGATCCCGGATCTGCTGCTCGTCGTGATCCTGATGGCCGGGCTCGTCGACTGGCTCGATCTCGACGCGCGCGGCGTCGCCGTGGTGGGCGCGATTCCCGCGACGCTGCCGGCCTTCGCGTGGCCGGCGCTCCCGCCCGAGCAGATCCGCGACTTCGCGAGCGGCGCGCTCGCGATCGCGCTGCTCGGGCTGCTCGAGGCGATCGCGATGGCGAAGGCGATCGCGGCGCTGACGCGGCAGAAGCTCGACATGAACCAGCAGTGCCTGTCGGAGGGCCTCGCGAACCTCACCGGCAGCCTGTTCCAGTGCATGCCGGGCTCGGGATCGCTCACGCGCTCGGCGATCAACCAGCAGGCGGGCGCCGTCACGCAGTGGTCCGGGGTCGTCTCGGCCGGGGCCGTCGCGCTGATCATGCTGGCCTTCGCGCCCTACGCGCGCCTGATCCCGCGCGCGGCGCTCGCGGGCATCCTGATCCTGTCGGCCTGGAAGATGGTCGACTGGCACCGGCTCCGGTACCACCTCGAGGCGACCCGCTTCGACCGCGCGATCGTCGGCGCGACCGCGTTCTCGGCGGTCGCGATCTCGATCGAGTTCTGCGTCCTGATCGGCGTGATGATGTCCTTCCTGCTCGCGGTGCCGCGCGCGGGCCGCATGCTGCTGACGGAGTTCGCGATCACGCCCGAGGGCCGCATCCACGAGCGGCTGCCCGAGGACGAGGCCTGCGGTCACATCCTGATCTTCGGACTCGAGGGCGAGATGTTCTTCGGCGCGACCGCCGCGCTCGAGCAGCACTTCGCCGCGATCGGGGCGCGCGTGACGCCCGAGACCCAGGTCGTGGTGCTGCGCGTCAAACGCGCGCGCAGTCCCGATGCGGTGGGGCTCGCGCTGCTCGAGGGCTTCCTCGAGAGCCTGAAGGCGCGCGGCGTCCACGTGCTGCTCTGCGGCGTGCGCCCGGAGTTCGCGGCGAAGATGCGGAAGACCGGCCTGATCGAGCGCCTCGGCGAGCGCGTCTTCCTCGAGCAGCCCGTGCGCCAGACGAGCACCCTGCTCGCGATCCGGCACGCGTACCGGATCCTGAGCGCGCGCTGCGCGCACTGCCCGCGCCGCGAGGGCGATCCCGGCGACGCGGAGCTCTACTTCCAGGTCTGACGCGCTCTCGCGCTAGGCGTGCGCGGCTCCGTTGGCGCCCTTCGCCTTCGCGGCCGCGCGCGCTCGCTCGAACTTCTCGATCAGGAAGGTGTGGCAGGTCGAGTCGGGGATCTCGTCGAGATGCGTCGCGACGAGCTCGGGCGTGATCCCGACCTTCTCGGCGAGCGGCCGCAGCTTCTCGAGGTCGAAGCCGTAGAGCGCCGCGGCGTTCTCGCCGAGCATCATGCGCACCTCTTTCGGATCCACCTTCTCGAAGGCAAGGCGCATGTTCTCGCGGGAGTGCGGATAGCAGCCCTCGTAGTGCGGGTAGTCGTTGCCCCAGAGGATGCGGTCGATCCCGACGTAGTCGCGGCCCGCGATGTCGCGCGTCGACGGGAAGCTCGCTCCGTACCAGCAGTTGCGCCGCGCGTAGAAGCTCGGCGGCTGCTTCAGCACGACCGACTTCGAGAAGTCGACCTCGCCCGTCGCGCCCGCCTTCATGCTCGCGTGGATGCCGTCCATGCGCTGGAGCAGCGGCGGCGCCCAGGCGCAGCCCGACTCGGTCAGGATGAAGCGCAGCTTCGGGAAGCGCTCGAAGATGCCGCCGAGGATCAGCTGGCAGTAGCCGCGCTGCACGAAGAAGGTCATCTCGAGCACCCAGAGCGCGTCGGCGCCGGGATCCTCGCCGTAGTGCGGCACGCCCTGTCCCGAGTGCTGGTTGATCACGAGGCCGCAGTCCTGGATCACGGCCCAGAGCCGGTCGTAGTCGGGCGAGGTGAGGGGCGCGAGATGCACGTCGGAGGGCGCGGGCAGCGGCAGCAGCACGCCGCCGCGCAGGCCGTTCTTCGCGATCCACTGCACGTCCTCGATCGCGGCGTCGATGTCGTTCAGGTGGATCAGGCCGATGCCGGCGCGGCGCTCGGGCTGCTGCGCGCAGAACTCCGCGAGCCAGCGGTTGTGCGCGCGGATGCCGGCCTGCCAGCGCGGGTACTGCTCGGGCCGCGGCAGCGGAGACACGTGGAAGGCGGTGTTGTAGAAGGGCGGGATCGTGTTCGGGAAGATCACCTCGCCGACCACGCCGTCGCGCTCGAGGTCCGCGCTGCGCGCGGCCGAGTCCCAGCTCTTGGCCTTCTTCGTGCCGAGATGCTTCGAGGAGGGGTTGCGATAGGCCGCGCGCCACTCGTCGAACTCGCTGCGCCAGCTCGGGTCGAGGTACTCGCGATAGGTGTCGATCGGAGCGCCTCCGTGCGTGTCGCCGGTGATGACGATGTAGGGGCGCGTGTCGTTCGAAGGGCTCATGGTGACCTCTCTGGCGGCTCTCGCCGGTATGTCTCGCACACGGCTCAGCGCGCAGCAAGGCGCGGCAGGCCGAGGATCTCCGCGGCCTGCTTCGGGGTCGCGATCGGGCGCCCGAGCTCGCGCGCGAGCGCGGCCGCCTGCTCCACGAGCTCGAAGTTCGAGGGCGTGCGCGCGCCGTAGAAGTCCTCGAGGCCGACGCGCAGGTGGCCGCCGCGCAGCAGCGTCTCGCGCGGGATCGGCGTCGCGAAGCAGTCTCCGCCCACGACCGCGGAGAACCAGGGCAGCCGGCAGCGCTCGAGCTCGAGCATCTCGAGATAGGCGTCGAGCGCGATCCGGGTCGGCGGCAGGCCGAAGGAGACGCCCGGACCGTTGGCCATGTAGCCGCCCTCTCCGCCGAAGTAGAACTTCACGAAGCTCCCGGGCGGCAGCTCGCCGAGGCGGTGGTAGGAGAGCACGTTGCGCAGGAAGCCCGGCTCGAAGAGCGCCAGGTGCAGGCCGAGCCGGTGCTCGCGGCACTGCTCGATCGCGAGCTCGATGTCGGCGAAGGTGTTGACGTAGACGAAGCTGTTCCGGTCGGGGCGGCCGTTCGCATCGGCCCAGCCGAGGACCAGCGAGCCCGGATCGATGAAGCCCATGCGCACGAGGCCCGCCTGCGCGAGCAGCGCCACGTGGCGCAGCTTCTCACCGGTCGTGCTGCCCGAGCCGAGCGTGGGCAGGCAGAGCGCATCGGGATCCCGCGCGAGCCAGCGCGAGAAGACCGCGCCGTACTCGGCCGCGGCCTCCTCGGCCGGGACGCCGAGCGCCTGGTTGTGGTGGTGCAGGATCGACGCGCCGGCCGCGAGACAGCGCAGGCCCTCGCCGACGATCTCCTCGCGCGAGAGCGGGACGTGGGGATTGCGCTCGCGGCGCGTCTGCCCGTTAAGTGCGACCTCGATGATCACGGGGGCCGTCGACGTCATGCGCGCTCCTCCCCGGCCGGCGGCGGCGGCGCGGGGCGGCCGAACTCCGCGCCGAGCTCCGCGGCGTCGTTCCAGTTTCGCACGCTCCCGAGGCTCCGGAGCCCGCGCTCGGCGACACCCGGCTGATAGGTGTGGCACTGGTCGCTCGGCGTGGTCGAGAGGCTGCTCGCGCGCTCGGCCCGCTCGAGGTCCATGCTGCGCCCCATCGAGATCACGAGCGCGCGCTGGAGCAGGAGCGCGGCGAGCGCGAGGTCGGGCTCGAGCTCGGCCTCGGCCCAGTCCGCGAAGCCCTTCGCGAGCCTCCGGCCCGCGAAGGGCGGCGCGCCGCCGATCACGCCCGCGTCGAGCTCCCAGTCGAGCAGGGGCGCGCCGTCGCAGGCGAGCGTCGCGCGCGTGCGCCCCCGCACCCGGTCCGGGATCGCGATCTGCCAGCGCCGCTCGCGCAGCCCGCACGCCGCGGCGACGATCGCGAGCGACGCGGCATCGAACATGTGCGTGCACTGGTCGCGCCAGCGCGTGTAGCGCGCGGCCGCGCGCAGCGAGGGCGAGAGCGGCATGCCGGCCAGGCGCGCGAGCGGCAGCGAGGCGCCCGCGCAGGTGGTCCACGGAAAGCGCACCGCCTCGCCGACCGCGCGCGTGACGCGCGCCCCGTCGTGGTAGAGGCTCGAACGAAAATGGTGGAAGTCGTCGACGAGCTCGCCGACCGCGGCTCCCTCGCGGCTGCGCACCCGGAGCTCGCGGCGGTAGATCGCGCTGCCGTAGGGGCGGTAGGGCGTGCGCGCGATCGCGAAATCCGGAGCGGCCATCGCCGCCCAGTCTATCCTGCGCGCGCATGCCGCAGCTCCACCGCGTCTGCCTCGCGCTGCTGCTGCTCGCCGGCTGCGCTGCGCCGGGAAGCGGCGCGACCGCGCCGGCGGCCGCCACCGCGCCGATCGAGCTCGCGGGTCCCGGCGGCGAGGCGTCTCTGCTGGTCCACACGAGCCCCCTCGCGCTCGTGCTGCGCGACGCCGGCGGTCGCGAGCTCGCCGCGGAGCTGCCCGGTGCGCTGCGCGCGGAGCACCGCTTTGCGAGCGAGCCCGCCGCGCGCGTGCTCCTGTTGCAGCGCGACGGCGCGCGCGCGTCGCTCGCGCTGGAGGTCGGCGAGCGCCAGGCGCGCCTCTCGCTCGAGTGGATCGGGGCGCGCGCGCTGCGCGTGCGCTACGAGCTGCCCGCCGGCTCGGGCGCGCGACGCGTCTGCGACGGCTGGCGGCTGCGCCCTGGCGAGGCGATCTACGGGCTGGTCGAGCGCCCCACGGATTCGGAGGCGCTCTTCTCCGACCCGCGCCTGCTCGAGATCCTGCCGCGCGAGGTCGGCGGCCTCGACCTGCGCGGCCAGCGCATCGCGATGTTCGTGCTGCCGACGCTCGGCCTCTACGCGCCGCTGCACCTCTCCTCGGCCGGCTACGGCCTCTACGTAGAGGGCACCCACCCGGGCGAGTACGACCTCGGCGCGCGCCGCGGCGACGAGCTGCGCCTCTGCTTCGAGCTCGACGAGGCCGCGAGCCCGCGCGCGTTCTCCTACGTGCTCCTTCCGGGTGCGCCCGCGCAGGTGCTCGACGCCTACACCGAGCTCACCGGACGGCCCTTCGTGCCGCCGGCCTGGGCCTTCGGGCACTGGCGCTGGCGCGACGAGCACGCGGTCGCGGAGCCCGCGCTGCTCGACGGCGTGCCCGTCAACGCGCAGGTCGCCGAGGACGTGCTGCACTACGAGGCGCTCGGGATTCCGCCCGGCGTCTACCTGATCGATCGGCCCTGGAGCACGGGCGAGTTCGGCTTCGAGAGCTTCGCGTGGGACCCGCAGCGCTTTCCGAACGTCGACTCGATGCTCGCCTCGCTCGAGCGGCGCGGCTACCGGATCGCGCTCTGGAGCGCGGGCTTCGCGGTCGGCGCGAACCTCGCCGAGGCCCGGCGCCGCGGCGCGCTCGCGCCCGGCAGCGACCTGATCCTCGACTTCACGAGCCCCGCGGTGCGCGACTGGTGGCGCGCCGAGCACACGGCCTTCGCGCGCCGCTTCGGCATCTCGGCCTGGAAGCTCGACCGCGGCGAGGAGCAGATCCCCTCCGGACGCGGCGACCGCTGGGCCGACGGGCGCAACGGCCGCGCGGTGCACAACGAGTACCCGCTGCTGCAGGCGCGGCTCTACCAGGAGTCGCTGCGCGACGCGCGCGGCGACGGCGATCACCTCGTGCTCGTGCGCGCGGGCTATGCGGGCACGCAGGCCCACGCGGCCGCATGGGGCGGCGACACGCCCGGCAGCACGCTGCTCGGCCACGGCAGCGGCACCGACCTCGGCCTGCGCATGGCGCTGCTCCAGCTCGTGCGCGCGGGCTTCCTCGGCTACCCCTTCTTCGGCACCGACACGGGCGGCTACTACGAGTTCGAGGACCGCGAGGTCTTCGCGCGCTGGCTCGAGTTCAGCGCCTTCTGCCCGATCATGGAGATCGGGGGCAGCGGCGCGCACGCGCCCTGGGCGATGCCGCAGCCGCCCCACCGCGACGCCGAGCTGATCGAGATCTACCGCCGCTACGTGCAGCTCCACCACGACCTCGCGCCCGACTTCGCGCGCTTCGCCGAGGGCCCCGCGCGCCGCGGCCTGCCGCTCGCGCGCGCGCTCGTCTTCGACTACCCGGACGACCCCGAGGTGCGCGACCTCTGGGACCAGTTCCTGGTGGCCGACTCGCTGCTGGTCGCGCCGGTCTGGCGCAGCGGCCAGCGCGAGCGCCGCGTCTACCTGCCGGCGGGCCGCTGGAGCGAGTTCGGCGACCCCTCGAAGACGCACGCGGGCCCGGTCTGGCTCGACGTCGCGGTGCCGCTCGACCAGATCCCGGTCTACGTGCGCGCGCCGGACGGTCCGGCGGGCCCGCCTGCGGATCCGTGAATCCGCGCGCGGAGCGCCTACCCTCCGCGCCCATGAATGCGATCCCCGCCTCGATCGACGTGATCTCCGCGCGCCGCTACGGCGAGCGCGGCTACCCGCACGAGGAGTGGGCGCGGCTGCGGCGCGAGTCGCCCGTGCACTGGTGCGAGCCCGAGGGCTACGAGCCCTTCTGGGCGGTCGCGAAGCACGCCGACGTCATCGAGGTCTCGAAGCAGCCGGAGCGCTTCCGCAGCGCGGGCCGCTTCATCCTGTTCCCGAGGACGCTGAACGAGGCCGACGAGCTCGCCGCGAACCCGCCGCTGCGCATGCTCGTGAACATGGACCCGCCCGAGCACCGCGACTACCGCAAGCTCGTCTCGGCCTGGTTCACGCCGCGCGCGGTCGCGCGCCTCGAGCTGCGCCTCGAAGAGATCACGCGCGAGATCTTCGACGCGCTCGAGGCGCGCGGCAGCCAGGTCGAGTGCGAGCTCGTGAAGGAGGTCGCCGCGCTGCAGCCGCTGCGCATGATCACCGAGATCCTCGGCATCCCGCGCGAGCGCGAGGAGTTCGTGCTGCGCGTGACCAACGAGAACTTCGGCCTCGAGGACCCCGAATTCCAGCGCGCGGGCGAGTCGCGCGAGCAGCGCCTGGGATTCCTCGGCGAGGCCTTTGCCTACCTCGCGCAGATCACCGAGGAGCGCCGGCGCGAGCCCAGGAACGACCTGAGTACGGTGCTCGCCCGGGCGACGCTCGCGGGCGCACCGGTGCCCCAGTTCGAGCTCTTCTCGCTCTACTTCCTGATCATGGTCGCCGGCCACGACACCACGCGGAACGCGATCTCGGGCGGCGTGCGCGCGTTCTGCGAAAACCCCGGCGAATACGAGAAGCTGCGCCGCGAGGCCTCGCTCGAGGAGCGCGCGGCCGACGAGATCGTGCGCTGGACCACGCCCGTCAACCACTTCTCGCGCACCGCGACGGCCGACTATCGGCTCCGCGGCCGCGAGATCCGCGCGGGCGACTCGGTCGCGCTCTTCTACGCGTCGGCCAACCGCGACGAGGAGGTCTTCGCGGAGCCGGAGCGCTTCCGCGTCGACCGCGACCCGAACCCGCACCTCGGCTTCGGCGTCGGCGAGCACTTCTGCCTCGGCGCGAGCCTCGCGCGGATGGACCTGCGCGTCTTCGTGCGCGAGCTCGCGCGCCGCGTGCGCCGGATCGAGCCGACCGCGCCGCCCGAGCTCTTGCACTCGAGCTTCGTGGGCGGGCCGAAGCGGCTGCCGGTGCGGCTCCACTTCGGCTGAGGCGGCGCGGACTTCTGCTGCGACTCGGGGGCGGCCGCGCCGCCTCACGGAGCCGCGCGCGGTGCGCCGGGTGGACCCCCGCCCGCCGGGCCCGGCTCCCCGCGCAGGCTCGACCCGCCTTTGGCTTGCGGGTATGCTCGCCAGCCCATCCCACTGGAGACATTTCCAAGTGACCAAGAAGCTCTACGTCGGGAACCTCCCCTTCTCCGCGACCGAGGAACAGCTCGAGCAGCTGTTTGGCAGCCACGGCACCGTGACCTCGGTGAAGCTGATCCGCGATCGCGAGACGGGCCGCTCGCGCGGCTTCGCCTTCGTCGAGATGGAGGAGCCGGGCGCCAGCGACGCGATGCGCGCGCTCGATGGCAAGGCGATGGACGGCCGCCCGCTCAAGGTGAACGAGGCCCAGGAGCGCGAGCGCGGCGGACCGGGCGGCGGCGGCGGCGGTCGCGACCGCGATCGCGGCCCGCGCGGCCCGCGCCGCTACTGATCGCGCCGGCCCAAGATCCCGGATGCAGGTCGAGGGCTTCGGCCTTCACATCCCGCCCGACGAGCTCGACTGGATCGAGACGCCGGGTGGGAACGCGCTCAAGGTGCTCCGCGTGAGCGCCGAGTCCGGCTCCTGGAGCGCGCTCTTCCGCGCGGCGCGCGGCACCACCAACGCGCCGCACATCCACCTCGGCCCCGCCGACTTCTACATGATCTCGGGCGTGATGGAGTACCGCGGCGGCGTCGCGCGCGCGGGCGACTGGATCTACGAGCCCAACGGCGCCGAGCACGACGCGACCCACCACCCCGAAGAGACGGTCTACCTCGCGAACGTCCACGGCGCGATCGCGTTCTACGGCGAGGGCAGGTCGATCGTCGGGATCAGCGACTGGCGCGCGATGCAGGCGCTCCAGGCCCGGCACAAGCGCAGCGAGCGGGCATGAGCGCGCAGCGGATGCAGCTGCGTCGCGATGGCGACCTGCATTGCATCACGCTCTGCCGCGACGAGAACCGCATCGACCTGGCCTTCGTCGACGAGCTCGCGCGGCTGCTCGCGCGCGTCGAGAAGGAGTGCGACTCCGCGGGCGCGCTCGTGATCACGGGCGAGGGCAAGTTCTTCTCGAACGGCCTCGACCTCGCCTGGCTCGGCTCGGCCGCCGCGGCCGAGCAGCAGCGCTTCGCGAGCGACGCGATCGCGGTCATGGGTCGCCTCGCGCTGCTGCCGCTGCCGACCGTCGCCGCGCTGAACGGCCACTGCTTCGCCGCGGGCGCGCTGCTCGCGATGGCCTGCGACTACCGCGTGATGCGCGAGGACCGCGGCTGGATCTGCTTCCCCGAAGTGGACGTCTCGGTGCCGATTCCGCCGCTCGCGATGGCGCTCTTGCGCAGCAAGCTGCCGCCCGGGACCTTGCGCGACGTGGTTCTGAGCGGCAGGCGCTATGCGGCGGCCGAGGCGCTCGCGGCAGGCCTCGCGGACGAAGCGGTGCCCGCCGATGCGCTCCTCGCGCGCGCTTCGGAGCGCGCGAACGCGCTCGCGACCAAGCCGCGCGGCAGCTTCGCGGGGCTCAAGCGCGCGCTCTACGCGGAGGTCCGCCGGCTCGCGGGCGGAGATGGCGAAGCGGGCGACGCCTGATGCGCGGCGCGCTGCTCGCGATCGCGAGCCTCGCGCTCGTCCTCGGCACGGGCTTCTGGTGGAGCCGGCTGCTGCGATCGGTCTCGATCCGGGGCCGGCGCGGGCTCGCGCTGACCGCGATGGGCACGGGCCTCGCGGCCGCGCTGATCGCGCTCTCCTGGCACCCCGGCTGGCTCGCCGGGAGCGCCGCGGTCGCCGCGCTGCTCGGGAGCTCCGCCTTCCTGACCCTCGCGGGCCTCTCGCGCCAGGAGCGGCGCCACCCGGCGGTCTCGGTCGGCGACCCGATGCCGGCCTTCGAGGGCATCGACGACTCGGGCCAGCCCTTCCTAAGCAGCGCGCTCGCGGGCCGCCCCTACCTGCTCAAGTTCTTCCGCGGACACTGGTGACCCTACTGCGTCGCCGAGTTGCGGCGATGGGAAGAGCTGCGACCGGAGCTGGACCGCCGCGGGATCCAGCTCGTCGCGGTCTGCGCCGACACGCCCGAGGAGATCCGCGCGGGCCGCGCGAAGCACGGCGCGGACGCGATCCTGCTCTCCGACCCGAAGCTCGTGCTGACCGACCTGTTCAACCTGCGCAACCGCATGAGCCTCGCGCCGCCCCGCGACGGCAAGCTGCTGCGCGCGCTGCCGATCCCGACGAGCTTCCTCGTGAACGCCGAGGGCGTCGTGCGCTGGATCGACCAGGCCGACGACTACCAGGTGCGCTCGCACCCGTCGCGCGTGCTGAAGGCGATCCGGCGCGGACTCGGCGAGATCTGAGCGCTGCTAGGCGGACTGCAGCCACTCGAGGCAATGGGTCTCGCGCAGCAGCCCGTCGAGATCCGGGTCGCCCGCGACGGCCCGGTACTTGCGCCGGAGCTCGGCGAGCGAGCGCGCGTGGTACTTCTGCGGCTTCTGCTGCCAGGGCTCGCCCGCGAGGTGCACCTCGAAGCTCTCCGCGCCGGATTCGATCGCGCGCGCGTTCGCGTCGGCCCAGGGCAGGAAGAGGCGGCCGACCTGCTGCGCGAGCAGCGGCGCGAGCGTCGGCCGCAGCGCCTCGAAGCGCTCGAAGCCGGCCTCCGCGCGCGGCGCGAGCATGCGCTGGACCCAGGCCACGACGCGCGGCGCGCGCTCCTCGAGCAGCTGCTTCGGCGTGGGATCGGTCCAGAGCTCGTAGAGCTGCGGCGCGAGGCCGAAGTCCGCGAAGGCCGGGCGCGCGCCGAGCAGATAGGGGCGCGTCGCGAGGTGCGACTCGAGCAGGGCGGCCGTCTCGCGGAAGCTCGCCTCGATGCGCGGCGCGTTCCGCTCGTTCGAACCGACGAACCAGACGCGGCCGACCATGCGCTCGCGCAGCTTCTCGACCGCGCCCGCGCGCGCGTCCGCGGGCAGCCCGGGGTTCATCTCGTCGACGAGGCGCGCCGCGGCCGAATCCTGGTCGACGCGCCGCGCCCAGCGCGTGTGGAACATCCACTTGTTGCCCCACTCGTCGCCGAACTCCTCGAGCAGCTCCGAGAGGAAGCGCAGGCGCGGATCCCCGGGGTGGAAGCCGGGCTCGGGCTGGCGCTCCTCGAGCCACTCGAGGATCGGGGTCGAGTCCTGCAGCACCTCCTGCTTCGGCGTCACGAGCAGCGGGATCAGCGGCAGCTTGGCGAGGCGCTGGAACTCGGGCATGTGCTCCTGATCCCGCACGATCCAGTCGAAGGGCAGCTGCTTCGCGCGCAGCGCGGAGCGGACCTTGACCGAGTAGGGCGAGAGCTCGGCGCCGAAGAGGCGGAAGCGATCGGACACGGGACCTCCGGGACGGGTCGCGGCTGGTGCGGACGCGCGGCCGACGGCAGTATCGCATGGATGGGGTCCGGCTCATGAGCGGCGCGCGGGCCGCGAGCGTCGCCTTCGCAGCCGTCGCGGCGCTCGCCGCGGCGGCGCACGCAGAGCCGGGCGCGGACACTGGCGACTGGCCGCTCCACGGCCGCACGACACGCGAGGATCGCTTCAGCCCACTCGACCAGGTCCGGCGCGAGAACGTGTCCGCGCTCGGACTCGCGTGGTCCTACGCGACGGGCACGCTGCGCGGGCTCGAGGCGACGCCGCTCGTCGCGGACGGCGTGCTCTACGCGACGGGCAGCTGGAGCGTCGCGTTCGCTCTCGACGCCGCGACCGGCCGCGAGCTCTGGCGCTTCGATCCCGGGGTGCCGCGCGCGCTCGGGCGCGACGCCTGCTGCGACGTCGTGAACCGCGGGGTCGCGCTCTGGCGCGGCCGCGTCTACCTCGGCGCGCTCGACGGCCGCCTGATCGCGCTCGACGCCGAGACCGGGAAGCCGATCTGGCAGGTGCAGACCACCGAACGCGCGCGCCCCTACACGCTCACGGGCGCGCCGCGCGTCGTGAAGGGCATGGTGATCGTCGGAAACTCCGGCGCCGACCTCGGAGTGCGCGGCTATGTCTCCGCCTACGACGCCGAGACAGGCGCGCTCGTCTGGCGCTTCTACACGGTGCCCGGCAGCAAGCGGGGACCGCACGAGCATCCCGAGCTCGCGCGCGCGGCCGCGACCTGGCCGGAGGATGCGCTCTTCGAGTCGGGGCTCGGCGGCACCGTCTGGGACGCGATCGCCTTCGACCCCGAGCTCGACCTGCTCTACGTCGGCACGGGCAATGCCTCCGTCTACGACCGGCGGCATCGCAGCCCCGGCGGCGGCGACAATCTCTTCCTCGCGTCGATCCTCGCGCTGCGGCCGGACACGGGCCGCCTCGTCTGGCACTACCAGACGACGCCCGCCGAGCAGTGGGACTACACCGCGACGCAGCAGCTCCTGCTCGTGGACCTCGAGCTCGGCGGCCGCGCGCGCAAGCTCCTGCTGCAGGCCCCGAAGAACGGCTTCTTCTACGTGCTCGACCGCGCGACCGGCGAGCTGCTCTCGGCCGACGCCTTCGCGCACGTGAGCTGGGCCAGCCGCGTGAACCTCGCGAGCGGGCGCCCGGTGCTGCGGCCCGAGGCCGACTGGCACGCGGGGCCGCGCACCGTCGCGCCGGGCGTGATGGGCGCGCACAGCTGGCACCCGATGGCGTGGAGCCCGCGCACGGGCCTCGTCTACCTGCCGGCGATCGAGCTCGCCTATCGCTTCCATCCGGATCCGGGCTTCCGCTTCCGGCCGGGTCACTTCAACACCGGCGAGGATTTCGGCGCGATGGCGGCCGAGTTCGAGGGCTTCGAGGCCGCGCGCTTCGCGACCTGCGCGCCGACGCGGCTGCTCGCCTGGGATCCCCTGCGGCGGCAGCCCGCTTGGGAGGTCGAGCGCGAGACGGCCGTGCCGGCGGGCGTGCTCGCGACCGCGGGCGACCTCGTGTTCCAGGGCGACGACCGGGGCGGGCTCTCCGCCTACGACGCGCGCAGCGGCGAGCGCCTCTGGAGCTCCGGCGCGAGCGTCGGGATCATGGCGCCGCCGATCAGCTATGCGGTGGGCGGACGCCAGTACGTCGCGGTGCTCGCGGGCCTGGGCGGCAGCGCGGGCACGCACATGACCGAGCTCCGGCACCGCAACGAAGGCCAGCTGCTCGCCTTCGCGCTCGGCGGCGCCGCGCCGATGCCCCCACTCGTGCCGCGCACAGCGGGGGTGGTGTCGGTGCCGCGCCTCGCGCTCTCGGACGAGCGCGTCCGGCGCGGGCGCGACCTCTACTCGCGCCACTGCCTGCGCTGCCACGGCCTGGGCGCGCGCAGCAGCGGTCTGTATCCGGACCTGCGCACGGCGTCGCCGGAGGTCCACGCGAGCTGGAACGCGATCGTGCTCGGCGGCCTGCGCGCGGGCAGCGGCATGGCGAGCTTCGCCGACGTGCTCGACGCCGAGGGCGCGGCCGCGGTGCACGCCTACGTCGTCGAGCGCGCGCTGCACGAGCCCGGCGCGCTCGAGCGCGCAGCCGCCTGGGCGGCCCAGCACGCCTGCCTGCCGATCTCGTGGATCACGAACTGAGCCGCCCCCGAGCCGCGAGGCAGGAGACGGGGGGGACAAGGACGGGGACGGTCTTCACGAGTTGTGGATTCTTTCACTCTTTCCCAAGGGAAAGAATGAAAGAATCCACAACTCGTGAAGACCGTCCCCGCTCGGGAGGGATTGCGGTGTTGCGACGGGTGAGTGGCGGAGCCTTGGTTGCCGGGGGGTTGCTGGCCGCCGCGCTCGCGGCCTGCGGGAGCGTCGAGCCCGAGTCGCCGCAGAGCGCTCCCGCACCGCTCGCGATCGACGACACCCGCGAGCCCTGCGCCGCGCGCGACCCGCTGCGCCAGGCCTTCTTCGGCGAGACCCACGTGCACACGGGCTTCTCCTTCGACGCGCGCGTGCGCGACGTGCGCACGACGCCCGACGACGCCTATCGCTACGCGCGCGGCGACGAGCTGCGCCTGCCGCCGCTCGGCGGCGCGGAGCTCGGCACGCGCCCGGTGCGGCTCTCGCGCGCGCTCGACTTCGCCGCAGTGACCGACCACAGCGAGACGATGGGCGAGACCTGGCTCTGCACGCACCCGGACTCGGCCTCCTACGACTCGGCGCCCTGCCGCTCCTTCCGCGGCGAGGGGCTGCGCAGCGTGCTCCTGCGCCTGCTGACGCCGAAGGCCTATCACCCGCACCTCGGGCTCTTCAGCTTCCTGCCCTTCCTGACCGCCGTCGAGCCGAAGCGCCTCGCCGAGGTCTGCGGCAAGGACTCCGCGCGCTGCGAGGAGGCAGCGGCATCGGTGTGGCGCGCCGAGCAGCTCGCCGCGGAGCGCGCCTACGACCGCAGTCGGCGCTGCAGGTTCACGAGCTTCGTGGCCTACGAGTACACCGCGAGCCCGCGCGGCAACAACCTGCACCGCAACGTGATCTTCCGGAACGCGAGCGTGCCCGCACTGCCGATCAGCGCGGTCGAGGCGCCGCGACCCGAGCAGCTCTACCGGGCGCTGCGCGCGCAGTGCCTCGACGCCGGCACGGGCTGCGACGCGCTCGCGATCCCGCACAACCCGAACTGGAGCGGCGGCCAGATGTTCTGGACCGAGCTGCCCGAGCTCGAGACGCGCGAGGCGCGCGCGGCCTGGGCGCGCGAGCGCGCGGGCTTCGAGCCCGTGGCCGAGATCTACCAGCACAAGGGCGATTCCGAGTGCCGCAACGGCCTGCCCGGCGTCGGCGGCGCGCCGGACGAGCTCTGCGACTTCGAGAAGCTGCGCCCGCCCGACCAGCCGCAGGAGGACTGCGGCGCGGGCTACGACCCCGAAGGTGGGGGCTCCTTCCTCGACTCGTGTCTCTCGCAGCGGGACTTCCTGCGCCATGCGCTCGTCGAGGGACTGCGCATGCAGGCCGAGGTCGGCGTGAATCCCTTCGAGCTCGGCATCATCGCGGCGACCGACAGCCACGACGGGACCCCGGGCGCGGTCGACGAGAAGAGCTTCCACGGCGGCTTCGGCGCCGCCGACGCGACGCCGGCTGCGCGCGTGGCGCTGCGCGGCCACAGCGCGGGCGGGCTCGCGGGCGCCTGGGCCGAGGAGAACTCGCGCGACGCGATCTTCGATGCGTTCCGCCGCCGCGAGACCTTCGGCACGAGCGGCCCGCGCATCGTGCCGCGCTTCTTCGGCGGCTGGGCGCTCGCGCCCGATCTCTGCGGCGCGCGCGACTTCGCCGCGCGCGGCTACGCGCAGGGCGTGCCGATGGGCGGCACCTTGCCGCCGCGACCTCGCTCCGCCGGCGCGCCGCGCTTCGCGCTCTCCGCACTGCGCGATCCGGAGGGCAACCCGCTCGAGCGCCTGCAGATCGTGAAGGGCTGGATCGGCGACGACGGCCGCAGCTGGCAGGCGGTGTACGACGTCGCCGGGCGCGCCGGCGCGAGCGAGCTCGATCTCGCGAGCTGCGAGATCCGCGGGGGCGGCGTCGACGCCGCCTGCAGCGTCTGGTCCGATCCCGACTTCGACCCGAGCCGCTCGGCCGTCTACTACGCGCGCGTGGTCGAGGTGCCGTCGTGCCGCTTCAGCACCTGGCAGTGCAATGCGCTGCCCGTGGACGAGCGCCCCGAGATCTGCGCGGCACCGCCGGCCGACGCGGCGATCCAGGAGCGCGCGTGGACCTCGCCGATCTGGTACACGGCGCCGCGGCACTAGCGGAGCCCGGCCGCCACGCGCCCCCGACGCGTCAGCGCTGCAGGATCGTCTGCGCGCTCTTCGCGAAGGCGTCGGCGTCCTCCGCGCGGCCCTCGACGAGATTCGGCAGGCGCACCGGCACTTCGACTCCGCGCTGGCAGGCAGGGCGCGCGTTCAGCGCGTCGATCCAGCGCTGCAGCCGCGCGAGCCCCTCGACCGACACGCCCGACCACCTGTGCGTGCGCACCCAGCACCAGTTCGCGATGTCGGCGATCGAGAAATCGTCTGCGAGCCACTCGCTCTCGGCGAGGCGCCGGTCGAGCACCTCGAAGAGCCGCCGCGATTCGTTCTGGTAGCGCGCGATCGCCGACGGGAGCTTCTCCGGGAAATAGCGGAAGAAGACGTTGGCCTGGCCCATCATCGGCCCGACCCCGCCCATCTGGAACATCAGCCACTGGATCACGCGCGACCGGCCCTTTGCGTCGCTCGGCAGGAGCTTGCCGGCCTTCTCGGCGAGGTAGAGCATCAGCGCGCCCGATTCGAAGACCGGGAAGTTCCCGGCGTCGCGGTCGACCATCACGGGGATCCGGCCGTTCGGATTCAGCGCGAGGAACCAGGGCTCCTTCTGCTCCTGCTTCGCGAGGTCGATCGGGTGGACCTCGTAGGGCATCTCGAGCTCCTCGAGCGTGCAGGAGGCCTTCCAGCCATTCGGTGTGGGGGACGTGTAGAGATCGATCATCGAGCGCTCCTGTGCTGCGAGGGGTGTAGCACGCGCTCGAAGCGCGCGAGCGTCTCGACGTGCGCAGTGAAGGGAAAGAGATCGAAGACGCGCAGCTCTGCGAGGCGCAGGCGACCGCTCGCGACGAGCTGCGGCGCCTCGCGCAGGAAGGAGTCGAGGCCGCAGCTCGCGTAGATCAGCGCGCGCGGGGGATCGTCGCAGAGCGCGGCGAGGAGCGCGGCGTCGAGGCCGCGGCGCGGCGGGTCGAGCACGACAAGCTCGGCCGCGCGCGCGCGCTCGGCGTGCTCGCCCGCGGCGCCCGGCGCGAGCTCGGCGCGCGCGCGCTCGGCCTCCGGGCGCTCCGCGAGGCCGAGGGCGAGTGCGCGCAGCGCGTCGGGCGAGCGCTCGTTGAAGACGACGCGCCGCGCGCGCGCGAGCCAGCGCAGCCCGAGTGCGCCGGAGCCCGCGTAGTACTCGATCGCGTCCGCGCCGTCCGGGATCCAGCCGTCGACGCTGTCGCCGAGGCGCGCGGCGAGCTCGAGGTGGCTCTGCCCGAAGGCGCCCGGCGTGAAGTGCACGCCGACGCCGCCGAGCTCCTCGCGCACGCTCTCGGGTCCCGAGAGGTGCTGCCAGTGCGGGCCGAGGATCGCGTTCGTGCGCTCGGGGTTCCCGTTCCACCAGAGGCTGTGCAGCAGCGGCGCCGCCTCGCGCGCGAGCGCCTCGCAGAACGCGAGCGCGGGCTCGGCGCGGGGCGAGTTCGCGACCACGACGACCTGCGCGCGGCCGCTCGCGCGCTCGACCGCGATCTGCAGCGCGCGCAGGAGGCCCGCGTGCGGTCGATCCGCGTAGGGCGCCGCGCCCGTCGCGCGGATCGCGCGCTTCGCGGCCGCCGCGATCTGGTTGATCGCGGGATGGTGCACGCGGCAGTGCGGGATGTCGGCGATCCGGTGCGTGCCCTCCTGGAAGAGGCCGATCTTCGGCGAGCTCGCGCGCCCGCGCAGCATCAGCCGCGCGCGGTGGCGATGGCCTCCTGCCGGCAGGGACTCGACCTGGAGCGGCAGCAGCTCAGCCGCGCCGAGCTCTCGCGCGAGCGCTGCGAGCTGCTCGAGCGCGCGCGCGTCCGGGCCCGCCTCTCCGTAGCGCGGGCAGCCCGGACACGGCGGCCGGTGCGGGCACGCCTCGAGCGCGGCAGTCGCCTCCACGCCGGGACGAGTAACACGTCACCGGGTGGGAGGAGGGCGGGAAAAAGGAGCAGGAGGGCAGGGAGGAACAGGAGGGCGGGGACGGTCTTCACGAGTTGTGGATTCTTTTTTTCCTCCCTGAGGGAAAGAATGAAAGAATCCCTAACTCGTGAAGACCGTCCCCGCTCTTCTCCCGCGCTTGCGGTTCGGTGGCTCGCGGGGTAGGAGTCGCGGCCGATCGGGGGCTCCTTGACGACTCTCTCCGACGCCCGCTTCCGCAACGCCTTCCTGATCCTGCTCGTGATCGGGATCTCGGCCGCGTTCCTCTGGATGATCCGCGGCTTCCTGACCGCGCTGCTCGTCGCAGCGATCGTGACCGGCCTCTGCGCGCCGCTGCAGCAGAGACTGCTGCGGCTCTTCCGCGGCCGCGAGGGCGCCGCCGCGCTCGCGACCGTCGCGATCGTCTTCTTCGCGATCATCGGACCGCTGCTCACGCTGCTCGGCATCGTCGCGGGGCAGGCGGTCGAGGTCACGCAGGCGGCGCGCCCGTGGCTCGAGCAGCACTTCACGGCCTCCTCGACGAGCACCTTCCTCGCGGGCCTCGAGCTCCCCGAGCTCCTGCGCCCCTACCAGGAGCAGATCCTCGCGCGCGCGGGCGAGCTCGCGGGGCGCGTCGGCAGCTATGCGGTCTCGAACGTCGCAGCCGCGACGCGCGGCACCGCGAGCTTCGTGTTCTCGCTCGCCGTGATGCTCTACGCGATGTTCTTCTTCCTGCGCGACGGCGATCAGATCCTCGCGCGCATCCTCTACTACACGCCGCTCGAGGCGGCGGACGAGGCGCGCATGGTCGAGAAGTTCGTCTCGGTCACGCGCGCGACGCTCAAGGGCACGATCGTGATCGGCGTGCTGCAGGGAGCGCTCGCGGGCGCGGCGCTCGGCGTGGCGGGCATCCGGGGCCCCGCTTTCTGGGGCACCGTGATGGCGGTGCTCTCGATCATCCCGGGGATCGGCACGGCCCTCGTCTGGGTGCCGGCCGCGATCTGGCTCTATGCGACGGGCCACGGCGGCGCGGCGCTCGGCCTGACCCTCTGGTGCGCGGCCGTGGTAGGCAGCGTCGACAACCTGCTGCGCCCGCGCCTCGTCGGCCGCGACACGCAGATGGGCGACCTCCTGATCCTGCTCTCGACGCTCGGCGGTCTCACGGCCTTCGGCGCGGTCGGCGTGATCGCGGGCCCGATCCTCGCGGCGCTCTTCATCACGATCTGGGAGATCTACGGCGTCGCTTTCGCGGCCTGGCTGCCGGGATCGCATCCCCCCTCGCGCGCATCGGGCCCCTGATCGCGCGCGGGCTACGCTGGCCCGGACCGAGCGGAGAGGTGGCCGAGCGGTCGAAGGCGGCGGTCTTGAAAACCGCTAGGGCGAGAGCCCTCGTGGGTTCGAATCCCACCCTCTCCGCCAGCCCTTTTCACTTGCCCGCGGACCCCGCCCGGGCGCAGGATCTCCGGGTGACGGCCAGAGCCGAGCAACTCGATCTCTCGGGCCGCACGGCCCTCATCACGGGCGGCGGGACCGGCATCGGCCGCGCGACTGCACACCTCTTCGCGCGCCACGGCGCGCGCGTCGCGATCGCGAGCCGCAAGCGCGAGAAGCTCGAGGCGGTCGCCGCCGAGCTGCGCGCGGCCGGGCACGACTGCCTCGTCGTGCCGACCGACGTGCGCGACGCCGCGGCCTGCGAGACGCTGATCGAAGCCGCGGTCGCGGCCTTCGGCCAGCTCGACGTGCTCGTGAACAACGCGGGCGGCAGCCATTCGCACCCGCTCGAGTCGTGGAGCGTCGAGCGCTTCCAGAACATGATCGACCTGAACCTGCGGAGCGTCTTCGTGCTCTCGGTGGCCGCGAGCAGGCACATGCTCGCGCGCGGCGCGGGCGCGATCGTGAACGTGTCGTCGGGCGCGGCCGAGCTCGGCCTCCCCTTCGTCGCGCCCTACGGCGCCGCGAAGGCGGGCGTCGAGAACCTCACGCGCACGCTCGCCGCGGCCTGGACGCCGCGCGGCATCCGCGTGAACTGCGTGCGCGTCGGCGCGGTCGCCTCCGAGGGCTTCGTGCGCGAGATGCAGCGGATCGGGCGCGATCCCGATCTTGTCGGCGGCGCGAGCAACGGCGTCGGCCGCGCGGGCCGCCCCGACGAGATCGCGTGGCCGATCCTGTTCTTCGCGAGCGACGCGACGAGCTTCGTCTCGGGCGAGACGCTCTACGCGGGCGGCGGTCCCAAGCTCGCGGCACCGCTCGCATGAGGCGCGAGGCGCTCGAGCGCGTGCGCGACACGCTGCCGCGGCGGCTCAACGCGGGCATCCTGATGGGCGACGGCGGCCTCTGCATCCTCGGCCACATGCTCGTCTCGGCGGGGCACCTGCCGATCGCGATCTACGCGAGCACGCTCGCGCTCTCGGATCCCGCGCAGGGCGAATCCGCGATCGATGCGGTCGCGCGCGCCTACGAGCTGCCGCGCGACGCCGTGCTCGAGCTCGCGCGTTGCAACGACGCGGCGCCGCGCGCGGAGCGCGTCGAGGCCGTGCGCGCGGTGCTCGACCGGCTGCTCGCGGGCCCCGCATGAGCCGCGTCGACGGCGGCGAGCTCGTCGGCCGCGCGCTCGTGCGCGAGGGCGTGCGCTGCGTGTTCGGGCTCTCGGGCGGGCACATCGACCCGAGCTGGCGCGCGATCAAGCGCCACGGCATCCGCCTCGTCGACCTGCGCCACGAGGCCGCAGCCGCCCATTGCGCCGAGGGCTGGGCGCTCACGACCGGGCAGACCGGCGTCTGCATCGTGACCGCGGGGCCCGGCGTCACGAACGCGCTCACGGGCATCGCGACCGCCTTCGTGCAGGGCTCTCCGCTCGTCGTGCTCGCGGGCGCCGCGAGCTCGCGCAGCGCCGACAGCGGCGAGGTCGAGGCGCTCGACCAGCTCGAGATCGTGCGCCCGGTCACCAAGTGGGCGCGCCGCGTGACGCAGCTCGACCGCATCCCCGAGTACGTCGCGCAGGCCTTCCGCCAGGCGCGCCACGGTCGGCCCGGCCCGGTCTACCTCGAGATCGCGATCGACCTGATCCACGCGCAGATCGGGGAGGAGCGCGTCGAGTGGCCCTCGCTGCTCGCGCCGGGCGCGCACGCGCTCGCGCCGCCGGGGTCGCTCGTCGACGAGGCCGCGCGAATGCTCTGCGACGCCGAGCGGCCCGCGATCGTCGCGGGCAGCGGCGTCTGGTGGTCGGGCGCGGGCGAAGCGCTGCGCGAGCTCGCCGAGCGCGGGCTGCCGGTCGCGACGCGCCGCATGGGCCGCGGCACGCTGCCCGACGACCACCCGAACGCCTTCGGCCGCGACTGGCAGAACCTCGTGTTCCAGGCCGACGTGCTGCTCGTCGTCGGCACCCAGCTCGATTCCTTCTTCGGCTACGGCCGCTTCCCGCACCTGCGCCACCGGATCCAGATCGACGTGAACCCCGAGGAGATCGGACGCAACCGCACGCCCGTGAACGTCGGGATCGTCGGCGACGCGCGGCTCGCGCTCGGCATGCTCGCCGAACGCGTGCCCGACCTCCCGACCTCCGCCTGGCTCACGAGCCTGCGCGCCCAGGCCAGCGCGCGCGCGGCCGCGCGCGATGCACTCGCGAAGAGCGACGCGACGCCGATCCACCCGCTGCGCCTGATGGCGGAGCTGAACCAGCGCCTCGCCTCCGACGCGACCGTCGTCGGCGACGGCGCGAACATGCTGATGTACGTCGACGCGATGACCCGCGCGCTCGAGCCCGGCTGCGTCACGAGCATGGGCGCGCTCGGCACGATCGGGCACGGCATCTGCTATGCGCTCGCGGGCGGCCTCGCGCGGCCGGGCTCGCAGGCGCTCTGGCTGGTCGGCGACGGCTCCTTCGGCTTCCACGCGATGGAGCTCGACAGCGCCGCGCGCCACGACATCCCGCTCGTCGCGCTCGTGATGAACAACGGCGGCTGGAGCGCGGGCTGGGTCCCGCTCGGCACGCGCCACTACGAGCGCATGGCGGCGGCCTTCGACGGCCCGGGCTTCTTCGTCGAGCGCCCGGAGCAGATCGGCCCCGCGCTCGACGCGGCGCTCGCGAGCCACAAGCCCGCGATCGTGAACGCGATGCTCGACCCAGCGGCCGAGTGGTTCGCGGGCCGCTGGCTCGGCTGAAGCCGACTCCCCCGCCGATCCGCAGCGCCGTCGAGCGAGCCGGGCCAACCACCCGCATGCGCGGCGCTGCCGGAGGACCTCCGGGTCGAGGCGGGGCGCGGGGTGCGGGGAGTCGGGCGCTGCCGAGCGTGGGTCTTCCCTGGAAGACGCGCTCTGACGTACCCTTCGGAGCGAGCCGCGCTTCTGGGCCTAACGCGACTCGAAGTGGACGAGGGATGGCGCGAGGTTCGTCGGAGGCGAGTTCATGTCCCTGATCCGCTTGAGCTCGGGGGCTTCGAGCGACGAAGTCATGGCAATCCTGCAGGAACATGGCTACTGCATCGTCGAGAACCTGGCATCGCCGGCCGAGATCGACGCGATCAACGGGGAGATGGCGCGTCACCTGGAAGCCGCGCATTCCGGGAACGTCGAAGGCCTGGGCACGAGGACGCGGCGAGCGGGCGCACTCATTTCGCGATCTCCAGCCTCGCGCCGCCTGATCGCGCATCCCAGCGTGCTCCAGATCGCCGACCGGCTCCTCCGCAAGAACGCCACCGCGTTTCAGCTGAACCTGACACAGCTCATCTGCATCGATCCCGGGGAGCAGGCACAGGTCCTGCACCGCGACGAGAATGCATGGGACCATTTCGCGTTCCCGATCGATTACGACGTCGAGCTCAGCACGATCTGGGCGCTGGACGACTTCACGGAGGAGAACGGCGCAACCCGGATCGTACCCGGCAGCCACAAGACCGACCGCGCTCTGGGTCTCTACTCGCAGGCAGACACCCTGCCGGCGCTCATGCCCAGGGGGTCCCTGCTGGTCTACAGCGGCAAGGTGGTTCATGGAGGCGGTGCGAACCGCTCGCGGAGCTCGCGCCGCGCACTGAACGTCGACTACTGCGTCGCCTGGGTTCGCCAGGAAGAGAACCAGTATCTGACCATCCCGATCGAAGTCGCGCGCACGCTCGACCGGGACCTGCAGAAGCTGATGGGCTACCAGATGGGTTCCGTGGGCATGGGGTACGTGCGGAACTACGAGGACCCGGTGGTGGCGCTGTATCCGGACATGGGGCCGGTACCCGGGATCACCGAGGAGCTGATGCAGGAGTACGAGCGGGTGCGAAGATCGAGCGAGGCGAGGCGATGAGTCGCTTCCGGATGGGCTCGCTTCACCACATGCATCTGATGGTTCCGGAGCGCTACGAGGCCGCTCGCTGGTACCGCGAGAAGCTCGGATTCGAGATCGTCGAGGAGCACCGGGGCTGGGCGGAGGTGGAGGGTGGCCCCCTGCACATCTCCGCCGACGGCGGCCGCTCGGCGCTGGCGCTCTTCGAGCGCGGGTCGCATCACGACTTCCGGGTGGAGACCGCGGTCGCGTTTCGCGTGAGCGCGGAGCAGTTCGTGCAGTTCGCCGACGGACTGCCTGTGGCGGGCCTCCTGGGGGCGGGCGGAGAAGCGCTGGCGCGCGAGTCCGTGGTCGATCACGACCTCTGCTACGCCTACTACTTCGAAGATCCCTACGGGAACCAGCTCGAGCTCGATTGCTACGACTGCGATTCCGTCAGGCGGGAGCTGATCGAGAATCACGCGATCACGCCACTGCGCTTCTGCTAGGACTCCGCATGCCCGGGCGGACGTCTGTCGCCGATCGAGCCCTGCGACGCCGGCGCTCTCCGGCAGCAGCCGGCATCGCGCGGGGCTAGGCCACGAGGACGACGGTCCGGCCGGCCGTGCGCCGCTGCTCGTGCGCGTCGAGCGCGCGGCCGGCTTCCTCGAGCGAGACGCGTTGCCCGACGATCGGCCGGATCCGCTTCTCGGCGAGCAGGCGCAGCAGATCCGCGTGGACCTCGTCGCCGACCCTCCGGCCGAAGGGGTTCATGCCCATCCGGCGCAGCGCCGGCGGCAGGTTCTCGATGTAGGCGAGCATCACGCCGACGACCGAGATGTTCGCCGGGCAGAGCGGGCGCAGCGCGCGCGGCGTGAAGCCGTTCTTCGGGTCGTCGGCGAAGCCGACGCAGAGGTAGCGGCCCTCGCGCGCGGTGCAGCGCCACGACTTCTCGCTGAAGTCGCCGCCCGCGAGGTCGCAGACGACGTCGGCGCCGACCTCGCGGGTGTGGTCGAGCACGGCCGCGGCGAAGTCCTGCTCGCGGTGATCGATCGCGAGCTCCGCGCCGAGCTCGCGGCAGAGCCGCGCCTTCTCCGCACCGCCCGCGGTCGCGAGCACGCGCGCGCCCTTTGCGACGCCGAGCTGGATCGCGGCCGTGCCGAGGCCGCTCGCACCCGAGTGCACCAGCAGCGTCTCGCCCGGCTCGAGGCGCGCGCGGCGGAAGAGCGCGAGGTGGGTGGTGTGGAAGGGCAGCAGGAAGGCCGCGGCCTCGGCGTCGTCGAGGCTCTCGGGCGCTTCGAAGACCGCATCGACCGGAGCGAGCGCGTACTCGGCGAGGCCGCCCTGCGCCATGTGGGTGATCGCGACGACGCGGCGCCCGACCCAGGGCTCTGCGCCCGCGCCCGCGGCGTCGACGACGCCGCAGACGTCCATGCCGAGCGTGAAGGGCGGCGGCATCGGGATCGTGGTCACGCGCCCGTGGCAGCGGTCGATGTCGTTGAAGTTGAGCGAGCCCGCGGCGACGCGCACGCGCAGCTGCCCGGGGCCCGGCTCGGGGATCGGAATCTCGGCGACCTCGCAGACCTCGCCGGGGGGTCCGTTGCGCAGGACTCGAAGCGCTCGCATCGCGGTCTCCTCGCGGCCGGCTGCGGCCGCGCCCATTCTCGCATCTCCGCTGCCCCGGGACCGGCTTCTCGCTGGCGCCCGCCCGGGGCGTCTGGTTGACTCCGAGCCCATGCCCCGGCGCTCGGCCCCGCTGCTCGCGCTCGCGACCGGCGCGCTCCTCGTCTCGGCGCCGGCGGCGCGCGCCGACGCGCCCCCGGTCGACGCGGCCCCGGTCGACGCGGCCGCGCTCGGCGCCGAGCCGAACATCGTGGTCGTCACGCGCGACGAGGACGGCGACCTGCGCGAGCGCAAGGCCTGGATCGCCGACGTCGGGGGCGCGCTCTACATCCGCACGACGCCCGCTTCGGGCTGGGGCAAGAACTTCGACCGCGAGCCCGCGTTCGCGCTGCGCTGGGCCGAGCGCGAGCTCGCGATGCGCGCGGAGCGCGTCCGCGACGACGCCGAGGCGGAGCGCGTGAACGCGCGCTTCCGCGAGAAGTACGGATTCGGCGACGCCGCCGGGGACATCATCCGCTTCTTCTCGGGTGGCAAGAAGATCTACCGCGTGACGCCGGAGGAGCCGAAGCCATGAGCACGGGCGCGACCGCGCAGACCCAGGCGGCGCCGCCTCCGGCGGCGGAGCTCGACCTCTTCTTCCAGGCAGTCGCCGCGCGGGATCCCGAGGAGGCGAACGCGATCATCCACCGGCTCCGCGCCGAGGATCCCGTGCACTGGATCCCCGGCATCGACACCTGGCTCGTCACGCGCCACGACGACGTCAAGCGCCTGTTCCACGATCCCGAGAACGTGACCAACGACCGGCGCGTCTACGAGAAGCACGTGCCGCGCGGCCTGCCGGGCTCGCTCGTGCGCTGGTCCGAGGACCACGGCCTGTTCCAGCTGCCGCCGGAGGAGCACGCGCGCGTGCGGCGCCTCGTCTCGGCGGCCTTCACGCCGCGCGCGGTGCGGCGCATGGACGCGCAGATCCGCGACGTGATCGAGCAGTTCGCGGCGCCGCTGCGCGGCCGCCACGGCGCGGTGCTCGACCTGATGCGGGAGTTCACGAATCCGATCCCGAACGCCGTGATCAGCCGCATCACGGGCGTCCCGCCCGCGGGCCGCGACGAGGTGCGCTTCCGCGAGCTCGCGCAGGCGACGATCCGCGGCTTCTTCACCTTCGCATCGGACGCGGTCAAGCAGGCCTCGGACGCGGCCTTCGAGGAGCTCGGCGGCTGGGTGCGCGAGATGGCGAGGGAGCGCCGCGCGGCGCCGCGCGAGGACCTGATCTCGGACCTGATCCGCGCGCAGGACCGCGACGACAGGCTCAGCGACGACGAGATCATCGTGCTGATCACGGGCCTGATCGGCGCGGGCAGTGAGACGACCGCGCTCGGCGGCCTCGTCGCGATCACGTCGCTGCTGCAGCATCCGGAAGCCGCCGCGCAGCTGCGCGCCGACCGCGCGCGCATCCCGAATGCGATCCACGAGATCATGCGCTGGGGCTTCGGCGGTCCCGGCGGGCTGCCGCGCTATGCGCTCCGCGACTTCGAGCTGCGCGGCAAGCCGATCCGCAGGGGCCAGATGCTGATGCTCTCCTTCTCGGGCGCGAACCGCGACCCCGCGGTCTGGCGGGACCCCGACCGCTTCGACATCGAGCGCGACTGCCGCGAGCTCACGGTCTTCGGAAACGGCCCGCACTACTGCCTCGGCGCGAACCTCGCGCGCGGCGAGATGGGCGCGATGCTGGATGCGGTGCTCGACATCCTGCCCGAGGGCTCGCGAATCCGCGAGGAGCTCTTCGAGTTCGAGGAGCTCGGCTTCTTCCGGCGGCCGCTGAACCTGCCGGTCGAGGTCGGCGGGGCGGCCTAGCTGCGGGCGCCCGGGGCCGGACCCGGTGCGCGCGCCGCGGGCGACGCGTAGAAGAGCAGCAGCGACGCGAGCGCGGCCGCCGTGAGCAGGTGCCAGATCGCGTGGCCCTGCTGCCAGAGGCTCTCGGGATCGCACCAGACGCGCCAGACGTCGAGCCCCGAGAAGGTCGCGGCCTTTCCCATCAGGAGCAGCGCGAGCAGGTAGAAGGCATAGCCCGGCGCGACGCGCGCACCCGCCTGCGCCGCGTGCCACTGGGCGCGCCGCCAGAGCGCGATCTCCTGCCCGATCATGCAGGCGATCAGCAGCGCGACGAGCGACTGGATCGGAAAGCCCGTCTCGAACATCGGCGGAACGAGCGCCGAGAAGATCGCCGTGCCGCCGAGCCAGCTGGCCGTCTCGCGCTCGGGCGCGATCCAGCCCTGCCGGCGCGCGTTCGCCGCGATCACGAGGAAGCAGAACAGGAACATCCCGACGAAGTCGAAGAACTGAAGCAGGTAGGTGTAGGAGGCGTGGTAGGCGAACGAGAAGGCGCCGACCGCGAGGCTGCAGGCGCCGAAGCGCGAGAGCTCGGGGCGCCCGCTGCGACGCGCGAGTGCGAGCATCCACGCGCCGGCGCCGAAGTACGCGAGGTTCGACCAGGTGTCCGCCGGGTTCACGACCCAGCTGCAGAGGTTCTGCTCGCACCAGTCGACGTTCGGCGGCGTGAAGCCGCCCCAGGGACACCCGGGCGGGAGCGGCGGGGCGAGCCGAGGAGGCACCTCGCGCCTAGCGCGCTCCCGCAGCAGCCGGCAGCGCGGCGGGCGGCGGCTCGAACACCAGCGTGTCCGTCGGCACGGGGGTCTTCGACGCGTAGAAGGTCTGCTCGAGGAAGAGCCCGACGCGGCGCGAGATCTCGGGAAGCGCCAGGAAGTCGCCGTGGCCGCCGCCCTCGATCGTCTGCAGGTAGACGCGGACGCCCGCCGCCCGCAGCGCGCGCGCGAGCGCGACCGAGTCCTCGTAGGCGACCAGCGGGTCGCGCGTGCCGTGGATGATCAGGAAGGGCGGATCGCCGCGCGTGACCTGGTGGAGCGGCGACGCCTCGCGCTCGAGCGCGGGCTGCGATCCGATCGGCGCGCCGAGCAGCAGCTCCCGCGACGAGGGCTGGCCGCTCAGCGTCACGCGCCGGGACCCGGGCTCCGGCAGCGTGAGGTCGGTCGGGCCGAAGAGATCGATCGCGCACTGGACGTCGCTCGCCTCCGCGAGGTGGGGCCCGAGCGCGCCCGAGAGCGCGGCGACCTCGTTGCCCGTGCCGAGCACCGCCGCGAGGTGCCCGCCCGCCGAGGAGCCCATCGCGCAGATGCGCCGCGGATCGAGGCCGAGCTCCGCCGCGTGCGCGCGGATCCAGCGCAGGCCGGCCTTCGCGTCGTGGATCTGGGCCGGCCAGTGCGCCTCGTCCGAGAGCCGGTAGCCGATCGAGACGGCGGCATAACGCCCGGTCGCGACGTGCGGCGCGACGTCGGGCCGCGCCATCACGCGGCTGCCCATGCTCCAGGCGCCGCCGTGGACGTAGGCGATCACGGGAAGCGGGCCCGCGACCGCGCGCGCGCGCGGCAGGTAGAGGTCGAGGCGCTGGCGCGGGTTCTCGCTGCCCGCGTAGGGAATGCCCTCGCGCAGCTCCACGTTCTCGGGCAGCGGCTGGCGCGCGGCGCCGCCCGGATCGTCGAGGAACGCGCGGAACTCCTCGAGCTGCAGCACGCGGTCGCCGTTCGCGTCCGCGAGCGCGTAGAAGGGCCGCACCGGCTCCGGGACCTCGGCGAGCTCGACCGCGCCGTCGCGATTCGCGTCGAAGGCGCGGAAGGCCGCGGGCAGCGGCGCGGCGGCCTCCGACCCGGCGTGCCCGGCCGCGCAGTGCTCGGCGCAGGGCTGCCTGGCGCAGCCCAGCGCGGCGCCGAGCCCGGCGCAGGCTGCGATCGCGATCCGAAGCCGCATGGCGAACCTCCCGCTCGCGGACGAGCTCGAGCTCCCGACTTGTGGCGGCAAGCGCCGCGGATGTCAACCTCGATCCGGGGTTCCCGCGCGAGCTCCTGCGCCTCGCCCGCGCGGGCCGGAGGCCGCCGGCCCGCGCCGCGGCGCCTCAGAGCGCGGCCTGCCGGAACCGCGCCGCGCTCTTCGCGCCGACCGAGGCCAGGACCAGCAGCGCCGGCGTCACGAGCAGCTCGATCGCGAGCGCGACCAGGAAGGTCGTGCCGACCAGGATCCCGAAGTTCACGAGGTTCTGCATCGACGAGAGCAGGAAGACGAAGAAGCCGCTCGTGAGCACGATGCAGTTGAAGAGGTTCGCGCGCCCGGTCGAGAGCAGGGTGCGGCGCACCGCCTGCTCGGCATCTCCGCCGTGCTCGTACTCGCGGCGGAAGACGTGGATGAAGTGGATCGTGTCGTCGACGGCGAGGCCGAGCGCGGTCGAGCCGGCCATCAGCGTGAGCGCGTCGAAGGGCACCCGCATCGCGACCATGAGTCCGTGCATCATCAGGATCGGCGCGAGGTTCGGGATCATGCTCACGAGGCCGCCGCGCAGGTTGCCCATCATCGCGATCATCAGGAGCGTCACGGTCGCGAGCGAGGTCAGGTAGCTCCACGCCATGCTCTCCATCACCGCGTAGAGCGTGCGGCTCATCATGCTCACGAGACCCGTGATCACGGTCGTGGCCCCGGGCCCGACGAGCTCCGGCACGCGCCGCTCGAGCACCTCCACGAAGTGGTAGAAGGCGACCGCGTCGCCCCAGGGCATGCGCAAGGTCACGCGCGCGGTCGCGAAGGCCGGGTCGACGATGCGCTCGAGGTCGTCGGCGCCCGAGTTCTCGAAGAGCAGCAGCTCCTGCGCGACGAGCTCGCGCTCGCGCGGGATCGCGTAGTACTCGTCGCGGTTCTCGTTGAGCGCGCGGTGCGTCTCCTTGACCACGTCGACGAGCGAGGTCGCGCGCGTGACCGACACGAGCGGGTCGCGGTAGGCCTCGGCCCAGGCGCGCAGCCGGTCGATGCCGTCGAGCAGCGCGGGCTCGTGCAGGCCGTTTTCGCGGCCCGTCTGCACCAGGATGTCCACGCTCGTGACGCCGCCGAGGTTCCGGTTGATCACGTGCGTCGCCTCGCGCACGGGATCGCCCTCGGGCAGCCAGTCGTCGATCGGATCGTGCGAGAAGCGCAAGGTCAGCGCCGCGCTGCCGCTCGCGAGCGCGAGCGCGAGCGTGCTGCCGATCAGCGCGCGCGGGTGGCGCAGCGAGAGGCGCCCGCAGGCCAGCAGCGCGCGGTCGACGAGCGCGTCGCCCGCCTCGCTGCGGTCGATCGGGACCCGGCGCAGCGGAATCACCATCACGAGCGCGGGGAGCCAGACCAGGCTGAAGAGCAGCGAGAGCAGCACGCCGAAGGGCACGAGCCAGCCGAGCAGCGCGATCGGGTGCAGCGCGGCGGTCACGAAGGAGGCCATCCCGCCCATCGTCGTGAGCGCGGTCATCACGATCGGAAGGCCCGAGTGGCCGAGCGCATACGCGACCGCGTCCTCGCGGCCCGCGCCCGCGCGCAGCTGGCGGAAGAAGATCGTCAGGAAGTGCACCGGGTAGGCCACGCCGACCGTGAGCTGGAAGGTCGGCAGGATCTGCGTCGGCGGCGCGATCTTGTGGCCGAGCAGCGCCATCGATCCGAGCAGCGCGCCGAGCGAGATCACGACGACGAGGATCGGGAGTGCGACGCCCGCAAAGCTGCCGAAGACCGCGTAGAGCAGCAGCGACATGACCGCGAGCGCGAGCAGCACGAAGTTGCGCATGTCGCGCTGCATCCGCTGCGAGAGCTGCTCGATCATGATCGGCGTGCCCGCGGTCGAGATCTCGAAGCCCGGCGCCTGGCTGCGCGCGACGACCTCGGCCACGGCCTCGACGATCTCGCGGTTCTCCTCGCCCGTGAGGTAGTGGCGCCCGGCCGCGGCGGCGCCGGGGGGCGAGGCCTCCGCGAAGCCGGCGAGCGCGTCGCCGGCCTGCGAGGTGTAGGCCTCCGTCTCGAGCACGAGCGCGGTGTAGCGGCCGTCGCGCGAGACCAGGAGGTCGCGGTAGGTGGGGCTCGCGAGCACGCGGGCCTCGAGCGCCGCGAGGCCGGCGTCGGAGTCCGGCAGCGCCTCGAGCAGGTCGCCGACGACGAGCTCGTCGCCCGCTCCGCGCACGTCGCGCGCGTCGATCAGGCTCGTGAGCTCGACGAGGCGCGGCACCTCGCGCTCGAGGTCCTCGTGCAGCCGGCGCAGCCGCGCGAGGAAGTCGCGCTCGAAGACGCGCGCGCCGCCGACCCCGACGAGGATCAGCTCGTCGCGGCCGAACTGCTCGCGGAAGGCCTGGTAGCGCAGCCGGATCGGGTCGTCCGGCGCGAGCAGGTTCTCGGTCGAGGTGTCGACCTCGAGCAGCGGCGCGTACGACGCGAGGCCCGCGCCGAGCAGCAGGCAGCCCGCAATCGCGACGGCCGGGCGCCGCGCGAGCGCGCGCCCGAAGCGCTCGAAGCGCTGCTCGATGCGATCGCGAATCGATCGGGCCGCGGCCATGCCCCTCCCGCGGCCGGGAGGGGGGATCCGCCGCTCGGCGCGGAGGCTATGGGGCGCGTTCCGCGCGCGCCAGAGCCCGGAGCCGGCCGTGTCGCCGCGAGACTGCGGCCGCGCGGCCGTTCTTCCGATCCAGACAGCGCATGCCGCACGCCAGGCGCCTCCGGGCGACTCCCGCGGCTGCGGCCGCGCTGCTCTGTGCGCTCGCCGCAGCCTCCGAGCCCGCGCAGCCGCCGGAGCTGGCGCCGATCTTCCTGAGCCAGAGCGAGGTCACGCCGGCCTGGGAGATCGTCCGCGAGGGCGCCGAGGATGTGAGCCGCGACCCGGATCTGGTCCGGGCCGGCGTGCGCGAGCGCAGCGCGCTCCACTACACGCGCGCGCGCGGCGCGCGCTCCGAGGTCTGCAGCGTCGAGCTCTGGTCCTTCGCGGACGCCCAGCGCGCGGAGCGCGCCGAGCGCATGCTCCCGCGGGATGCCGCGCGGGTCGAGCGGATCGGTCCGCTGCTCGTCTCGCTGCGCGCGGTGACCCTGGTGCGCCAGCGCGGCTCGTCGCACGCGCTGTTCCCGGACTGCGCCGCGCTCGGCGAGCAGATCCAGGCGCGCGCGCGGCGCGCGCTCGGCGCGGCGGGGCGCTAGCTCGCGCAGGCGGCAGTCCGCGCGCGCGCGCGCCGCGGTAGAGTGGGGAGGAGCCCCCTCCCGCTGCGAGGCATGCGTGCGACGCCAGACCCCCCCGAGCTCCGAGACGAAGCCCTCGACCGGCAAGGCCGCGACGCAGGCGCGCATCCTCGCCGCCGCGACCGAGCTCTTCATCGAGCGCGGCTACGAGGGCACCACGATGCCCGAGGTCGCCGAGCGCGCGGGCGTCGGCCGCGCGACCGTGTTCTGGCACTTCAGCGACAAGGCGAGCCTGTTCCGCGAGGCCTTCACGCGCATGTGCGCTCCCTTCCGCGAATCCCTCGAGCGCGGCCTCGACGACCTGCCGCCGCGCAAGCGCCTCGAGGAGCAGCTCGCGGCCTCCGAGCAGTTCACGCGCGAGCACCGGCTCGAGATCGCGGCCTTCGTGCGCTGGGCGGTCGACTCGCCGCTGCAGCGCGAGACGGTCGTGACGACGCTCTTCGACCTGAACCAGCGCTTCGCGGGCGCGATCACGCAGACGGTCGCGGAGCTCGTGCCCGAGGGCCGCGATGCGCGCCTGCTCGCGGTCGGCCTGATGCTCGCCTTCGACGCGAACCTGATCCTCTCGCTCTACGACCCGTCGCCGCGCGCCGCGGAGGAGCGCAGCGCCGCGATCCTCGAGCTCGCGCGGCGCATCACGAACGCGCCCGGGTAGGCCCGCCAGCTCAGGCCGGCGTCTCGAGGTGGCCCCTGCCGGGCACGTGGTTGACCTCGACCCGGATCCCGTCCGGATCCTCGAAGAGCACCGAGTAGTAGCCCGGCGCCCACGCGCCCGCCTCGGGCGCGTGCACGATCCGCGCGCCGAGCTCGTCGACGAGGAAGCGGTGCACCGCGTCGACGTCCGCGCGCTCGCGCGCGCGGAAGCAGAGGTGGTGAAGGCCCGCGCGGTTCTGGTCGAAGCGCGTGCCGCGGTGCTCGGGCGCCGAGGCGCGCACGAGCACGCCCGTGCGGCTGCCGATGCAGTAGACCATCTCGTCGCTCTTGATCAGCGTCTTCATCTCGAAAAAGTGACACAGCCGCTCCCAGAAGGGCAGGCAGCGCGCGACGTCGTTCACGCTGAGCTGGATGTGGGCGATGCCGTTCATCTGCATGGCTTCCTCCGCGGCTCGCCTCAGCGATGCTGCGAGCCGACTGCCGGGGATGGCGCCGCGAGCGAGCGCGCCGCGGCGCGCAGCGCGACGAGCAGGATCCAGGCGGACGCGAAAGGCAGGAGCAGGAGCTCGACGCCGAGCACCAGCACCGAGGCCGAGAACGCGCGCGCGCGCGTCCAGACGACCTCGGAGGCCTGCTGCATGATCGCGCGCGCCTCGCGCGAGATCTCGTCGAGGCTCTTGCCCGGCTCGAGGATCGAGAGGCGCTCGCGCAGCGCGCGCATGCGCTCGCCGGCGTCCTCGAGCGGCGCGCCGGCCGCCTCGATCTGCGCCGCGCTGCGCGCGCGCAGCGGCTCGAGATAGTGCGCGGAGACGAGCTGGCTCACGAGCAGCGCGAGCGGCAGGCCGTAGCCCAGCGCGAAGCCGAGCCCGACCAGGCGCCGGCCCGCGCGCCGCGCGGCCGCGCCGAGCGCGCCGTCCGGGTGCCCGCGCCAGCGCGCGAGCGCACCCGCGCCCATCAGGAAGAGGCCGAGGCCGAGCAGCGAGAGCCCGAGCTCGAGCACGCCCGTCTCGAGGATCAGCGCGAAGAGACCGAGCAGCGCGAGCGCTGCGAGGAAGGCGCGCCAGACGAGGTCGAGATAGTCGTAGGCGGGCTGCACGAGATCGCCGAGCTCGAGCTGGAAGCCCACTCCGACGCTGCTGCCCTCGATCACGGCGAGCCCGCCCTTGAGGCCCGAGAGCGCCGCGAAGGACGCGCCGTTGCGCGCGAGGCTCGCGTCGAGGCGCGCGTCGGCCGCCCGGCAGAGCGGCGCGTGGAGCAGCGCGCCGCCGAAGGACGCGGGCGAGACCACGAGCAGCGCTCCGAAGACGAGCGCAGCGACCGCCGCGGCGAATGCGAAGGGGTCGCGCTGCGGAGACGTCAGCGCCATTCGGCCACGACCGCGGCGAAGTCGGTCTCGCCCGCGTTGGCGAGCGCGAGGCGCTGCGGGCCCGCGTGCCAGAGCGCGTCGCCGGCCGCGAGCGCGAGCGTGCGCGAGGCGCCGCCCGCGTCGCGCAGCGCGAGGCAGCCCGGGGTCAGCGCGACGCTGAGCCCGGAGAAGCCGTACTCGAACTCGGGCAGCGCCGCGCCGGCCGGCAGCGCCAGGCGATAGGCGCGCAGGCGCGGCGTCTCGAAGGCGAGCTCGTGGCCGGGCGCCTCGAGCGGCCGCTGCGAGACCTGCGGCGGCGAGGCCTTGAGCTCGGCGCCGATCATGCGCATGTCGCCCGCGCCCGCGTTCGCGACCCGGTGGATCAAGGGCTCGCTCCGGTGCGGGCGGCAGACGCAGATCCCGGCCGGGACCTCGGCGCTGCGGAGCTCCTCGGAGCCGAAGCTCTGGTCGCTCACGCGCGCGGCCAGGATCGAGACGTAGAGCGTGTCCTCGGTGTGGCGGTGGAAGAGCGTGCGCTCGCCGGGCGGAACCAGCACGTCGTAGACGCGCGCGAAGGCGTTCTCGAAGCGGCGCCGATGGCGCGGCTCGTCGCGGACCTCGACGAAGCTCTCGGGCACGCGCGCAGCATAGCCAGCCGATGCCGCGCACCGGAAGCGGAAGCGGGGCGGAGACCGCCCGGCTCCCGCGATCCCGCTAGAAGCGGCCGGCGCGCCGCAGCGCGTCCCAGGAGAAGAGCCCGAGGCCGAGCCAGACGCAGCCGAAGCTCCAGGCGTGCGCGGCCGTGAAGGGCTCGCCGTAGAGCGCGACCGCGAGCAGCAGCGTGAGCGTCGGCGAGATGAACTGGAACATGCCGACCGCGACGAAGGGCAGCCGCCGCGCGGCCGCGTGGAAGTAGAGCAGCGGCACCGCCGTCACGACTCCCGAGAGCGCGACCGCAGCCTTGAGGCCCGCGGGCGCGCTGCGCAGCACGGCCTCGTCGCGCGCCGAGAGCCAGAGCCACCAGCCGATCGCGAGCGGCGAGAGCAGCAGCATCTCGCTCGCGAGCCCGCCGAAGGCCGGCTGCGGCGAGAGCTTGTGCGCGAGGCCGTAGAGCGCGAAGGAGACCGCGAGCACGGCCGAGATCCACGGCAGCGAGCCCGTCGCCCAGGTGAGATAGGCGACTCCGACCGCGGCGATGCCGACCGCGAGGCCCTGCGGGCGCGTGAGCCGCTCGCCGAGGACGAGCATGCCGAGCGAGATCGCGACGAGCGGATTGATGTAGTAGCCGAGGCTCGTGTCGACGATGCGCCGGACCTCGACCGCGTAGATGAAGACGAACCAGTTCACGGCGAGCGTCGCCGCGGCGGCCGCCGTCGCGAGCCAGCGGCGCCGCCCGAAGCCGCCCGCGCGCAGCTCGCCGCCGCGGCGCGCGACGGCGAGCAGGCCCAGCATCACGAGCGCCGTGAACAGGATGCGCGGCGCGATCACCTCGCGCGCGGGCACCGCGCCGATCCAGCGCCAATAGATCGGAAACGCACCCCAGAGGCCGTAGGCGGTCACCGCGTAGGCGACGCCCGCCGCGACCTCGCTCCCGCGCTGCATCGAGCGGACTCCCGAGTCGAGGCGCGCGAGCATACAGCGGTGCCGCGGCTTCGTTGCGAGCGGCGCTGCGCGTCCGGTAGGCTGCGCGGCGTGCCGAGCGGACAGTGCCTGTGCGGTGGCGTGCGCTTCGAAATCGACGGAGCGCTCGGGCCCGTCGTCTACTGCCACTGCTCGCAGTGCCGCCGCGCGTCGGGCTCGGCCTTCGCCGCGAACGCATCCGTGCACGCGGGCGACTTCCGGGTCGTCTCCGGCGCCGAGCTCGTGCGCGAGTTCGAGTCGTCGCCGGGCCAGCGGCGCGCCTTCTGCTCGCGCTGCGGATCGAAGCTCTACGCGCGCATCGACGCGCACCCCGAGATCCGCCGCGTGCGCCTCGGCAGCCTCGACGCGGATCCCGGCGTGCGCGCCGCCGCCCACGCCTGGACGGGATCCAGGGCGCCCTGGTTCGAGATCCGGGACGGGCTCGAGCAGTTCGAGGGCGCACCGCCCGCTCGCCACGTCGCCCCTCCGCGGCGCTAGACCCGAAGTCGGGAGACCCCGCGCGTGCCGCTCACCCGCCGCGAGCTGCTCGGGGCCTCGGCCGCGGGTCTGCTCGCGCCGCTCGCCGCGTGCGGCGGCGCGCGCGCGCCGGAGTCCGATCCCGCGCGCATGAACCTGCTCTTCGTCGTGCTCGAGGACACCAGCGCGAGCTCGCTCGGCTGCTACGGCAATCCGATCGCGAAGACGCCCTCGATCGATGCGCTCGCGGAGAGCGGGCTGCGCTTCGAGCGCGCCTACTGCCAGGCCACGGTCTGCAACCCGTCGCGCGCATCGATCCTGACCGGACTGCGGCCGAGCACGACCGGCGTGCTCTACAACGGAGACCGGCTCGAGCTCCCGGGCGGTGTCCAGGCGCTGCCTCGGCTGCTCGAGCCCGCGGGCGCGAAGCGCTATGCGATCGGCAAGATCTTCCACTCGCCCGAGACCGCGGGAGCGCACCTCGCCGGCTTCGAGACCCTCGCCTATCAGGAGCCGGGCGAAGGCGAAGCGCGCGCCCGGGAGCTCCGCGTCTCGGGCGACCCGGAGCTCGAGGCCGAGCTCTTGCGCCGCGAGGCAGCGGCCGAGCGCGCGGAGCGGCGGAGCCCGGGCGCGCCGGAGGCGCGCGAGGCCAGGCGGCAGTTCCGCCAGCTGCTCGCGGACGTCGTCGGCGACTCGGGCCTCGGCGAGGACGAGGAGACCGACGGCCGCATCCGCCGCCGCGCGGTCGAGCTGCTGGGCGAGCTCGCCCGGACCCGCGAGCGCTTCTTCCTCGCGCTCGGCTTCTCGCGCCCGCACGTGCCGCTGCGCTGCCCGCGCGAGTACCTCGAGCTCTACGACCCCGCGGCGATGCCCCTGCCCGAGGCCCCCGCGGAGCGCGACCGCGGGATCCCCGAGGTCGCGCGCCGCTTCGGCGGCAACCTCGACATCTTCCGCGCGCTCGAGCCCACTCCGCAGCGCGTGCGCGAGGTGCTGCGCGCGTACTACGCCTGCCTCTCCTTCGCCGACGCCCAGGTCGGCCGCGTGCTCGCCGCGCTCGAGGCGACGGGGCTCGCGGGGAACACGATCGTGATCCTGTTCGCGGACCACGGGTTCCACCTCGGGCAGCACGGGATCTGGAGCAAGCGCACGCTCTTCGAGCAGTCGACCCGCGTGCCGCTCCTGATCCGCGTGCCGGGCGGGGCCGGCAGCGGTCGCGTCTGCCGCGAGAGCTTCGTCGAGCTCGCGGACCTCGCGCCGACGCTCTGCGACTGGTGGCGGGCTCCGGCGACCCAGGCCTTCGAGGGCCGGAGTCTGCGCGCGCTCTGCGAGGACCCGACCCGCGAGCACCGCCGCGCCGCGCGCAGCGAGTGCACGATCGATGCGGTGCTCGGCCGCTCGCTGCGCACGGGCCGCTACCGCTACAGCGAATGGCGCGGCCACCGGCGGGACGGGAGCGCGCTGCACGAGATCGAGCTCTACGACCTCGCGCTCGATCCGCAGGAGCAGGAGAACCGCGCCGCGAGCCCCGAGTACCAGGCAGCCCGCGCCCGCCTCGCGAGCTGGCTCGCCCGCAGCGGCGGCTTCAGCCGGCGCTTCACCGGATAGCAAGGGGTCTTGCCCCGCGCAGTGAGCCGCAGGCGAACGAAGATCATCGGAAAGGGGTCTTGCCCCGCGCAGTGAGCCGCAGGCGAACGAAGATCATCGGAAGGGGGTCTTGCCCCGCGCAGTGAGCCGCAGGCGAACGAAGATCATCGGAAAGGGGTCTTGCCCCGCGCAGTGAGCCGCAGGCGAACGAAGATCATCGGAAGGGGGTCGCGCCCCGCGCAGGCCGCGCTGCTCCAGTCCGCTCGCTCCGGAGTCCAGCTCTTGCCCACGCGATGGGCAGCCCTGCTCGATCGCTCGGCAGCTCGCGACGCCGCCCGGCCTCTGACTGATCCGTATGACCCACGCGCGAGCCCACGCGTGCGGCATGCCGCTTGCAGTCACTCAGCTCCGACAACCCAAGCAAGCCGGGTCGAGGGGGACCCGCAACGGACAGCGGCGCCCGATCGCTCGCAGGGAGCGCGTGCGATCGGGCGCCGTGGTTGTCGGAAGTGCTAGGCGTCCAAGTCTCGGAGTGGCTCGTCCTGCCCGACGGTGGAGGTGTGGTCCTGGAGGGGGTGGAGGTGTAGTCCTGGAGGGGCGCGGGATCGAGGGTCCCGGGCCCGATCGGGGCGTCGCGATCCAGGTGCCGAGTCTCCTGCCCTGGCTCGCGGCCCTCGAAGCGTGCTGCTCGGCGTGCGGAGGGAATTCCCGCATGGCACGCGCGCCGAGCAGCACGCCATCGCTCGCGATCTCGAGCGGGGAGCGCTACAAGGAACCGTGTGTGGCGCGCCCGCTCCATCTCGCGACTCCGGGCTGGATCCCTTCATCCTCCGACGCAGACAGCCGAGCGGGAGTGCGCTCGCTTCGCTGAACGCGCCGGTTGAGATCGCTCCGCTCCTGGCTCTGGCCTTGCTCCACTCGCGCCGTGTTGCTGCTCGCGCTCTCGGCCGCAGCCGCGCGGGCCGAGGCTCCGCAGGCCCGGCCTCCGGAGCCGGGGCTCGAGCCAGGCCCCCCGCTCGCCTATCAGTCCGGTGACCACCGCTTCGAGCTCGGGCTCGCGCAGCGCGTCCGCGCGGAGGTCTGGGACGCCTTCGCACCAGGGAGCGACTGGTTCGTGGGCTCGCGCACGCGCGTCCGCGCGCACTACGCGTGGCGCGAACTCGCGGCGCTCTCCGCGGAGTACCAGCACGTCGAGCTCGCCGGCATGGGCGCCGACGCCTCCGGCGCTGCGCTCGCGTACCGCAACGCCAACGGGGGCGACGCGCGCGGCGACGGCGATCAGCTCCGGCAGCTCTGGCTCGAGCTGCGCCCCCACGCGGCGCTCTCGCTGCGCGGCGGCCGGCAGGATCTCGAGTTCGGAAGCGAGCCCGACTACCCAGAGCCCGACTGGCGCTATTTGAAGAGCGCGCGCCTCGGCCAGCGCCTGGTCGGAACGGTCGGCTGGAGCCACGTCGAGCGCGCCTACGACGGCGCGAGCGCGAGACTGGATCTCGCGGGCACGCGCTTCACCGCGTTCGGGGCGCAGCCGACGACGGGCGTCTTCGACGCCGAGCGCGGCTACCGCAGGCTGGACGGCATCCTGATCGGCGGGCTCGGCGCGACCGTCGCGCGCGGTGCGCTCTCGCCAGACGCCGAGCTCGGCTTCTTCGCGATCGCCTATCAAGACGAGCGGTCCTCGGCGCGCGGCGGCCTGCTGCAGGACGTCGAGGTGTACACGCTGGGCGCGTCGTGGCTCGGAGTCCATGCGCTGGGCCCGGGCAAGCTCGACCTGCTGCTCTGGGGCGCCGGGCAGCTCGGCGACTACGACGGGCAGGACCACGCGGCGGGCGCGGGCCTCTTCGAGGTCGGCTACCAGCTGCCGCGGGTGTTCGCGAGGCCGTGGCTGCGCGCGGGCGTGAACGCCGCGTCGGGCGACGGGAGCCCCGCGGACGGCCGCCACCGCACCTTCTTCAACCTGATGCCCACCAACCACCCCTACTACGGCTTCGCCGATCAGCTCGCCTTCCAGAACCTCGTGGACAGCTTCGTGCAGCTCAAGCTGGCCCCGCATCCGCGGCTCGCGCTGAACCTCTTCTTCCACGACTTCCGGCTGCATCAGTCCGAGGACGCGCGCTACGCGGGGAGCGGCGCCTTCGACCACGACAGCTTCGGCTTCTCGGCGCTGGCCGCGAACGGCAATCCCCATGTCGGCCAGGAGTACGACCTCGTGCTCGGCTTCACGCCGCACGAGTTCGTCGAGCTCGAGGTCGGCTACGCGTACCTGGACGGCGGCGGCGCCTTCGCCGCGAGCGCGAGCCGGACGCTGCACTTCGGCTACGCGATGCTCTCGCTGCGCTACTGACCCGGGGCGGCGCGGCGACTCGATCCCATGGGGAGCCCGCCCCCCTACCTACTCTTCGCTCCTCTGTGTCCCCTCGGGAATCCGCGCTCTCCCTGCCGCTCGTTGCGCGACATCTGCCTCTCGGCTCCCACCTCCTTCTGGGGTGAGTGAGGCGCTCGGGCCCAGGTGCCCGTGCGCGGGAGCGGCGAATGCGGATGCGGAGTGCTGGCCCGGTGGCGGGAGTTTCGGCGCGCGGGGCGTATCGGATGCGGAGAGCTGCGCTCCCGCTCTTCGCGAGCCTCGCGTTCGCGGGAGCCGCGGGCGCCGCCTCGATCCTGCCGTCGCTGCTGCAGCAGGAGCTGCTCGCAGAGGTCAGCGTCGGCCCCGTCCCGACGCAGAACTCGGAGGCCTCGAGCAGCGCGGTCTCTCCCTTCGCGGACAGCGTGAACGCGAGCGCGGCGGTTCCCGGCACCGCGGGCTCCGCCTTCGCGAGCCAGTTCTCGACGCTCACCGCGGACGGCTTGACGAGCTTCGGCAGCGCGAACGCCTCGGGCGTGTTCCTGAGCCCTGTCCCGAGCGACTCCTTCCTCGGCCGGAGCACGCTGCAGCTGGTCTTCACGGTCGACGAGAACGTCAGCTACGCGATCGAGGCGCTCTTGAGCGCGAGCGAGTCGCGCGGCAGCGGCTCCGCGAGCGTCCGACTCTCCGAGCAGGATGGGCCGGTGCTCTTCGAGGCCGCGCTCGACGCGACCGGCGAGAGCGCCCCGTCGCCGGGCGCGGGCACGCTGCAGCAGGGCGTCGTCTACCTGCTCGAGGCCTCCGCGGGCGGGCACGTGGTCCCCGCCGAGAGCCTCTCGGGCACCGCCGTCGCGGGCTACCAGCTGGCGTTCTCGATCGGACCCATCGTGGTGCCCGAGCCCGGAACCCTCGCCTCGGTGGGAATGGGCCTGGCCCTGCTCGCGCTGCTCGGCCGCGCGCGCCGCTAGTCCGCAGCGCGCTCGCGGCCTAGAGCCGCATCGGCACCACGGCGTAGCCGCGCACGTTGTTGTTGTGCGACCACTCGAGCTTCGCCTCGTGCACCTGATAGTCGGGGAAGCGAGAGAGGATCTCCTCGAAGGCCACCCGGCACTCCTGCCGCGCGAGCGACTTGCCGAGGCAGAGGTGGTGGCCCTGGCCGAAGTGCACGGTCCGGTCGAGCTTGCGGTGGATGTCGAAGCGGTCCGGCTCCGGGAACTGGCGCTCGTCGCGGTGCGCGGCGCCCGTGATCAGCAGCACGCGCACGTCGGCCGGAATCGTGCGGCCGTGCCGGCTCCAGGGCCGCATGCTCCAGCGGCCCTGCACCTGCGAGGGCGGGTCGTAGCGCAGGAGCTCTTCGACCGCGTTGCCGAGCTGCGACGGATCCGCCGCGAGCTCGCGCCGCTGGTCGGGATGGCGCCAGAGCGTCACCGCGCTGTTGCAGATCAGGCGCGCGGTCGTCTCGTGCCCGGCGTTGCCGAGCAGCTGACAGAAGCCGAGCAGCTCGGGGAAGTCGAGGCGGATCGTCACGCCGTCGTCGCCGCGCAGCTCGGCGCCGATCAGCGCGCTGATGAGGTCGTCCTGCGGGCGCTTCTGGCGCTCCTGGATCAAGCCGGTGTAGTAGTCGAAGAGCTCGGAGATCGCGTCGATCGCGACCTCTGGAAGCTCGAGCTGACCGGGCTCGCGGTGCATCAGCAGGTTCGTGAGGTGCCGCACGCGGTCGCGGTCCGCCTCGGGCACGCCGAGCATCGTGCTGATCACGTCCATCGGCATCGACGACGCGAGCTGCTCGAAGAGGTCGATCTCGTCGCCGGGCGCCAGGCCCGCGAGGCGCGCGCGGGTCAGCGCGCGCACCGTGGGCTCGAGCTCGGCGACGCGCCGCGGCGTGAAGACCTTCGAGACGAGCTGGCGCACCCGCGTGTGCTTCGGCGGGTCCATCGAGATCATCATCGGCTGCGTCACCGCGACCCGCTCCAGGGTCGGGCCGCGGGCCGAGCTGAAGGTCTCGTAGTCGAGGTGCGCGTCCCAGACGTCGTCGAAGCGCGAGAGCGCCCAGAAGCCGAGCTCGTCGTTGCAGTAGACGGGCGCTTCTTCGCGCAGCCAGCGGTAGGTGGAGTAGGGATCGACCTGAATCTGCCAGTCGGTGGGGTCGTAGCGCACCCGACGTTACTCCTCGAACTCCGGCAGCACGTGCTCGCCCATCCGCCCGATCGACTTCCTCACGTCCCCGTGCCGCATCTTGTACGGATCGGTGGGACACAGCAACAGGTCGCAGCCGCACTCGCCGTGCGTCCAAGGGCCCGGGATGTGGCGCAATGCCTCATCCCACATCTCGCGGGTATCCCCGGGATCGGCGCCGAGGCCCTCGAGCTAGGCGCGCGTGGAGGAGCGCCAGGTTCCGAAGAGCGCGCGGCCGCCCGAGACGAGGTCTTGCACGGCCGCGGACTCGGCCGTTCGCACCGGGCGGTCGTGGGGATCGCGTCGCCGAGGACCACCTGGTCGATCGCGTTGCGGTGGGCCTCGAGCTCGCCGGTCCTGCGCCAGGGCCGGGCTGCGGGGATCTCGAAGAACATCGCAAATTTGATCGGGTAACCAGCCTGGCTGCGCGGGAATGCAGGGGCGCGCGGCAACCTGGCCCAGCCGGCGCGCCGGATTCTCTATTTCGACCCTCGAACGGGCGGGGCCATGGGCCAGAAGATTCGCGGAACACAGCAGCTTCGGGTGTACAATGCACATCGGGCGGGCCCCTGGAATTGGGGGTGCGCAGTGTCGGGAGCGCGATTCCACGGCCGGGATCCCGCCTCGGGTGTCTGCATCCGCCCACAGGAGGCAACATGCGCCGTGGTACCTGGCTGTTAGTCGTGTTGGCATCGCTGCTCGCGGTGAGCCCTGCCAACGCCGCGCTCAAGAAATACCGGCTCAACAACACCGCGTTGACCAACCAGAGCGACCAGGACGAGCAGGACTTCGTCCACTTCGCGCCGCACCCGAACCAGCCCCAGGCCGGTCCTGGGACGGTCCTGATCGATGAAGGGGTCCCGGGCAGTCCGAAGCTGCGCAAGCTGGTCGACCCCGGAGACGTCACGGTCACGATCCCGGTGCCGAGCCTCACGACCTCGATCTTCCTCAGCAACAACGACCGCAGCGGACCCGGCGTGACCTTCCACATCCACGGGAACGGGGATCAGGCCCCGGTCTTCACGGGAACGGGCAACACCGCGAACGGCTCGACGATCCGCTGGGGGACGGTGACCGGCTGGAGCAACTCGGGATCCCAGTGGTGCCACTCGATCCCGGCCGTGATCTGCACGCTGGCCGACCGCATGGACCAGGCCACGACGGATCCGCCGATCGAGTCCGAGTTCTACGACCTCGGCACCTGGTTCTTCCACGGCACGGGCTTCACCTCGGTTCCCTTCCTCGAGCAGTACTTCTCGACGAGCTTCGGGAACAACCAGTTCACCTTCCGCGCGCCGGTGGTCAACGACACCATGGTGCCCGCGATGGAGATCCTGGGTATCGGGATCCTCGGCCTGTCGCTCGTGACGGGCGGAGCCATCGCAATCCGGCGCGGGGGGAACAAGCCCTAGCCGGCTAGCTCACGCAGCCGCTGGCGCCGCCGTCGATGCGAAGGGTGGCGCCGTTGACGTAGCGGGCCAGCTCGCTCGCCAGAAAGGCGACGAGCTGGCCCACGTCTTCTGGGGTCCCCACGAAGCCGGAAGGCGCGTCGAAGAAGGAGCGCGCGGCGTGGGGCTCGACCTCTTCCCAGGTCGTGCCCCAGCCGCGCTCCGCTCCGCGGCGCAGGAAGCTCTCCACGACCTCGTCCGTCGCGATCAGCCCCGGGCTCACGCAGTTGACCGTGATGCCGCAGCCGGCCGCCTCCTGGGCCAGGCTCACGCTCATGTTCGCGAGCGCCGACTTCGCCGCGTAGTAGTGCGGCAGCGCGGCCTGCGGGCGCGTCGCACCGATCGTCGACACGAAGATCACCCGGCCGAAGCGCCGCTCCCGCATGCCCGGGAGGAAGTGCCGCACGAGGCGCACGCCCGAGAGCACGTTCTTCTGGTACGAGAGCAGCCAGTCGGCGTCGCCGCCGTCGAGCCAGCCCGGTCCCTCGGCGACGCCGTAGTTGTTGACGAGCACGTCGAGGCGGCCCGAGTGGCCGTGCACGCGCTCGGCGATCGCGAGGGACCCCGCTTCGCAGAGCAGATCGCCCGCGACGGCCTCGGCGTCTCCGCCTGCGGCGCGCAGCTCGCCCGCGACCCGCTCGGCCGCATCGCGCTCGAAGCCGTGCACCCAGACGGCCGCGCCCTCGCGGGCCAGCACGTGCGCGATGCCTCGGCCCGTCCCGCGCCAGGCACCGGTGACGAGCGCGACCCGCCCGCGCAGCTTCAGGTCCACGCAGCGCTCCTCCCACCCGGCGGACTCACTCGAGCACGAGCTCGACGGGGGGAGCCTCCGCGGCCGCCCCACCCCCCGTTTCGAGCCAGCCTCGCAGGGAATAGCGCCCCGGCGCGAGCGGCGCGCGCGCGCCGCGGCGCAGCGAGGGATCGAAGGTCGCGCGGAATTCCCGCTGCTCGCCGGGCTCGAAGGCGAGCTCGGTCAGCATCTGCGCGTACATGCGGCCGCGCGAAAAGCGCCAGAGCTCGCTGCCGTCGGGCGCGCTCAGGCTGAAATCGCAGGTGCGAGCGCTCGGCAGGCTCACGCGCTGCGCGACGCCGCTCCGGTTCTCGACCCGCAGCACGAGCGCGATCGGACGGCCGCTGCGCAGCGCGTCCCGGGCCGCGACCGCGCCGCCCTCGAGCTCGAGCGAGACCGCGAAAGGCGAGGCGGCGGCGGGGGAAGCTCCCCTGCCGCCGCCGCTCGAATCCGGCGCGCAGACCCATATCGCGAGCAGGAGCCCCGCGCCGAGCCCCGCGCGCAGCGCTACGGACGCGCGGGGCTCGCGGGCAGCGCGCCGGTCCCCGCGGCGTCGTCCTTCGCGTAGAGCAAGAGGTTCGGCGAGCCCGTTCCGATCGCGCTCAGCTTGTCGCGCGTCGCTCGCTCGATCACGCACTGCTCGACCTCCGCAGGCGACGCGCCAGGATTGCGCTGCGCGCAGAGCGCCGCCACTCCCGCCGCGTGCGGCGAGGCCATCGAGGTGCCCGAGAGCACCGTCGAGCCGCCGCCGTTGCGCGCCGAGGTGATGTCCTGGCCCGGGGCGAAGAGGTCGACGCAGCCGCCCGTGTTCGAGAAGGAGGCGCGCGCGTCCGCGCGCGTGCTCGCGCCGACCGTCAGCGCCTGCTTCACGCGGGCCGGCGAGGTGTTGCAGGCGTCCTGGTTCTCGTTGCCCGCGGCGAGCGCGAAGCTGACTCCCGCGGCGAGCGCGTTGCAGACCGCGCGGTCGAGCGCCGGCGATGCGCCGCCGCCGAGGCTCATGTTCGCGACCGCGGGCCAGCCGTTCTGGCGCGCGTGGCGCGCGACGAAGTCGACGCCCGCGATCACCTGCGAGTCGCTGCCCGAGCCGCCGACGAGCACCCGCACGGGGTGCAGCGTCGCTTGCTTCGCGATGCCGAACTCGCGGCCGGCGACCGTGCCCGCGACGTGCGTGCCGTGGCCGTTGTCGTCCGCGATGCCGTCGCCGGTCGCGGAGAAGCCCTCGCCGACGCGGCCCGCGAACTCGCCGTGGTTCACGTCCAGCCCGGTGTCGACGATGTAGGCGTGCACGCCCGCGCCATCCGAGCCCGGCTCGTAGACCCCGTCGAGCGGAAGGTTGCGCTGATCGCTGCGATCGAGGCCCCAGGTGGCGCCCACCTGCTGTGCGGTGAGCGGCGACACACTCTTGCGACCCTCCTCTTGGACGAAGGCCACGCGCGGGTCGCTGGCGACCTTGCGCATGTCCTCCTCCGAGGCGCTGCAGGCAAAGCCCTGGATCGCGCTGTCGAAGACGGTCACGCTCGTGACGCCGTAGGAGGAGGCCAGCGAGCGGGCGGTCGCCGCCGCGGTCGCGGCCACTCCGGGGCCGCCGGGAGCCCCATCCTTCAGCACCACGAGATAGCGGCCCGGGATCGGGTCCTCGACCGGGATCAGGCCCGAGAGCTGCTGCGCTGCGCTGCAGTCGAAGGGCATCGGAGTCGGATCGATCACGTTCGTACAGGAGACGAGCAGCAGGCTCAGGCCGGCCAGGGCTGCCACGAGAATCGGCTTCATCGACGTCTTCCCTCCACACTCGAGGACCGCAGGCACCGGGCGCGCTTTCGCTCCGGCACCTGACCCATCGGCCTCGCAGTTGCCTGCTTGAGTGCGTTGGGTCACATGAGGCGCGAGCGCCCCGCTGATCGCGCAGGAAACGGCGCAGGGAGGGAAGGGCCGCCTGGGTGTGGGACGGAAGCCTCGGTCGAGGTCGCCGGGATCGCGCCGCGCTAGAGGCCGGTGAAGCGGCCGCCGTCGACGATCCAGGTCTGGCCCGTGACATAGCGCGCGGCATCCGAGAGCAGCAGTGCGACCGCGGCCCCGACGTCGTGCTCCGGGTCGCCGATCCAGCCCAGCGGCGAGAGCGCGCGCAGCCGGGATTCGAGTCCCGGATCGCCCGCGATCGCGCGCGCGAGCGCGGGCGTGAGCGCGAGCGGACTCACCGCGTTGACCGCGATGCCGAAGGGGCCCCACTCGCGCGCGAGGCTCTTGGCGAAGCCGCGCTCGGCGGCCTTGACCATCGCGTAGAGCGGCCGCTCGGCGCTGCCCTCGAGCGCAGCGGCCGAGCTCAGGAGCACGAGGCGCCCGCGGCGCTCGCGCAGCGCCGCGAAGGCGGCCTGCGCGCAGTGATAGGCGCCGCGCAGGGATACCGAGACGTGCTGATCGAGCAGCTCGGCGCTCGCCTCCTCGATGCGACAGGCCTCGGGGCTGCGCCGGTGCGTCGCGTTGTGCACGAGGGCGTCGAGTCCGCCGAAGCGCTGCAGCGTCCCGGCGACCGCGGCGTCGACCTCGCTGCGCTGCGAGACGTCGCAGGCGAGCGCGAGCGCGCTGCCGCCCGCGGCCTCGATCTCGGCGACCACCTCGCGCCCGCTCTCCTCGCGCAGCGCGGCGATCGCGACCCGCGCGCCCGCCGCCGCGCACGCGCGCGCGATGCCGCGACCGACGCCCGCTCCGGCGCCCGTGACGAGCACGACCTTCTGCTCGAGCAGCGCCGCCACAGGCGCTAGCTCCCGAGCCACTGCCCGCGGTCGACGCGCAGCGAGACCCCGACCACGGCGCTCGCCGCCGGCGACGCGAGGAAGTGGAGCGGCGCGGCGAGCTCGCCGCGCACGCCCCAGCCGATCGGATCGCGCAGCGCGTCGAGCGAGGGCGCGAGGCAGTTGACCGAGATCCGCTGCGCGCGCCACTGCGCCGACGCCGACTTCGCGAGCGCGCGCAGCGCCTCCGCAGCCGCGGCGTAGGGCACGAGCCGCGCGGCGCCCGACTGCGAATGCGTGGGCGCGATCAGCACCACGCGGCCGCCGCGCTCGCGCAGCTGCGGATGCGCCGCCTGGAGCGCGAAGAGCGCCGCGCGCAGGAGCGCTTCGCAGGCGCCATCCCAGCGCGCGGCGTCCGTCTGCATCAGCTCCCGCAGCTCGAGCGCGAGCGCCGGGACCTCCGCGTGCACGAGCGCGTCGAGCCCGCCGAGCTCGCGGCTCGCGCGGTCGAGCGCGCGGCGCGCCGCATCCGGCGCATCCATCGCTTCGGCGATCGCGCACAGCCTGGCCCCCGCTGCCGCGAGACCCGCGGCGAGCTCGCGCGCGAAGGGCTCGGCGGCTCCCGTGAGCGCGATGCGGAGCGCCGCCGTCACGGCGCGGCCGCTGCGGGCGCGGCCCGTCCCGCCGGAAGGCGCGCGCGCAGCGCCGGCAGCAGCTCCGCGCCGAGGCGCGCGATCTGGTCGCGGATCGGCGCCGGCGCGAGCCCGCGCAGGTGCACGCGCAGGTTGAGCGCGTCGCAGCCGGAGCGCTCGAGCAGCGCCGCGAGACGCTCCGCGAGCTCGGCTCCATCGCCCGCCTGCACGAGCTCGTCGTCCCCCCAGCGCGACTGCACTGCGGAGTCCGAATAGCTCCGATAGAACGCGAGCTGGCGCTCCGCCTCGGCGGTCGGGGCCGCGCCGAGCCAGACGCGCCGGATCAGGACGCGCGGCCCGCGGCCTCCCGCGGCCGCGTACTCGTCGACGAGCTCGCGCAGGTTGCCGGCGGTCTGGAGCGAGTCGAAGAGCACGCCGAGGCCGAGCCGCGCGGCGCGCCGCAGCGCGGCCGCGCTCTGGCCCGCGACGAGCAGCGGGATCGGCGCCGCCTCGCAGGCGGCGAGCGCAGCGTCGCCCGAGAGCGGTGCCGCGGCGCGACCCCGCAGCGCCTCCGCGAGCTTCGGCAGCGCCGCGCGGAAGCGCGCGAAGCGCTCGGCGTACGCGAGATCGGCGAGCTCGAAGTCGCGCGCGAGTCCGCCGACTGCGACCCCGGCCGCGACCCGGCCCGGAAAGCGCGCCGCGAGCCACGCGAGCTCCTCGGCCACGTGGCTCCAGTGCCGGAGCGGAAGCAGCAGCGGGCAGGGCGCGGCCCAGAGCTGCCGGGTCTCCGCGAGCAGGAGGCCCGCGAGCTGCAGCGGGTTCGGCAGGTAGCCCGGGAAGCCGCCGTGGTGCTCGCTCGTCATCAGGCCGTCGAAGCCGGAGGCCTCGGCGAGACGCGCCTGCTCGAGCAGCTCGGCGACGATCTCCCGCGCCGGCAGCTCATGGGGATAGAGCCGGAGCGAGACCGAGCCCGCCGCGAGCGCGGCGCGCGCCGCGCCTGCCGCCTGCTGCGAGGCCCCGACTAGAGCTGCTGCGCCCGCCGGCGCTGCGTCCGCCACGACGCCGCGCAGAGTGCACCGGCGAGCAGCGCGAGTCCAGCCAGGGGCAGCGCGGGCACGCTCTGGCCTGCCGGGATCGATTCCGGGTCCGTCGGGTCGCTGCCCGAGCCGACCTCGAAGCCGTCGGCGTAGCCGTCGCCGTCGCTGTCGACCAGGAGCGGATCGGTGCCCGTGTCGTTCGGCCCGACGAAGGTCCCCGTGTTCGTCTCGACCGCGTCGAGCAGGCCGTCGCCGTCGTCGTCCGCGTCGCAGGCGTCGCCGTCGAGATCGGCATCCGTGTCGAGCTGGTCGGCGTTCGCGTCGACCGGGCAGTTGTCCGCCGGGTCCGAGCTGCCGTCGCCGTCGCTGTCGGCGAGCAGCGGGCTCGTGCCGGTATCGCCGAGCGAGAGGTAGATCCCGGTGTTGCTCTCGACGCCGTCGATCCAGGTATCGGAGTCCGTGTCTGCGTTCAGCGGGTGGGTGCCGCGATCGCCCGGTCCGTTCCAGGTTCCGGTCGCGCTCTCGACGCCGTCCTGCAGGCCGTCGCCGTCGGTGTCGGGGTTCAGCGGGTTGGTTCCGGTGTCGCTCGGGCCGACGTAGACGTAGGTGTGGGTCTCGACCGCGTCGGGCAGGCCGTCGCCGTCGTCGTCGAGATCGCAGTCGTTGCCGAAGGAATCGCCGTCGGTGTCGAGCTGGTCCGGGTTCGCGACCACGGGGCAGTTGTCGAGGCCGTCCGCGCTGCCGTCGGCGTCCGTGTCCGCGAGCAGCGGATCCGTTCCGGTATCCGCCGGGCCGAGGTAGACGCCCGTGTTCGTCTCGACCGCGTCCAGCAGCCCGTCGCCGTCGTCGTCGGCGTCGCAGACGTCTCCGCTCAGGTCGGCGTCGGTGTCGAGCTGATCGAGGTTGTCTGCAGCCGGGCAGTTGTCGAGTCCGTCGAGCACGGAGTCCTCGTCGCGGTCGATGCCCATGCGCGTGCCCGAGCCCGGGGGCGCGCAGGTGTAGGTCAGCGGGCCCTCGCTCGCGGCCAGCGCGCGCAGCGCGGCGTCCGCGAGCGTGTTTCCCCGATCGTCCTGGAACTGGCCCGAGGGCAGTCGCAGCCACCCGCGCGGCAACCCGCCGACCGTTCCCTTCACGACGAGATCGCACTCGGTCACTGCGCCGCCGAGGATCAGCGAGGTGAAGGGCGTGCCCGAGCGCGCGATCAGCAGATCGATGCGCGTGCCGACCGCCTCCGCGTTCGCCGCGTTCAGCGTGATCTGCTGGCCGACGATCGGAGCGAGGTCGGTCGGAAACGCGAGCATGAAGCTCTCGAGATCGAACTTCTCCTGCGCCGTGAGGTTGAAGAAGGTGCCCGGTCCCGGGAAGCCAGGCGCGTCGAGGAAGATCTTCAGCGAGTCGATCGAGCCGTCGTGCTGGAAGCCCCAGCCGCGCACCTGGTTCCCGAAGTTGGTCGCGACCCCGGTCGTCGGGCCGAACATCCCGATCTTGGTGTAGAGGTTGCGCAGGTGCGGCGTCTTGAAGTTCTGGGGCGGCTCCGCGACCTTGGTCTTCGTGCCGTTGCTGCCGAAGAAGCCCTTGGCCGGGTCGATCGCGTGGCAGTCGGTGCACTCGCGCACCGCGCCGCTGTTGGTGATGTCCGCGAGCGCCGTCGCGAACACCCCTTCTCCGATCCCCTGCCCGCCGGTCAGGCTGTTGTCGAGATTGCGGACCGCGCTCGGGGGCAGCCTGAGCTGCAGCGCGAAATCGGCGAACTTCTGCATGTCGGCCGCCGAGGGCTGGCCGTCGCGGCCGACGAGACCCGGGAACGCGACGATGAAGTTCAGGAAGGAGTGGTTCTCGCTGCAGGCGGAGCCGCTCGGGTTCGGCGGGCAGCTGTCGGTTCCGAAGAAGCCCACGACCCGGTCGCCGCGCGCGTGCAGCGCGCCGTGGGTCGAGAGACCCCGCAGCGTCTGCGTGACCATCGGGCCCTTCATCGGGTGGAGCGTCGCGATCGCCCCGTTGCCGGTGTGCGGCTGCGTGTTCGTGATCACGACGTCGTCGGGATTGCCGAGATCCCAGCCGAGGCTGTCGAGATCGCCGAAGATGTGGCAGCTCGAGCACGACGTCTCGCCGTTCCCCGAGGTCAGCTGCGCGTCGTAGAGGAAGGGGCGCCCCTCGACGATCGAGGCGGGCTCGGGATTGTGCAGCGCGAGGGTCGCGAGCGTCGCGCGCGTCGCGGGATCGATCACTGCAACCGAGTTGTCGAAGCGCGTGAAGACGTAGAGCCGGCCGCGCGGCTCGTCGAGCGCCAGGCCCGCGGGGCCGCCGCCGGTCGCGATGTAGCCCGCGCTCGCGTTGGTCGGGTCGAAGTTCGTCTCGAAGGCCGGGTCCTCGAGCGCGGCGGTGCTGAAGACACCGATCTTTCCGGAGCCGAAGGCGGCCAGATACACGGTTCCGGTGCTCGAGACGACCATCTGCAGCGGCGTCGCGAGGCTGTGGCTCTTCGCGCTCGGATCCGGCGGGTTCGGTCCCGTGAAGAGCCGGCTGTAGTCGATGTGCGGATTCAGGTGTTGCGGGTCGATCGCGCCGGTGGCCGGGTCGATCACCGTGATGCGCGCCTCGGAGATGTGCCCCTGCACCGTGCTCCCGCCGAACACGCCGGGCCCCTCGAAGCGCGTCAGGTTCGGCGACTCCGTGTTCGAGACGTAGAGCTTTCCGCTCGTCGGGTTCAAGGCCATGTTGAAGAGGATCGTGCCGACCCGCGCGAAGGGGGCGGGCGCGGCGACTGCGAAGCTCTCGGCGTCGAAGGCGAAGACGTCCAGGTCCGGCAGGTCGAAGGGAACGACGGCGTCCCAGTCCCGGCCCAGCACGTCGAGCCAGCGGCCCGTCGGCGGATCGAACTTCACGATCAGGCTCGTCTCGGGGGCCGGCGCTCCCGCGGCGTTCGTGCTGGGCCCTGGCAGGCCCCCCGGAGCCGTGGCACCGCCCGGTGTGGTGCAGGGGCCGGCCGCCGTGAAGCCGTTGCAGACCGCGCTCTCGTTGATCGCGACGGTCTGGTTCCCCGAGTGGAAGGCCGCGACGTAGACGGTCGTGCCGTCGGTCGCGAGCGCGCGCGGCGTGTCGGAGAAGAAGCTCAGGATCCGGATCGGAATGCCGCCCAGGGCCTCGCCGAGGTTGTTCGCGTCCCAGACCCAGACGTCGGCCCGCGGCAGGGACGGCGAGGTCAGGAAGGGGCTGCCGGCACCGGGCGTGGAGCCGATCAGGGATGCGTGGTTCCGCTGCTGGCCGCGCCGGGCCGTCGTGACGAACGCGCGGTTGCCGCCCGTACCCGCGAAGACGATGTCGCGCGGCTCGTCGCCGACCAGCAGCGTGCGGATCACGCGCGGCGGACTCGCCGCGAGATCGACGATGCTCACGCTGTCCGAGAGGTGGTTGACGACCCAGGCTTCGCTGTTGCTGCGCGCCGCGACCGCGACGGGCTCCATGCCGACCGGCACCGAGGCCACGTGCACGGGATCGCCCGCGCCGAGATCGAAGATCTCGAGGCGGCCATCGGGGATGTTGGTCGCGAGCAGCCGGTTGCCGTCGGGCGTCAGCGCGAGCGGCCTCACGGGCCCGCTCTCGAACGCGAGGAAGGAGGTCTGGGCAGGGGCACGCTCCGCCAGCGCGATCACGACCAGCAGAATCGCCGCCATGGGGCGGAGAGCGAAGCTCATTCCGGTCGGCTCCGAACGGCGGTCGGGCTGGGACGGGCAGATCCTCCACCAACCTCGGTCCAGCTGCGATCCTATTACATTCCGCGCCGGGAGTGGGCGGAGCGCGGCGGGACCGGGCCCGCGCACCCGAGCCTCTCTCCGGCGGGCAGCGCACCTCCTGGTCGAGAGTCGATCTCCAAAAAGACGAGCGGCGCGCCGGGTTGACCTGCGCGCCGCTCGAGAGTGACCCGCGAGTCGCGCCTATCGCGCGCGAACCGCCCGCCCGACTGCGAACAGACCGAGGCCCATGAGCATCAGCGTGTTCGGCTCGGGCACCGGCTCGACGACGAAGACGCCCGTGAAGGACGCGGAATCCTGCGCCGTGAGGTTGAAGTCGAGCTGGATCCCGATGCTCGCTAGCGCCGCAGGGCCGACCTGGCTCGGGATCGGAACGCCGAAGGCCGGGGACGGGAGGTCCGCCGAATCGTAGGGATTCGTCGTGAGCGAGATCGGGTCGACCAGGAGCGTCTGGTAGGCGGCGGCGTCGATCAGCGCGGTGTAGAAGGCGCTGCCGGCGACCGTGGAGAGGGTCGCGGTGTTGCCGTCGTTGTCCGTGACGCCACCCGCGACCGAGCCGCCCGTGAACGTGGCGCCCAGAATCGGGGTGATCGGCAGCGTGACGATCATCGTGAACTGCTGGGTCGCCAGGCTCAGATTCTGGACCGCGATCCCGGCTCCGACGACCGGATCGGTGTCGAGGTTGAAGTTCCAGTTCTCGAGGTAGAGATCGCCCACCACGAGGCCCGCGCCCGAGCAGGAACCCGTGTTCGGGCCGGTATCGACGCAGCCGAGCGCTTCGGACCCGAGCGAGCCGGTCGCGACGCCGCCTGTGAAGATCTCGAGCTGGACCTGGATCGCGCGCGCCGGAGCGGCGATCAGGACCAGCGCGCCGACGACCATCGCAGCACTTCGGAGGGCAGCGGTCAACGCTAACTGCATGGAAGCTCCTCTTCCGGTCGCGTCGCTCGAAGGGGCGGCTGGCTCAGCGTCTGCGGGATTCCCTCTGCATCCACCAACCTACCTGAAACTGCGCGCCTTTCCCAGGCAAATCTGCACAGCGGGCCGGTCGATCGTTCGAAAGCCTTTCTGTCAGCGCCGCCGGCGCAGCGCGAGTGCCGCGAGCCCGACTCCGACGAGCGCGAGCGAGTGGGGCTCGGGGATCGGGTTCGCGACGAAGTTGCTCGTGAACGAGGCGCGGTCGAACGCGGTCAGGGTGAAGTCGAGCTTGATCCCGATCGAGGTGAGGACCTGGGGGCCGGGCAGGCTCGGAATCGGCGACCCGAAGTTCACGCTCGGGATGCTCGCGGACAGGAACGAGCCCGCGGAGGTCGACGCCGGGTGCGGGTAGAGCGACTGCCAGTTGAGCCCGTCGATCATCGAGGTGTAGAGCGCGCTGCCCGGGACCGTAGCGACCGTGGCGCCGTTGCCGTCGTTGTCCGTCACGGTGCCGCGGTAGGAGCCGCCCGTCAGGCTCGAGGGCGTGACCGGGGAGACCGGGAGCGTGAAGAGCAGCGTGAACTGCTGCGTGACCGAGAACAGGTTCGTCACGACCGTCGTGCCCGTCACGACCGGGTCCGTGTCGAGCTCGAGATCGAGGGAGTCGATGTTCAGCAGCGGGTACTCGCCGCCGTAGGCGAGGTCGGTGACCTGGCAGACCGCGGTCACCCCGTCGGGGTTGTCGACGCATCCGAGGTGCGTCTCGTCGACGTCGCCGATCAGGACCCCGTCGGCGAAGATCTGCAGCGAGAGCTGGACGGCCTGGGCGGGTGTCGTCACCAGGAGAGCAATGCCAGCGAGCGCAGCGAGGCGGAGCATGGAGATCACGCGATGCCGCATGGGGGGTCCCCTTCCAATGGAGCAGGCAATCGGAATCATGCAAGTTGAGTGCCGGGTCTCCGGAGGGCAGCCGCCGGGAACAAATCACGGAATCAAAAGGGATTTCCTCACCGCGACCCAGAGAACTCCCCCGTTCGGAGGAACACTTTTCCACTCGGTGGGAAAAGGGTTTCCCAAGTTCCCTCGCGCTCCCCTCAGGGTGCCTCCCGATCTCCCGACCGCGACCCCTCAGCGCGCCCGCCGCAGCAGTGGCCGCGCCGCCGCGAAGAGCGCGCCGGCCGCGAGCCAGAGGCCCGCGAGCGGCAGCGCGGGAACGCCCTGGCCGCCCGGAATCGAGGCCGGGTTGTTCGGGTCGCTGCCCGCCGCGACCTCGACGCCGTCGCCGTAGCCATCGCCGTCGGTGTCGAAGAGCAGCGGATCGCTGCCCGTGTCGTTCGGCCCGACGAAGATCCCGCTGTCCGACTCGACCTCGTCGAGCAGGCCGTCGCCGTCGTCGTCCGCGTCGCAGGCGTCGCCGTCGAGGTCGGCGTCGGTGTCCTGCTGATCGAGGTTGTCGACCGCCGGGCAGTTGTCGACGCCGTCGAGCACGCTGTCCTCGTCGCGGTCGATGCCCATGCGCGTGCCGGAGCCCGGCGGCGCACAGGTGTAGGTCAGCGGGCCCTGGCTCGAAGCGAGCCCGCGCAGCGAGGCGTCGTCGAGCAGATCGCCCCGGTCGTCCTGGAACTGGCCGTTCGAGAGCCGCACCCAGCCGCGCGGCGCGCCGTCGACGCTGCCCTTCACGACCAGATCGCATTCGGTGACGTTGCCACCTAGCACGAGCGAGCTGAAGGGCGCGGCATCGCGCGCGATCAGGAAATCGATGCGCGGCCCGACGCTGGCGGCGTTCGTCGCCGTGAGCGTGATCTGCTGCCCCACCGCGGGCGCCAGGTCGCTCGGGAACGCGAGCATGAACTGTTCGAGCTGCTGCTCCTCGGCGTTGTTCAGGTTCTGGAACACGGGGGCCGCGACGAAGGTCTTGAGCGTGTCGACCGAGCCGTCGTGCAGCACGCCGAAGCCGCGGATCTGCTCCCCGGTGGCAGGCCCACCGATCGTCGATCCGAACATCCCGACCTTCGTGTAGACGTTGCGCAGGTGCGCGACCTTGAAGTTCTGCGTCTCGCCCTCGAAGGTCTGGAAGCCGGAGGTCCCGAAGAAGCCGTTGCCCGGGCCGAGCGTGTGGCAGAAGTTGCAGGTGAGCACGCCGCCGTCGGTCTGCCGCGTCGTGTAGAGGTTGCGGCCCGCGAGCACGGAGCCGGTCTCGACGTTGTCGAGGCGGCGCACCGGGTTCGGCGGCAGCCGCAGCTGCAGTGCGAAGTCGGTGAACTTCTGCATCTCGGCCGGCGTGATCGTCCCATCGCGGCCGACGAGTCCCTCGAAGGCGACGATGAAGTTGTTGAAGGAGTGCTCCTCGTTGCAGGCCGTGCCTCCGGGGTCGTTGCAGGGATCGAGCCCGAAGAAGCCGTCGACGCGGTCGCCGCGCCAGTGCATCGCTCCGGAGGTCGCGAGGCCGCGCAGGGTCTGCGTCGTCATCGGGCCCTTCATCGGGTGGAACTCGCTCTCGCCGCCGACCAGCGCGGGCTGGCTGTTGTCCGAAGTCGGCTCGTCGGGGTTGCCGAGGTCCCAGCCGAGGCTGTCGTTGTCGCCGAAGACGTGGCAGCTCGAACACGACGCCTCGCCGTTGCCGGAGGTCGCGACGGCGTCGTAGAGGAAGGGCCGCCCCTCGACGATCGAGGCCGGCTCGGGGTTGTGCAGCGCGTGGGTCGCGAGCGTCGCGCGCGTCGCCGTGTCGACCACCGCGACCGAGTTGTCGAAGCGCGTGAGCACGTAGAGCCGGGAGCGCGCCTCGTCGAGCGCGAGGCCCGATGGGCCGCCGCCGGTCGCGATGTAGCCCGCGCTCGCCGTCGCCGGGTCGTAGCTGCTCTCGAAGCCGGGGGCCTCGAGCGTCGCCGTGCTGAAGACTCCGATCTTCGCCGAGCCGAAGGCCGCGACGTAGACGGTGCCCGCGCTCGAGACGACCATCTGGAGCGGCGTGGCGAGGCTGTGGTGCTTCTGGTCCGCGGGCGGCGGAGTCGCCCCGGTGAAGAGCTCGCCGTAGTCGATGTGCGGATTCAGGTGCTGCGCGTCGATCGCACCGGTGGCGGGGTCGATCACGCTGATGCGCGCCTCGGAGAGATGCCCCTGCACCGTGCTGCCGCCGTGGACGCCGGGGCCCTCGAAGCGGACGTGGTTGGGCAGCTCGGTGTTCGAGACGTAGAGCTTTCCGGTCGTCGGGTTCACGACCATGTTGAACAGGATCGTGCCGACGCGCGGGAAGTTCGCCGGAGTGCCCGCGGCGAAGGTGTTCGCGTTCACGCTGAAGACGTCGCGGTCGGGCAGGTCGAAGGGCACGACCGGATCCCAGTTGCGGTTCAGCGGGTCGCGCCACTGCCCGCTCGCGGGATCGAACTTGACGATCAATCCGACCTCTCTCGCGGGGTCGCCGAAGGCGTTGTCGTCGGGCCCCGGAAGGCCCCCCGGCGCGGTCCCGCCGAGCGGCGCCGCGCAGGGCGCCGCCGCCGCGAAGCCGTTGCAGACGGCGGTCTCGTTGATCGCGGTCGTGCCGTTTCCGGAGTGGAACGCGGCCACGTAGACCATCGTGCCGTCGGTCGCGAGCGCGCGCGGCGTGTCCGCGAAGAAGCTGAGGATCCGCAGCGGCGTCCCGCCCAGGCTCGCTCCCAGGTTCGCCGCGTCGAAGACCCAGACGTCCGCGCGGCCCACTCCGGGAGTCGTGAGCTGCGGATCGCCCGCGCCGATCACGCCCGCGAGCGACGCGTCGCTGCGGTGCTGACCGCGGTGCGCCGTGGTGATGAACGCGCGGTTGCCGCCCGTGCCCGCGAAGACGAGGTCGCGCGGCTCGTCGCCCACGAGCAGCGTGCGCGTCACGCGCGGCGGGCTCGCCGCGAGGTCGACGATGCTGACGCTGTCCGAGAGATGGTTCACCACCCAGACTTCCGTATTGCTGCGCGCCGCGACGGCCACGGGCTCCATCCCGACCGGCACCGAGCCCAGGTGCGCGAGGCCCGCGGCGGAGACGCCGAAGATCTCGAGGCGGTTGTCGGGGATGTTGCAGGCGAGCAGCGTGCCGCCATCCGGCGTCAGGGCCAGCGGCCGCACGGGTCCGCTCTCGAAGGCCTGGAACGAGCTCTGCGCGCGGGCGGCCTGCGGCGCGAGGCAGAGCGCCGCGAGCAGCGCTCCGATCCAGGGCCGTGCGGACATGGGCATCGAGATCCTCCTCCCCCGCGCCGAGGCGCCGGAGCCTGACCGGATGTGGGTCAGGGCCGGAGCCCAGCGATGGGTCGCGAACTGCCTGCAAGGCGGGTGCCGATCCAATTCTCGCCCAAGACACGCAAGAGCCGCGGATCTTTGTCGAGAGCTCGCCGCAGGGAGCCCCGCAGGGGCAAGGGCCCGCCTCCCCCCCTCGGCCTGCGCGGGCTGCCGCGCACTCAGCCCATCGGCGTGCGCTGCTCGAGCGGAAAGGCCTTGCAGGCCCCGGATTCGATCCGCTCGTACTGCTCGGGGCTGAGCGCGGAGCTCCACTGCACGAAGCCGCGGTAGATCTCGCAGCGCTGCTCGGGATCCCGCAGCCGCGGGTCGGCCGCGACCTTCGCCACGACCTGCGCGCGCGTCACCGCGGCGGGATCCATGCGCAGGCCGCCCCCCGCCGCGCTGTCGAAGAGCATCGTCTTGGCCGCGCCCTCGCCGAGGTCGAAGGCCCGCCACTCGGGCAGCTCGCCGCGCTGGCCGCGGCCGGGCGCCCCGCTCGCGGCGAAGTGCGCCCAGTAGGAGCGCATCTGCTGCGAGAGCAGTGCGGCCGACTCCGGATCGCGGTACGCGATCCCGGTGAGCGGCCCGAGATCGCGCACGCCGAACACGAAGAGGATCTCGATCGCGTGCGCGGCTCCGAGCAGCCGCGAGAGGTCGAGCCACAGCAGGCGCCCCTGCTCGTCCCAATCGAAGCGATAGGTGAACACGGACTCGCCCTGCGCCGCGCGCATCGCGCGTGCGGGCTCGTCGGCGCCGTCGGCCTTCCACAGCAGAGCCCCGTACTCGGCGTTCAGGTCGAGGCGCTGCTGATCGCGGATCCAGAGGGGAATTCCGAAGAGACGCCGCACGTGGGGCGAGCCGAAGGCCAGGAAGAGCTTCGACTCCTCGCGGTTGGTGCCCGCGACGAAGGGCACCGCGTTGTAGCGCCCGCTGCGCAGGAGCTCGAGCGGCTCGGCGTCCGGGATCACGTGCCCGTCGCGCAGGATGTTGGGCGCGAAGTACATGCCTCCCATGAGCCGCGACTCGAACACGGCCAGCAGCTCCTCGGGGGTCTTGCCGCGCAGATAGGCGGCGACCGCGGCGTCGTCGAGCGCGGCGAGCACCCGCTTCGCGGCGTCGCGATCCGCGGCGCGTCCGTCGCGCTGGAGCAGCGCGAGCAGGATCTCGCTCGAGCTGCCCTGCATGCCCGGCTCGGCCGGCGGCTCGGCGTCGACGGGATTCTCGGACTGGCTGCGGGTCATGCTGACGGGCATCCCGCTCTGGGAGATCGCGCGCTGGAACAGACCGCGGGCGCGCGGCGACAGCAGCAGCGAGTACGCGTTGATGCCGCCCGCGGACTCGCCGAACACGGTCACGCGCTCGGGGTCTCCGCCGAAGGCCGCGATGTTCTCGCGCACCCACTCGAGCGCGCGGATCAGGTCGAGCGTGCCGAAGTTGCCCGAGGCGTCGTCGGGAGTCCCGGCGCCCGCGCGCAGCGCCGGGTGGCCGAGCCAGCCGAACACGCCGAGGCGGTAGCCCACGGTCACCACGATCACGTCGTTCTCGGCGGCGAGCGCGGAGCCGTCGTAGCTGCCGGCCTCGCCGACGCTGTTGCCCCCTCCGTGCACCCAGAGCATCACCGGCAGGCGCGCGGAGCCGGTGGGCACCGAGTCCGCCGCGCGGCGCGGCGCGCTGATGTTCAGGTACAGGCAGTCCTCGCTGCCCGCGAGGCGCCCGGCGCGCATCGGATCGAACTGCACGCAGGCCGAGCCCGCGGAGAGCGCCTCGCGCACCCCGGTCCAGGGCTCGGGCTCGCGCGGCGCGCGCCAGCGCAGCTCTCCGACCGGCGGCTTCGCGAAGGGCAGCCCCTTCCAGACGTGGACCTCGCGGCCCTCGGTCTGGAACCCGACCACGAGACCCCCCGCGACGCGGCGCAGCGAGCTCGGGTCGGGCGCGGGCGGATCGCCGGCGCGGCCGCACGCGAGTGCGAGCAGGAGTGCGAGCGATTGCAGGCGCAGCGCGCGCTGCGCGCGCCGGGAGCGGACGCGCTGCACGGGACCTCCCTCGTGCCGGGCGCGCGGGCGCCGCGGGCGCGAGCAGGGGCCGAAGATAGAGCGGGCTCGGGCGGAAGCGCCCGAGCGAGCCGGGCGACCGGGAACCCCGGGCGCGCGCGCGTCGAGAGGGAGCGGGGAGCTCGCGCCGGAGCGCTAGTTCGAGCCGAGCGCGGCGGCCGTGGAGTGCGGGCGCACGATCAGCACGACGCGACCGTCGGAGCTCGCCCGCCGCCCCGGCAGCGGCGATCCGAGCAGCACGATGATCTCGGGCCGCGCGATGCCCCGCGCCTCGTAGGCGTCGCCGACGCGCGCCGCGATCGAGTCGAGCGCCGCGCGGCTGATCGGCAGCGGCGTCGCGCGGGTCTTGGCGAGCTCGGAGAGACGCAGCGCTTCGACCGGGGCCTTCCCGTCGTGCGGAACCTTGCCCTCGGCGCTGTCCTGCAGCGGGATCTCGAGGGACATCAGCTCGTCGACGTCGAGCCCGCTGCCCGGCACTCCGACCAGGATCAGCGTCTTGAGCTCGACGGGCGGACCGGCGGGGAGTGCCGGCGCGGGCGCGGAGCGCCGCGTCCTCGCGACGGGCTCGGGACTGCGGGGAACCGGCTCGCTCCTCGCGACGACCGGCTGCGGCTCGGGCTCGGCGGCGAGCTCCGAGCGCTCCGGACGCTCGGGCGGCTCGGGCGCCTCCGCGGGGGACTCCGGGACGCGCCGCGCATCGGCAGGCATGGCCAGCGGGCCCGGCCCGGTCGCGAGGTCCAGCACCAGGCGCGGGCCGTCGAGCAGGAACACCCGCAGCCGGCTCGCGTCGTGCTCCGTGCGCAGGCGGAAGCCGTCGGGACCGCGCGACTCGAGCTCGATCCCCAAGGGGGACAGCTCGGACGCCGCGGGAGGTGCGGTTGCAGCGCGGACCTCGAGAGAGAAGGCGCCCTCGCGGTCCTGCTGCGTCACGCCGGCGCCCGGCGGCAGGTCGATCACGACGCGGTCGTAGCCCTCGCCCTTGCCGATCCGCAGCCCGGCTGCGCGCCCCGACTCCGCCGCGGCAGCTGCGGCGAGCAGCAGCGCGACCAGCCCACACCCGAGGGCCCCGAGGCCCCGGCACGAGACTCCGATCGATTCCCGCCCCATTCAGAACACCCCGTAGTGGTGCGCGATCCAGGCGAGCCCGGCGCTCGAGACCCAGATCCCCGCGAGCAGGCCCGTGAGCGCACCCGGGCGGCGCTCTCCGGCCACCTCGATCCTTACGGCTTGCAGGGTTCCGACCATGAGCAGGGCGAGGAGCAGCAGGGCCGGGAGCCGGCGGTCGCGCAGGCCGAGCAGCATCGCCATCCCGAGGAACGCGGCGGCGTGCCCGACCAGCACCAGCATCACCGGCCAAAGCGTGCTCTCCCGCACGAACACCAGCACGAATCGCTCGACCCAGGGCGGCAGGCCGGGCTTCGGCTCGGGGCTCACGCGGCGCCTCGCATCGGAGCGGGAAGATAGGAGCGATCCCGCGGGGGCGCCCCGCGTCACCGAGGCGTGTCACCCTGCTCCCAACATGCGCCGCACGGCGCGGCGCAGTCCACACCTGGAGGACTCGCGATGGAGCGACCCGACCGCGTCAGCAGCGAATCAACGGGATCCAAACCGGAGCAGCCGGTCCACATCGGACTCGGCGAGATCGGCCTCGACGGCATCATGGCCGGCGTGATCGGCGCTTCGGCCATTGCGCTCTTCTTCCTGGTCGTCGATCTGGTGCGTTTCGAGCCGCTCTTCACGCCGTCGATGCTCGGCAGCGCGATCCTGAAGGGCGTCACCCCGAGCGCCGAGATCCCCGTCGACATGAGCATGGTCGGCGCCTACACGCTGCTGCACGGCGGCCTCTTCGCGCTGGTCGGCTGCCTCGGCGCCTGGGCGCTCGTGCAGCGCGGCACGAGCCCGGGCCTCGGCATCGTGAGCACGATCCTGTTCGCGATCTTCGAGTTCGGCTCGATCGCCGCGGCGGCGATCTACCTGCCGACGCTGATCCCGCTGCTCGGCGCGGGCACGATCACGCTCGGCAACCTGCTCTCGGCGCTCGCGATGGGCGCCTACCTGCACGACTGGCAGCCGCATCCGGGAGACCGCCTCGCGGCGGCGCACTGAGCGCCGCCGCCTGCATCCAGGGCTCGTCGTCGAGGCCGAGCTCCGGCCAGGCGCCGCAGACGATCGGCTGGCAGTTGCCGAAGCAGAGGCCCGCTCGGCATCCGCCTAGCGGCTCCAGTAGCTCCCCTCGAGCATCCGCTCGAGCGAGTCGCGGTGCGGGATCACGTCGTCCGGATCGGCCGGCCAGCTGCCGTGCCCGAAGCGGACCTGGCGCGTGAAGACGCGCGTCATCACGATGCCGTGGCGCAGCGCCGCGTAGACCTCGTACCAGTCGAGTCGCCGCACGCGGTGCCCCGAGAGTCCCTCGTAGTGCGCGGCGACGTCCGGGGCGCGCAGGAACTCCGGCATCCCGGGCAGGCCCGCGCGGCGGGTCAGCTCGTCGAAGAAGACGTGCATGAAGCAGAGCCAGCCGAGGTCGAGCTCGCGCGGCCCGGGCGCGGCCATCTCCCAGTCCAGCACCGCGACCGGCTCGAAGCCCTCGGGCTCGTAGATCACGTTGCCGATGCGCGAATCGCCCCAGCTGATGGCGGTCGGTCCCTCGTCCTCTGGCCAGTGCGAGAGCAGCCAGTCGAAGCTGCGCTCGAGCAGCGCGTGGCGGCGGTCGGCGCGCGCCCACGCGAAATAGCGGCGCTGGTTCTCGAAGTGGCGGCGCAGCGGCGTCGCTCCGGGCAGCTCGAACTCGAGGAAGCCGGCCTCGCGCGCGTCGATCGCGTGCAGCGCGGCCAGCACGCCGACGGTCGCGTCCTGCAGCCGGCGCTGCTCCGCGGGCTTCGCCTGCGAGAGCCAGCTGCCCATCGTGTAGGGCATCACGTCGGGCGGCACGCGGCCCAGGACGCGCTCCATCACGAAGAAGGGAGCGCCGAGCGCGCGGCGGTCGAGCTCGAGCCAGCGCACGGCGGGCACCGGCACGCGGCTCTTCGCGCGGATCAGCCGCAGCAGCTCGAACTGTTGGGCGAGGTCGTAGCGCGGGAAGATCGGCTCGTCGGCCGGATCCGGTGCCAGGCGCGCGACGAAGCGGCCGCTCCGCTCCGCGCCCGACTCGCGCCAGCGCGCGTCGAAGAGCAGCGTCTCGCTCGACATGCCCGAGGCGCTCGGGCTCGAGAGCGCCGAAATTCCGGGCGCGGCGCCCGCCGGGAGCTGGCTCGCGAGCCAGGCCTCGAGGCGCGCGCGCAGCGCCTCGGGATCGCGACTCGAGCGCTGCGTCAGGGCCTGCGCCTCGGGCTGCGGCTCGCTCACGCGAAGACGACCTCGCGGACCTGCTGCGTGTCGATGAACTCGCGCACCTCGTGGATGCGGCCGTCGCGCACGCGGAACAGGAACACGTAATCGCTCGCCCAGTCGCGGCCCTTGCGCGTGCGCGCCGTGAGCGCGAGCCAGACGCAGACCCACTCGCCGTCGGCGAGCAGCGCGCGCTGCTCGCTGCGCAGGCTCCCATCCTCGTAGAGCGCGAAGGCCTGGCCGAGCATCGCGAGCACCCGATCGCGCCCGCGATACGAGCCCGCCATCGGCGAGCCGGGCTGCACCCACCAGAGCGCGTCGTCGGCGAGCAGCTCGCCGAGCTCCGGATCTCCCGCGAAGGAGCGCTCGAACCACGCGCGCACGACGTCTCTCGGAGGGGTCGCTGCACTCATGCGGGCGCCATTCTATTCCAGCGCGCGCCCGCGCTAGACGGCCGAGGCGGCCGGCGTCGGCTCGTCGTGCTCGTCCTCGATCTCGCCGACGATCTCCTCGAGCACGTCCTCGAGCGTGACGAGCCCCTCGACCGGCCCGTCCGGCGCCCGCACGAGTGCCAGGTGGCCGCGCTGGCGCCGGAAGCGGCGCAGCGCTTCGAGCACCGGCAGATCGGGAGGGATCAGCGTGATCGGGCGCAGCAGGTCCTCGAGCACGAAGAGCCGCTGCTCGGCCTCGAGGTGGAAGAGGTCCTTGGTGTGCAGCACGCCGACGCAGAGGTCGAGGCTGCCCGCGTAGACCGGAACGCGCGTGTAGCCCTGGTCGCGCGTCTTCTCGAGCAGCTGCGGCAGCGGCGTGCGCCGGTCGACGGAGAAGATCCGCGCGCGCGGGATCATCACGTCGCGCACGCGCGTGCGCGAGAGCCGGAACACGTTGCCGAGCAGGCGACCCGTGTCGGCGCGGATCGCGCCCCGCTCGCGCGCCTCGTCGACCAGCAGCGAGAGCTCCTCGGGCGAGTGCGTGGCGTGCGCGCTCGAGACGCCCGTCACGCCGAAGCCGCGCACGAGAAGCAGGCCCGCGCCATTCATGAGGCGCAGCACGGGCCCGCAGATCCGGCCGAAGAGGAGCAGCGGTGCCGCGCAGGCGAGCGCGACGGGACCCGGCCGGTCGAGCGCGAGCGCCTTCGGAGCGAGCTCCCCCGCGACGACGTGCAGGAAGGTGATCACCGCGAAGGAGAGCGCGATCGCGGTCGAGTGCACGTAGGCGGGGTGATCGAGGCCGACGCTCCGGAGCAGCGGCGAGATCAGCGCGGAGAGCGCGGGCTCGCCGATGAAGCCCAGCGCGATGCTCGCGAGCGTGATGCCGAGCTGGGTCGCGGCGATCGCGTCGTCGAGGTGCTCGACCGCGCGCTCGGCCGCGGCTGCGCCGCGGCGTCCCTCGCGGACCCAGAGCTTGAGCTGGCTGCGCCGCACCGCGACGAGCGCGAACTCGGTCGCGACGAAGTACGCGTTCGCGAGCACGAGGGCCGGTACCGCGAGCAGCGCGAGCAGGGTGAGACCGAGGGGCACCTCGTCCATCAGCGGGGGTCCACGGCGGTCCGGGGGCGGGGCACGGCCCCAGCGTCGCATGCCGGGCGCCGCGAGGCGAGTTGGGAACCCGACCCAGGCCCAAAGGCGACCGCCCAACCCCTAGAATGCGCGGGACCGCGCAACCCGAGGGAGGCAGGCCCACCCGATGACCGACCGCAGCCACTTCGGCGCGACCACGACGGCCGACGAGGTCGTCGCCGGCCTCGACCTCACGGGCAAGCGAGCGATCGTGACCGGCGCCTCCGGGGGCCTCGGCGCCGAGGCCGCGCGCGTGCTCGCGCGCGCGGGCGCCGCCGTGACGCTGACCGCGCGCGACCGCAGCAAAGGCGAGAAGGTGCTCGCCGAGATCCGCTCGACAGCACCCCGCGCGGAGCTCGAGCTGCGCGAGCTCGAGCTCTCCGAGCCCGCGAGCGTGCGCCGCTTCGCCGCGGAGTGGCTCGCCGATCACCGCTCGCTCGAGCTCCTGCTCCTGAACGCGGGCGTGATGGCCTGCCCGCTGCGCCGCAGCGCCGAGGGCTTCGAGCTGCAGTTCGCGACGAATCACCTCGGCCACTTCCTGCTCACGCTGCGGCTCGCGCCGGCGCTCCTCGCGGGCGCCCCCGCGCGCGTCGTCGCGGTCTCCTCGGGCGGCCACCAGATCTCGCCCGTCGTCTTCGACGACATCCACTTCGAGCGGCGCGCCTACGAGCCCTGGAGCGCCTACGGACAGGCCAAGACGGCCAACGTGCTCTTCGCGGTCGAGCTCGACCGGCGCCTCGCGGGCCGCGGCGTACGCGCCTTCGCGGTGCACCCGGGCATGATCCCGACCGAGCTCGGCCGCCACCTGACGCGCGAGAGCATCCGGCAGATCCGCGAGCGCGCGAGCAGCGGCGGCGAGCCGCCGAAGTCGATTCCGCAGGGCGCCGCCACCGAGGTCTGGGCCGCCACCGCGCCCGAGCTCGCGGGGCAGGGCGGGATCTATCTCGCGGACTGCGGCGTCGCGCCGCCGGCCGCACCCGGCGTGCGTGGCTACGCGCCGCACGCGGTCGACCCGCTGGCGGCCGCCCGCCTGTGGCAGATCTCGGAGCAGCTCGTCGGCGAGCGCTTCGAGACCTGAGGCGCGCGATGCCGCTCGAAGTCCATCTCGTCGACGGCACCTGGGAGCTGTTCCGGCACTTCTTCGCGGTGCCGCCGCACCGCGACGCGGGCGGCCAGGAGGTCGCTGCTGCGCGCGGCGTGCTCGCTTCGCTGCTCGCGCTGCTCGAGGGCGGCGCGACGCACGTCGGTGTCGCGACCGACCACGTGATCGAGTCCTTCCGCAACGCGCTCTGGCCCGGCTACAAGACCGGCGAGGGCATCGAGCCCGCGCTGCTCTCCCAGTTTCCGCTGCTCGAGAGCGGGCTCGAAGCGCTCGGCGTCGCGGTCTTCGCGATGACCGAGCGCGAGGCCGACGACGGCATGGCCTCGGCGGCCGCGGTCGCCGCGCGCGACCCGCGCGTCGCGCGCGTGCTGCTCTGCACGCCCGACAAGGACCTCTGCCAGTGCGTCGGCGGCAAGGTCTTCCAGCTCGATCGCCGCAAGAACGCGATCCTCGACGCGGAAGCCGTGCGCGAGAAGTTCGGCGTCCCGCCGGAGTCGATTCCCGACTACCTAGCCCTCGTCGGCGACAGCAGCGACGGCTACCCGGGTCTGCCGGGCTTCGGCGCCAAGGGCAGCGCCGCGCTGCTCGCGCGCTACGGCCGGATCGAGGCGATCCCCGAGCGCGCGGAGGATTGGGGCATCCGCGTGCGCGGCGCCGAAAAGCTGGCCCGCGTGCTGCGCGAGCAGCGCGAGCAGGCGCTGCTCTTCAAGCGCCTCGCGACGCTCGCGCCCGAGCCGCCCGTGATCGAGAGCATCGACGCGCTGCGCTGGCGCGGCCCGCGCGCGGAGCTCGACGCGCTCTGCGCGCGGATCTCGGCGCCGGCCGTCGCGCGCCGCGCGCACGCGCTCGCGGAGCAGCGCAGCTAGGCCGGGCACTGGGATCGCGAGACCGCTTCCGGCGCGCTGCGCAGCGCTCCGTGTCAGTCTTCGCCCCGGCTCGGGAGACAGGCCGCCGGTGGGCGGGAGAGGAGGCTTCATGTACGCGGTTCACGTCGTCCTGCGGGTCAAGGCCGGTCGCGCGGCGGAGTTCGCGGCGGGGCTCGCGAGCGTCGTCCCCGAGCTCGAGCGCCACGCCGGGACCTCGCTCTTCCTCGCGACGCAATCGCAGCTGGATCCCCACGAGTTCCGCTTCACCGAGCTCTACCGCGACGAGGCGGCGTTCCGCGAGCACCTCGCGCTCTCGGGCAAGCTCGGCAAGGTGCGCGAGCTCATGGAGGGCCTGGTCGAGGGACCCTGGCAGCCGGCCTTCGCGCAACGCGTCGCGGGCGGCGCGAAGCTCGATCCCGCGCCGCAGGGCGCCGCGAGCTAGCGCCGTTGCGAAAGCGCGGCCCACCGCCCACCATTGGGCGCGCCCGGGCGGAGCGCCTCCCCAACGCGGCGAAGTTCCAGACGAAATCGCGGCGCGGGGCGGCTCGCGGAGAGATGGCCGAGCGGCTGAAGGCACGCGCCTGGAGAGCGCGTGTGCCCGAAAGGGCACCGTGGGTTCGAATCCCACTCTCTCCGCCAAGTAGTCCGCGGTTGCAGAGACTTTGCACCCGCTACCCGCGACCATCCCAGAAACTCCCGCGCTTTCGCGGGGTCTTGGGAGAGCGGCGCCGCCGAATCCGAACCGGAGACGGCGGGTTCCGAGCCGATCGCGGCCAGCGGGTGGCGTTCGTCTCTGTTGCCAGGTTCGGCGGTCCCAATTCGCTTCCGATTCGCCCCCCTGGTGGGGTAGTCGCGTGAAACGGGAGATCGCCCGGCAGCTGGAGATCGACGAGAAGGCGGTGCTGTAACGGCTGGCGCGGTGGTCGCGTGGCGCAGTGGATGGCCGGGGCGAGAAGCCGTTTCGCTCCGAGGATCTCAAGGCGATGATTCGCCACTTGCTCGCGCACGCGGCGAGCCGTCGCGGGGTAACTCTCCAGGCGCTGCATGAGCTCCCGGTCGTGGAATACGGCTACGGCGGAAGCTACAAGTCGGTGCTCATTCTCTTATGCGTCGCCACGCCGGCTCGATGGGTACGCATGCCGTCCTCATCGGCTCTCCCCATGCTATCAAGATCCGATCGGGCGCCGTCCGCCCAAAGCCCAGCCGAGAGCCTTCGGAATCCGGATTCGCACGCCGCCGTAACCCGTCGGGACGCCGTGGCATCGGAACGTCCGATTGCCAAGGGAGGAGCTCGTCGTGAAGCGGGTGAAGTGGGCGATGAGCGTCGGCGCGCTCCTGACGGTTCTCGCGTTCGTTGCAGCGCCGGGCGCCTCGCCGGAAACCTTGGACGGCTACGAGCGCTTCGTGAGGCCGGACGGCTCGTTCGTGTTCTCAGGACCGCCGGTTCGGGACGGGCTCGTTCACCTCTGCGAATGGTTCGTGCCGGAGAGTCCGGCGGCGGGCTTCCATCACGTCTACACGCATCCCGCGGCGATCAAGGCGTATCGCGCCACAGGTGTCTTCCCAGACCGCAGTGTGCTCGTGAAGGAGCTGCGCAAGCACGGCGCCGCTAACTACACAACGGGAGCGGGCGTGGCTTCCGCGACGCATGTCACGCAGTGGTTCCTGACGGTGAAGGACGCGAAGGGCCGGTTCCCGAACAGCCCCCTGTGGCGCGAGGGATGGAGTTGGGCGCTGTTCAAGGCCGACGCCCTCAGCAAGAACCTGGCCACGAGCTTCCAGGCCGACTGCCAGGGCTGTCTTATCCCGGCGCGCGAGGCCGACTGGGTCTACACGATTGGCTATCCGCGCCTCGCGCGCTGAGCGCCGCGTGTCCGTCGACGTCTTCAGCGAGGTGCTGACGACGCTCGAGCTCTCGTCGCAGCTCTACTTCCGCGCGGAGCTCTCCCGCCCGTTCGCGATCGCGGTTCCCGAGGAGCGCGGGGTGATCCGCTTCCACGTCGCCGCCGAGGGCCGGTTCACGATCGGAATGCCCGACCGCGAGCCGATGACCGTCGGGCGGGGCGATCTCGTGCTGGTTCCGCACGGCGCGGCGCACGTGATCTCGGACGGCGCCGAGACACCCGTGAAGCCGCTCCCCGTGGTTCTCGCCGCGAGCGGCTTCGACGGCGTCGGCCCGCTCGTCTTCGGTGGCGACGGCGAGCGCACAGTGGTGGTGTGCGGGCATTTCGCGTTCGGGGGCGGCGTGCTCCACCCGCTCGTCGCGGGCCTCCCGCCGCTCCTGCACCTGCGCGCCGCGGGCAGCGCGAGCTACGCGTGGATGGAGCACGTGGTGCGGCGCATCGAGCACGAGGCGCGGGCGGGGCAGATCGGATCTGGCGCGGTCGCGCGCCGGCTCTCCGAGATCCTGCTGATCGAGGTGCTGCGCGCCCACGCCGAACGCGATCTCGCCGCGCTCTCGGCTCTCGCCGATCCGCAGCTCGGCCGCGCGCTCCAGGCGATCCACGCGCGGCCTCACGAGAACTGGTCGCTCGAGGCGCTGGCGCGGGTCGCCGGCCACTCGCGGACACTCTTCGCCGAGCGCTTCCGCGAGCGCGTGGGCGTGCCGCCCATGAAGTACCTCGCGACCTGGCGCATGCAGAAGGCGCGCAGCCTGCTGGCGCGCGCCGAGCATTCGGTGGCCGAGGTGGCCCACCGGGTCGGATACAGCTCGGAGAGCGCCTTCAGCCGCGCCTTCCGCGAGGAGTTCGGCGCCCCGCCCGGCCGCTACCGGCGCGCCCGCGTGCACGCCTAGAGCGCAGGACGCTCGGCCAAGAACTCCGGACGCCAGCGCGTCTCCTCGGACCGCGGGCGGGAATCTGGTCCTGCACGAGGCCGAGCACGGCGCTGGCCTCCGGCAACTCGATGACTCGAAAGGAGCAATGACGTGTTTCGCAATCGATTCGCACTCGTCCTGGCCGGCGCGCTCGCGCTGGCCGCTGTGCCCGCCCTCGCGGCGGACGAGATCAATGCGAGCTCCGGCCTCACGACCGAAGGCTCGCCGCTCGCGCTGCACGGCTACGACCCGGTCGCCTACTTCACCGATGGCGCACCCCGGGCTGGCCGGGCGGATCTCGCCCGCGCCCACGACGGCGTCACGTACTACTTCGCGAGCGAGCAGAATCGCTCCGCCTTCGCGAAGAACCCGACGCGCTACGCGCCCGTCTACGGCGGCTTCTGCGCCTACGGGGTGTCGGTCGGCATGAAGTTCGATGGCAACCCCTACTTCTGGAAGATCTCGGGCGACCGGCTCTACCTGAACCTCAACGCGAACATCGCCGCGAAGTTCGGCGAGGACGTGCCGGGGAACATCGCCAGGGCCGATCGGCAGTGGCGGGAGATCCAGCACGTCGCGGTGGGTGATCTGTAGGACCTCTGCGCCACGGGGATCCCATCCGTGCGGAACTCGGGTGGGATCCCTTTGCGCGCGCCTAGCGGAGGAATCGGTCGTGGCATGCTTATCCGCGCTGCTCGCCGAGGTGCGCGCCTGTCGCGTCTGCGCCGCACATCTCCCGCTCGGACCTCGCCCCGTGCTCCAGATCGCCTCGGGCGCGCGCGTCTTGATCGCAGGACAGGCCCCCGGCCGCCGCGTCCACGAGAGCGGAGTGCCCTTCGAGGACGCGAGCGGGCAGCGGCTGCGCGAGTGGATGGGGATTGCGCCGGAGGTCTTCTACGACGCGTCGCGCGTCGCGATCCTTCCCATGGGCTTCTGCTATCCGGGCTCCGGGCGCTCGGGCGACCTGCCGCCGCGCCCCGAGTGCGCGGAGACGTGGCGCGAGCGCCTTCTCTCTCGCCTGCCGCAGCTCGAGCTGACGCTCGTGATCGGCCAGTACGCGCACGCGTATCACCTCAGCGCCGCGCGCAGGACGAGTCTCACCGAAACGGTGCGTGCGTGGCGCGAGTACGGCCCCGCGCTGCTGCCGCTCCCTCACCCCTCGCCGCGCAACACGCCCTGGCTGCGCGCGAACCCCTGGTTCGAGCGGGAACTCGTGCCGGCGCTCCGCAGGCGAATCCGCCGTGTTGTGGCGCGACCCTAGAAAACGAGCGCGCTCACGATCTCGTCCCAATGCCGCCCGGCAACGAAGTGCCCGCCGCCGGGTAGTCGCCAGCGGGAATTCTCAGTTTGAGCGTGATCGGAAGTGAGATGTCGGCTTGATTCTCCTATACGTAGCCCACCCGGCGCGCATGATGTGTCGACTGCTTAGAAGCTATCTCATAAATATGCTGGCGAGATCGCGTAGCGCTACGGTTCGAGCGCCTGGGAGTGACCCCCTTCGCGCGGAGCAACCGGCCCCCCGGCAGGGGAACCCGTGGACCTCACAGAAGAGCAGTGGGAGTTCATCGAGCCGCTTATCTCGAAGCCGAAGGTTCGTTCCGATGGCCGGGGACGGCCCTGGCGTGATCCACGAGATGTTTTCGACGGGATATTGTGGGTGCTCCGCACGGGCGCGCCGTGGAAGGATTTGCCACCGCGGTATCCACCTTATCAGACGTGCCATCGCCGGTTTCAGCAATGGAGCCGAGACGGGACGATCGAGAAGGTTCTCTACGAGTTGGCG